>Ga0116193_1001049_pt1 | contig 24171 bp, 15 predicted proteins | sample AD_UKC115_MetaG_FD_89892 | JGI IMG/M metagenome (GOLD analysis project Ga0116193, IMG submission 89892) | Active sludge microbial communities of municipal wastewater-treating anaerobic digesters from Hong Kong - AD_UKC115_MetaG | ecosystem: Engineered > Bioreactor > Anaerobic > Digestate... | reverse complement strand
TTGTCTGCGGTATTGTTCTTACATTGATCTCATTGCCGATGGCAATTATTATGGTAAACGAAGAGATTATAGCGACGGTTTTCTTTGGTATAATTGCTGCTTTCGGAATATTCCTGACAGTTACATCAGCCATGAGCATAGCAGATTACAGAAAGAGTTTTATAGTACGACGCAATCCGAATCTTCCGGAGTGGTACGAGAAACTGACGGCAAATCCTGTTTACACAGATGATTTTTTCATTGTTTCAGATGATTATATAGGTTCGGTTAATAATGTCTGCTCGATTCTTCCCCGTAATGACATTGTGTGGGCATACAGGAATATAACGAGAACCAACGGTATTCCTACCAGTGATATTATCAAACTTTGCACAGTCTCACATACGATTCAGGTATCCATTTACGGTAAGAAAGAGGAAGTCCGCAATCAGATATATGCTACTGTTGAGCAATTCTGCCCGAATGCGCAGATCGGATACAGCGGAGAGATGATCAAATACTATAATCAGCTCAGAAGCGAATATAAGAAAGAAATGAAAGCAGCCAAAGCAAAAGCAAATGAATAATGCTTTACGATATTGATACCAGACGTACAAGAGGCGAACTGCTTGCACTTAATACTGCAAGACTCAGACTTGCTGTGCTGGGCAGGCGTGAAGCCGGGCGAATAACTGAGTATCTTGTTAATAACAGAAGCTTTCACCAGGAATTCTCCCAAACACATGATGACTCTTATTTTACCGAGTCTGAGCAGAAGAAGTACATTCATTATGACTGTGAGAGCTTCAGGCTCGGAGAACTTGTTCCGCTGTGGATTATCGAGCGCGAGACCGGGCTTATTATCGGAAGAGTGTCATTTTTCAACATAGCCTATGGCGGAATGATGAACTGCGCGACAGGATATCATCTTGATGAGGCCCATACGTCAAAGGGATTTATGACTGAGGCTTTGAAGGCTGCGGTTCAGTTTATGTTCAATGAATACCATATGCACAGAATAGAGGCGTTTATACTCCCTGAGAACAGGGCATCGCTGGAACTGGTTAAGCGGTGCGGTTTTGAATATGAAGGAAAAAGAGTATCATATATGCATATAAACGGCAGTTATCGGGATCATGAGGCTTATTATCTGTTGAATCCCGGAGCTGTAACCAAAAACTAATATTTAAATTCCGGAAACTATGCAATAATAGAGATGATATCCTTGAACTTCGGAGGTGATAACTGGTGAACAGAGAATTAATTACAGGCAGAATAATTGCTATATTACTTGCGGGAACCATGATGGCGGGTCTGTCCGCGTGCGGCAGCAAGACAGCCGAGACCACGGCGGCGTCAGTTGCAGCGTCTTCTGATGCGAGTGCGACTACAACAACAACGGTAGCTACTACGGTACTTACCGAGTATTCCGGACCTCTGGCAAACGACCAGGAGGTAACATGGGAAGAATCTCCTCTTGATGCTGAGCTTACGCTGTATTCGACAGTAACTGCCGGAGAATTTCTCAATGTTCGTAAAGGCCCGGGAACCGAATACAATAAAGCCGGCACTCTTACTAGAGGTCAGACGGTAGTTGTTGTTGCGAGAACCGGAACAGGCTGGTATAAGACCTCGGACGGATTCTATGTGTCTGAGACTTATCTTTCCGCAACGGCGCCAACAGCATAAAAAAAGCAGTTGATAAATTTCGAAGCTTAGTGTAATATATCAAGCGCCGCAAAGAGATTTACGGCGCTTATGATTTGCGAGTGTAGTTCAATGGTAGAACTTCAGCCTTCCAAGCTGACCACGTGGGTTCGATTCCCATCACTCGCTCCAGGGTCATTAGCTCAGCTGGATAGAGCAACAGCCTTCTAAGCTGTGGGCCGGAGGTTCGAGTCCCCCATGGCTCACCAAATCCGCATCAGCTTTGATGCGGGTTTTTTATTTTCGGGGGCTTTGAATTGTGAAACGGGTGGGAGTCTCATATTTTTGCCTCATTTAATCAGACAGTAGGCCTTATGTTATAATTAACGGGTAATTTCAAGCGGGGGTATCTATAATGCCAAAGAAAGATGAATACGGTAACGAGAGTATTTCAATGCTCAAGGGAGCCGACAGAGTCAGGCTTCGTCCTGCCGTTATATTCGGTTCTGATAATCTGGAGGGATGTATTCATTCATTCTTCGAGATTCTTTCAAATTCAATTGATGAAGCTCGTGAAGGCTATGGTGACAGGATAAATATTACAAGATTTCCGGACGGAACAATTGAGGTTGAGGATTTCGGAAGAGGAATACCGCTTGACTATAACGTGAAGGAACAAAGATATAACTGGGAGCTTGTATACTGCGAACTTTATGCCGGCGGCAAATATAACAATAATGCTTCCGGTGACTATGAATATTCACTGGGACTTAACGGACTCGGCGCTTGCGCCACACAGTATGCGTCCGAGTTTTTTGATGTAACCGTAATGCGCGACAAGACAAAGTACCATATTTCTTTTAAGAAGGGTGAAGCTGCTACAGAGCTTATATCAGAGCCTTATAAATTCAGGCGAACAGGTACAATCCAGCGCTGGAAGCCTGATTCTGAAGTCTTCACCGAGACGGTGATTCCGCTTGAGACATTTCAGGAGATAATCAAGAGACAGTCGGTTATAAACAGCGGAATCGAGTTTGTTCTCAAAGACTCTGAGAGCGGTCAGGAGTTCAGTTACAGTTATCCGGAAGGAATAAGAGCCTATGTCGATGAGCTCTCGGATATGAAAGGCTTCACGGATTCGTTCTTTTTTACCGGCGAGGGCAAGGGCAGAGATAAGGCTGACCGTGATGAATACAAGGTTAAGGCTGAGGTTGCTTTCTGCTTCAACAATGAGAACAATTATCTTGAATATTTCCATAACTCAAGTTTTCTTGAATACGGCGGATCGCCTGACAAGGCTGTGAAGAGTGCCTTTGTAAGCGAAGTTGACCGTCAGATCAAGCTGCGCGACAAATACAAGGCCAACGAATCGAAGATTGTGTTTCAGGATGTGGCGGATTCGCTGATACTGGTGACGAATACATTTTCGACGCAGACATCATATGAGAACCAGACAAAGAAGGCGATTAACAACAAGTTCATCCAGGAGTACATGACGTCACTTATCAGGGACAATCTTGAGGTATGGTTTACCGAGTTCAAGGAAGCGGGAGATAAGGTTGTCGATCAGATTCTTGTAAACAAGCGTTCCAGAGAGAACGCGGAAAAGACAAGGATAAACATCAAGAAGAAGCTGATGGGGACGCTTGATATCAATAACAGAATCAAGAAGTTTGTTGATTGCAGAACCAGAGATGTTGACAGAAGGGAACTCTATATAGTTGAGGGTGATTCGGCGTTGGGTTCAGTCAAACTCGGCAGAGATGCCGAGTTCCAGGCTGTAATGCCAGTCAGGGGTAAGATCCTCAACTGTCTTAAGGCGGATTACAACGCGATTTTTAACAGCGAGATTATTACGGATCTTTTGAAGGTGCTCGGGTGCGGAGTTGAGATCTCAAACAAGCATAACAAGGATCTGAGTGCCTTTAATCTCGAGAATCTCAGATGGAACAAGATAATTATCTGCACTGATGCCGATGTGGACGGATTCCAGATAAGAACGCTTATTCTTGCGATGATTTACAGGCTTACACCTACATTGATCGAAAAGGGCTTCGTATATATTGCCGAGTCTCCGCTTTTCGAGATTACGTACAGGCCGAAGGGCAAGAATGCGCAGGAGCAGACACTGTTCGCTTTCAATGAGAAGGAGAAGACGGAGATCCTTGCAGGGATTGACCAGAAGCTGTGCAGCATACAGCGATCCAAAGGTTTAGGCGAGAATGAACCGGAGATGATGTGGCAGACCACAATGAACCCGAAATCCAGGAGACTTATCAAGGTCTGTCCGGAAGAGGCCAGAAAGACCTCGGAGATTTTCGAACTTCTGCTCGGAGACAACCTCCAGGGAAGAAAGCTTCACATAGAACAGGACGGGCATCTGTATCTTGATATGCTCGATATCGGATAAAAGGACCGGAGACAGAAATAATGAGTAAGAAGAGTAAAGAGACAAACAGAAACGAGGATTCTATAAAGGCGCGCTACACAGATGTGAACGCCGCTGATATGCCTGCTGTGGATCAGCCGATAACCGAGATGCTCGAAGTGAACTACATGCCGTATGCGATGAGCGTAATTGTTTCAAGAGCAATTCCGGAGATTGACGGCTTCAAGCCTGCGCACCGCAAGCTCCTGTACACGATGTATAAGATGGGTCTGCTCGGCGGCAACCGGACGAAGTCGGCAAATGTTGTCGGCCAGACGATGAAGCTCAATCCGCACGGAGATATGGCAATATATGAGACCATGGTACGCCTTACGCGCGGCAATGCTTCTCTGCTTCACCCGTATGTTGATTCCAAGGGCAACTTTGGTAAACAGTACTCAAGAGATATGCAGTTCGCCGCGCCGCGTTATACTGAAGTAAGACTTGAGAAGCTGTGTGAAGAGATTTTCAAAGGAATCGATAAGAATGCAGTTCCTATGATGGATAATTATGACGGTACGCTCAAAGAACCGTCGCTTCTGCCTACAACGTTCCCTGCTGTGCTGGTAAATGCCAATCAGGGCATAGCTGTCGGAATGGCATCAAATATCTGTTCATTCAATCTCTCTGAAGTCTGTGCAGCAACAGAGGCATATCTCAAAGACAGAAGCGTAGATCTTATGGACTATATGCCGGCCCCGGATTTCTCGGGTGGCGGATTGCTTCTTTATGACAGGGAACAGATGAGACAGATATATGAGACCGGCAGAGGTTCCATAAGCGTAAGATCCAAATATAAGGTTGACAGCAGGAACAATCTTATTGAGATAACCCAGATTCCTTATTCTACGAGCGTTGAGGCGATAATTGACAATATTGCGGAACTCGTCAAATCCGGAAAGGCAAAAGAAATATCTGATATCAGAGATGAGACAGACCTTGACGGTCTTAAGATTACGATAGACTGCAAGAGAGGCACTGACCACGATGCCCTGATGACAAAGCTGTTCAGATTTACAAAGCTTCAGGATACGTTCTCCTGCAACTTTAACATACTGATAGACGGAAGCCCTAAGGTTATGGGAGTAAGTGAGATTATCTCCGAGTGGCTTAAGTGGAGAACCGGCTGTATCAGACGCGAGCTTGAGTTCAATCTTGAAAAGATGAGAAAGAAGCTTCATCTTCTTGACGGTCTTGCAGCGATTTTATTGGACATTGACAAAGCCATACACATCATCCGCAATACAGAGCTTGAAGAGGACGTTATTCCAAACCTCATGAAGGGCTTTGATATTGATAACGAGCAGGCTGAATACGTCGCGGAGATTAAGCTTCGCAACATAAACAAACAGTATATAATGAACCGCGTTGCGGATCGCGAAGCTCTTGAGAAAGATATTGCCGATACCGAGGACACGCTTAAACGTCCGGAGAGAATCAATACTTTAATTGCAAAGACACTTAAGGAAGTCTCCGCAAAATATGGTCAGCCCAGAAGAACGGAGCTGGTATCTTCCCAGGAGACGCCGGCTTTTGAGGAGACACAGGTAATTCCTGATTACAGACTGCATCTGTTGCTTACCCGACACGGCTATCTTAAGAAGCATACCATGCAGTCACTCAGAAGTGCCGGAGAACTGAGAACAAAGGAAGAAGACGAGATATTCATGGCGTTTGAGGCTGAGAACCGCAGCGATCTGCTTATCTTTACCGATAAATGCAACCTGTACAAGTCGCATGTCTATGAATTTACAGATACCAAACCGGGGGATCTGGGCCATTTCCTGAGGTCTGAGCTCGGCATGGATGCTGATGAGACACCGGTGTTCATGATATCAACTCAGGACTACAAGGGGTTGTTTTTCGTGGCGTTCGAGAACGGCAAGGCAGCGCGATTCCCTATATCGGCCTATGAGACCAAACAGAACAGAAAGAAGCTCGTCAACGCCTATTATGACGGAAGCAAGGCTGTCGGATTTCTGCTTCTTTCTGAAGATGAAGACCCGGATCTTGTGGTTACCAACAATGTTGACAAGGCGGCGGTGTTCAAGTCATCGCTGATTCCGCTGAAGACCACAAGAACGACTCAGGGAGTTCAGCTTCTTGCATCCAAGAAAGGTTCAATTCTTAAGAGCCTTAACAGACTTGAGGAACTCGATGTGACGGATCCGGAATACTACAGAATCCGTAAGGTTCCTGCAATCGGCTACTATATCAGAGAGAAATCTTTAGAGGCGAAGCAGATCAGCTTTGATGACATGAATTGAGTAATTTTGCGACTGAATTAAACATTGGTGACCCGGAAAGAAAGAAAACCGGATGGGGCTACAGACTTGCGGCCTTGCTGTGCGCAGTGACCATGGTTGCGGCTGTCGTTGTTTTCGTTGTTATCGGAAAGATGAATGAGTACAAGAACATGACCATTCCTGATTTCCAGGCGGCTATTGATTCCGGCGATTATGACAAGGCGATATCAATTTACAGAAACGTTCAGGATGAGGTGCTTGCCGCCTCTCCGCAGGAAGCCGCGAACATGACGGAAGAGACTTCCATGCTTGACGATATGGAATCAATTGTGAAGACCAGGGTTGATTCCATATGTACAAGAGTCTTGGGTGAGCGCTATGTGCCTTCAAATTCAGATGTACTGTTTCTTGATTCAATGGAAGAGCTTTCGTCTTCGGTTGTGTCACAGTGGCTTAATGATCTGTGCGTACAGTTCCTTCTTGGGCAGCTTGAGAAGCCTGATGTGATATTTGTTTTCGACCAGCTGTCGCCTATAAGCAATTTTTCCGCGACCGCAAAGCCGCTTCTGCGAGAGATTGATTACATTGAGACTGCGACAGGCGATGTTCAGAATGCAGAAGCCTCGTTCGCTGACGAGGACTATATATCGGCGGTTCAGAAATATCAGGAGATCAGCGAGAAGTACGATGGTTTTGTGAACACTTATTCAGTTGAGAGAATAGCGGAAATCAAGGATATAATGTATGACCCGATGATGGAAGAAGGCGAACACATGCTTGATACTTTCAGGTATTACTCCGCCGAATCGCTGCTGTCGGATCTGGCTGTTATATTCCCTGATGATGAGAGAATCAAGACGGATCTGCTTGAGGCAACGGGACATACGACACAGACACAGGAGTATTACGGAGCTGTGGAAGTTCTGTGCGTAAGATCGCTCATCGCAGACCGCAATACGGCTTTTGCCGAGAGCTATGGCAGCAATGACCGTGGTCTTTATCTTACATGTGATGAGTTTACTGCGATATTGAATCAGCTTTACAGCGAGGGGTATTGTCTTGTTGACGGAGAGAATCTTGCGGGCATGGGTGATTCATCCTATCTGGTGGAGCAGAACCTTACGATACCGACAGGCAAGAAACCGCTGATAATCGTAATTGAGAACTTAAGCTACAGTGCTTCGGATTTCAGTTGCGGAACATGCAGAAGGCTGGTTCTTAATGACCGTGGTCAGGTGTGCGGTGAGTATATGCAGACAGGTGACAACGGAGACGATTCGCTTGTGGTAAGCCGGAATGCGGAAGCAATCGGTATATTGGACAGTTTCGTGGAGGAACATCCGGACTTTACTTATGACGGCGCCAAGGGCGTTATCTCGGTAAGCGGTTTTGAATCATGTTTCGGTTATGTCGTAAACGAAGATGAAGTCGACGACCGCAATGCCGACCTCAATGCCAGGAATCTTCCGTCCATCAATCCGAGCAGTGCTGATATACAGGCAAATTGCAACAGTGTGACTGCGATAGCGAATACACTTCGGGATACGGGATGGAAGTTTGCTTCATGTACATACGGGTATCTTGCGGACGCGTCAAAATGTGATATGGCGACAATTCAGTCGGATACCGATAAGTGGAAGACGCAGATAGGGTCCTTGCTCGGCGAGACGCATATGCTTGTTTATCCGGGAGGAAATTATATCAACGGCACTGATGAACGGGCTGTATATCTAAAGAATCAGGGATTCCGGATATTCTTTGGAATAGGCTCAAGGCCGTATTATACATATGGCGACAACTATCTGTATTTTGACAGAGCCATTCTGAGCGGCAATACTCTCGAAAAGATTGACTATTCGAGAATACTTGATGTCAGCACCATATTGGATCCGGCAAGAAACTCTGAAGAGTGATTTATATTAATATTTCGTTTCATTTGTCACAAAAAAAGTGTCATATCTGAGAAAATACTATAATATATCTGTATGTGATTGGAGACAGGAGGATTACTTATGCCCAAAATTGATAAGCTTACCGCACTGACACAAGACGAAGAGATATTATGGAAAGACAAGAAACGATATTTCGGTCTTCCTATATCATTTACAGATTACAGTTTCAGCAAATCAAAGTTCTATATGTCAAAGGGGCTGCTCAATGTTGACAGAGAGGAACTGCTTCTGTACCGTGTCCTTGATATTTCGGTAAAGCGTTCATTCGGACAGAAGATATTCGGCGTCGGGACGATTGTTCTTAATACGGCCGATAAATCGACTCCGCTGGTTGAGATTAAAAGCGTAAAGTCTGTAGAACGCGTCAGCAAGGCTATCAGCACGCTTGTTGAACAGAGACGTGATGAGAAGCGGGTAACCGGAAAAGAGATGTTCGGAGCTGCCGGAGCGTTCAGCCAGGCCGAAGGGGATATAAACGGCGACGGTCATTTCGACCTTGACGATATAATCGATCATCATTAATAGCAGAGGTGCGTTTTGGAAACGAGAATAGACAGGCTTGGCAGTGTTCAGGAAGACAAACTAAAACAGCTGAAACAGCTTATCGCCGAATCAAACAATATAGTTTTCCTCGGAGGAGCCGGGGTATCGACGGAGAGCGGAATTCCTGATTTCAGAGGCGGAACGGGTATCTATAATACTGAGAGCGGTACGAAATATCGTCCGATAGACATCATTGCACATGATTTTTTCATGACGCACACAGAAGATTTCTATGATTTCTACAAGCGCAAACTGATATATCCGGATGCCAAGCCGAATAAAGCTCACAAGGCCCTTGTCAGACTTGAGAAACAGGGCAAGCTCAAGGCGATTATTACCCAGAATATCGATAACCTTCATCAGGAGGCAGGGAGCAAGTGTGTTATTGAACTTCATGGCTCTGTGTTCAGAAATTACTGCATGGAATGCGGCAAGAAGTTTGACACCGAGTATGTTGTGGCACAGCCCGGCGTTCCGCATTGTGATGTCTGCGGCGGAATTGTCAGACCTGACATAGTTCTTTATGAGGAGAATCTTGAACATAAGAATGTTGACGACGCGATTAAAGCGGTAAAGAATTGCGATCTGCTTATTATTGCCGGAACTTCGCTTACTGTTTATCCGGCGGCGACATTTGCCCAGTTCTTCAAGCACGACAGGATAGTTATTATCAACAAGAGTTCAACATATATGGATCTCACGGCATTGCTTACAATTCATGACAATGTCGGAGATGTGCTTGACAAGTGCATACCAAAACGTGTAAACAAACCTCAAAGTGCTGCAAAAAAGTCTGATTCAAAGAGTAAAGGGTCAAAAAAGACCGGTTCAGCGAAGCCTGCCGCAAAGAAAACGGCTGCAAAGAAGACCGGTCCGAAGAAGGCTTCTGAAGGTAAAGCCAAAGATGAAAGCAAATCTTAATGCGTTTGAGGAACGTGAACTGAAGATAACCGGTGATATAAAGGATAGCAGCAGCAAGAGCATAATCCTCAGTATTGTCAGGTTTGCAACGTTTATTCTTGCCATATCAACTCTGGTCTGGTCTGTTGCAAATAAAGCATCAATCATAGGATTCAGCGCGGCGTGCTTCTTTTTTGCGTTTATTATGATGTGTTTTGTTCATGAAGGTGTGCGCAAGAAGCAGAATTACTTTGAGATGCTTTCACTTGTAAATTCACAGTATATAGCAAGAATAAACGGTGATTTCAATACTTTGGGCAATGCAGCCGTGATGGGACTCAAGAGGCGCGATGACATCGAGGCTGCGATGGACAGATTCTCCGGTAAAGAGTATTTCGATGCAAATCACGACTATTGTCTTGACCTTGATCTGTTCGGGAGAAAATCGATTTTCTCGCTCTATAATGTTTCCGAAACTGCAATCGGCCGTCAGGCTTTTGCAAATGAACTGCTTGGAGTCAACTCAGGAAAAAGGAACGTTGCCGAACTTGTCATGCGCCAGAAATCTGTTGAAGAACTCGGAAAGTGTCCGTTTTTCCTTGAGCGTTATCAGGCAATAGCCAGAGACGGCGGAATGGAGAGATTGCCGCAGGCGCTTATGGATTTCAGCGCCAACGGAAGAAAACCCGGCAAAGCGGCGACAGCTGTTATGTGCATCGGTCCATGTCTTTGGATTGTGCCGCTTGTGATGATTTTTATCAATCCGTCTCTCGCAGGAACAGCTGCGCTTGGAGTTATCGCGATCAATATCATTTTCTGGGTTATCGGGCTCGGAGCAAACAGTGAATATCTGAGAAGTGCGAACGGAATGAGCAACCAGGTCAGAACTATGTGGAGACTGTTTATGGAGCTCGAAAAAGCGGACTTCAAGTCTGAGCTTCTGTCAGATCTGATTGGAGCCGGGCGTACTTCAGATTCGCTTTTTGCATTGTCGACCGCACTGTTTTTCGCGTCTCTGAGAAACCAGCCGCTATTTGCTCTGCTGTTGAATTCGGTTCTACCGCTTGACTATTTTGTGTCGTTCCTTATGGGAAAGTGGTCAGAAAAGTACGGTTCGGAGCTTTCCGGTGAACTTGATAATCTCGGTCAGATTGAGGCTATGATGTGCGCGGCACAGGTGATGCTGACATCAGCAAACAGCAATTTCCCGCAGTTTGTAGCGTCAGATGAGCCCTCTGACAATGCGTATTTTAAAGGTGAGCAGATTGTTCATCCTCTTTTGTCAAAGGACTCGGCAGTTCCCAACTCCGTGACAATCAATTCCGATATAGCTCTTATCACAGGTTCCAACATGTCAGGAAAGACAACGCTGATACGAACTGTAGGTGTTTCCTGCATTCTTGCATACACGGGCGCGCCGGTTAACTGCGACAGTCTGGTTCTCGGACGTATGAGAATAATGTCTTCGATGAGGATTGTCGACAGCCTGGAGGACAATATCAGCACCTTCAAGGCTGAGCTTATTAGAATTTCCGGAATTATCAAAGGCGCCGGTACAGGCCTTCCTATGCTGTTTCTGATCGATGAGATTTTCCGGGGAACAAACTCTGATGACAGGACCGAAGGCGCACTGACGGTTCTTCACAACCTGTCTTTGCCTCATATCTGCGGAATGATGACGACTCATGATTACGCAATGATTGACAGGACATGCGAGAAGTTTGACAACATTGTTTACTATCATTTCAGCGAGCATTATACGGATTCCGGAATAACATTTGATTATATGCTCAGGGAGGGAATAAGCAGGGAGTCAAATGCGCGGTATCTTATGCGCCTTGTCGGAATCGTATAGACTTTGTCATTTGATTTGTCAAATGGATTAACACAAAAGGATATTTCACTCTTAGTTTTAACTATTGTGCCAAAATCTGACACAATTTCTTCAATTTTGTTGAACGAAAATCACATTTATTATAAAATTATGTTGGAGATTTTCATTCTTTAGGTTGTGAGGGACTATGTTTGAAGTAATTTCGCAGTATGGGGCTGTTGCCCTTGATTATTCGGTCATAAGTGAGTTTGCCGGAACTCCTGTTTTCGATGAATTTACTGAATGGATTATGACAAGTTCTATTGATGTTTACGTAAGCAAGACATTTAAGACATTGCATTACTGTTCCGTTTATCAGACAGACGTGAAGAACAGCGATGTCAACATTGCGATGAAGAATATCTGTTCATTTCTCCTGCCGGATCACCGGCTTCATCTGGTGCAGGAGATTGAGACCTGCGCGTTTATTGATAAAGTAAATGCAGTTCCCGATTGCGTAATTCTTACTACAAGGAAAGGCATTTTTACCAAGAGATTATACGAGAAGCAGCCTGAGCTTAAATGCGTTCTTGCAATTCTTTGTTCTGACGGAATCAGAACTTTCGGTTCTGTCAGGGATCTTGCCGATCAGTTGCCTCTGCCTGCTCTGAGCAGACTTGCAGGCAACAATACCCATATAGATTCTTCTGCCATAGCAAGTGTCATGGATGTGGTTAAGACTGCTGACGGTTCGATGTCATTTGAACTTGTCAAGCGCCTGAGCGGTGGTGCCGAAGGAATGGTCTTCCTTACGGATCAGCGCAATATTGTTGCCAAGATCTATCACAAGGGTGTCATTACACCTTTACGCTGGGCAAAGCTGAAAAAGCTGTCGGAACTTGGAATTAACGGGGAAGGCTTCTGCCTTCCGCGTCAGCTGCTGTACTTCCAGAATGTGCCGGTGGGTTATACCATGACGCTGGGAAGAGGCGTGACACTTGGCAACGTTTTCGACGGTCCGGATGCATTGCTTGAGCAGTTTCCAAAGTGGACGAGACTTGATGTCGTTGACACTCTTCTGTCCCTCATTGAGAAATATCTCTATCTTCATATGCATGACGTCATTGCCGGTGATATTCAGCTTAAGAATGCGCTTATTTATTCTTCTTCAAGTGTTTATCTTATCGATATGGACAGTGTACAGATCAGCAACCTGCCTTGTCCTGTGGGAACAGAGGAATTTACTGATCCGAGGCTGTGGGGAAGGAATTTTTCCGGATTTGTCAGAACGCTTGGCGATGAAGATTATTCAATAGCCATGCTGGTGTTCTCAGTGCTGTTCTGCGGGCTTCATCCTTATGCGACAAGGCGTGGCGCGGAGACTCTGCGTGAAGAGATAATCAACAGAAATTTCCCGTATACGCTCGATAATTCTGAGGAGGAACATATTCCGCTCGGAGGGTACAATCAGATATGGAGATTTCTTCCCGAGAGTATCAGAGTCATGCTTTATGAGACCTTCCGCAACGGAAAGGTTTATGAGGCGATTGAATGGCTTGATGCTGTCCTGTCATATAAGGAACAGCTTATGGGACAGAAGATAGACAGCCCCGAGGCATATAAGGTTTTCCCGTTGTCTGACTATGATCAGGCTTCTGTTGTGCTGACCGCAGCGCAAACTGCCGGCAGCGGTTCTTATGAGCCGTTAAAGCCGAGGTATGTTAAGAAGACGTTTACAAACGCACCGTCAGGAAAGTATGTTCCGAAGGATTTCAGACCGCAGGATAACGAAGAACAGAAGAATGCCGTGACAGATGTTGAGAATACCTCGAAAAAAGGCAAATTCTTAGGTCTTTTCTGATATAATTTGTTTGAACAGATATTAATTTGCCATAGTGGCCGGAGGTTTATAATGGCTGAAGATAATTTCAGTGCTTCAGATTTTGGAAGCAGTACCAAGAGAAGATTACCGATTTGTTTCGCGCTTGATACATCGGGTTCAATGATGGGTAATCCGATAAAACAGCTTAACATGGGTCTGCAGAATTTTATGGCGTCAATCAAGGCTAATGACGAGACAAGGTCTTCAACTGATATCGCAATCATAACATTTGGTTCAAAGGTAGATATTGTAATGCCTTTCGGAAAGATATCCAAGGAAAGGGGACTGCCGGAAATCAGCGCATCCACAACGCTTACTCCTATAGGAGAGGGCATCATTACAGCTCTGGAGCTTCTGAATGCCCGCAAGGAAGGCTATAAGGAATTCGGAATCAAGTATTATCAGCCATGGCTTGTTGTTATTACGGACGGCGCGCCTCAAGGTCCGAATGCCATGAAGAATATGGAACTGGCGATTGCCGCGTGTAACGAGCTTGAGAAGAACGATAAACTGGTTGTGTTCAATATCGGTGTCGGTTCAGGCGTTGATTTCGATATTCTCAAGAGGCTCTCCGTGAAGCGTGAGGCGCCTATCTCCGTTAATTCTGCGGACTTTGGGAAGCTCTTTGAGTTTCTTGGTTCTTCGTCTTCTTCGATTGTATCATCCGGAATGAATGACGATGCACTCTATAACATGACGGCTGAACCTGAGGGTGAAGCGGTTGACGTAGATGATTTTATGAAATTTATGGACGAGGATGACAAGTAATGTGTTCAGTTATTACTGTCGGCTGCGTCACAACCATAGGCAACAAACATAAGAACCGCAACACGCCCTGTGAGGATGCGTCATTTGCTGCAACCGTGAACGGAGTTTCAGTGGTTTGTATTGCTGACGGCGCCGGTGGCAAACAGTATACCGACGCGCGTTTTGGTTCAGCCTGTGCCGTAGAGACGATATCGTCGGTGCTGTGTGAGCATTTTGATGCGCTCTATGCCGAGAATTGCGACGCTGCAGTGCGCGGTTATCTTATGGCGAAGCTCCGTGTGGAGTTTGCGAAAATAATGCAGGAGCGAAGTCTTGATGTAATTGACAGACTGTCATGTACGCTGCTGTTTGCAGCTGTTAAGGACCGCAGGATGATGATAGGCCATATCGGCGACGGACTTATAGTACGTATATCGCCTTCCGGCATAAGCCCTATATCTATGCCTCAGAACGATAAGGACGGAAAAACGTATTTTGTTACTGCGGCGCACGCCGACAATTACCTCAGATTAATCAAGACAACAGTTGATGATTGTCACGCAATAGCACTTATGACTGATGGCGTACAGGACAATGTTTATGATGATTCTTCGTGCCTTGTCAAACCTGTTGTGGTAAAACTTGCCGACGAATTTACGGAAGGCAGACAGGCCGGCGAGAAGGCTGTGCTTGAGACCATTGAGAAATATATAGTGGCCGGAAGCAATATGAGCGATGATGCAAGTTTCGGTGTTATGCTTTTCGACGGAACTCGAGCGCCTGATGCTGCAGCGTGCATGACTCAGGCCGGAGTATGCGGCAAATCGTCCGAGAGTTTTGCGGAACTGATGAAGGCCATCAGGCCTGAGCTTGTCAAGGCTCATGAGATTATTGCTCATAAGAGTTCTGACGCTGCTTCAGATTCGGCTGCACAAAACGTAAAAACAGAGAAAGATTCGGCGGACGAATCAAAACAGGGCACGGCGGCAGACAACGAGACAGTACCCAAGCATTTGAGCCGTCTCACGGTGGCACTGGCGATACTTTCCGCTGTATTGCTGATTATCGCCATTATCGGGTGGATTAACTGATATATCAAGGGAGGGTATTACAATGGATAAGGAACGAAAATATGAATTGCTTCCGGGAGTTGAACTTCCGGATATTGATGCTATAAAGCATGCCGCATCGGATTTCTCGGCATCCGGAATAGACAGTGTTGAGGTTAAGGCTCATGCTCCGAGAATTATGCCGGACGGACATCCTGACGCAGCTACTTCAGAAGAGATGCGAAGAATGCAGGCTTTGGGAGACCAGATTGCTGCAGACGAAGAGAAGCAGGCTTCGGAGAGCAGAGCGAGGATGAATGTCATTCTCAGTACTGCTGTTCAGGCTCCTGAGACTTTGACAAATCTTAAGCTGGATAATTACAACAAGGTAAGTGATGAAGACCGTGCCAGAATTGAAGCCGATCTTAAAGCTGAGAAAGAGCGCAAAGAGGAAGAAGACGCCAAGATCCGTGCGAGAGAAGAAAGAAGGCTTCTTCAGCAGCGAATGCTTGAGGAAGCAAGAGAACGTGCGTCAAGGGAACAGTCAAAATCAAAGGACGAAGAAGACCGTCTTGAGCGGGAAGATGACGATGGTTCTGAAGACGAACTGCCTGAAGATATTGCGCCGGAAACTGTTGAGAAAAATGCAGCTGAAGCAGAGATTGAGTCTGAAGCCGCGGAAGAGAAGGCTGCTGAAGCAGAGTCTGTGCCTGAAGCTACGGAAGAAAAGACTTCTGAAGCAGAACCCGTGCCTGCGAAGAACGAAAGCAGTTCTGCCGGCAGTGTAATTGCTTCTGATGAAGAGACTTTTGACGATTTCAGTGAATTTCTTGATGATGGTGATTATTGATTATTGATTTAAGTAATTTTCGGCCTCTTGCAGACGGAAATGCATTTTATGTCTTTGCCTGATAAGCTTATCCTGCTACCCAAGAAAACCAGTTCTGTAGCAGTAACAGATATTGCATCACCGGCGGCTGGCTCAGCACTTGATCCGGAAGCAGACTGTGCAACAGCAGGAGCACTGAATTAAACGGAGTTGCAATATTGATATCCAATGCTTCATATTCCCTTATCAAACAGAGAACGGAAGATTTGCAGTGGTGGCGAAAGGAATTGTCTGATATAAAATAGTATTGAGAAGGTTGTTGTTATACACCTATAATATGTGATAGCTTATTTCAAATAACCGGGGAAAGAGGAATTGCCAATGGAACTCAATGACTATATTACTATCAACAGTATTCCTTCAGGTGTCGGTGTATATGATCTGACCGGCAGCAGAATCGAGACGGTATATCTCAATGACGGTTATTACCAGATGATTGGTGCCAGACGCGAGGATCGCTCGGAGTATTTCGGCAGAGGCGCGGCCAAGGCTATCCATCCGGATGATTACGGGACGATTGTAAGAGCTGCGCATGAGTGTATCCGTGACAACAAACGTATGCTTGAGATTGTCTGCCGTGTGTTGACCGGAACAGGCTCATATTGCTGGCTCGGACTGAGAGCCAACCATATCCGTCTTGAGAATGGCACAGAACGCTTTTTCGCAGTGTATTTTGATGTTGACAGTTACGTAAGCAAACAATTGTCACTGGAGAAGATAAGCAATACGATGACTTCCATTCTGGATAACATCCCGGGCGGTGTTGCGGTTCTTGTGTATAAGGACAACAGGCTCAGAATTGACTATGCCAACAATGCTTTCTATGAGATTCATTGCGGAAGCCAGGAGTATTGGAACAATAAGAATTCTGACTATCTGCAGGGGGTTATTTCTGAAGAACGGCAGCAGCTGATCGATGAGTTTGAGTCTATGAAGTCCGGTGAGAAGAAGCGCGGGAACATGACATATAGAGTTACGGGCGAGGACGGAGCGATTCATTGGATTAATTCGGTGTTCAATCTGTCTTACAGCAGCGGTAATGTTTATCAGTTTTATGCTTCTTTTGTCAATATGGATGAGCTGAAGGCTATGGAACAAGCAAAGGGTGAAATCCGCAGGATGTATGAGGCGGCGGTCGAAGATGCCAAGCTTGTTGTCTGGGAATTCGATATTGTGAATCATCGTGTCATTATGGCAGAGAATGAGTTCAGCATGTATGACTATCGCAAGTTCAATCTTCCAAAAGTTACTGAGAATGTGCCGGCTTCTCTTGTTGGCTATATCGATGATTCATCTGTTGATGCGTTCCTGGATATGTATTCTCAGATAGAAGACGGTAAACCGCATGCTTCATGCGAGGTATGGTATAAGCTGAAACCCGGTACAGAACCCAGGTGTGAGAGAATTATGTATACGACTGTTTTCGACGGGAACGGCGTGCCGATCCGGGCTTACGGTATCGGACAGAATATCACACGTGAGAAGCTTGCGCAGGAAGAGTATGACAGACTCCGCTCACAATTTGCAGGTAATCTTACAAACATAGTCAGTACAACGCATCTTGATATATCGCTCAACAGATATTTAGGCGGATACAGCCCTTATCAGGGTGTTGAAGAGGCAAGAAGGTCAACAGATGCAGACGGTCATTTCAGACTGGTTGCCGATACAATCGATAATGCTGAGATAAGGGAACAGGTTTTGAAGAAATTCAACTGCAAGAATCTGATTGAGATGTACAAGCGCGGAGAACAGCAGTTTGAACAGATATATCCGGTAAGAACGTCGCGCGGGGATATCATGTGGGTTACAACGACAACACATCTTACCCAGAATCCTGAAAGCGGAAACATTGAAGTTATTACATATACCAAAGATATTACAAGGCAGAAACGTATCAATGAGATAGTTGAAAGACTTTCAAGAATCAATTGTGATTATATTGCGGTTATTGACGTAGCGCAGAAGACATTCAATGTACAGAATAACAACTGGGATTGTGACTATATTATCGAAGAGAAGTCCTTCAGTTTTGACTCTGTGAGAGACATTCTTGCCAAGAATTACATATCTGACGATAAGTCCGCGAGCTTTCTTGCTATGAGTGAGCTTGACGTTATTCTTAAGGCTCTTGATGATAAGGAACAATATGTCATAGCATACGATTATTTTTCGCGAAAAGATAACGGGCGGCCATGCAAGAAGCTGATTACACTAAGCTGGCTCAACAATGATCGCAGGGAACTGCTTTGCATGCAGCAGGATGTTACGGAGACTTACCGCAAGGAACAGGAGCAGATTTTTAAACTTGAGAAGGCTAATACTGAAGCGGTCAAGGCCAATGAAGCCAAGTCAATGTTCCTGTCCGGCATGAGTCACGATATGAGGACGCCATTGAACGGTGTTCTCGGTTATACAGCTTTGGCTTTGAAGGAAACTGAATATGATAAAATCAGGGATTACCTCGGTAAAATAGATACTTCTGGTAAGCTGCTCAGAGATCTGATTAATGATGTCCTTGAGCTGTCTAAAATTGAGAGCGGAAAGACAGTCATAGATTACGAAGCTGCTGTTCCGGAAGATGTTATTCCGTCGGTGGCTGTTTCTCTCCGCCCTTCAGCAGAGCTTAAGAACATAAAATATACTACGGATTTTGATATTGATAATACAAAAGTCATATGGTGTGACAAGCTGAAGATTCAGAGAATCGCCCTTAATATTATATCCAATGCCATAAAGTACACTCCTGACGGAGGCAGCGTTTCTGTTAATCTGAAGCAGAGTAATAACGACGGAAATAACATACAGTATGTTCTTGATGTCAATGACACAGGAATAGGGATAAGTGAAGAGTTTATCAAGAACATGTTTGAACCTTTCTCACAGGAGAAACGGTCAGAAGCCATAACCGAACAGGGTACAGGTCTCGGATTGTCAATTGTGAAGAGGTACCTTGATCTTATAGGAGGCAGTATTTCTGTAAGCAGCAAACTTCACCGCGGAACGCAGATAGAAGTGGTTATTCCCGTTGAGAGCATGCAGGAGAATATTGAAAGGGAAAGCAGCATTACTGATGTTAATGCAGTACTGAAAGATAAACATATTCTTCTTTGTGAAGACAATTACATGAACCGTGAAATTGCAGTCATGCTTCTCAAAGAAAAGGGCATGATTGTGGAAACTGCCGAGAACGGACTCGATGGTGTTGATAAATTTGAAGAATCAGAGGAAGGCTCATTTGATGCGGTGCTGATGGATATCCGTATGCCGCTGATGAATGGTTACGAAGCAACAAGGCGGATACGCAGTCTTAACAGGTCTGATGCCCGTACTGTTCCTGTTATAGCTATGACTGCGGATGCATTTTTTGAAAGTGTAAAAGAGGCATCGGAGGCGGGAATGAACAGTTACATAACAAAACCTATCGAGCCGGGTGTTTTATACAGTACAATAGCTGATTCAATATCAGGAGGAGAATGTTCTGTTTACCATAAAGTGTAAATATAATAAAAACTTCATGCTGAACAGACGCAACTGTCACTTGTAAGTGCTATTATAAATTATCTTTTGAAATTTTCTTGCGCGGAGGAGATTTGTGATGAAGAGCAGTTTTAAATTCAGGTTACTTGCGTCATTTATTACTGTAACATGTCTTTTTGTGTCATTATCTCCGACGGTATGTGCCTCAAACGGAAACGACAAAGTAATCAAAGTCGGTTTCTTTGCTTTTGACGGCTATCATATGGTTGATGATCAGGGAAACCGCAGCGGATATGGTTATGATTTTCTTCAGATGCTTTCAAGATACGGCGATTGGACCTATGAGTATGTAGGATATGATAAGAGCTGGGCACAGATGCAGGATATGCTTGCGGACGGTGAGATAGATTTGCTTACATCCGCGCAGAAGACTACTGAGCGTGAGCAGCTTTTCGCTTATTCGGACAAAGCGATAGGAACGAGCGCGGCGATACTGACTGTTAAGAGCGGCGATGACAGGTATTCAGCCGGTGACTATGCATCTTATAACGGTATGCGTGTAGGACTGCTCAAGGATAGCAGCAGGAATGATAAATTTGAGGAATTTGCCGGGCAGAAGGGCTTCACATATGTTCCGGTATACTATGATACCGTTGAAGAGATGGAAGATGACCTCCAGAGCGGTGACAACATCGACGCAATCATGTCCAGCAATCTGAGACAGCTTGACAATGAACTGGTTCTTGATGAATTTGATCCGTCTGATTTTTATTGTATGGTCCGCAAAGATGATACAGAGTTTCTGGGACAGATTAACGATGCGATAAGTCAGATGGATATCAATATGTCTGACTGGCGTCATACGCTATGGGACAAGTATTACTCAGACAGTAATGCTGGAATAGCACTTACAGCTGATGAGAAGGCGTATATCAGAGAACTTGAGGAGAGCGGGACAGTACTCAATGCCCTGGTTGAACCTGACAACGAGCCTTATTCCTACTTTGAGAAGGGCGTCGCCAAAGGAATAATTCCGGAAATATATGCGAAAATTGAAGAGATGACAGGCCTTAAATTCAATATTGTCGAGGTGAAGAGTCGTCAGGAATACGACAGTGTATTGTCATCTGACAGCTCCATAAGTGTCTGTCTCGACGCATACAGTGACTATAACAGGGCAGAACATTTAGGCTATAAACTTACTTCAACATATCTGTCGGCGTCACTGTCTGCAGTATCTTTACGTAGCACCAAAGAACCGTTTCATTCCATAGCGGCTGTTACAAGCGATAATCCTGCAGCGTATATTATCGACGAACTGACAGCTGACATTACTGTAATGCACTACGATACAATTGCTGAATGTCTTGATGCTGTACGTGACGGGGATGCAGATGTTACTTATGTACTCAATTATACAGCTCAGCAATATATGAATAATAATGATATTACCGGAGTGCTTAAGTCAACGCTGCTGCCGCAATACAGCATTGATTACGCAATAGCTGTGAGTAACGGGTCTGACTGCAGACTTATTTCCATACTGGATAAGGCAGTCAACAACATTGGAGGCGAGAGCATCGAAGAGGTCATCCTGTCCCAGACTGAAGGAATAGGACGATCAATGACGTTCAGGGAACTGGTTCTTGCGAACCCTATGATTCTGGTTGTTGCGGTAGTGGCAGCTGCTTTGATTATACTTCTGTCGGCGTATGTGGTGTTCAGGGAGAAGAATATCAAGGTTATTGAAGCAAAGAATACTGAACTTCAATCTGCGCTGATGCGGGCCGACAAAGCCAGCGAAGCAAAATCTAATTTTCTGTCGAATATGAGCCACGATATGAGAACTCCGCTTAACGGTGTTATCAGTTTCAATAATTTCGCGCTGCAGGCCGGCTCTATTGAGAAAAAGCAGGAATATATCGAGAAATCGAGCAAGTCAGCTGAGATGCTGATGAATCTTATCAACGATACTCTTGAAGTGTCAAGAATTGAGAACGGTAAAATGGAGCTCCATAATGACTGGATAGGAGTCAACGATTTATTGTCCGGCATAGTAATGATCATCGAGAGTCAGGCGGCGGATAAGAAAATCGCGTTCTCATGGGAAAGCAATTTCGAGGATTTTGACTATGCTTATGTCGACAAGCTGAAGATGCAGGATGTTGTCCTTAATCTGCTTACAAATGCTGTCAGGTTCACTCCTGAAGGCGGCAATGTCAGACTTACCGCTGTGCGGCAGCGTTCCGAGATGAACCAGGACTGCTGGTATATCAGGATTACCGTAAAAGATACAGGTATCGGCATATCAGAGAAATTCCTTCCTTATATATATGAGCCGTTTTCGCAGGAGAATGAACAGAAAACGGATAATTCCGACGGCAGCGGTCTCGGGCTTTATATCGTCAACCGTATTGTCTCACTTATGGACGGAACCATCGATATCAAGAGCGACAAGGGGATCGGAACAGAAGCTTCGGTAGTGATTCCGCTTACTTTAGAGAAGCGATACATAGTTGAAGGCGGAAGCATTGAAGACAGCTATGATTTTTCCGGAAAGAAAGTACTGCTTATCGAAGACAACAGAATCAACACGGAGATAACCAGAACAATACTCACCGGAAAAGGATTTGAAGTTATCTGCGCGGAGGACGGAAAGAAAGGAACACAACTGTTTGAGCTGTCGGAGGAGGGTGAATATTCGGCAATACTTATGGATATTCATATGCCGGAGATGGATGGATATGAAGCTACGCGATTCATAAGGCAGCTGCGCAGAAACGATGCCGTTACAGTTCCGATTATTGCCATGACGGCCGATGCCTATGAAGAAGATGTAGAGCGGTGCATTGCGGCTGGTATGAACGGTCATACCGCGAAGCCTGTTGATGCCGGAAAGCTTCTTGAACTGCTTGATAGTCTGATAAACAGGAAAGATGACGGAAAAGCAACGTGAATTAATCCAAGACACTACCACCCGTGGTGACGGAAGGAGTTAAAGGTAATGGAAGAATTTGATATAAGCAGCAAAGTAATCCTTGATGAACTTGATATGCCTGTATTGATAACGGATATAGATACCTTTGAAATTCTGTTTATGAACCGTGCCTGCATGAAGCTTAATAAAGTAGAGAATTACTATGGAAAGACCTGTCATGAACTTCTTGAAGGACAGTCGGTTCCGTGCAGCTTCTGTAAAAATTCAGGCCTTTTTGAAGGCAGAACACGTCAGCTGGAGCAATACAATGTCAAGCTTGGCAAGAACCTGAGATGTATTGACAATATTGTAGTATTCAGCGGTCATCATGCGAAAATCACATGGATTCTTGATATTACCGAACAGGTTAAAAGGGAGACAGAACTTAAGGCAATTCTTGCAACCGAGCGCCTTGTAATTCTGACGATACAGACTGTCTGCGGTACTGGTACTATAGGCGACAGACTGGACAGATGTCTTAAGCTTTGCGGTGAATATTACGATGCTGATCGCTGTTACATATGTCCTGTAAGCGAAGACGGAACAAACGATACCCACGGTACTTATGAATGGTATTCTCCGGCCATCAGGTCCAAAGATGGTCTTTGTCATGGAGCGGACATCAGACTTATCGATAACTGGATGCCCGGATTTAAAAAGAAGAAGGCACTTGTTGTTTCCGATGTACGTAAGATTCAGAAAAACAAACCGGAAGAATATTCCATAATGACTGCCAACGGTATCGGGAGCTATATAGTGGCGCCTATGTATTGTGACGGCCGTTTGATAGGTTTGTTCGGCGTTGACAACCCTCGGCGCAATATTATCGGAAAGACAGCGGATCTTCTGCTGTCACTGGCTTATGCAGCGGGCAATTCCATTGAAAGATGGAATAATTAGCAGGAAATATTAAACCACAGGGATGAACTTGAACAGGTCATAAACAATATCCCGGTTGGTGTCAGCATGATCCGCGTAAGAGACGGTAAAGCTGTATCAAAGATAATCAATCCGCTGTTACGTGAACAGTACGGTATATCTGACTTGCAGTCAGGAGATACGGACAACATCGCGATGTCGAGGCTGTCCGGGTATGACAAGGTCAACATGATGAAGAAAATGAGAAGTCTTCTGATACCCGGTACCGAGGTGAGTTATGATTTCCATTACCGCAGGAACGAAAATGAATTGCCCAGAAGTTATCAGATGCGGGCGAGGTCTGTTAAGGCCGGCGACGAGACGCTGCTGTTCTCATGCCTTATGGACAGGACACAGGAGCGCAATGCAGAGGTAATGAGCGCCAAAAACCAGAAGATTTACGAGGTCGCAGCTGAACTCGGGCATCTCAAAATCTGGGTATATGATGTTGGCAGGCACAGAATCACGCTGTCTGACAATTCGGCGGCTGTAAAAGACATAGAGACTTACGGAATCCCGATTATTTTAGAGAATGTTCCTGACTCGCTTGAGAGTTTTGTTGATGCGGAGTATATGGATGAGATAAGGAAGATGTATAAAGCGCTTGATGACGGTGTGGCAAGTTATGAGTGCGAATACCGCTACAAGAGCAAGCCGGGGATTCCTGAACATTATGAGAGAATTCGCTGTACGATGACTTATGATGACTACGGCAAGCCGC
>Ga0116193_1001048_pt1 | contig 24182 bp, 33 predicted proteins | sample AD_UKC115_MetaG_FD_89892 | JGI IMG/M metagenome (GOLD analysis project Ga0116193, IMG submission 89892) | Active sludge microbial communities of municipal wastewater-treating anaerobic digesters from Hong Kong - AD_UKC115_MetaG | ecosystem: Engineered > Bioreactor > Anaerobic > Digestate... | reverse complement strand
CTCAATATGGGTTTTATGGTGTAGTTTCAGATACTGATTTTATTAGTGGTGATGATTTAGCAACATTGATAGGTTTAACCGCAGGAACAGCACAAAACAGTAATGCTGGCTGGTTAAAAGTTGTAGATAGAAGTAAAATGTTGTTAATTGCTAAAAAAACTTTTAGACATTCAATTTCGTGGGATAATATTAACTCTGTTGGTGCTGTATTTGGAAAAATAATTACATTAGACGGTGTTAAATATATAGTTAGATTATTATCTACGACTGAATGGAATAAATTTATGTATCCGTTGCATATAAGTCATCCTGATGGTTCTCCTGTATGGGCTAACTACTCTGATTGTGATTTGTTAGTTAAAACAAGTTGTGGAAATGGTGGCTATAGCTGGACAAGTTCGTTAGAAAGACGAGGTGGAGATAGTATAACAGAAACCGCCAGCCCAGCTTCATCATCCAATGGATCATTTCTTGGTTGGCGTCCCGTGTTAGAGTTCTTCGCATAATATCCCATCATTAGAAGAATACTATAATAAACAAATATAAATTGGAGGTATTGATGAATGGAATTTAAAAATAATAATTGTCCTGAATGTGGTTTGAATATTGAATATTGGACAAAAAATAATTTTATAGAATGTCCAAAATGTAAACATATAATAAATTTGAGCTATGATGAAAGTGTAGCAAGTGAAGCTTATAATGACTGTGGAACTTGTGATGACTGTGAATTTCACTTGGTTTACTATGACGAAATTGATGGGGAATTGTATCATGACGGATGTTCTTGCTCGAATGAAAAGCAAAAAGAAGATGATTATGATTATCATTGTGAATGTTGTTACGATGATACAGATATTGAGTGTCCGTACTTTCATCCAATTTAGAAGAATACTATAATAAACAAATATAAATTGGAGGTGTTGATGAATGGAATTTAAAAATATCAAATGTACTAAATTTAAATATAAAATAAAAGTTGAACCTTGCGAAAAATCAAAAGAACTAACACTTGATGATTTACTTGAAAAGGGAATCATCTTTGCCGATGAAGTTTGGACTGAAGAAGGCGACTATTGGTTGGTATATTACGAGGATGAGGATTGCACTAAAGAAATAGAAAATATTGATGAATTTGTTATAAAATATAACGAGGTTGAAGATGAAGAATAAAAAAGGATTTACATTAATTGAATTGGTTGTAGTTGTTGCTATTTTGGGAATATTGTTGTTGTTTATCTTCCCTGCTGTTGGAAACGCAAAAGAAAAGGCAGAAGAAACAGCTTTTTATATGGCAAAACAAAGATTATATGAATCAGCGTTAAGATGTTCGTTTGATTTCCCACATACCGACATCGTTTGGGCAAGCCATCAGGGTGGAGAAAAAGCTATTAAAGGTAAAGAAATAAACGAAGGTAACTTACATGAAGCATGGTATTTATACTTTGATGAATACCCTAAAAATCCCGTTGACGAAAATGTAGATTTTACAGTACACATTTATCCTAATGGAGATATAGAAATATTACCAGAAACACCGTAAGGGGTGATTTTATGCAATTAGAATTTGAAGTAGATAATACGGTTACAGGTGGAAGTTATAATCAAATAATGCACTTTTGGGATAATCAAATTCAGTTATTTTATATTAAGAATGGAGAAATTTATACTAAAATAGCCAAAATTGAAATGGGTGATTGGAATAATTTGCAATGGGTTAGAGAACGTAAATTATTAGACAATATTACAGGTGTAGTTGAATTACAAGTTTTATCAACATATAGCAATTTAATAATTGGCGTTTATAGAAGAATTGACAATAAAGTTTATATGTTTAGTTACGAATACTAATTTTTTTAGGAATATAATAAAATGAAGTTTTTATCGTATCTTGCGATAAATTAAATTAAAAATATACTTGACTTTTTTAAATTTTAATGTTAAAATAAATTAAAATTAAAGGAGTGATAGTTGTGAATTATCTTATTAATAAGGATTCTAAAAATATAATGAATTTAATAATTGGTCTTATTGGAATTATGGGTGTACTTGACTTATATTTTACTTTACAATGGATAGTAAATAATCCATATATGGAAGCTAATCCACTTATGAGAAATTTATGGTTCATAAATCCAACACTATTTGTTTTATTTAAATTGTCTATCACTGGTGCATTTTGCTTGGTAGCTTTTAAATTAAAAAATAACAAGTTAATGAAATTATTAATATGGCTACCATTTTGCACTTATGTTTTTGTAGTGTGTTTACATTTTTATGTGATGTAACTTTATAAATTAATATAAATTTTCGGGCAGTAGAAATACTGCCATTTTTAATGTAAAAAAATAGACGTAATAATATAAATATGATTATGATAAATGGCGTATTTTATTTATAAAGTTCATTTTTATGAGTGTCTGAAAAATGACACTCTTTTTATATAAAGGATGTGACGAAAATGTCCGAAACTTATACAGAGTTGTTAGAAAAAGATTTTGCAAGACAAATCAAATTCAACCATGTGGAAGATTATCATAAATTAGGTTATAAAGGCAAAGATATCGTAATATTTAATGCTGAAAGTCTTACCGACCATGGGCAAATGACAACTAAAGTTATTAATGATTATGCTCCAGAAGCAACTGTTTATAATGGGTGGGTTTCAAGTAAGACTTCTGGTGGGAAAATAGAATATATAAAAATCCACATAAATAAAGAAGAATTAAATTTTGAAGAAACTATTGATAAATATAATATAAAAATAATGACAATATCTATGTCTGGTTCTTATCCAAAAACAGTTTTAGAATATTATAAAGATGTACAGAAGAGAAAAGGTATAATAATGTTTTGTTCAGCAGGCAATGAAGGTGATGATGTTGGATTGTGGGCAAAAAACAATACTGCTATTGCTGTAAGTGCTTCGACTTTAAAAGAAAATGGAGAAATAAAAATATCTTATTATGGTTCTCCAAATGAAGTAGATTTTACTTGTTTTATGGCAAGGGGTAGAGGCACAAGTGCATCCAGTCCTGCGTTATCGGCTTTAACAGCATTGTTATTAAATAGATATGGTGATTTTAATCAAGAAGAATGTGTTGAGATTTTAAAATCTATAGCTATTGATTTAGGCGATAGACTTAGAGCTGGTTGGGGATTACCGATTTTGCCATTAACAGATAAATTAGAGATTTTGGATGAATTGAGAAAAAATACAAATCTACCAATTGAAAATATAGAACCAGAATTACCAAAAGAAGAAAAATTAGAAGATGTGAAAAATGAGGGCGAAAATATGAAAAAAGTCATGATAGATTCTGGACATTATCCTAATCATCCTAACAAAGGGCAAACAGGCTATTGGGAATATCAAGGTGTGTGGAAAATATCAAATTATTTAAAAGAATTTTTAGAAAAACAAGGCATTCAAGCTGATTTAACTAAAACATATGAAGAAACTTTTAACAAAGACAAAGATTTAACCATTCGTGGCAAAAAAGCACAAGACTATGACTTATTCATAAGCGAACATAGCAATGCAAATGACGATTTAACTGTTCGTGGTGTTGAATGTTTTTATGATTTTTCTAAACCAGAAGATAAATTTTGGGCAAACGAATTATCTAAAGCAGTATCAGAATTAATGAATAATCCAAATCGTGGAGCTAAAACAAGAACATATGTCGAAAATGGGAAAACTTTAAACTACTATGGTGTTATTCGTGGAGCTTCAGCAACAAATTGTCCACATATTTTTCTAATTGAAAGTGGTTTTCATAGCAATTTAATAGATGAAGCATTTTTAAAAATAGATGATAATTTAAAGAAAATAGCACAGGTACAAGCAAATGTTATTTTGAAGATATTAGGAATAGAGGTGAAAGAAATGACATTTGATATTGCTAAAAAAACAATACAAGATAAAGCAGGATTAGACAATAATTCTATGCAATATTTAGAGTTTTATAAATATGGTGAAGATTTAATTAAAAAGTTAGCTGTACCAATGGTTAATAATATTGTTGTCGAAGAATCGATTATTGAACCACCTAAACTAATTAAGCCTAAAGTCGAATTTTCAAAAACTGTTAATAACACATTTATGTTATATAGTGATGTTGAAAATTTAAAAGTTAAAGAAGTAAATAAAAGTAATGGTATTTTATTAGAAGAGAATTATGTTAATTCTACATTTTTCTGGAGCACAACAGATGGTAAAAAATATTCGACTTCAATATTGTATGCTGATGGAATTACTTATCAAAGTAATGCAAATCATTTACCATATCCACAAGATACATTTATTATAAATAAAGACAATTCAGTCGAAATGAAAAGAATTAAATCTTTAGGTGAATTAAATCTATCGAAGGTTAAAATTGCAATAGCAGGAGTTGGATTGATTGATAAGACAAATTCTTCGTTTGTTTATGATCCTGCTGGTTGTGGTTTTAAAGGTGTTTATGCAGATGTATTAAGAAAAACTAATAAAACAATGATAGTTTATAATAAATCCGAAGATAAATTATACTTAGTTTGTCGACCTAACATCTATCATCAATCTTCATTGTATTATGACTTAATTGATTTAGCTGGAGATATTGGAGATATAGCTTGTGCTTTTGATGGTGGTGGTAGTACAACTATGGGTGCTAATGGTAAAATAGTTGTTAATGGAGATGGCAGAGTAATACATAGCATATTGTACTTTTAAATAAGTAAATTAAAAAAGGAGATATAAAAGATGTTGTTAGAAATAATAGATTTAGAATTAATACATTTAGTAATAGGTTTAATAGCTTTAATGGTAGCTAATATAATCTTGGGAAGTATAGATGCATTGTTAAATCAACAATTTAATATAAAGGTGCTTAAACAAGGTATTATAAAAGCCATAGTTGTAGCTATTGGTTTTATTTTAACTTACGTAGCTGGTTACTTAAACCCTGATATCCTTGCAATTGAAGTTAATGGTGAAACTGTAAATTTAATTATTGCTGTTACAATGATTTTAATAGCAGGATTTGTTTATTATGGTAACGAAGTATTAAAAAAGCTTATAGTCTTTGTTAAAGGTAAAATAAATATTGGCGAAGGTATGTAAAATGATATTAAAAAAGGGGCAGTCACCTATCGAGCAACTTTCTGCCCCTTAAAAACTCTAATGAGTTTTGATAATTATATCATAAAATTTTGAAGTTATCAAGAAAAAGATAATAGCAGATAAAAATTAAATTTTATGAGGTGTGAAATTGGAAAATGAAAAATTAGTAGAAATAGTTGCAAAACATGGCGTGGAAATTGAAAATATTAAAGATGATATTGATGAATTAAAAGATACCCAAAAGATGATTTACGAAATGAATGGTAATATTAAGGGTTTGGTAGATAAATTAGGAAATACCAATAATGAAATTACTGAATTAAAGTGTGATATAAAAAAAGATATTAAAGGTTTAAGAAATGATATAGAAGAAGTTAAGAATAAAAGTGATAAAGAAGATGCAAAAAAATGGGATAAGCTTATGTGGTTAATTGCTGGTGGTATTATAACTTTGTTGATTGGTATGATAAAAAATAGTTTGGGACTATAATAGAAATGAGTTGATATAATTGGCTAAAAAGAAAAAAGATATAAGTATGAATATGTTGCGTGAAAGAGCTTTAAAGCTTCCAGATGTTACAGAAGAGATGTTTTTGAGTTGTAATCAGCACAATGTTGAATTAATTCAAGAATATCTTGAAACAAACAATTTACTATCTCCTGACACATTAAAACAATATAAATCAGCTTTATATCAATTTGTGTATTATGTAAAAACTTCTTTGAACGATAAAGAATTTTATAAAATTACTAAGCGTGATTTTAAACGTTATATGAGTTATCTTGTAAATAGAGGTATGTCAAGTAGCGGATTGAAGTTTAAGAAATCAGCAGTTTCAGCATTTTGTAGTAAATTCCTTGAAATTTTCATAATTGAAGATGCAGAATATCCAGAATACAGGACGTTTAGAAATTTTACTACAGGTACAATAGAAATACCTAAAAATCAAACTTATAATAAAATTCCAATATCTAAAGAAGAATATGATTTGATAATGGAAACTTTATTGGAAGATGAAAATTATTTAGGTTGTGCGTGGGTAGCCACAATGTTTAATGTTGGTTGTAGAAGAAGTGCTTGCATACAGTTTAAATCTGAAATTATAAATTATCCTTATGCCACAGATAAAAAGACAGGGAAAGAATTAAATTACAAGACAAGCCATTTTGTACGAGAAAAAGGTAAGGGAATGGATGGTAAAGTTGTAGATTATATGATTCCTGAAGAAGTTTTGAAATATTGGAGATTATGGCTTGAGAAACGTGGATATGAACACGAATACATATTTACAGTTAAGCATGCTGATGAAATAAAAGTTATGAGTAAAACTTGGGCTGACAGTTTTTGTTCTGACGTATTATCTGATATTGTTGGGAGAAGAATTAATGTTCATTTATTCAAAGCTTCATGTGTTACATATATGCTTGAACAAGGTAAATCATTAAAGACTGTATCTAAGCATGTCGCCAAACATGAATCAATAGAAACGACTATGATCTATGATTTGCGTGATGATACCGAAGAAAAGAATAGTTTGTTTGATTAAATAAATTAAAAAGGAAAATATAAGATGTTTAAGCAAAAGGGTAGTAAGTATAATAATAAAAAACCTGAAGCATATGGTCGTAAATGGGATTCACAGATGGAACTTGAATTTTACGAAAAACTTTTAGAGGAACAAAAACAAGGTCAGGTTGTTAATATTGAATTACAGCCTGTTTTTTTATTGCAAGATAAATACATATACAAAGGTAAAACTATTCGTAAAATGGAATATAAAGCAGATTTCAAAGTTACTTATTCTGATGGAAGTGTTATTATTTATGATGTTAAAGGAATGATAGCTCAACCATTTCCTATTAAGTGGAAACTTGTTAGATATATATATAACGATTTAGATTTTCGATGTGTGCGTTCAAAAGGCAGAAAGCCTAACAAAATTTGGGAAGAAATTGAAAAATAAATTATAAAAAGGTAGAGATTTTATTTCTCTACCTTTTTTTTTCTTCCCTCGTGCAATAAGAAAAGAAATGTCGTATTCACATTATATTACCACCTATCAGCTTCGTCAAGTCGTTTCCTTAAAATATTTATCAACTCTTCATCTGCATTAATTCGATTAATATAACTAACAATTTCATCTTCATGTAACATTTCACAACACTTACAAGTTTGTTTAATATTTTTATAAATCTCATTTAGTATATTTATAGTTTGTTCTTGGTCTTTTATTGTTTTGGCTTGTTTTTTAGTTAAATATAATAAAATAATGTAACCAAAAATTAAACAACCTATAACAATTTCATATGTATCCATAGTAATCCTTTTTTAATCTATCTTTGACAATGTAAGACTAATATCAAGCATATTCCCAAAAGTAACATTTTTAAAAAAGTCATCATTCAAACTAACACTATAATCAGTTTCTTCACTATGGTCATAAAAATCACTATATTGCGTAGGTTTACCATCATACGCCCACAATCCATCACCACATTTGTCTCTTACTATGTATTTATACCCGTTCAGCCACAATCCTTTAAGAATAATAATTTCGTCCTCATTGAACTGATAAAATGGTAGTTTTATTATTTTCTTTTTACCATTAATTAAATCTACTGCAATCTCAGGATAATTAACAACTAATGCATCGCTTACTAAATCACCATAAGAGTTTATACGAAAAGTTAAATCTTCACCACTTACTTTGAATTTTTCATCAACATCAACACCTAATATTTCACACAATTTAGGAATATCTTTAACCTCTTCAAATTGACTTGCTAAATCTTCATTTAATACATTAATATCAGAGTATCTCCCACGAACAAAATCGTCATTGTCTTTTAAATATCCATTTGTTACTTCATATATTTTTCCTTCAGTAAAACTATTAGTGCCAGATTCGATACATTCTACTTCCCCATTCCAATTACTCATCGTTATTCTCCCTTTATTACATATTTTTTATTTATGAAATATAATAAATCTTTTAAAAATGATTTTCTTGATTTTATATAAAATTCTTTAAAATTTGTGGTTACCACATTATCCTCCTTATAAATTCATTGTTTTAAATCCACACATCTAAATCACCGTTTTCAAGTTTTTGTAATTTTTCTTTATATCTTTTTAAGCTATTAGTCGCCCATTCAATCTTATGTTCTTCTTCAGCAATTTTTTCTTCCAAAACAGTTTTCATTTTTTCAGGTGAATGTTTTGCATCTTTTTTTATGTAAAATCTTTTATGGCAACCATGTTGATGTGATAAATTAAATATGTCATCATCTGAATAATATTGTGTGTAATATTCTTTAATTTCTTTAACGTCATCTAAATTGCATACAAAAGTTAAAGTTCCTTTCTCTAACGCCTGTTCCAATGTAAAAGTTTTACTTTCACCACTACCCCACCAATATGTATCTTCTAAATACAATTTGCCATTTTGTCGTTGTTTTACTATTAATTGTCCATCAAAACACCAATATGGATCAATTTTTTTAATCCAATCTTCGTTGTATCTAAATCTATAAACATCATTTAATTTAATTTCCATTTAATCCCTCCTAATAAAGTTCTGGTTTTATTATATCGTTTTTAATTTACTTATAAATTCTAATGCTTTTCCTTCTAACTCTTCCAACGTACCATTATTATCAATATAATAATCATACTTATAATTTTCTACATTTGCATCTGCATCATTACTTGTAATTTGTTCTGCTCTATCATTATTAATAAATAAGGTTACAGCCTGAAAACAATTCTTAAATCTTTCAATTTCTTCAACTTCTCTGCTGTCAACCATTAAAATTTCACAATAAGGATTGTTGTATAATTCTCTTACTTTTTCAGCAACTTTTATGTATATATAGTCGAATTCCTCGACTAACATTTTCTTTAAATGATAGAAAAACCTTCTCCATTCTTCAGTCTTATTTTTTTCATCGCCATCCCAGCCAAAATATTTTATAGCATATTCTTTGACTGGTGTTATTGATGAATATATCACAGAGTTAATATGTTTTACTATTAATTTTTCAAACTCTGTTTTACCTGATTTTGGGTGTCCGTTAATAATTAATACTTTTTTCATAATTTTCACCCTCATCTATATATAAATTATCATACAACATATTAAATACAGATTCTATTTCCGTTGGTAAAAACTGATCTTCTCTTAAAACTATTATTGCTTCATTTTTTGTTACCATCGGTATGTAGTCGTCATTTTCTTCGACATTTGTAAAATATTCTTTTTTTAAAAATTTATCGTACTTTATGTATTCCATATCAGTCTCTTTGATTATATTGTATGCCCTTACTTCACCGTCATTTTTCACTCCTACTTTAAAAATATAATTTTTCATCAAAATTAAGGCGTGGAGACCCCAACTTAAAGAAGTTGGGGAGGAAACGCCTTCCCTCCTTTTCCATAATAATGCTTTTCTTTTACTTAATAGTTTTAAATCTTTGTAACTTGCTGACCTGTGAACTACAGTTCCATCAAGTTTTCTTAAATCAAAATATCCACTACTTCTTCTACCAAATATAAAACATTCTTGCCCTTTGTATTTTACTTTGTCAAATAACCTAAAACCTTTTACTAAATAAGGAGCTTGATTTAATTTTCTTATGCCACCTTTTAATATTTTAGCTTTGTGTATTTGTCTATTATGCTTTCTTACTTGTTTGATATAATACCAATAATCTAATTGTTTTGCTTTTGGATTACCGCTAATACACAGAGCATCTATTCTGTGTGATTTGGGTAACTTATGAGTGATTCTGGTGTTTTTTGTTATATATCCATAAGTTAATTCTACATTTGGATAGATATTTTTTAATCTGTTATAAAACGTCCATCTCATAATACCCATAAATGCAGTATCTCTAAAACTTTGCCCTCTTTTTAATTTAACATTCAGTTCTCCTTTGTGATATTTGTTGTGACAGGTTTCACACAAAGTTATGAGGTTGTTAGGTGCATTTCCACCTGTTTGCCTACTTTCTATATGATGAACATTTAACCTGTTGTCTTTGCTCTTACCTTTACAAATTTGACAAATATGATTATCTCTCCAAAGAACATATTCTCTTACATTCCAAAATCCTAACTGTTCACCTTGTTGATATTCTACGCCTTCTATATTAGGATTTTTAATATTTTGTATATCAAAGGAAGCTACTTCTGTAATTATTTTAGTTATAGGCAATATCTTATGAACTTTTTCTACTATTTTCAAATGTGTTTGTATTTTGTTTTCAATAGAAGGTGCTAACCAACCTTTATTTTTACTTCGTACTCTATTTGAAAATCGTGGCTTTCTATATCTTGTTTTTCTATATCTCCTACTTCTACGATACTGCCTACGTTCTGATAATAATTGCACTATATCGTTTCTTAATTCTACTTCTGCTGAAAATAGCTCTTGCTTTTCTGTTGTAGCAGATACTCCAATAAATTTACTTCCTGCATCTATACCTAATGTAATAGGCTGTTTGTATCCACTACTACCATAAATAAGTTGAATTGTGAATGGTTCTCTTTGTGTTATTTTTGCTTTGCCTTGCTTTAAAAGTTTTCTGGCTTTTGATGGTTTACAAGGCATTAAAGGCTTACCATGCTTATTTAAAACGTATACTAACATAAAGTATACCTCCTTTTAGAGTAATGTCTCCTTCCCCAATGTTATATAGGCTTTTTACACTTAACTCACTATCCCTACCTCACAGGATTGTTTAAAGTTAAGCAACAGAGCTACAAGTTAGGAGAAATGCCCGTAGGTGTTATGACCTATATAACGTAGTCCTTCAAGAACTTAGGGTAGTCAACTTGAGCTTTTACAAGCTCCACCCTCTATAGGGTGGGGTAGTTGACCCACTAACCATCCTTTTATAATTTTGTCTAATCCAATTGTAATAGTCGAACATACGTTTGTCAATAACATTTAGAATTAAATTTATGATATCGTCCTCATATATGTATTCGCTATATATGCTTGGATTTTCGGTGAACCATTCCTTTTTTACGCCAAACTTTTTAATACATTCGCTACACAAAGGAATTTCGACATTCATTAAATCAAATAAACTACCATACCCCCTATTCTCAATTTTGAAAATTTCATCTGTTTGATTATTACAACAAATGCACATTTTTACCTCCTACCAATATTATACTATTTTGCAAAAACGTTGTCAAGTTATTGTTTTAATTTATTTTTGTAAGTTTTCTTTAAGAAAAGTTAAGTATTCATCAAATAAACCAATGGAATGTATAAATTCTTTCCCTTTTAAACAAGATAATCTGCGTTCGTATTTTATGTCATAGTCTTTCCCCTTTTTCTTTTGAATAATATCATCAAATTTCTTTACTAATTGCGAAAGTATAATCGCATTTGATTTATCAATATTTTGAGTGATTTCTTTATATTTATCAAGTTCTTCATCGGGTATATCATACTTCTTTGATGGTAGATTTTTAATTGATAATGGACTAATACTTGAACCACTTGTGCTTGGTTTAACTAAGGTCGCTATATAATCCATCAAATCTGTTTTAAATCTGAATTCCCCTTCTTCTTCATATTCGCAAATATATAATATAATTTGTTTGTCAAGTAATTCTTTATACATTAACTCAATATCAAAAGTAAATAATTTTTTACCTTTTTTATCAATCTTACCAGAGTATGTTTTAAATTTTTCCAAACTTCCAACTTTATCTTCGTATATTTGTTTTAGTATATTTCTAAATCTACCAATTGAGGAACAAAAGTATAATAATATATTCTGTTCATAATGCCGAATTTTTGATTTATTTGCACATGGTATATAAAAGTCATCAAATGAACTGTCTATATTCCCTAATTCGTCTCTTGGAAAATCATTTGTTGATAAGTCATAATCAGCTTTCACTCTGAATTTATTTTTGTATTTACTATATAAATAATTAGCCATTATTTCACCTTCTTTTCCTTGACTAAATCTCTGGCTGTTTTCATACACTGAATACAAAAGAAACATGGGTGCATTTTATATTTAAGTGGTGGACATTTATTATCGGTAGTATTAAAAGTTCTTAGAAAGTTTTTAAAATCTCCATCTGACATATGTTTAAATTCTAATAATTCTTCTTCAGTGTAATATCCATTCTTATTGTTGTAAATTTTGTCATCATTCTTAGCCATTAAATTCACCCTTGCTTTCTAATTCTCTAAGATATTGATATAATTCTAAACTATTCTCTACCCTTTTAAATCCACTTTTTTCAACATCTTTGTTCCATTTGGTTGGTTTGTGCATACAGATTTTTAAATCAGCATTACTTGTTAAAAGGTTTATATAACTATCATCTATTAAAATTCCATCGCTCATATCAATTTCACCTTTACCCATTTCAATTTTTTCTAATAGGTGGTAATTTTCATCTGGTACATATGGGAATCTTCTTTTTAACCACTCTTTTTTATAATACAAATTTCTTTCTGTCCCAATTGTTACAAAATGTATATCAAAATTATTAACATTATATAGGAGTTTTAATATTGAATAAACATAAGGATCGTGAAAATCTAATTGATTGTTATAAAAATCTGTTCTTGCAAATATGCCTTCAACATCTTCAGCAAGTGGACATATGTCGCTAAAATCCCATTTGTAACACTTTTGCCATTCTGCATTTTGGTCGTAAATTTCATTATAGATTTCCACAAATCGTTTAGTGCTGTTGCATATTGTGTTGTCAACGTCAAAGAATAATATCTTTTTCATCGCTCATCTCCTTTTTTAATTTATTTATTAAATATGATAGTATTTCTTTTTGAGTTTCTAAATCTGTATTGGTTATTGCATAATCTGCAACAGCCAAATCTCTTTCTTTTTCATTAGTGGTAAAAGCATAATCAATTCTTTCTTCAATTTTTTCTTCACTATCTCCACGTTTTCTCATTCTTTCAACCATTTGTGGATATGAAACGTCTATGTAAATGACTACTACATTGTCTTTTCCGTAGTTTTCTTTTATCTGACGAACGCCTTCCGAATCAACAATGCAATATACTAAATCTTCTTTATGTCGTTCAACTTCCTGTCTTGATAAACAATAGTAATTTCCTGCATAATACGTTTGTTCGAGTTTATCTAATTTATCAAATTCTTCTTTGGTTATGTAATAGTATGTTATACCTTCTTGTTCCCCTTGTCGTTTATCACGAGTTGTGTGTGAAATTAACTCATTCACTCCTAATGTTTGTATGAATTTACCTAAAGTCGTTTTTCCTGAAGCTGAACTGCCAATGATTAGCAGAATTTTTTTCATTAATTCAACTCCTTTCTTATATCTATAAGTATATACCTACTGGCTATATTTGTCAATAGGTATTTTTAATTTATTTTTCACTTACATTATCCTTATAATTTTAATTTATTTCTTCAAAACGATAACTTTTAACTAATACATTGTCTGCATTAAGTTGAGTTTTTAGTTTTTCTGCAATTTTCAGTTTAGCATTAGATTTATTTAAATTACTTTTTAAGAAATCTAAATATTCTTCAGACAAATCTTCTACAAATTCTATCTGTGCATTTATATAGCTTCTAACTTTCATAAAACACTCCTTTTAATATTTATCATAAAACTCTTCTTCGCTTAATAATTCGCCGACAAATCCATTAAAGCTCCAATTATTACTTTTTGCCCATTCGGTAAGATTATTACGGAATTCATTTTCATCTACTAAATTTTTTGATATATCAAATTCTACATCAACTAATATAAAATCTTTCATTACTACCACTCCTTATTTATCTAACACCCATCTAAGTACCAATATCATATGATTGTATAATGTTGCTAAATAATATTCACCTTCAGTTTGATATTTTTCTTTTAATTTTTCATATGATTCTAATTCAGCCAATATAGCTTTTTTAGATTTCATTCTATTTCCACCTCTTTTATTTCAGCATCGTAAGTTTCATATAAAAGCCAATAATCAAAATCTTTGCCACGTTTTTCTTTCATTTCTTCTTTGTATTTCATTTTTCTAAGTTCTTCGTTATAATCATCTCTGAATTTAATTGCTTTCTCTTCTGTGTAAAATGCTTTTTTAATATTCGTGTGATAATCTTCGTATGAGCCAGCTGACGTTTGTATTAAATATATTTTACTCATATCATTCTCCCTTACATTCTTTACAATTTTTAAATTTATTACACTTTTCTATATCCTCGTATTTTCTATCTTTTACACAAATTATATATCCATTAGGAAATTTTTCTCTAATTGCTTCATACAATAATTTTTCTGCTACTTCAGGATAGTCTTGCTCCAATACGCTACAACGTACATACATTCCATTGTTCATTATATGTAATGGACAATCCGTACTATGCTGACCGTGGCAATTTCCCTTCTCGCAGTAGTTGGTTATCTCTCTCTTCGCTCTGAAATAAGACCCAGTATCCATTTTTATCATGTCCTTTCAATTTTTGATGGTATATTACTATTAAAACCAAAATATCGTTCGTTAAATCGCATTTAAATGGGCGATAAAATCGACTATTTATTATTTTACATATATACTTTCATAAACAATACTGTCATTTGATTTTCCTATTGTTCTTTTGAAACTACTATTTCCACTTAATAAATATAAGTGATTATTATAAATATCTTTTGGCACTGCATATGTATTATCTTCTTCACCAGATTTACCATCAAAACTTAAAATGTAATTACCTTTTTGTTGTCTTAACCATTCCCATAATTCTTCATTATTTATATTTCCATAATACATACCTTTGGTATTTGCATATGGTGGATCAAGATACAGAAAATCACCTTGTTTACTTTTAATTTCTTTATAATCTTTAGTTTCAAATATTACGTTGTTTTCGTTTAAAAGTTTACTCCATTCAAATATAATTTTTTCTAATGTTGTAGGTATAATTCCGTTTCTTGTAATATGAAATGAATTATTGAACTCGCCATTTTTGTTATATCTTGGCATACCATTTGTTGTAGTTCTCATTATGAACATGAAATCTATTGCTGTTTTTTCTTTATTAAATCTATCTCTGACCATATAGAAGTATTCTCGTTTGCGATTCTTGTCATCATCTATATTTAATTCATTCCACATTTCTTTGTAACTATCAGCTACTAATCTTGGATTAGATTTAATTAATTTCCACAAACTAATCAAATCATCGTTAACATCGCTACAGCAATATTTTTTAACCTTTATATCACTTTCTAATAATCTTCTTAAAACCGAAGCTCCACCAACAAAAGGTTCATAATATGTATCTATTTCTTTTGGAAAGTGTTTCAAGATCTCTTCAGCTTGACTTCTTTTACTACCACTCCATTTAATTACTGGCTCAAACAATTAACCACCCCTTTTTAATTTATTTAACCCGATAAAATCGACCTTTTAATTTAATCAAATATATCTACATCAGTAGTCCAGCGTACAACCGCATTGAATTTACCATCTGTTATTTTGCCAAGTGCATATGAATAACAATTTTCACATTCATGATATTGTACAAGTAAAACGTCTAAATCTCCACCAAACCAATCTCCATAATGCTTTATTTTATAATAATTATGGTCATAAAACGACATATCCTCCAAATATACAAAACATTCGCTTGGTAATTCAATACCAAAATTTATTGTACTACTCATTTTCATCCTCCTCATAAAACTATTTTTTTTATTATGCTGATTTTTAATGTTGAAATTTCAATGCTTCTGCGATACGATTTTGTGCTATTTCGTAATAATTTGTGTCCAATTCAAATCCTATGTATTTTCTTTCATTATTTGTTGCCGATATGCAAGTTGCCCCTGTTCCAGCAAATCCATCTAATATAATATCGCCTTTATCGCTACTATTCCTAATAAATATATCAAGTAAGTCAATTGGCTTTTCTGTTGGATGTGTTAATTTTAAACTTGGAATTTTGGCACAATCTATAACGTCTGGAATTCGCTTTTCTCTGAGCAAAGACCTTCCTTTATGTCCATATAATATAAGTTCATGTTTTGGGGCGTATGCCCCTTTTAAATCGCCTGAACCATGATTGTTTTTATTCCATACAATTAGATTTTTTAAAGTAAAATATTTTTCAAATTCTTGCTTAAAGAAGTCTATGTGATGCCAACTGCAAAACATATAAATTGCTGTATTATTTTTTAAAACCCTATGTGCTTCAGCTAAAAATTCTGAAATTAATTCATTTGAATTCTTGTCATTTTGTATATGGTCAAATTTTTCATTTTTAACCCTTCTGTTACTTTTGTAATTCGTCATGTATGGTGGATCAGTTACTATTAAATCTATGTATTCATTTGGAATTTGTTTCATTCCTTCTACACAATCCATATTGTATAAATTATTTATTTCTAACAATTAACCACCCCCTTTTTAATTTATTTCTGATAATCTATTATTTGTTATCTCTATTGCCTTTGGGTTAATATCACACCCTATGTATTGTCTACCTAATTCTTTTGCAACAACCAAAGCAGTTCCACTTCCACAAAAGAAATCTGCTATTATATCATCTTTGTTACTGAACCCTCTTACTATTTTTTCAATTAGCTGTTTTGGTTTTTGTGTATCATATCCGACCCTCTCTTTAGCCATTGAATTTAAACTTGGTATTTCCCATACATCTGTCGGTGTTTTACCTTTATCATTTAATGTTGTTTCTCTACCAAAAGAAATGTTTTTATTTTTTGCTTGTAACTTTGTACTCTCTGAATATTCTTCTCTTAATTCATCAATATTTATGGTATAGTTTTTAGTTTTGCTATATAAAAGAATATTATCGTGTTTATTAGCTAATTTTGTTTTTGCAGTTCCGCTCGGTGATTTGTAATACCATATGATTTCGTTTATAAAATTATTTACTCCAAAAATATTATCCATTTCAACTTTTAAATAATGTACTAACCTATAATCCATCTGTAAAAGAATTTTACCACTCTCTTTTAATGTTCTTTTCATTTCTAATAATCTTGGTCTATACCATAAAATAGCTTGTTGTGGTGTGCCTAAATCATCATCATAGTCTTTAAATTTTTTACCTGTATTATATAAAATATCACAATAAATTAAGTCTATTGAATTATCATCTATTTGCTTCATCAACTCTAAATTATCCTTACAATATGTATTATTTACCTCAATCAATTAACCACTCCTCTCGACTGATAAAACTATTCTTTTATCATGCTGATTTTTAATGTTGAAATTTCAATGGTTTCAGGCTACATATTTTCGGTTTTTATTCTTCTACAATATATAAACAACTAAAACCACCAGCATTTCCAACAGGTGACGCTAATAGTGTTACAGCAACACCATTACTTGAATACACTCTATTTCCTTGACGATATGAATTACCAAAATTCTTTTCACCAATTCCACCTAATTGCATAGGTTTATGATTACCACAAGTATTTTTTAATTTACTTGTGGTTGAGTAAAATTTACTCCATTATTTATATCTTTATAAAGTCTATCTAATGCTTTTTCAAATGCCCCAATACCACTAAAAAATGAACTTAACTTTAAATCATCAAATAAGTATGGCATTGCTATGTATAATTCTTTATATATATAATATAATACGTCTACAACTATACTATTTCCAGCTTGTTTATAAAGTTGTGTATCTGAAGTTTTTACTGACTGTGCTTTATAAAAATCTTCATCTGAAAATCCCATTAATCTATAACACTCTTTTGGAGTAAGTTTACGAATACGAAATTGAGGTTTATCTAATATTTGTATAACTTTACTATGTCTTTCCATCATTGTTGGGGATATTCCTTCAGTATCAAAAATTCTTCCTGCTGTATGACCACTTGGTACAGTGTTTCCAACAACTATCATTTTGTTATTTTCTTCTATAGGTTCTATTACCCTTTTATCCCCACAAGAATCTATTGTCCTTAATGCCCCACAAATATCATCTTTAAAAAATCTCAAACCTTCATCACAACGTTGTTCACATATTGTCGGTTCTGTAATTTTTCTTGTTATAACTTTTGGCTCTGTGTTTCCACCTTGACAAGTATGTATTGTAGGAGCAATTCCTTCTTCATCATAAACTCGTCTGCAACTTTCATTTATCTTATCCCACTTTCCACCTTCTAAATCACCACTATGTATCAAGTTATTTGTTTCTAATATTTGTTTAGGCTGTTTATAGTCTGTTGCCACCAAGCAACCCATAATTCCATCAGTATTGAATACTAAATCTCTTTGACCTATTGTTCTAAAATCTGGTTTTGTACTACCTATTATATTATCATTTTGCTTTTCACTAAACTTAAATCTATTCTGAACTTCTTCACTTAAATAATATTTACTATCTACTTCATCTTCTAATATATCTTTTAATCTAACACCATTATCAAATTCCTGTGGAAATTTAAACTTGCCATTATCTAATTCTTTTTTAATAAGTATTAGATAAACTCTTTCACGATTTTGTGGTATTCCATAATTTTTAGCATTTAGTACCTTCCAGTATGTATTATATCCGTACTCATGTAATTCTTCTTCAAATATTTTAAAAGTAGTTTCTTTAAATTGTTTCCCTACTATATTTTTTACATTTTCATATATACCGAAGTTTGGTTTATTTGCCCTTATAATTCTTAACCATTCAACTAATAATGATGATCTTGATTTATCGAGATTTTCAGAATTACACTTTGGACACTTATTTCTTTTACTCCAATGAACTTGTAAAGGATTATATTCCTCTCCGCAATCCTTACACTTCCAAACCGAACCTTTTTGTTTGCCAGCTACACTAAAATCTTGACAAGGACTTCCACCAACTATTAGGTTAAATGGTTCTAACTTTGTTTCGTCTACCTTTGTAATATCCCCTAAATTTAAATTTTCATCTACACTATGTATTGCACAATATGAATTTGCAGCATATTTATCAAACTCACAAAAATTTACTAATTTCCAATTTTTATTCATTAACATTTCTCCTTTTTAATTTACCTTTTGCAACCCAATAAAACATACTTTTTATTGCCCAAAATTGATTTTTCGATGTTGAAATTTCAATGTTTCTCAATACGACTCATTGCTATTTTATAATAATTTACATCTTTTTCAAAACCTATGTATTTAAATCCATTTTCTATACAAGCTAAAGCATGAGTGCCACTACCTTCAAATATATCTAAACAAATTCCGTTTGGTGGAGTAACCCAAGCAATTAAATAAGATATTAGTTTTAAAGGCTTAACAGTTGGATGAGTATTGCCTTCACCACGTTCTTTCTTGCTCGCTTTTGCACAATAGAAAAATGGAATTAAATCTTCTAAATCATCTTGTTCTACATTAAAGAAAAATCGTGAAGCCCCACCTGAATCTCCTATCGTTTCAACATCTCTTGGGTACATTTTACCATAAACATTATATTTTCCACCTTCGATATGTTGTTTCATTTTTCCGCTTGTTAATATTCCTGTATGTTCGTCAAGTAATTTACCAGCTTCTTCATCAAATATTACATTGGCAGGAAATCTACCCAATGGTGAAGCACTTGCAGTTGTGTTATTTGTGCTATCAAAACCACAATTATCTATATTCCATGTTGCACTTCTTTGTTTTCTATTGGTTGTTTTAATTGGTTCATTATGTGCTATTCTACAATCATCAATATTAATTCCACCCGTTCCCCATTTTAAAACATTATCTGCAACGGTCTTTTCACTTAATGGCTTTCTTGCAACTACAATAGGTTCATTAGCTGGTTTTAAAGCTGTTCCCCAACCGTCCCATTGTTTTGCTTCATCTGTTGATGGTGCAGTAATATCTGCTGAAACATTAATAAAACCATTATTTCTTTCACTTGCACCAGCATTTAAAGAATCAACTATTTTACGCTTACCTTCTTTTAAATCTTTTGCTTGTTTTTTTAAAATATCTTCTCTTTGACCAACTACTTCTCTTACAGCACCAAATTTTTTATCAATCGCCTTACTAATATCCATAGATTTAGGGAATCCACTGCCATATATCCATTGCATTTGGTCACGAATTTCAAATCCAGCATCTTCAATAGCACAAACCATACGGTGATAAGTTCTTGTTCCACCAAAAGCAAGTAAATGTCCACCATGTTTTAATACTCTTAAACACTCTTTCCATAATTCTATATTATAAGCAATTCCTGTACTATCCCACGACTTTCCCATAAACCCCAACTCATATGGTGGGTCGGTTACTATGCTATCTATCGAATTATCTTCTAACAATTTCAAACCTTCCAAACAATCTATATTATGTATTGTATTAATTTCTAACAATTGACCACTCCCTTTTAACTTATTTTATAATATCCAATCTTTTACATATTGTATTTCATATTCTGTTGGTGTTCGTCTGATGATGACTTTTTCAATTCCAGCATTGATTATCATTCTTGAACATAATAAACACGGAGCAGTATCTTTAAGTAACTCATTTGTTTTAGCATTTACCCCAACTAAATACAAAGTCGAACCTTTTAATGATGTTTTAGCTGATATTATTGCATTTTGCTCTGAGTGAACCGCAACGCAGAGTTCATATCTTTCTCCGCTTGGTATGTTTAATTCTTCTCTTTTACAAACACCAATATCTGAACAGTTAATTTGATTTCTACTTGAACCGTTATATCCTGTCGAGATGATATAGTCATCGGGCGATACTATTACAGAACCATATTTCCGTCTAATACAAGTTGCACGTTGTAAAACTGTTTCTGCTATATTTAAGTAATAATTTATTTTATCTATTCTCATATTCCGCTTCCTTTAAGTAGATAGAGAATTAACCCTATCTACTTTTAATTTATTTATTAACTGCATCTACTCCAACCGCAAGATGGACACTGTACACATCCAGCAGTATTTTGCACCCTTTCACCACATTCAGGGCATCTTTCTGATTTTTCGTTTGCTGTCATAATTGTTTTGTTTTTTTTAACATCTGTAACTTTTGGAATTTCAATTTCATCTTCGTCATCTAATCCTAGTTCATCTCTAATTTCTTTATACATGTCTTTTAGGGCATATCCAATAGCAACAGGACAACTACTTCCTTTTGAAACGTCATGTTTAGTTGCATTTCTAACAGAATATGAAGGGCAAGTTCCACTGCTCATTAATTGGTCAACTATTGATTCTATGTTTGCACCTGTTCTAGCTGAATGTGATATCATTCTTGATAAGCCTGTCATAAAGTTATTGCATCCACCCGTTGAACCTTTGTTTAAATATAATTCCATTAACCTGCCATCAACAGGATCAAAAAATGCTGTGCAATGCAAACTTCCACAACCAGTAGTTAATTTGCGTTTTTTACCTATAACATCGTCATTTACCATAATTGTAGTTCCCCACGGTAATTCAGTTTTAGGTTTTTCTTCTATTATTTCATTTTGTTTAGTTGTTAAAATTCCAACCCTTTTACAATTTTCTCGAAATACGGTTATCCCCTTACATCCGCTCTTCCAAGCATAAACATATAAATTCACAATATCTTCTACTGTTGCTGAATTTGGAAGATTTACAGTTGAAGAAATTGAAGTATCAACATATTTTTGTAATATAGCTTGAATTTCAACCCTATCTTTCCAATTAATTTCTGCCGAAGTTATGAAGTAGTCAGGTAATTCTTTTGTATTATTTAGTTCCATATATTCTTTTGCTTCTTGAATATAAACGTCATAATAAACATCTGTATCTTTATGCAACGATTCTGTTTTACGTTGATATTTAATAGCGAATGCAGGTTCACATCCTGTTGTAATGTTTAATAAAGTTCCAATTGATCCGCTGGGAGCAATACTTAATAAAGAACAATTCCTCAATCCATTTTTCTTCAATTCCTTGATTTCTTTATCACTAAAGGCGTTTTTTATTATATTAGATTTCCAAACTTTATCTGAATATTTAGGAAACACTCCTTTTTCTTTTGCTAATTTATTTGATTGTCTAACCGCTGTTTTGAACATTTTGAACATAATTGTATGTAATAATTCTTTTGAATCCTGCGAACCATATTTAATTCCTAATTTAAAGAACATTGAACCTAATCCCATAATCCCTAAACCAATATTGCGATAATTTTCAGCCATTTCCCTTTGTTCTTTAAGTGCATGAAGTTTTATGCCTTCATCTAATACTTCGTCTAATCCTGTAATTGCAATTTCAACAGCTTTTACAAATTCTTCAATTTCAAAAATTGCTTTATCTGTATATGGATTTGTAACAAATTCTGATAAATTTATTGAACCTAAATTACACGCCCCATATTTTGGAAGTGGCTGTTCCCCGCAATTATGTGCTATATACCCTTCAACTACGCCCCAATGTGTTAAAGGTTCATTAAAATCATAAACCTTTTGTAATCCATTGTTTTTAATATTCATAACATAAGGTGCTTTATTTACTAATAAATTTCGCAAATCTAACTTTTTGTATAAATGATAAAAATTAATTTCATTATGGAATTTTTGAATATCTGCATACCTACTTATACTTACATCATAACTCTCTTTACATAAATATACTCCATTACTAAATGTATTATTTTTTGCCTTGTTAGTTGTAATATAAGCATATATGTTAAAATCTTTGTGAAGTGTATCAACTAATTTTTCTGCAAACTCTTTACATGTTGTCTTATAGCTTATTCTGTGTTTCTTTATTACACTTCCATTTGCAGAATAGCAACCTTGTAAAAAACTTGATTTTTGATGATTTGTCCAATCATCATAGGTAGTAGGGAATGTTCTATTGGGCAAACTATTTGAATTAAAGCCTAATTCTATTAATTTATCATTATAGCCTTGTAGGTAAATTTTTCTTTTACTTTTGGTATATTTATCATTCCTAAATAACAGATAAACATCATTATCTTTTTTGCCTATATTCACCTCTAATCCCTTATGTGTCTCAGAATCCAATCTACCAGTACAGCCATCTCCTTGAATAAATCCATATTTAATATAAAGCTCATCGAATATTTTGTGATTCCCTATATACGGCATTATTTTCTTGCCTTTCAAGTTTCTTGCTTCAACTTCTTCATCGTCTGTTGTTAAGAATATATGGTCTGGGGTACACTTTATTTCTTCTTTATTAGATAAAATAAGTTTTACTGTTTCCTTTTTGCCACTACACCAAACATTACCATTTATTATGTCTCCATTAATATTAACCATATCTACCCGTAGTCCATCAAGCTCTTCGAATGTTTTATATCCATGATTAGTTAATAATTTCATATCTCCTGTAAAACATGGATTGCAAATTTCTATTTGATAGTCATCAACGAATTCCATAATATTATAATTTCTAAATCTATCTACAAAAATTGGAGCAGGTTCACCATTATCCCATGATAATTCAGCTAATTTTCTGAATATTTTAATTGGAATTAAATCATACTCAATTTTGTGCATACCATAGGTTTCTTTTCTATGTATTGTAGTTTCAGTATTATTCTCTAAGTCGCTTATAACAATTTGCATAAATTCATCGTCAATTTCAACAGAAAGATTTGCTTTGGTAATTTCATTTAAATCAGATTTAATAGTTATAAAATCCTCTATTTGCTTATGCCAAACATCTATTGACATCAATAATGCTCCTTTACGACTGCCACCTTGACTTATACTTTCGGTTGTTTGATTAAACAGTTTCATAAAGGGAATAATACCGTCTGATGTGTATTCGCCATTTCCAACAGGCGTTCCTTTTGGTCTTAGTTTTGTTAATGATAAACCTTGACCTCCTTGTGCTTTGTAAGTAAGTGCTAATTCAGAATTTGTTTTCATTATGTCTTGCAAATCATCTTTAACAAAACCTGAACTGTAGCAATTACTGTAAGAACCCTTTATATCTGTACCTCTATTTGTTAATGTTCTTCCACCGAATAAGAACTTCTTTTCTAAAATTAATTTTTCAATATCTTTATTTCCACCACTAACTCTTTTAAGCCATTCTGGAAATGATTCATTATTGTATGT
>Ga0116193_1001046_pt1 | contig 24204 bp, 21 predicted proteins | sample AD_UKC115_MetaG_FD_89892 | JGI IMG/M metagenome (GOLD analysis project Ga0116193, IMG submission 89892) | Active sludge microbial communities of municipal wastewater-treating anaerobic digesters from Hong Kong - AD_UKC115_MetaG | ecosystem: Engineered > Bioreactor > Anaerobic > Digestate... | reverse complement strand
GTTTTAGACCAACTCCTGATGAAATTATACAATTATTTACACCACAAAAAATTGAAGTAATAGACAAAACAATTATTTCTATAAAAGACAAATCTTATTATAGAGAAAAAAAATCTAAATTTCCTTTATGGGGTAAAAGAGAAATTTTTGCTTATCATTTGGGCATTTATTTTAAAGTATCTGGCGTATTGCTTAAAAAAATATGAAGCTCTTTCTTTATAAACAATACATTAAACTCAATAATTTCATTTGCAACCTTTTTCCAGTTGAGGATTGGCGTAATAAAGATGTTTTAAAGAAGTATAATGTTCAAATGCTTAAAGCATCTTTTAGTTATACTTTAAAAGGTGTAAATTATCATTTCAATAAAAAATTTGTTCCCGATTGGTTGCATATTTTGGAAAATGAAATTAAACAACCAGATGTTTGGTTTTACAATTTTGATAAAGCTATACTAATAGACAAAGGAGTTATTTTACACAAAAAAAATACTGTATTATTAGAGTCCACTTTTTTTCAGCGTGAATATTTGAATAAACTTAAAATTGCCAAACTACTTGTAATAAATAGCATTACAAAGCCTAAAGATGAATTGAATAATGTTATTCCTTTAATGAATAGGCTTAGTAATAATTATTTTCATTGGACTACAGAATCATTAACAAGAATTGCTTTACTGGATGAAAAATTTCCAAACCTTAAAGAAAACTATACAATTTTAATTAACCACGATGCTCCAAAATTTGTTGAAGAATCTTTAACACAAATTATTAAATGGCCACAAGATAAAATACATAGATATACTGATAAAAAAATAAGTTGGGTAAAAAACTGTATTCAAATAAGTTATCCAGTTGTTAGAAATCAAAACACACAAAGATATTATGCTTATCCAGCCTATATTTTTCAAACATTAAGTAAATTGGCTGAGAAAAATATTTCTAAAAATAATTTGGACGAACAGTTGCCCGAAAATTTTATAATCAGTAGAAAAAAAGTAGGTTCAAGAAATTTAGTTAATGAAGATTTGTTGTTAAACCATTTTCCAACTCTCAATTTAAAAATTGTTTTTTTAGAATTACTTCCTTTTCATCAGCAAGTAGCTTTGTTTAATAATGCTAAATTAATTATTGCACCACATGGTGCAGGTTTAACAAATCTTACCTATTGCAAACCTGATGTAATTGTGTATGAAATTTATCCAATAGGTAGAAACTTTAATCAAACCTCTTCATTTTACCAAATTTCTAAATCAATTAATATCAGGTATCATTTAATAATGACACCACCAATTAACAAAAATGAAGAAATGATGCTTGATGAAGAATTATTGGAAAAAATAACTGAATTAAATAAAAAATACCTGCTAATATAATTACTGTTTATGTGTGGAATTGCTGGCTTAATTCATTTTAAAAATAACTCAACAGATGATTTGCATTATTTACAATGGTGCATAAAAACAATGCACCATAGAGGTCCAGACTCCAATGGAATTTGGACAAATAATGAAAATTATTCAACAGCTTTTGTACGACTTGCAATTAGAGATTTAACAGAACATGGTAATCAACCAATGCATTCTGCTTGTGGCAGATATGTAATTACATTTAATGGAGAGTTGTACAATACCAATGATTTTACTCCTAATTTAATTAAAGATGGAATAAAATTTAGATCAAGTTCTGATACCGAAGTGCTTTTATATTCTTTGATAAAGTGGGGAGAAAATATTTTACCTAAAATAAATGGAATTTTTGCTTTTGCCTTTTTCGATAAACAAGAGAAAACACTTTTGTTAGCAAGAGATAGAGTAGGTATAAAGCCTTTGTATTATGGATTAAATGCAAACGGACTTGTTTATAGTTCGCAATACAATCATGTTATCAATCATCCCTATTTTAAGAATAACAGTTTCTTAAATAGTGCTGTTAATTCTTACTTTTCTTTTGGTTATGTAGCAGAAGGCGAAGGTTTAATTGCAGAAACATTTTTATTGCCACATGGACATTATTTAAAAATTAAAAATAATAATTGCGAACAAAAAAAATATTATCAATACCCTGTAGAACTTTCTGAAACGAGCAATTTTAATTTAGAACAAATAATAGACAAGTGTGTTAAACAACAATTAGTAAGCGATGTACCTGTTGGTACTTTTATGAGTGGTGGTGTTGATAGTACTTTAGTTACAGCTTCAGCATCAAAAAATACTACAATAAAATCATTTACCATTGGTGTAGATGATAAACATTTAGATGAAAGTAATGAAGCCAAAGAATTTGCCAATTATTTTAATACTGAACATTTTAATAGGCATGTACAACCTTCTCAACTTATAAAAGCTATTGAAGACAACAGTAAAGCATTTAATGAACCTTTTGCAGATTTTTCTTCAATTCCAACATTATTAATCTCGGAGTTTGCAAGAAAGCAAGTTACTGTAGCGTTAAGTGGCGATGGAGGTGATGAATTATTTTGGGGTTATCCTCGTAATTACAATGTATTGCATACAAACCATTTTTTAAAACAATCTACTTCAACAAAATTATTACAGTTTGTACAAGAACGCATAAGTACAAAATCAAAAACAATTAGTAAACGTCATTTACAAGTTAAAGACATTGTAGAGTTTTATTATCAACGTTTATTTATTGCTGGCTCTGCTGCTAATGCAAAAAAAATTCTTCAAAACTATAATTATCCTACTCCATTTTTTTTAAAGCAAACACAAAACAGTAATATAAATATTCATAACAACATTTCTGTAATGAATGCTATAAGAAAATTAGAAATGGATTTGCATTTGCAGAGAATATTGATTAAGGTTGATAGAGCAAGCATGTATCACAGTTTAGAAGTAAGAGTGCCCTTGTTGGATAATGATATGCTTGATTATAGCAACTCTATTAATTACACTGAATGTATAAATGAAAAAGTAGGGAAACTTAATTTAAAAAACTTATTAGCAAAGAAAACCAATCCTGTATTGGTTTTTAAGCCTAAAAAAGGATTTGATATTCCAATGGGTCAATGGTTAAGAGAAGCAATAACTAAAGATGTGCAAGAAAAAATATTTGCTATGCCCAATAGTATAGAACCATTTTTTAATTCTAAAGGACTTGAAAAAATTTTCAAACAACATTTATCTAAAGAACAAGACCATACATGGTTATTGTGGGCAACTTATTCGTTTGTTAATTGGTACAATCATCACTATAATAAGTATTAGATAATCCCTTTTTTTGCTTACATAAGTTTAAAGTTTTTTTTAAATATTTTTTATTTTGAAAATAGCAATAGTTGTAAATAATTTTCCTACCAATAGCGAAACATTTATTATCAATAAAGTTGTTGCATTAGCCAATGCAGGTAATCATGTTACTGTTGTAAGATTAATTCCTTCGGGTAGTAAAGAATTGATGCAATTGTATCAATTCAAATCCAATAAAAATATAGCAATTAAAAATGCTGCAATACCTGTAAATACTGCTCAAATAATTAATTATGCTCTTAAAAATCCGTTCACTTTTATATCAAGTTTACGTTTTAATAAAACCAAATTTTATAAAAATATAAGAGCAAATATTGTATTAAAATTATTCAACAATAACAATTTTGATATTGTGCATTTTGAATTTTCTGGATTAGCTGTTAGCTTTTTAGATTTGCTCCCTCACATAAAACCTAAGACTGTTATGAGTTGTAGAGGTTCTGCTGAAAAAGTAAAACTATTATCAGAACCTGAACGTGCTATTCAACTTGAAAAAACCTTGCAAGTAATTAGTGCTGTTCATTGTGTAAGTGAAGATATGAAACAAACAATTTTACCTTATTGCAACAATCCAGAAAAAATATTTGTAAACCGTCCTGCTATTGATGCTTCATTCTTTTCGCCTAAGAAAAAAAGCACCAATAATACAGTGGTAACTATACTTTCTATTGGAAGATTTACTTTTCAAAAAGGCTATATTTTTGGATTACTTGCCATAAAAAAATTAATAGAAAAAGGCTACAATATTGTTTGGAATATTATTGGCGATGGCACACAATTAGAAGAAATTATTTTTCATATTCACACTTTACAGTTACAAAAAAATGTTGTGTTGTTAGGCAAAAAAAATAAAAACGAGGTGAATGAATATATAAGCAATGCAAACATTTTCTTACTTACAAGCGTATATGAAGGAATACCCAATGTGGTGTTAGAAGCAATGGCTATGAAATTGCCTGTTGTTACTACAAAATGTGGTGGTGTAGATGAAGTAATTGATAATGGTAAAGATGGTTTTATTGCTCCTTTGTATGATGTTGATTCAATTGCATCTCAATTAGAGGATTTAATTACCAATAAAGATAAAATGGAAAGTATAAGCAAAGCTGCAAGACAAAAAATTTTAAATGCTTATACTTTAGAAAGACAGTTAAATGTTTTTCAAGAAGAGTATAAAAAGCTGCTGAATTAATTTTTATTAAAAGATTTTAAAAACAATATTTTTTGATTTTTAGTTTTATAAAATATACACAACCTTCTTGGTATTTTAATGTTATTCCAAAAGCCAATGAATTTACTTCTTGTTATTATCATCCTCAATGGTTGCCATTACCTCAACAAGTAATTTTTGATGTTGATAATAATTATGAAACAGAAAGTGCTAAAAATGCAGATATTGGTTTTAGAGCTTGGAATAAAGGTTATTTAATTACTGCCCATAAAAATGTTGTAGAAAAAATTACTAATTTACCAAAACCTTCATTAAAAGATGAATACAGGTTTATTGCTAAATATTGGGGCAAACACTGGTGTTTATTGACTTTGATAAGAAGGCTATTTTCTTTTCGTAACCCATTTAAAGAGTTAAGTGCATTTATTACAAATTTAAAAACGGAGAAAATTAATTTGTACAATGAAGTAAATGATTGGAGTAGTTACACAAATTTTAATGCTGAATTAATACAACAACAACCTTTAGTTTCTGTTATCATTCCTACTTTGAACAGGTATGAATATTTAGAAGATGTAATGCTTGATTTAGAAAAACAAACATGGAAAAATTTTGATGTAATTGTTGTAGATCAATCCGAAAATTTTAATGAAGCATTTTATAAAAAGTTTAAACTGAATATTCAAGCAATACATCAACAAGAAAAATTATTATGGACTGCCAGAAACAATGCTGTTAAAAAAAGTAAAGCAGATTATTTGCTTTTTTTTGATGATGATTCAAGAGTTGAACCAGATTGGATAGAACAACATATCAAAACTTTAGACTTTTTCAATGCAGATATTTCTGCAGGAATTTCTTTATCAGTTATTGGAGGTAAAATTCCTAAAAACTATCATCATTTTCGTTGGGCAGATCAATTTGATAGTGGCAATGCTTTGGTAAAACGAGAAGTGTTTCAAAAAATAGGATTGTTCGATTTGCAGTTTAATAAAGAAAGAATGGGAGATGGTGAGTTTGGAATAAGAGCTTACATAAATGGTTTGAAAAGCATTTCAAACCCTTATGCCAAAAGGGTTCATTTAAAAGTAAGCAGTGGTGGTTTAAGAGAAATTGGTCATTGGGATGGTTTTAGACCTAAAAAATTATTTGCTCCTAAACCCGTACCAAGTGTTATTTATTTATACAAAAAATATTATCCCAAGCATCTGTATCTTAATGCCATTTACTTAGGCATTATGCTTTCCAATATTTCCTATAAAAACAAAAGCAAAAGCTCCCGACTTGCAATAAGTGTATTACTTTCTATTTTAAAATTTCCACTTCTTTTCATTCAATTTAAAAAGTCTTTAGCATTAGCTAATAAAAAATTAGCAGCAGGAAATAAAATAGAATGGCTCTAATTTTTTCTAAAACTAATTAATGAAAATTGTTTTATTAAACGATCAATTAAAAACAGGTGGTGCTGAAAAGATGCTTGTTTTTATTGCTAATCTATTATATAAAAATGGGTGCGATGTATCTGTAGTATTGTTTTTAGGAAATTCTAATTTAGATGAACAAATTAATAGCAATATTAAAATTGAGTATTTACAGCGTAAGTCAAAATTTGATTGTAAAGCTTGGAAAAAATTAAAATCATTAACTAAAAATGCAGATATTGTTCATGTACATTCAAGGTATAATTTAAGGTACTTTATGTTGGTAAAATTTTTGTTGAATATCAACAAACCTAAAGTTGTATTTCATGAACATGGACCAAATTATAATTTAGATTTTTTTACGAAATATTTATTTAAAAAAATTGATGCTTATGTAGCTGTACATGAAGCAAAGAGTAAGTGGGTTGTTGAGAATAAATTTGTAGCAAGTTCAAAATCATTTTATTTAAAAAATACTGTTTACCCACCTCAACATACAGTTGTGTATGAAAATAATATTGCAGGAAAACTGATGATGGTTGGGAATTTAAACGCTATAAAAAATCATTTTTTTGCTATTCATCTCATAAAAATTTTGCCTGAAAATTATACTTTGGATATTTATGGAAATACAGCAGATGAAAATTATTATAACGAAGTTGTTCAAGAAATCAATAAACATCAATTACAGAATAGAATAAAAATGATACATGGAGTTACTGATTTATATGCAGTAATGAAAAATTATTCTTTGGCAATTCATACATCAAAAGCAGAAACAGGACCTTTGGTTTTAATTGAATATTTATTTGCAAGGCTGCCATTTGTAACTTATGAAACTGGCGATGTAGTTAAAATTGTGAAAGAAAAAATTCCAGAGTTTATTGAACCACATTTTGATATTGAAAGTTGGAAAAATAAAATTTTCTTTTTAGAAAAAAATGGAAGAGACGAAATGTATTCTAATAAAATGAAATCCATTCTTGATAAAGAATTTTCAGAAGAAGCTTATTACCAAAATTTAATAAATATTTATAAAAAGGTTGCAAAGCAATAAAGCATAAATGCGTTTAGGAATTGTTTCAGATAATATACATTTTGTGCTGCCAACAGGAGAAGTAGCAACAGAAAACCATATTTTATTAAGACAATTAGATGCACTTGCTAATTATTTTGATGAAGTAATTATTTGTAGCCCCTTTGTTCAATTCAATGAAAAAAAATCTTACTCTGCTTATACCAACCCTAAATTTTCTTTTATACAATTACCTAATAGAGGAGGAAGTGGAGTTTATGAAAAAATAAAACTTTTATTAACTATACCTAAGTGGTTAAAGGCTTTCAGACAAGTGGATAAACAAAGTGATATTGTTTATCAGCGTTTTCCTAATAACCTAAACATACCTGGTTTTTTCTATTTTTATTTCAAACAAAAAAAAGTTTTTGCCACTTACACAGGTGCTTGGAAAAATGAAAACAATCAATCGCTTACTTATAAATTTCAAAAATGGTTATTAAAAAATTTTTTCAGAGGACCTGTTTTTGTGTATGCTCCTGAAAAAAAATTAAGTAAAAATATTTTTGGAGGCTTTAGTCCTTCTTACACTTTACAAGAGTGGAATGATGAAACAGAACAAGTAAATAATAGAATAAAATTTTTAAACAACAACCAATTAAGCAGTATTAAAATGATTACTGTTGGTACGTTGAATGAAAATAAAAATCAAATTTATATTTTAAAAACTTGTTTGCTATTAAAGCAAGCTGCTATACCATTTCATTTATACATAGTAGGAGAGGGCAGGTTAAAAGATGATTATGCAAAATTTATTAAAGAAAATAATTTAATAAATAATGTAACTATAACTGGTGGATTAACTTACACAGCTTTACATAAATTGTATAGAGAAAATGATTTTGTAGTGCAAGCAACCTTGTCAGAAGGTTTTGGCAAAGTGCCAATAGAAGGCTTCTTTCATGGGTTAATACCACTCCTTCATCAATCTACAATGGCACCTTACTTTACCAACAATGAAGAAAGAGGTTTTATGTTTAACGCTTTTGATGCAGAAAGTTTATTCAAATTAATCAATACAATTTATTACACAATACCTGCAAAACTATTAAGCAATAAAATTGAAGCAGGAAGGATATTTGTACAAACGCAAACCTTAGAAAATTGGGCAAATGAATATTATACAACTGTAAAAGAGTATTTTGATTTATAAGAATATTATATGGAAATTTTTATTGGCTCTTGGTTTAGGAGTATTGGTGGGCTCTAATGTAATTCCAAAGCAACTTGTAGCTGCTGCATATATTTTTGTAGTATTATTATGCTGCTATTATGCTTTGTATAATAATCATGAAAAAATATTTTCATTACTGCCTTATGCAATTTATGCTGAGGTTTTTGTAAGAGATAGACTGCCAGATACTATTCCTTATTTAACAATTCAATACACCTATCTTTTTATTTTTGGTTATATGTTTTTAAGGTTTAATGCTACACAAAAACCTCACACAAAAATATTTTTATTTCTGTTAGCTTATGCTTTTTTAGAAATATTTAATGGCTTAAACCCAGATAGGCCTAAACTACTTCGTTCTATTTTTTTCAATAGTTTTTCTTTAATAATAGCAATAGTTTGGGCTTCTTACAATAGGTTATCTCCAAAACTTATTAATAAAATTATTGCCAATATAAAAATTGCAGGATTGTTTTTAACAGGCATTGTAGTAGTAGCTCAGTTTACAGGAAAAATTGACTATGGAAATTTTTCAAATTCAGAATCAAGTAATGGACTTGCACCTGTACAATTAAGTGGATATTTAAGTGTGCTGGCATGTTTTCTTTTCTTTTCTATTATGAATGTGGCAGAACAAAAAAGCAGATACATTTATATTCCTGCATTTGCTTTAGTTACCTCTGTAATGCTAATGACTTTTTCTCGTGGAGGATTATATTTTTTAGGTGCTGTAACCGCTATGTATTTATTTTTTAACAGAGGAGGTTTGGGAAATTATTTTAAGTACTTAATGTTATTGCCTATAGGTTTACTTATTTATAATTTGGCTATTCAACAAACAGAAGGAAAAATTATTGCACGTTATGAAGCCAAAGGAACATCAAATAGAGACGTGTTAGTTGAAGCAGCATTTCAATTATTTTTAGAACATCCTATATTAGGTGTAGGAACAAGCAATTATGGTACTGCAATTGTAGAACACAAATTATTTTCACAAGAAAGCACTGCACATAATGAATTTGCAAGAGCTATGGCAGAGCATGGAATTTTGGGTATTATAACTTACTGGGGCTTCTTTATTGCCATGTTTATTACTATTTTTAAACGAAAAGGAGCTGCTAAACAATATTCAATTTATTTTTTATCGCTGTTTTGTTTTATAGTCATACATAATGGTTTAAAAATTAGTATTCAACATTTATTAATTGTTATGGCTGTAGCAAACCCTACAGTTATTCGTCAAGTTTATTCCAAAAAAATAAAGCCAAATATCATTGTCAAACAACAAGCTGTTTCTTACTAAACCCCATCAATTAAAGGCATTAGCAATATGCCATAGATTATGTTTTCCTAAAACATTATCAGATAAATTAGGCATTGCTTACATTGCTAAAACCTTTGATTGGTTTTTGCAGGGAGAAAATAAATTTTTATTTCATATAGAAAATGAGCAAGGAAAAATTATTGGTTATTGTGGTGGCTTTGTTTCTCAAGGTGTAGGAGATGGTAGTAGTAGTGGTATGCTACAACATGCTTTTAAAGAAGCTATCATAGGCATTATAAAAAAGCCTTGGCTTGTTTTTAATAAAGAAGTAAGGGCTGCTTATCCTTTTATTATTAGAAATATTAAAAGAAAAATTTTCCCATCTACATATAAAAAAATATTTGTAAAATATACTACGGAAGAAAAAAAATATGCTGGCTTAGTTGTAATTGGCGTGCATCCTGCTTATAGAGGAAAAGGTATTTATGACGAATTGATGAATAACTTTTTTGAACAAGCAAAACTTAAAGGTGCTGCTGGTGCTAATCTTTCTGTTAAAAAAAATAATGCAAGAGGTATTGGTGCTTACAAAAAATTTGGTTGGGAGGTTTTTCAAGAGAACAAAGATACCTATGTTTTAAAGAAAGAATTTTTATAAAAAAATTGACCAAGAAAATAATTTATATAGATAATTTTTTAACAAAGCATGGTTATACACCAACTATTGGAGCAACTATTGCAAATCTATTATCTAATGAAGGCTTTACTGTTGTTAAAACAAGCTCAGTAAAAAATAAACTACTACGTTTAGTAGATATGTTATACACTTTATTTAAAAATAGAAAAAATAGTGTTGCATTAATAACAGTATATAGTGGCTCAGCATTTTATTTTGCTTATGCTTGTGCTTGGCTTTGTAGGTTGTTGCATATTGAATATATACCTTGTTTGCATGGTGGAAATTTGCCTCAACGAATAAAAAACTCTCCAAAACTTTGCGAAAAATTATTTAGAAATTCAAAAATAAATGTTGCTGTATCTGGTTATTTAGAAAATGCAGTAAAACAAAATACCTGGAATGTTACAGTTATTCCAAACCCTATCAACATACAAAATTATCCTTTTACAGAAAGGGTTTCAACGAATTTGAAAATATTTTGGCTTCGTTCTTTTCATGAAATTTACAACCCGTTATTGGCTGTTGAATTAATTTATGAATTGAAAAAAAAATATTCTTTTGTGAGTTTAACAATGGTGGGTCCTGATAAAGATGGCAGCTTAGAAGTTTGTAAAAAACGTGTAGCAGAACTAAACTTACAAGATAATATTGTTTTCACAGGCTTGCTTTCTTTACAAGAATGGGTTGCTTTATCTACCTCTCACGATTTATTTTTAAACACCACTAATTTTGATAATTTGCCTGTAAGTTTAATAGAAGCTATGGCTTTAGGCTTTCCTGTTATTACCACAAATGCTGGTGGAATACCTTATTTAATTGAACAAAATATAAATGGAATTTTAGTGCCTACTAATAATGTACAAACTATGCTTGATACTGTAGAAGCTCTATATCAAAATCCATCAATAACAAATCAGTTAAGCATTCAGGCAAGAAAAACTGCTGAGCAATACGATTGGAGTAATATTAAATTACAATGGAAAAAAATATTGTCGTAGCAATTTTATATCTCCCGATTATTGATGTTATTTTCGTTTTCAATTAATGTCTCAGTAAAATTAGCTTCACTCTTTAGTTCTTCTTCCTCTTCAACTTTCACTCCTAATTTTTCTTCTGCTTTTTTAAGTGCTGTAAGCCTTAATTTGTCTCCTACAATCCAGAGAATATCGCCTGTTTTCATTACATAAATTGATTCTGGATTAATCATTCTTTCTCCATTACTTTCTACACCAACCACAATGCCATGTGTACTTTCTCTTATGCCAGATTCTCTAATTGTTTTACCTGCAAAGTTCGATTTTGGAGCAATAATTATATGGCTTAAAATTACTTCATTTCTGTTAGTAGAATTTACTGTTGTTACAGTTTCATCAATACTATTATTTAATTTCCAACTAAAACTGGTTAGTTGTTCATCTGTTCCTATTACTGCTAATTTATCTAAAGGATAAATTTTTTCAAATTTATTGGGAGTATTTATAATTTTATTTCCTCTAAAAATTCTTGCTACATTTATTCCAAAGTTTTCTCTCCATGCTAATTCTTGTAAAGTTTTTCCAATGCCTATAAAATTAGAGTCTATTACATAAGATGCTAAGTGGGCATCCCAAGGTGCAAGCTCTTCTTGAACATCTGGTTTTTTAATTTGTTCTCTTTCATTGTAGTTTAATAAAAATTGTTTTTTTATTCTGCTATATAGCACTCTTATTTTATTGGATAAAAGTATTAATGTAGCAAATAAAAGAACTGAAACAACTAATGCAATTTTGGGCGAAAAAAATCTTTCTAATAAAAACCCTATTAAAAAAATAGCAATAGCAATTCTTATAAAATGTAGTAAATAAATACTTCCTCTAAACCTTTTTTTAGCTGCTAAAACTTGTAAGCGTTCTCTATTATATGGAATAAGCAAACGCCATAAAAACGGTGAAACAAAAATTAATGTACCTATTGTACCAACAATAGTTGCCCAAGTATTATCGCCCAGTTTTGTTCTTGTAAAAGGCAATAAATAGTAAGAGGATAATAAAACTATTGATGTAATAAGAATAGAAATTAAAAAAGAATTTATCATCCATGAACGTACATAGGCTTGCCATTCATTTACATTACTTTGTTTTTGAGTTCTGTTGCTATAACGATTCATGGCTTTTAACCATGATGGAGGTAACACTTTTACCAGCCAGTTATAAAATGGGTCTGCTAATTTTAAAAGATAAGGTGTGGTAAAAGTTGTTATTGCAGAAACTGCAATAGCTATTGGATAAATAAAATCGCTTGTTACTTTTAAGGTCATTCCTAAGCTTGCAATAATGAAAGAAAATTCGCCAATTTGTGCTAAACTAAAACCTGCTTGTACAGAAATTTTTAAAGGTTGCCCAGATACCAATGCACCAATGGTTACATTAAAAATTTTACCCAGAATAATGATGAAAATTAGAAGTATAATAAGCCAAGCATGATTTACAAAAATAGAAGGGTTGAATAACATACCTACTGAAACAAAAAATACGGCACCAAATAAATCTTTCACAGGTTTTAATAAGTGTTCTATTTTTTCTGCATAAATGGTTTCTGCTAAAATAGAACCCATAATAAATGCTCCTAATGCAGGCGAAAAGCCAACAACAGAAGCCAACCAAACCATTAAAATACAAAGAGCTAATGAGGTTATTAAAAGCATTTCTTCGTTTAATAATTTTTTTGCCCAGCGTAATAAAGTAGGCACAAAAAATATTCCAAGCAAAAACCAAAGCACTAAAAAGAAAATAAGTTTTGCTACAGAAAGCAACATATCTGTTCCTGAAAAATTACTACTAATAGAAATGGTTGTAAGCAATACTAATAAAACAATAGCTAATAAATCTTCCATTACTAAAATACCAAAAACCAAGCCTGCAAATTGTTTCCCTTTTACACCAGCCTCATCAAATGCACGCATAATAATGGTTGTAGAAGAAATACCTAAAACGCCGCCCAAAAAAATACTATCTATTTGCGACCAGTTCATTAATTTTCCTAATACATAACCAAAGAAAACCATTCCAGAAACTTCTATAATTGCTGTTATAGATGCAGGTGCACCAACACGCATTAATTTTTTAAAACTAAATTCTAAACCCAAGCCAAATAATAAAAATATTACTCCAATGTCTGCCCATACTTTTATATTATTTATCTCAACAATAGTAGGTGTTAAATGCAAATTAGGGCCAACTAAAAATCCTGCAATTAAATAGCCTAAAACCAATGGTTGTTTTAACCATTTGAATAAAATAGTAACAATAGCAGCAGCTCCTAATATTAAGCCCAAATCTGTAATAAGATGTGGTAATGTTTCCATTAAAAATTATTTTAAGTGTACAGTGTTGTACAAGTTTTGGTATAATAAAATTTAGATGATGCCAAGATACTTTATTTTTTCTTTCTTAAAAAAACAAAAAGCCGCCACATTGCTGTAACGACTTTCTTTTCAAACCAAAACCAAAAATTTTAATTCTAATTTTCTATTTCTTTTAATTGTCCCATCCAAACTTTTTTACCTTGTATTTTTTTCACTAAAAACATTATTCCTGTAAGTATAAAAAATATGGGTCCAGTAAATCCTAATAAAGCTACAAATTTAGTACCATAAAATTTTGTCATTGGTCGTCTCAATCTTTCGCTTAAAATGTACATACTTGGTACCATTACTAAGGTTAAGAAGAAGGAAAATATTAAACCAAAAATAATTGTCCAGCTTAAAGGACCCCAGAAAACAACACTATCGCCACCAAAGAAAATTTTAGGGTTTAAGTGTTGAAACATAGAAACGAAATCTATATTAAACCCTATTGCTAAAGGAAATAAACCTAAAATAGTAGCCATAGCAGTAAGCATTACAGGTATAATACGAATTTTTCCTGCTTCAATGGCTGCCTGCCTTGTTTTATAACCTCTGTGTTTTAATTCATCAGTAAATTCTATTAATAAAATTCCGTTTTTAATTACAATTCCTGCAAGCCCTACAATACCAACTCCTAACATGATACTTGCAATAGTCATACCTGTTGCAGCATAGCCTATAAACACGCCTATAATGCTAAAGAATATTTCTGTTAGTACAATAAAAGGTTTACTTAATCCATTAAACTGTAAAACCAATATCAAAAAGATGAGTAATAAAGATGAAATGAGTGCAGTAAATAAAAACATACTTGTTTCTTTTTCTTGCTCACCTTGCCCTGTTTGTTTTATGGTTACATCACCAGGTATTTTTGTTTTTGATTTAAAGTCTGTAATAAGTTTAGTTAACTCTTTATTGGCTGGACCAGCTAATGAAGCTTCAGTAACATTGGATTGAATTTGTATAGTACGTTTGGTATTTTTACGAATTACAGCTCCTGTAGTATTGGTATAATCTACTTTTGCAAGAGCACTAAGAGGTATGTGTTTTATAGCCATTGTATTCATATCTCTAAAGGCAATACGCATGTTCATTATATCAGCAATGTTGTTGCGTTGTAAATCGGAGTAGCGAATTTGAATTTTATAATCATCTTCACCGTCTTTTAATTTACTGGCTTCTTTGCCAAAAACAGCATTACGAATTTCCATACCAATTTGTGCAGTACTTAAACCTTCGTGCATGGCTTTATCTCTATCAATAATAATGGAAATTTCTGGGTTTAATAAATCAACATCCATTTTTAATGCTTCTACACCATTAACACGATTGGTATCTAAATGAAAGAGTAGGGCAGAAGCAATTTTTGAAATTTCATCAAAATTATCGCCACTTACTTCTATGTTTACTGGAGGGTCTGTTGGTGGTCCAGAATCTTCTTGTTGTACATTTATAATGGCTCCAGGAATGCCTTTCATTTGCTTTCTTATTTCATCTAAGAAAGGTTTAGTGTGTTTGCCATGTCTGTGTTCAAAATCTACAAAACTCACTTGTATTCTTCCTAAATTACTTTGTGTGCTTCTGTTATTATCTCTTGGGTTATTGGCACTTACAGCAACGTTGGTAATTACACTTTCTACAATACCTCCTTTTTGTGGCATTTCATTTTCCAAAACTTTATGCACTCTTTTTTCTAAAATAGAAGTAATAGAATCGGTAGTTGCTGTTTTTGTTCCTACGGGTAATTTTAAATATACATAAATGAAATTAGGATCTCCGCTTGGAAAGAAAGTCATTTTATTGCCTCTTGCTAATAGTAACATTAATGAAATAGGAAATAAAACAAATAAACTAACTAAAGCATAAGCAGGTCGCTTTCCTTGCAAAATCCATTTCAATAATTTTTCGTATTTGTTCATTAAACTCGGTAATACTCTTTCTTGAAAAAAGTGTATAATATCTCTTAAAATATATCTTTCTGCAATAGCTATTAATGCAATGAATAATAAAAAATTTCCAAAGCCATGCCAGCCTGCAATATTTAGTATAATACCAAAAGCAATGAAAACCCAAAACCAACTTGCTTTAAAAATTTCATGCTTTGGTTTTTCGTATTCTCTTCCTTCTGGCTTCATAAAGCTTACAGCAAATACAGGGTTTATGATAAATGCAACAATGAGCGATGCTGCTAATGTGAGAATTAGCATTACGGGTAAATAAATCATAAACTTGCCTATAATTCCCTTCCACATTAATAAAGGAAAGAATGGAGCCAGTGTAGTTACAGTTCCTGCAAATACAGGTATAAAAACTTCGCCTGCTGCTTCTTTTGCTGCACGTTCTATTTTTACTTTTCCATTGGCAAAAATTCTGTGTGTATTTTCTATTACAACTATGGCATCATCTACAATAATTCCTAAACCAAAGAGTAAGGCAAAGAGTACAATAAAATTTAGTGTAACGCTTGTACCAACCATAAAATCTGCAACTGGTAAAAACATAAATGCAACGAAAATGGACAGTGGTACGCTCAACGCAACAAAGAAAGCATTATTAACTCCCATGAAAAACATGAGTACTAATAATACTAATACAAAGCCAATAATAATAGTGTTTATTAATTCATGAAACGAGGTGGCTGTTTTTTTACTTTGATCGCCTGTTACTACAACTTTTAATTTATCTTTTGGTGGAATTTGCCCTGTCTCTTGCATTTCATCAATAGCACCTTTTATTTTTTCGGCGGTGGCAATTAAATTTTCTCCACTTCTTTTTATAATGTTAAGTGTTACAACATTTTTGCCATCTAAACGAGCATAGCTTTCTGTTTCTTTTACTGTATCTACAATTTCGGCAACATCTTTTAAATATACAGCAGCACCTTGTAAATTTTTTACAACAAGGTTTTGCATATCTAATACAGATTTGAATTGCCCTTTAATTCTTATGGTTCGTTTCATATCGCCTACTTCAACCAATCCACCACTTATATCTCTGTTTTCATAACTAATAGCATTGCCTATATCAGTAAAAGAAAGTTTTGCTGCTTGCATTTTAATAGGATCTACATTAATTTGAATTTCTCTTTCTGGTGCACCAACAATATCTGCACGATTTACTTCAGGAAATTCTTCAAATTTATCCTGCATTTTATCGGCATATTTTTTAAGTGTTATACCATCGTAGTCGCCACTTACATTTACATACATAATGGGCATTTCGCTAAAATCGAACTCTTGTACATTGGGTTGTGTAGTTAAATCATTGGGCAAATCTGATTGTGCTTTATCAATAGCATCTTTTACTTTTTGCTTTGCCACTTCTGTTTTAATATCTGTATCAAACTCAATTATTATTAAGCTATAATCTTGCTGAGAAATGCTTTGAATTTTTTTAACCTTTGCTCCACTAATGCCTTTTAGCTGTTTTTCTAAGGGGCGTGTAACTAAGTTTTCTATATCGTTGGGAGAGTTCCCAAAATAAATGGTAGTAACACTAATGGTAGGAACTACAACATCTGGAAATTGTTCTTTGGGTAGTGTATTAAATTTGAATACACCATATAAAGTAATGATAATGGTAAAAATATAAATGGCAGTTCTGTTATCAATAGCCCAGCTTGTAGGCTTAAATTGTTTAAACTTTTCTGCAACACCTTCAATAAATTTGTTCATAAAATTTTATTTTACTGTAATTAACTGTACAGTTTTATTTGTGGTTGTTTGTGTAATAATATTTGCTCAATATTATTTTTTTAAAGAAAATTTTAGTTGCTAATTTTCACTAATTGCCCTTCATAACAATTTTGAAATCCTTCTGTTATTAATTGTTCACCTACTTCAAGCCCAGATTTTACTTCAATTACATTGTTATACAATTCTCCAATAACTATTTGTTTTTTATGTACAGTTAATTTGCCATTTTGCTGAATTGCTACATAAACAAATTTTCCTTTTTCATCTGTTTGTACAGTATTTACAGGAATAGTTACAGCATTTTTTACTGCATAATCTTCTATACGAACTTGTGCATTTTGATTAGGTCGTATAATGCCATCGTAAGGAAGTTTTGCTTCGGCTGTAAAACTTCTGTTGTTAGGATTAATTGTTTTTCCTGCAACTGAAATAGTACTGTTGTATGTTTTATTAATGTCGGGCAATGAAACAATTACTTTACTGCCAACCACCACTTTAGCTGCATAATTTTCTGGTACATCTGTTACAACTTTTAATGAACCTGTATTTACAATTTTTATTTGGGCACCAGCAGCAGTAACACCACTAAAAGTTTCTCCAACTCTTATGTTTACTTCATCAGCAATTCCATCAACATCGCTATACACATAAGTTGCATTTACTTGCTCTTGAATTACTTTTATATTTTCTTCAGCAGTAGCTAATTGTTTTTCTAAGGTTTCAACATTTGTTCTTGCACTAATCAGTTGTACTTCTGTGCCTATGCCTTGTTTCCAAAGATTATTTTGTCTGTTATAAATATCTTTAGCATAAGTTAATTGTGTTTTTATAGTTTCTAAACTTTGCTTGGCTGCATTTACTTGTTGCTTAATAACAGCATCATCTAATTTTAAAAGTAACTGCCCTTTTTTTACATAATCTCCTTTCTTTACATATAGTGCTTTTACTTGACCAGGTCCTAATCTTGGAGAAATGTAAGAAATATTGTCAGCATCTATGTGTCCTTGTAAATCTAAATAGTGTGTAAAATCTTGTGTTGAAACGCTCATAACGCCTATGAGTTTTGCAATATCATCTTTTTTAAATGATGTATCTAAATGTGCAATTTCAGTTTCTAATGTTTTTATTTTTTCGGTAATGGCAACTTGCTCTTTTTTTAGTTTGTCTAAAGTTGCTTTTTTCTTAGATAAAGAATCGTTATTGCCACATGCCACTAATGCTATAATTAGTGATGCTGTAAAAGTGTATTTAGTAAGTTGTTTCATATATTTTTTTGTAGTTTATTTTTTTTGTAGTTTATAATTTTCCTATTGCTTTTAAAAAATCAACTTTAGCAATAATGGCATCGTATAAAGCTGTGATGTAATTGGTTTGTGCTGTTTTTAAATCTGTATGTGCAGCATTAATTTCTGTATTGCTGCCAGTACCTACTTCAAATTTCTTTTTGGTTTGGTTGTAAACAGACTCAGCTAACTGCATATTCTTTTTTTGAAAATCCATATTTTCTATGGCAGAGTTGAATTTCAGTTTTGCACTTTCTACTTCATTGTCTATTGCTAATTTTAAATTGCTGATATTATTTTCTGTTTGTTGTAAATCTATTTTCGATTGTTTTACTCTTGCATTTTTAGCAAAGCCACTGAAAATAGGAATATTGATGTTAAAGCTAAGTGCAGAAACATCGTACCAATCGCCTTTTTCAAAAAATGTAAATTTTTGTCTGTAAGCTTGTTTGCCATACATTACACTTAGTGCTACTGTAGGCAAAAAGCTATACTGATAACGTTTTATGTTGTATTGGTTAAGTTGTTTTGCTATTTGTAAATATTGAAATTCTTTTCTGTCGTTGTAATTAATACTATCGCTTAATGCTCCTTGTTTTATATCGTTATCAGAAATACTATCTGTAAGAATTAAATTATCTTTTACAGGCATTCCCATCAAAGTTTTCAAACCTAAATAACCAATTTCAATACTATTCAGTGCTTTAGTTTTTTCTGTTTGTAAATTGGTTAATGTAACTTCAATTTTATCTACATCTAATTTTTCTGCAAAACCATTTTTATACATTTCAGTTACATCATGTTTTAGTTTTTGTATTCTTTCAATATTGGCATTTAGTAACTCAACTTGCGTTTTACTTACAACAAGCTGGTAGTATATTTTGTAAATATTTATTTTAATATTTTCTTCTGTTATTTCTACATTTTTATTGGCAAAATTGATAGATGCCTTTCGGGCTTGTAAGCCTACAAAAACTTGTCCATCAAAAAGTAGTTGCCTTAACTGAAGAAAAGCATTAGTATTGTATTTTACACCAAACTCAACAGGAATAAGCTTTCCAGGTTGTCCAAAAAAATCGCCAGGCACAACTTGGGTAGATACTTTAAGGTTATTGTTGGTAGTAATATCTGCCCCTAAAGATGGATAAGCTGCAGCAGTAATTTCTCTATTTACTTGTTCTTGGTGTAATACTGAAAGCAAAGCATTTTTTACTTGTACATTATTTTTACTTGCATAATCAATGGCTTGGCTTATTGAAAATTGATGTGTGGTTTGTGCTTGAGAAACTGTTGATAGTATGGCTATTGAAAATAATAATAACCAGTTTTGGGGCTTTCGTTTTTGCATATATTTTATTTTATTCTTTGTTTATATTTACTAATCATTTTTATACCTTTTGCTGTTGCAATGCCATATAAAAAAACTTCTGTTATTTCTTGCATGGTATCTGTAAGATTTATTTTGTCTTGTAAGAACTCTTCATTTTCTAATACTAAAAAAATGCTTGTAATTCTGTATTTACTTAAAATTTCGATATTAATTTCTGGTCTATATAATCCTTCAGTTATACCTCTTTCTAAATTATTTTTTATAATCTCATAGAAAAAATGATTTTTATGTGCATTGAGTTTTTTAAAGATGGCAGGGTGATATTTTTTTAAATCAAAAAATACTACAGGTCGCATAGATTTAAGCAGTGCCGAAATACTTTCTAATGCTATGAATACTTCATGTATTGCATTATCGCAACATTTTTTTTGCAGGTTACATTCTTCTTTATGATGTGTCATTTCTATACTTACAACAGCATCAACCAAAGCATCTTTGTCTTCAAAATATTGATAAATGGTTTTTTTACTTATTCCTAATTTATGGGCAATATCATCCATGCTTATGCTTCTTATGCCATAAGTAAGAAATAATTTGTGAGCTTCTTCTACAATTCTTTGCTGCATTTTGGTTTTAAATTTTTAGTTTAAAATTGGGTGCGAAACTAAGGAAACTTTTTTCATAGCAAAAGATTTTTTAGTTTTTTTAATAAAAAATTATAAAAGCGATAGGTGTAAATTAAATTTGAATAGAGCTTAATAATTTCTTTCAGCTATTTTTACAGTATGAATAAATACAAATCAAAGCCTATTTATAAGCAACAATTAAAACGATTATTACATTATTTACTTCAAGGCTTAGTGGTATTGGCTCCTATTGGTATTACTGTTTGGGTAATTGTTTCTTTATTTAATGTTATAGATGGTTTATTACCTAATTTTCTTCATAGTTTTTTCCCTGCATGGATAAAAAAAGATGCACAAGGAAATATTGAAAAAATTACAGGACTTGGCTTTGTATTGGTAATAATTTTTGTGCTGTTGGTAGGCTGGCTATCATCTTTATTTATGGTTGGTAGGTTGGTAAATTTTTTTGATAAGGTTTTAGAAAATACACCTGGTATAAAAATTATTTATGGTTCAGTAAAAGATTTTTTAGAAGCTTTTGCCGGTAATAAAAAAAAGTTTGATAAACCTGTTTTAGTTAATGTAGATGCAAATGATGTTTGGCGTATAGGATTTATTACAAGGCTCGATGCAAGTGATTTGGATATGAAAGAACATGTGGTTGTTTATGTACCTCACTCTTATGCTATAAGTGGTATAACTTATATTGTACCAAAAGAAAAAGTAAAACCTCTCAATAATATTTCTGCTACAAACGCAATGAAATTTACTGTAAGTGGTGGTGTGGTAGATGTCGATGAAGAAAAAGAAAAAGTATAATTTGAGATTAGAATTGCTATCCATTAAACATTTTGTTTCTTTTAATTTCTTTGTCTTGTCTAAGTTTTAATGAATGATAAAATGAAGAAACGTCATTTGTCCATTTTTTTAAAGTAAGAATGATTATCATTCAAAATTATAGTGCTTTTTATAATTTTTTTGGGAGGTTAATATTCTACCTGTATAAGCATCTATAATTACTGTTTTTATTATTTCAATTGTACAGCCATTGGTAGATTTATATTTGCCTTTATTGCTTTGTTGATAGGTTCTTGAAACGATTGTCCATCTACATATATTTTTATCAAAAGTAGCAATAGGTTTCATAGAAGTATAAGGTGTAATAGTTTCTAATGTCCAACCATTTGGTAGCAAAAGTTGCTTTTTTTGTTGAGCATATTTTAAGATGCTAATGCTGTCGTATTTATTATGGCAAATATTTGTTTGACTGAATATAAAATTAAACTGCAGTAAAAAAAATATTATAAAAAGAGAACCCTTTGCTTTCTTTATTTTTTTGTTTAAATCTAAAGTAGGTATTTTCATTCAATAGTTGCAGTATGCATTGTTTTACTTGCTGTAAGTATTCTATATCTTACTTCAAATCCATTTGGAATATAAAATACAATAGGCATTTTACTATTATATCTCATAATACGAGGTGCGAAAGTTATAAATTTTTTAATCTTTTTATTATCAGGGCAAGCCATTAATGTGCTTGTAAATTCTCCTTTAGAATGTACAATATAATAATTGTATCCAAATCCTTCTAATTCTTTTTCGGTAATTTCTCCCATTAAAGAATGGCTATTGCAATCTACCATTTCTTGTTTACCAACAAAAATTTCTATTTGTCGAGAGGCATCGTTTGTAGTAGCTGGAACTTGAATAACTACTCTTTTAAAATCTTTTTCAGCTTTAGGAAAAACACTAAAATTAAATTTTTCTTTTTTAGTCTGGGCATTCACATTTAGTAGCATTAATGTAGTGAAAAGTATAAATATTATTCTAAAAATTTTCATCCTAATTTTTTTAAGTTTATTCGCAAGGGTATAGACTTATTTTTAAATAATTTGCCAAAATTGTTTTCACTTTAGTTTTTTAACACGGTCATTCTACGCTTGCCTACAACATTTTAGCAATACCTTGTTATCGGTTCGGGCTTGTATCATTTGTCATTTAAAAAGTGTTGAAATTTTTCAACAAATAGTCCAACGTGGTAACCGTCCATTAATGCGTGGTGTCCGTGAATGGAAACAGGCATTTCTTTCACTCCATTATTTTCGGTCATTTTTCCAAATGAAATTTTAGGACAACTGTCGGGGTGCGAAAAACTTCTTGCGTGTGAAATACTTGTAAAGTCAAGCCACGGAATGGCAGAAAAATGAATGACATTTTCTCCTGAAACTGCCGGTAATAAATTGTTTGTACTTTTTACATTTTCAATTTCCTGCAATGCTTTTTCATAAAACTGTTTTTCGTCTTCAAAATAGTCCATATACGCGAAACCAAATGTTCCGTCTGGTCGGTTTATGGTTGGCGAAGCATTTACGGTTGGAAAACCATAAACCTGATTTTCAATTATTCTGTATCGGAAGTTTTCTACTTCATTAGCCGCTTTCAACGCTCTGAATAGGTAATACAAGAAAAACGAAACGCCGTTTTCTTTCGCTTTTAAATAGGCGGTTGTGCAATCTACTTTTACAGTTACGCCAAAAAAGGGTTCATCGAATTTGGAGAAAAACAGAAAATGTTCTTTTCTGTTCCAATTGTCTATGTCTATTAATTTTTTCATTTTATCTGTTCCTTTATTCAAAAAATTCTTTTGGGTAAATTACACTCCCTTTTTTATTACTCAAAGCATTAGGGAAAAGCTCTATTGCCATACAATTTTCTTTAGGGGCATCAAACGGAAGCGTGATATTAAACTCATGCAAAGGTCGGTAACCAAATTTCGGATAATATTTTTCGTGACCCAATAAAATAATGGATTGATAGCCTAATTCTATTGCTATGCGATGGGCTTCTTCAATCAGTTGTCCTCCAATTCCTTTTTTTTTGAAAAGAAGGGAAAACGGCAACGGGAGCCAATGCCAAAGAAGTGATGCTTTCTATGTCGGTTTCAATGCTAATTTTTGATAGCAAAATGTAGCCAACAACTTCGCGGTTTACTTCTGCAACCAATGACAGTTCGGGAATAAAACCATCCGATTTTCTCAATCGTTCTACTAAAAATTGCTCTTTTTTGTCGCTTAAAATCTCTTTGCGAAACGCCTTTTCAACCAAATTAAATACAATCGGATAATCAGCAACGGTTTCTTGTCGTATGCTTATTTTCATTGCTTCAAATAATCTAAAATTTCGTTTATTGATTTCAGTTGAACGAAATTCTCGTGTATCAAATTGGTTTCATGTTGCTCGTGAGTCCAAGTTACGAAATATGGAATGTGAGCTGCATTTCCGTCTAATTCCAAAACAGGAATAATGTCGGATTTGATAGAATTGCCCAACATTAAAAGATTTTCTGGTTTGCAATCTAAATGTTTGAAGAGTTTTTGATAATCACTTTCTTTCTTCTCGCTCATTATTTCTATGTGGTGAAAGTAGTGCTCCAATCCAGAATTTTTCAGCTTTCTTTCTTGATCCAATAAATCGCCTTTGGTTGCAACTACCAATTTATAATCGCCATTCAAGCTTTCCAATGTTTGTTTTACACCTGGCAGCAATTCGATAGGTTTTTGTAATAAATCGTGTCCAATTTCTATAATTTTATCTATGACATTTAAAGAAACGTTTCTGTCTGAAACACTGTTTGCAGTTTCTATCATACACAACAAAAAACCTTTAATTCCATAACCGTAAAGGTGCAAGTTCTTCATTTCGGTTTTAAAAAGTTCTTGCGAAATAGTGTGTTGTGGTTGATAATTTTCAAGTAGAGAACAAAACTGTCTTTCTGCTTCTTGAAAGTATGGTTCGTTTACCCACAAAGTATCGTCTGCGTCAAATGC
>Ga0116193_1001039_pt1 | contig 24248 bp, 16 predicted proteins | sample AD_UKC115_MetaG_FD_89892 | JGI IMG/M metagenome (GOLD analysis project Ga0116193, IMG submission 89892) | Active sludge microbial communities of municipal wastewater-treating anaerobic digesters from Hong Kong - AD_UKC115_MetaG | ecosystem: Engineered > Bioreactor > Anaerobic > Digestate... | reverse complement strand
CTGCGCGGATGGTGCACCAGCAGCCGTTGATTCGCGGATCATAATACCGGCTTTCCGATATGTGCCACCTGTTGCGCCCTGCGACGCCAGACGCGCTACAATCTCGCAATCGCCACTTATGCTCTGATAGGCAAACTGGAAATTATCGGCGGTGCCATAGATGTCAGCACCCGCCCCTGAAATCATGTAGCTTCCAGTATCATAGATTGCACTTCCCGCTGGTGAAACAGTGCCAATATCCTGATGCAGCCATGGCGTAAGCAAACCGTTGGGAGCCTTCCAGACGCTGCTGCTTTGTGCCGATTCGTTCGGCGTTGCGGCGTTGTCCACGGCCGAAACCTTATAGTAGTAGGTCACTCCGTTGATCAAGCCTGTGTCAGTGTAATCCGAAGTGGACCTTAACGAGGGATTGATCTTGCCATAGCCGCTGGCCGAAAGGGTCGAACGGTAAACATTATAGCCCGCCAAATCGCCCTCGCCATTGTCAGCCCAGTCCAAACTCACCTGCTGGTCGACTGCCGTTGCAGCAAGGCCCGTGGGAACGGCTGGGGCAATGGTGTCAACAACAGTAACGGAGTAAAGATACGTAGGCGAGGATTCGTTTAAGGAAACATCCACAGCGGCTACAATGTAATCGTACGTCATGCCGTTGCTCACACTAGTGTCGGTGTAGCTTGTGCTCGTGATCAACGAACTGGTGTTCATCAGGCCAAAATTACCGTTTTCATCGGTCGTGCGGTAAACATTGTAGCCTGCCAAATCTCCTTCGGTATTGTTATTCCAAGCCAGTACGACCTGGTTATTTTGTGCTGAGGTCGCATGCAGATTGGCGGGAGCAGCCGGTGGAGTCGTATCGCTGATGATCACCGGGCCGAGAGGATCACTTTGAGGCGATTCATTCGTTGGCTCGCATACGGCCGTGACCGTGTAATAATATGTTGTTCCGCTGGCAAGGGTGTTGTCGGTGTACTCAGGATAGACTGCCTCGGCCACCAGCGCAGGGTTAATCTTGACATAGCCACCCACACCACCGGCATTGGTCGAACGATAGATATTATATCCGGTCAGAGCGGCCTCTGTGTTGGCATCCCATCCCAGCTTGAAAAAGAGATTGCCCAGGTTGCCGCGCGCAAGTTCAGTCAAACCTTGCGGCTTGGCCGGAACAACTGTAACCGACACATTGTCGAATGTGGCGGTGTTCAGCGTGCCACTTTGATTGCTGCAAACGCACAGGCCAACATATATGGTACCGGCCAGATTGCTCATGGTTACCGAACCGACTGCAGTTCCCCAACTGGTGCCGTTGCTGGATATATAAGCAGTGATGACGTCGCCTGCGCGCGTAAGTTTAACCCAATACGGCACAGGATTTGTATCACGATACATGCTGTCAGTCGTGGTTTGCCCCTCAGTGCTGCGATAGTGGAACCGATAGCCATTATTGGTTCCTTCATGGAAAATCTGCGCGGATCGAGAAGATCCAGCCAGGGATTCGCGAATCATAATGCCAGCTTTGCGATTTGTGCCGCCCGTGGATCCTTGCGAGGCCACGCGGGCGATAATCGTGCCATCGCCGCTAATGGGCTGATACACGAAATGGAACTGATCGGGTGAGGCCCAAATATCTGTTCCGCTTCCACAAACCGTATAGACATTATTGAGGTAGCTGGAGTATCCGGCTGGTGTTGGGGCGCTGATATCAGCATCGACCCAAGGCAAGGGCATGACGGCTCCCGCTGTTAAAGGCCCCATGTTTACTGCTGCCGAATAATTCGGCACGGTCGCGTTATCATAACTGTATAAATTATAGTAATATGGCACTCCAGGCGTGCGACCGCTATCCAGCCACGATTCAATGCCTTTGGCGACATTGTGAACAGTGCCTTGCCCCTGTGCCGGACCGCCAACAACCGTTGATCGGCAAATCTGCACGCCCGCATAATCCGCATCTACTGCATCGGTCCAGGATAGTTTGATTTGATTCGCATGCGTTGTATCAGCGGTGACATTGGTGACCCTGGCCGGCGGCGTAGTATCGTTTCCGTCCGGATTGACAGTATTCAAGCTTCCCGCCTTATTCGTTGCGGAAACCTTGCTCGCCACAAAATCGGCGATGACATTGTTTTGCGCGGCAGAAGTCCTCGCCTCCCAGAAAAGATAATTCAGATGCAGCTTGTCCTTGGCATTGATGTAATTTCCGTTCAAGTCAGACATGACGGGAGTTGCGGAGAAATTATAATCAGGAGTCTGAACTGCGGCGCCTTTAATGGCGAGATCACGGTAGGTCGGATCAACCGCAAGGCCACTGGCGGCCAGATTGCCCCATGTATCCCAATAAAAATCGTAGGTGCCGGGATTACCAGGACTACCTACGAGACCATCACCTGTACCTGCCACGTTTGGATGGACATCCGGACCGCCCCAGCCAATGCCAACGGGACGGAAGGCTTGGGCATATTTGAGAAGCGGACTGCCATTGGCAATCGAAGCTCTTGGGAAATTGCAGTAGAAAAAGAGCTGTGTATTGGGCAAATGCGATTTCATGCTTGTGCCCAGATACACAATGGCATCGGAGTAAACCTTGTAATTATTATCGCGTACATGCGGCAGGTTCGGACTGTCGCTGATCGCCGTCTCGGGCAAATTCACAGCCTCAATTTTGTCTGGATAAGTGGCAATGAACTTGCCAAGCTCATCGAACATTTTATCCAGCCGAGCCATTACATTTGGATTCCAGATAAAAGGATATAACTCTCCCCCAGGAGTTGTGTAGTAGCCTGGGCCGGAATACGGGGCGCCGCCATACGGATCGCCATAAAGAGTGCCATTATTCTTGATGTAATCGGGGAAGTTATAATGGCCAGTTCCCGTCCAACACTTCCAGGAGAATTGGATAACCAATCTTTGGTTCGGATCAGTTAAACGGCCTATTTCGTTGGTGATTTTTGTAAAGTCATAATGATCTTGTGAAGTCTCCAGATCGCTCCAGAAATAACACCGCTGTAGCCCGCGAAAAGCCTTTGTTACATTGTCGGATGTTTTTTTCTGCATAAACAGAGTGAATACAGGATCGTTGGCGGGCAATTCAGTTTCTTTGGCGCTGAGAACATAGTTGCCCGGATGGAAAGGTTTTGCCGCGAAGGCAAATGTGCAAAACACCATGAACATCATAAACCAGAGAAGAAAATGAATGGATATTTTGAATCGGGGCGTAACTTTGTTGCGGTGGAGAGAATCGAAACAAATCACTGAAGCGTTCATTTCATTCGGCCTTTCGGATTGAATGGTCCTGAAGTGAAACAAGGGAATTCACTGACATCGCAGGATGCCTTGTCCAACTGTTTGCCTCTGTTGAACATCCGGAATTTGCCTCAGGCGAGCGCCCTCAGGGAATGCGGTGAATAAACTGCGCGGCATTGCCTGTTAATGGCGTCTCTCGGCGGCCCTTGCCACCGATGTTTCAAACCTCCATATGCTCAAACGTTTGAGCATCTTTTGCCACTAAGGATGCAAAACTGATCAAAAAAAATCAAGGTTTTTTAATGTCTCAGCCCCAAAAGTAGTAAAGCAATTGTCGATTGTGGACGATCAAAGGGGTTTTAACCAATTGCTGACGGGAGCGGATTATTACCGTGAATTACAGCGACCATGAACTGCTGGCTTTTGCACTGGCGCGCCCGGCAGGGCTCGAACCTGCGACCTGTAGATTCGAAGTCTAACGCTCTATCCAACTGAGCTACGGGCGCGCATGCGCATTGCGGAAATGAAGTATAAAGCGGAACGATCATGAACTGGACGCGTGCGGCTTGCAATGTTTTTGCTGCTTCCGCTCGCTATCGAATAACAAAATCATCCGAATCCAGTTCCGTCGCCTTTATTAACCCCAGTTCGCCAAAACTCGGCCCCTGCACAAGGATGGGATCGGGGCGGCTATATTTTTCCTGCATGCGCTTCATGAACTCATCCAATCGCCGCTCCAATTCGGCGGCTACTTTTGGCCGCACATGAATGAGATTCGTCAATTCGTTCGGATCATCGGGCAGATAATAGAGTTCCCGGGGTGGGTCGCCATGCCAGTTGTGGAGCGGCGAATCCGATAGGGCGCGAATGAACTTCCACTCCCGCGTGCGCACTCCTCGTTTGCATTGCCAATTGCCTTCGGCCAGGAAAATCGTGTCGTAGTATTCCTCTTTTTCTCCCCTGACGAGCGGCATGAGGCTTTGTCCCTCAACCATGTCCCATGGCTTTATATTCAGCAATTCCAACAGCGTCGGCAGAATATCGATGTTCACCACCATCGGCGCAACGCGCTGTCCGGCATGCGCCTCGCCGGGAATGCGCATGATGAATGGCACGTGGATTTCGCAATCATACAGCCCCTCATGATCAAAAGTGCCGGAGTGCTCGTACATGATTTCGCCATGATCTGAGGTGACCACCACCAGAGTGTCATCCCAAAGTCCCTTGGCCTGCATCAACGCGAAGAGGCGCCGAACCTGCTCATCCACATAGTTGATTTCGCCGTCATATTGATCCACCCAGAACTGCGCATCGCACACCTGCTCGTTCATCCATTGAGCATGCCATTGCTGCTTGGGCCGGAATGCCCAGATATGCGCCGAGGAGTTTTTGCGCGGATCAAGTGGATCGCCGTGATAATACAATTTGTGATATGGCGCCGGTGGCGAATACGGCTGATGCGGATCCCAGTAGTGGCAGAAGAAAAAGAACGGCTTTTGCTTGTCCACCTTGTCCAGCAATGCGTCCGCCGTGGACGTGACTTTCTCCCCGAAAAGTTTGTCTTTTCGTTCAAAGCCATAATGCGACATGTAGGAAGGCTCTTTGCCATGCGCATATTGCGGCAATTGATAATGATCAAAGCCGCGTGAGAACCACTGGTTCATGTTATCGACAGCCAGTGTCTGGTAGCCATTGCGCTGCAACACCTCAGCGAGCATCGGGATGTTTTCATCGAGAATGTGGCGAGGCCGCACCCCAACTACCTGATGCCCCCATGAATCCATGCCCGTGAATAGCGTCGTGAATGAAGGCGGAGTGGGAATGGTGGTGGCGAACAGTTTCTCGAAGAGAACGCTTTGTTTTGCGAACTGATCAATAAACGGAGTGGTGTCGCGATGATATCCATAGCAGCCCATATGGCCGGCGTGCAGGGTATCTAATGCAATAATGGCAAGGTTCATGGTGATCTCCTTATGAAAAGGGCGCGATGCCATATCGCGCCCTTGCCTGGATCAGATTGTGGCATCAGCCTCCGGCTCAGTCCTCATCATCCTGTTTGCGCTTGGCCGCTTCTTCCACGATCTTCATTTGGACTTCGGACGGCGTCTGCTCGTAATGCGAGAACTCCATCTCGAACGTGCCGCGGTCCTGCGTAATGGAGCGCAACTCGCGCGAATAATTGAACATTTCGGCCAGCGGCACCTGGGCCTTGACCAGTTGATACTTGCCCTGCTGCTCCATGCCCATGATGCGCCCGCGCTTGGAATTCAAGTCGCCCATGATGTCGCCCATGTATTCATCGGGCGTGCGGATGGTGACGTTCATGATTGGCTCCATGATAATGGGGCCAGCATTGGGCGCCACATTCTTGAAGGCCATCGAGGCCGCAACTTTGAAGGCCATTTCCGAGGAGTCCACGTTGTGATACGTGCCGTCGTAGCAGGCGGCCTTCACATCCACCATCGGGCAGCCAGAAAGCAAACCGCGCTGCAACGCCTCGACCAGGCCTTTTTCAATGGCCGGAGCGTATTTGGTCGGGACCACTCCACCGACAACTTCCCAGTTGAACTCAAATCCAGCGCCACGCTCATTGGGTTCAAATTTGAGCCAGCAATCGCCGTATTGGCCGCGTCCGCCCGACTGCTTCTTGTATTTGCCCTGTCCCTGGGCGGATTTCGTCAGCGTCTCGCGATAAGCCACGCGCGGAACTGACAGATCGACTTCGACTTTGGACTGATTTTTCAGGCGCGAGACGGCGACATCCAGATGCGTGTCGCCCATGCCGGACAAAATCGTCTGCGCGGTTTCTGACTCGCGGTGAATTTTTAGCGTGGGATCCTGCTCGATCATGCGGTGCATGCCAACGCCGATCTTTTCTTCTTCGGCCTTGGACTTGGCCGAAATCGCCATGATGCAGGTCGGCTGTGGTAATTTTGTCGGCAAGTATTTAACGGGCTTGCTGGTATCGCACAGCGTGTCCCCCGAGCCGGTGACGTCCAATTTGCTGACAGCGCCAATGTCGCCAGCTTGCAAGGTCCCAACATCCTGGGATTTCTTTCCAACCAATGTCAGCACGTGCCCAATGCGCTCGCTCTTGTCCTTTGTGGTATTAATCACGGGTGTATCGGGCTTGAATTGTCCCGTCATGACTTTGAAGAAGTTGAGCCGGCCGGCATAATCGTCTGAAACGGTTTTAAAGACGTACGCAGACATGGGGCCGTTCGGATCGACCTTCTGCTGATTGCCATTTTCCAGCGCCAAGCCTGGGCCATCCAGCGGCGATGGGGCGGTGGAGACGATGAAGTCATTGAGTGCGCCCACGCCGATCATCTTTGTCGATGAGCCGCACAGAACCGGAATGGCGCGTCCTTCGGCCACGGCAGCACGAAGGCCTGTTGAGACTTCCTCCGGCGTCAACTCGCCCTCAGAAAAGAACTTTTCCATCAAGGCATCGTCGCCCTCAGCGGCAGCTTCAACCAGCGAAGCCCGGGCGCTTTCCGCCGCTTCCATCATGTCGGCGGGAATATCCTCCAACACGCGCTTGCCCTGCACATCCTTGACCACCTTCATGCGCAACAAGTCGATGACGCCCGAGAGATTGGCCTCGGAACCGACAGGCAGCGTGATCGGAACAAAGATGGCCTGGAACGTTGATTTAATGCGATCGAGCGCCGCTTGCAAACTGGCGCGTTCCTTATCCATTTTGTTGATGAAAATGGCGCGGGGCACTTTGAACTCATCGGCCACTTCCCACACCATCTCGATGCCGCCTTCAACCGGGGCATTGGCATCGACAACCATAAGGGCCAGGTCGGAAACGCGCAGGCAGTTGCGAATCTCGCCGATGAAATCGCGCCGGCCTGGCAAATCCAGCACGTTGATCTTATGCGTTTTCGTTTCAACCGGCAGCAACGCGGCGTTGATGGACATCATGCGCCGCTGCTCCTCCGGATCGTAATCACTGACAGTATTGCCATCTTCGACACGCCCGAGCCGGTCGATTGCCTTTTCCACGAACAGCATGGCTTCAGCCAAAGATGTCTTTCCTGCACCGGCGTTTGCGGTCAGCGCAATATTTCTCAGAAATTCAGTGGAGTAGGATTTCAATGCCAATTCCCCCTATGATCTTTATATTCGTGCAATAGGGCAAAGCCCGTGCAAACGCTGCGGCCATTAATACTTTCCATCTGCCGATGAGCCAAGACGAACAATCTTCTCCCAAAGGATGGATCCATTTGGCGAGCAGAATTCATCAATGAATTTCTTAGTAAAGACATTGACGCACTTACTGTACTCTTCAGCAAATTCCTCATTACGCTCTTTAGCCGTATGTCCTAATGGCTCAATTATATCCGTGTAAAGATTCTCCTTATCAGAAATAAAATGCCAAAACTTTTGCCCACATAATTTAATATAATCACCCTTATCGGCCTGCTGCTCTCGACCATAACAACAACCATTTACAGCAACAACTTTCTGTCCTGTAGTATTTGTAGAAAGTATACGTTTTGCTTTACGAAAATTATCCACCATTCGGTTAATTTGGCTGCTATTTCCCCAATTTGGGCCAGATTTAATAGTAATTATATAAACAACGCCATTTTCCATAAATTCCAAATCGATGCCTTCAGCGGCAGATTTATGTCCATTATGTATTCTACTACATACATAAATCGCTAGTCCTTCAAGAAAACTGCCAAACATAGTTTCTTCTTGTGAGGAAAGAAAAGCATCCAATATACTTTTAACCAGATCACCAGCTGTTGTTACATTCTTGGCTCTGTAAAGGTATATATTCTTACGCTTAAGTACTTCCTTCAACTTTAGGCCTGATAAACTTTCCAAACGACGTTTATGAAATTCAGGAATATGAAATTCAATATATTCATTAATCTTTGCTTCGAAGGAGTCAAACATCGGCTACATTTCTCCGAAGAAAAGGTAATCAACCGGCAAAGTCTTTGATCTTGCTATTTCGCAATATTCCTGCAAGACATCGATACCTATGGAATTACGACGTAATTTTTGTGCAGCTATACAAGTGCTGCCGGATCCGACGAAAGGATCCAAAACCCAATCACCTTCATCGCTGAATAATTTAATAAACCACTGAGGCAGCTCCTCGGGGAATGCTGCGCTATGGTTCTTATTTCCGCATTCTGTCGCAAGATGGAGCACGTTTGTAGGATAGGCCTTATTGCGACCTAACCAGTTCGCAATATTTTTTCCAAAGCCGCTACCAACTTGAGAATCAAAACGTACAACATCATTCTTACCTAAAGCTTTAAGCCTTGCCTCGGCCCAATTGCCCATAGGAACCATCACTTCTTCTTGATTCATTTTAAAACTACGGCTTTTGTTGAATTGCAGGCAGCGTTCCCAAGCATCCCTGAAGCGGTTCGGCCATTTGCCAGGATAGCAATTCTTCTTATGCCAAATAAATTCTTCCGTCCAAAGCCAGCCTTGTCGCCGAAGCGCAAGTATTAGCTCAATGACATACGTGTGCCGTTCGCCATTCTCAGCCTTTTCCTTAATGTTAAGAATGAAAGTACCTGTTGGCTTCAGTACGCGCAGGAATTCAGCACTACGAGGCAAGAACCAAGAGACATATTTTTCTGGCGGGACGCCGCCATACGTATTCTTACGTCGATCAGCGTATGGCGGCGAAGTTACTATTAAATCAATCGTGTTGGATGGATGCTTCTTCAGCACATCCAAGCAATCACCTTGAATGATATCCGTTCTTATTTCTTCCATTTCGCTTTCGCGATTCTGTAATAGGCGTTATGCGGTAATCTCACTGCCGCGTTGCTGCGAGCCGCGGCGATTGGGCCGACCGGTCTGCTGCGCCGTTTTCTTAGTCAATGCCAACCGCCCGCCGCGCTTGCGCATGGCCCACTCATAAACGATGGGAGCAGCCACGAAAACGGATGAATACGTTCCAAACAGAATGCCGAGCACCAGCGTGATGGCAAACGGCCGCAGGCTGTGTCCGCCAAAGAAGAACATGATGGTCATGACGAACAATGTAGTCAGACCGGTGATCATTGTCCGGCTGAGTGTCTGGTTCATCGAATCATTGCAGATATGCTTCAAATCCTTATCATGCGTATGCTCGGTCACCTGCTCGCGAATGCGGTCATAGATGACGATGGTGTCATTGACGGAGTAGCCCAGCAGGATCAGGAAGGCCGATATCACGTCCAGACTGACGTCGATCTTCATCAGCGTGATCATGCCCAGCGTCAACAACAAGTCATGGACAACCGCGATGACGGCGCCCGCGCCGAATGTCATCTCAAACCGGAACCACAAGTAGAGCATGACCGCCACGGAAGCGCCTAAGACAACGATTAAGGCCAGATCAGAGAACTTCTGTCCGATTTCGGCCGTCATCATTGAAGTTTCAAGAATCTTGTAAGAATTCTGGCCGAAGGCATTTCCCAATGCCGCGTTCAACGCCGTGGTTGTTTGTCCCAAGTCATCCTTGACCAAAGGAACACGGATTAAGGCCTCCAATTCGCTATCCGAGAACTTCTGCGTGGCCGTCCCCGCCAACCCTTTTTCGGTCAAAAGGCGGTCAATTTCGCCCGCTGGATAGTTCTTGTCCAATTTGACGGTGGCCATGACGCCGCCGGTGAAATCCACGGCGTAGCTGGGGCCGAAGTGCGGCTTATCCGGTCGCGGCAGAAAGGCAAAAATCGTCAATACCGTCAGAATCCCCGAGAAGGCAAAGGTGTAGTAACGCATCTCAATGAACGGCACTTTCGGGTTGGTCAGGATGGCGAGTTTGCCCAGGTTCAATTTGCCCGTAAGACTGAACCATGCCACGCAAAGCGCATAGGTCACGGATAAGCCGGTATATAGGTTGGCAATTAGGCCGAAGGTCATCGTTAAGGCGAAGCCCTTGACTGAACCTTCGCCGAATTGCAGCAGCACCAAAGCCGTCAATAATGTCGTGAGATTTGAATCAAGAATAACAGAGAACGCGCGGTCAAATCCTGCCGACAACGCCAGGCGCATGCTCTTTCCGGCGCGAATTTCCTCGCGCATGCGTTCGTAAATCAGAACGTTGGCGTCAACCGCCATACCCATTGTCAGCAGGATACCGCCAATGCCCGAAAGCGTTAGCGTGGCGCGTGATAGGTACATAATTGCCATTAGGATCAGCACGTTCAGGATCAGTGCGAAAACAGCAATTACGCCAGCGGTTCCGTAATAAGCCACCATGAAAATGGCAATAATCACCGCGCAATAGATCAAAGCCTTCATGCTGGCGGCAATGGAATCGGCGCCAAGAGTGGCATCAACCTGGCGCGACTGGCTGGGCTTCAGGTCAACGCGAAGTGAGCCGGCCTTCAAGACCAGCGACAGGTCATGGGCTTCATCCTGGCTGAAATCTCCCGTAATGCGCGCCTGCCCATCGGGAATCTCACTTTCCAAAACTGGGGCGCTATAGATGACCTCATCCAGGGCAATGGCCAATTGGCGTCCCTGACGCCCGGCCTTGGCAGCATACTTGCGCGTCACATCGTAGAAGTCCTTTGCCCCCTGCTTGTTAAATAGCAGGCTAACTTCGATTGGATTCCTCAAGGAACTTTGGTTGTAAAAAACCCACGCATTCTCCAGATTTTCGCCGCCCATTTCCTCGCGTTCACGCACAATATACATGACGCGTTCTTTGCCTGGTTCGGGATTGGTCCCCGCGCGTCCGGGCAAGGCTTTATATCCCACGGGAATAACAGCCCCGGGTTTAAGCGGCGCAACCTTCTCGCCCTTCTTGATGATGCCATTATTCTCGAACAGCTGCTGAACCAAACTGCCGTTTTCCTGATGAACCAGGTAAAACTTCAAAACGCCAGGCTTAACCATGTTCTTGACGATATTCGGATCGCGTTCGCCCGGGATTTGCACGCGAATGCTTTCCTGGCCTTGCAAAACGACGGAAGCTTGCTGTAAGCCCGACAAACTGACGCGCTCGCGGATGACTTTCAACGCGCCTTCCATCGCCGACTTCAACTGCGTGTTCATCTCTGAATTATTGATCGAAACGACGCACTCGCCCGTGTTGATCAGCGCATCTGGATTCCAACCGCTTAGAATGGCTTTGTAATTTTTATCAATGGCGTTCGCCGCAATGCGGCGCTGCTGGACGTCCTTGACCAGAATCTTGATGCTTTTATCGTCGCGAAGAATGCCCACCTCGGCATTGACATTCTCGCCATCCAACAGACGGCTGAGTTGATTCTGGCGCGTGGTGACGCTGCGCTTCAGCGCTTCATCTTTGTTGGCCTTGAGCACCAGGTCGATGCCGCCTTGAATGTCCAATCCCAGCGGAATGGATTTCTTTCGCAGGACATCGGCTTCCTTCAGCCATGCCTCCAATTGCTTGGGATTGCTGGGGCGTTCCTTCGAAACGAAGGCGAAATAGCGGAATGTGGGGAATAAAGCGAACAAGCAGTACGCAGTAATGACAAAGATGAGAGTCGTTCGCCAATTGATGAGACGCTTCATAATTTTTCCAAACCTTCCCAGATTAAATATCGCGCACGCTGCCGCGCGATGATCAGGTCAATTCCACCTGGTTAATGACCAACTTGAAATCGCAGTTCAAAAATATGGCCGCGCGTCTTGTGATACTCATGCGCGACAGGAAAATTTCAAAATACTCCATTACCGTGGAAATGGAAGTGTCAACATCCAGCCGCAGCGTAATGAGCCGGCGCTCCTTCTCCACCACCAATTCCGATGAACGGGCGGCGAAATTCACCCGGTCATGAATATCATAATTAATCATCTTGGGGTTGCGCACGCGCGAGCGCAGCACATCCGTCTTATCCGCAATGATCAAGGCCGCTCCGGGGGCATACACCGGATCGCCCAATAATTCATCATGGTTGCTGATGGCGCTGATGACCACGGCCATTTCATCCATGGGCATTTGCAGCCGCTTCAACACATCCAGGGCCATAATGGCCGAAAAACCGGGATGCCCCTCCCGGTGAATCATGTTTCCTATGTCATGAAGGTAACCGGCAATGCGCGCCAGTTGCCCTTCGCGCGGATCATGCCCCAGCTGATCCAGTATTTCCTGCGCCCTAATGGCCACGCGTTCGACATGCGTGAAATCATGAACCGTGTAGCCAATGAGTTCCAGATGCTGGTCCGCCAGACGAATCAGTGAACGGACCTGCGGATCATCGCGCACCATCTCGGGCGTAACGGTCATCGCTTCGCCATCAGTGGCGCGGGTTTCGCGAATCGCTTTCTGATCCATGAAACTCCTATTTCTGTGTCTCCGGCGCAGAGGATGATTCTTCCGCTCCTTCAATGCGCGAAATGGCACTTCGGTCAAACTTCATGATCGTCTTGGTTTCCACTCGAACGCTGACGATATTGGCGGTCTTGTCCACATCGGTCACCCAGCCATGAATGCCGCCAATGGTGACCACTTTATCGCCTTTTTTCAAAGCATCGAGCAGTTGCTGGCGCTTGGATTGCTCGCGTTTCTGAGGACGCATGATGATGAACCAGAAGGCAACCGCCATCAGGCCGATCATCATAAGCATCGAGCCCATGGGATTCTGTTGAGTGCCGCCGGCGCCGGTGCCAGTAGTGGTTGTGGCTGCAGCCACGACATAGCTGAGTAAGAACGAGTTCATCCCGCGGGATTCTCCCGTTGAAGAGTCATTGAGCCTTGGCCGAGCAAGACATCAAGTTTACGGATTGGGACCGCAAAGATGGCGAAAGTAACACTGTGTTCCTTAAGGTGTCAAAGGCAAAAAAGATGCAGGAGAAGGTTAAACCAGTGCCGCAGGATTTTTTCCGCAGGAAAGGCTGATTGCACCAAAGTTACGCGCCTGGGGTGCGCTGTGAGACTGTGATCCTTATTGATGCACCAGGCTCAATGCGCATCCCCGCCGGAGGGTATTGCTCGATAATCGTATTCTCGGGAACCTCCGGGCGGAGCGCCGGATGGAACTCGCGAATCTCAAGATCCAGTGGCGCCAGCAAGTCGCGCGCTTCATCAATGGTGCGGCCAGTAATGCGCGGCATGCTGATTTCACTGGAGGATGGGCCCATGGAAACCAACAAGTTCACCTGCGCGCCCAGAGCCACCGAGGCCCCCGGCGGCGGTTCGGTTGTGATCACCGTGCCCACCGGCGAGGAATCGCTTTCAATGCTGCTGATGCGGCCGGATTTCAGATCGGCGCGTTCAAGACGGCTGCGCGCCTCGCGGTGGTCCATGCCGCGCAGATCCGGCACGCCAACATTGACCGGCCCGCCGCTGAGCGTCACGCGAACAGGCGTGCCTTTTTTCACTTCCGTCTGCGGAGCTGGATTTTGATTAATAATAATGCCGGCTGGACTCTCGGCGCCGTATTCAGTGCGAAGGTGCTGGAGGTAAAGCCCTTGTTTGCCAAGTTCCAGAAGCGCATCGGTCACATTTTCCGACACAATCAACGGGACAGTGACCATATCGCCTTTGATGCGTTTAGCGACAATGACATAACTGATCATCCCCGCAAAAATAGCCATAATGGCGGCAAAAAGAAGAATAAATCCAAGCCGGAAGAACAATTCGAAGACAAGAAAGATCGGCCATAATGGGCCGTTTCCCTGCCGTTGCTCCTCCTCTTTATTCTGTTCTTCCATGGGTTCCGCCAACATTACACACCTCGAATGGAACATAACCAAGCAGACACTTGAAAGAAAGAAGAAAAATGCGAACGATGGAAGGCGAAAAAAATAAAAAAGTTCTTGCCTTTCGCTGAACTTTCGTGGCAAATAAACAGCGAAACAACAATGACCCTGACTGCAAAGGAGTGCTCCTCTATGTATCTAACCAAGCGGCAGAAACAGGTTCTTGATTTCATTGAGAATTTCATCAGGGATAATGGGTATAGCCCCAGTTTGGAGGAAATCGGGCGCGGCTTGGAATTGTCATCTCTTGCTACCGTTCACAAACATCTAAGCAACCTGCAAACAAAGGGATTTATGAAGCGCCTGGCCAACCGCAGCCGTTCCATTGAATTAGAAGAAACGGTGGAGATGACAGCCTCATCTGTTGCCCTTCCGCTTATTGGCGAAGTGGCGGCCGGTTTGCCCATTGAGGCGTATGGCGATGACCAGGTGGACACACTGGATGTCCCGCGCGAATTCGTTAATGCCGCGGATAATTTCGTGCTTCGCGTGCGCGGTGATTCCATGATCGAGGAAGCCATCGCCAGCGGGGATTACATTATCTGCGAACGCCGCGAACAGGCCGCCAATGGCGAAACGGTAGTCGCCTTGATCGACCAGCATGAGGCAACGGTGAAGAAATTCTACGCCGAAGAGGGTCATATCCGGCTGCAGCCGGCGAACAGTTCGATGTTGCCGCAGATCTATGATCCATCGCGCGTGACCATACAAGGTGTGGTCATCGGATTGTTGCGCAAATATACCTGATAGCCAAGTCGTTCCAACGGGACTCTCCGCTGCAATATAATTTTCGTTTCCTAAACTTGACCAGTCCATCCCGGCAGGATGGATCAACCGAGGTTTGCCCATGTTTGTCTTCATTTTGCCCGTCATCATGGTCCTGCTATATGCCGTTGCAATGATTGATGTGAATGATGACGCGGAAGAAGAGTAATCCGATTAATTCGAAATGTGATTCATTGATCAGGCAGTAATGCACTTTATTCCAGTAATGCGCTCCACCATGGCTTTGGCTTCGGCCATTTGCTCGGGCGTGATGGTCTTTAGTTGCCGATGGGGATATTCCGGAGGGGTGCCGGTATGGCGCCCGCGATTTTCCTGCCGCCAGATTAGCGGATAGAATCGTTTGGGCGTGTTCAGTTGAATCTCCTGCGGTTGTATTTCCCTCAAAAGATGAGCAATAGCTTCAACTTCCTTATAATTCGCGCCCATCAGCATCGTTTGCGTGCTCAGCTTGCCTGCATACATTTGCTTAAACTGCAAAATGCCATCTACAATCTGCCGTATTGTGCGTTCGCGCGCGGGGCGATTCATCTTGTGCAGAGTGTCATCCGTGGCGGCATCCAGTTTTACGGCCACTTCATCGGCTTCGGCCAAGTCGGCACGAACCGCCGGATCATCCAAATGCAGGGCATTGGTCAATACAGCAGTCGGTTTCTGATAAACGCGCCGAATTTCGCGCAGCACCTCTCCCAAATTCAGCGCAAGCGTAGGCTCTCCCGAACCACTGACGGTTACAATGTCCACCTTCGACCAATCCACTCCTTGCAAGTCATTTAGCACGCGCTCCGTTGGGATATAAATTTTGCGCTCGGTGGTTTTGACCTGAATCTCGCCCAACTGGCAATAAATGCAATTGAAAGAACAGGTCGAGATCTCCTGAATCAGATCCACTCCCAATGACCAGCCAATCCGCCACGAAAGCACAGGACCGTAGATGGTGGAGGCACTGGCCGTGGGATCACTCCCCTGCAATTCCTTCTGTCGTTCCAATAGACTCATTTTACTCTCCGTCAGTTCTTCAGTATGACGCACCCGGATCGGCAAGTCCAAAATAATTGAATCCAAAGGCCCTGCGCCTATACGATGATCATATTCGCAGTCGTTTGGAGAAATGCTTTGTCCGAGCCACCGGTTGAACAGCAAGAGCATCACATTCAGGAAGAACTCTCGCCCGAGGAATTGCAGGCCCTGCAGGCGCGACGGCGCGAGTTTTGGAAAAACGTATTCACCTGGGGCGCATTGTTCTTCTTTGCGCTGGGCTATGCCTTATTGACCGCCTCGCAAATCAGCGATGCCTATGTCGATTTCGGCGATGGAAATTATCTCTACATCAGTTCGCGCATTGCCGATGGGCTGATTCCTTATGAAGGGATCATGGCCCCGCAACCGCCATTGCATCTGCTATTTGGCGCGCTGGTGCTCAGCATTGGCGGCAAGATCGGCGCTGAACTGCATATGATCCGCTGGTTCAGCATTTTCCTCCATATTGGCGTGGCACTGACTGTCGCCTCGATTGCGCGAACGGCCGCACGGTCGATCTGGCCGGCTTTGGCGGCCGGCGCGATCTACCTCTTTCTGCCAGTCGGTTTTGTCTGGAGCCTTGGCTATCAATCCGAGCCATTGGAAATTCTATTCCTCGCACTCATGGTGCGCATGATTCTGAAACAGAAGTGGAAGAGCTTTGCCACAGCCGCCGTTTTTGCCACGCTCGCCTGCTTCACGAATATGACGGCCCTCCCCTACTTTTTTATTGCGGTGGCATGGCTAATCTGGCGGCAAAAATGGCGCTCGTTGGCCTTCATTATTCCTTTTATCCTGCTCACCGTTGCAGGAATTCTGGTGATGGAACAATGGACCAACGGGCATTATCTGGAGAATGTTTTCTTCAATCAGGTCGGCACCTTTCCGCCGCTGAAGCAATTGCCGGCATACGTGGCGAGAAAGATCTTTAGTGAAGGGACGGATGTCATCGCTTCTGAAGGATTCCTGCTGGCGCTGGCATTGCTGGGCGGCGGCTTTATCATGCTCAGGGAGCAGAAAAACCATCTCGAATTCCTCGCCCTGTTTGGCCTGTCGTCGCTTGCTTCTATCGTGTTTGTCTCCAAAGGCGGCACGGCCGATTACATCTTCACCATCGGCGAACCGTATGTGGCTGTGCTGAGCGCCTGTTTGCTGGCCTGGATCTATCGCGAGCATGAGCCCGCGCCGCGCATGCCCTTGTTTCACCAGATCATCGGCGGCATGGCGCTGGTCAGTTCGGCCCTGCTGATCATCTGGCGGGTATGCGTCATCTATATGAACCTTGCCAACGATGAGCAGCATCTGCTTCTGGCACAATTCATTCTCGAACCCTTGGTTTATCTCGTGGTGCTCTATCTCGTGTTGCTTCGCACCATTGCTCCTCATTGGAAGCATTTGCGATTAGCAACAACGGCGGGAATAAGCACCGCTCTGGCGCTTGGGGTGTTTGCCTGGCACAGCGGATTGGTTCTCGATGCTGAAGTTTTCGATCATAGTTCGCCGCTGATGGCCTGGCAATTGCCCCCGGAACGCACGCGGCAGTTGGATCTTCTAATTGAGAAAAAATCACAACCACTGCAACCGATCATCAGCCCACCATGGTTTGCTTACAAAAGCGGGCGGCGACTGGCGCAGGAATACAGCGAAACCTTTATCTGGACGGTGGGGTACTTTAATGAGCAGTCAGATCGATTGCCTGGCCAAAGCGCGTTCATGTTCCTTGGCCCTTTCACGCAAAAGGCACTGGATGTGGCGAATGACTTGCAACAGCAAAAAATCCCCATTGTATTGCTTGATAATGAACAGACTGGACGCATCCCTGAAATCAAACAGGCTTTGTATGGCAGCGCCAGCTTTCCTTTTTGGGGTCGCGATGATGTTCTTGATGCGGATGGATTGATTAAAGCAATCAATGATGCGCAGAATCCCATTTCCGCGCATTTGCGGCGGCTGTTTTTGAAGGATGCGGAAATGGGCGTTCTGGATCAGATAAATCGCATAATGGATCAGCCGCTTTATGATCCCGTTGCCTTTTCCAATGCTCGCCTGAGCACACGCACGCAGCAGATGCTGCGCCGGAAGATCCGCCGCGATGACATCCCGTATTTCAATCGACGCCTGCTGGCCGAGGCCTATCCCGGTCTTCTGGCGTTGCGGCCGGAAGGCGCAAAATATCAGGAACTGACAGAACTTACCTATTTTACGCGCGATACACCCTTGCGATTCTTTATTCCTTCCGCGCATCCCACTGAGCCTCAAGCCATTGAGTTAGATGATCTGATTCCCGTTCCGCGAAGCACATCAGCCGCAAGGATGGCATGGCAATGAGCGATTCCATGCAGCCATCGAAGCTTCGCGCCAATGCTCCGGTTTATTTCGGATTGGCGGCAGCGCTGCCATGGGCCGCGGCGCTGGTCTTCCGTTACAATTGGTTAATGATTCCATCGGAGGATCATCCGTTTCCCGGGCTATGGATGGTCTTTGCAAACCTAAGCAAACCTATAGCGCCAGGGGATGGTGAGTTTCCCTACCTGCCCATTGCAGGCGCTGGAATTGCCTGCCTGATCTTCACATTCATCGGACGGCTCTTCCTGCGATGCTTTGAACTATACCTGCCGCGCATGATGAGATGGGTGCTTGGTTTTGTCTGCGGCATTGGGGTTGTGGGAATCATCCTGGAATTGCTGGCCATCTTTCACCGTCTGTATGCCTTCTCGGTATGGGGAGTGCTGTTTCTGCTGATCGTTGTGCTTTGGCGCATCGCCTATCGCGTCAATTCCAAAGTGCCCTCCAATGCCGATATTGGTCAGGATGCGCGTGTCTTTCGCCGGGCCATGGAAAATCAAGTTCTTGATCGCTATCAACAATCCATTCTGAGGCCACAAAATGGCTTTGCTCATTTATTTTCTTTTATTGCCTCGATCCTGTTAGCCACCCTGATCTTCCTGAATTTCTATCACTCGGTTCTGTTTCCGGAAGTGTATTGGGACGCATTGATCCTGTATCTGGGCTATGCGCGCATGACCTTTCTGGAACATGGATTCCCGGTGAAGGTCGTGGCTCAAGTAGGCATTGGCTTGGGGGCGAATTATCCCCACCTGTTTCCATTGCTGGGTTCAACTATTTCCACCATGTATGGCTCCTGGTCACCCTATTATCTGCAATTCCTTACGCCTCTGATGGGGCTGGCTACAACCTTTACCATTTTTCATACAGTGCTGCGATTGACGCGCATGCAGAATCTTGCCCTTTGCGCCGCTCTGGTCTTTCAATCCACGCCGCTGGGCCTGGCCTACCAAATGATGGCCTCTGATTATGCTCTGGTGATGCTGTTTGCAGCAGCATTTTGTTATGTGGCGCTGCTGTATATTGACACCGGTCTTCGTGGCTACCTCGTGGTGCTGACGCTCATTACCGCTGCTGCGGCGCATGTGAACTATTTAATGCTTTCGCTTTGGGGATTATGGGTGCTGACCATTATTGTTGCGCATTGGAAATGGGACAGCGGCACACTGCACGACTCGCTCATGGATGTGCCTCCCTCCGATGAGCAAATCAATATACGCCATGAACCCGCCTTCGCGCACCTGGAACCACGCCCCACTCTCCGCCAAATCATCAGTATGAAATCCTTCTGGATCATTGCCGTGGCAGGACTGGCGGCAACCTCCACCTGGTACATTCGCAATTGGATCGTCACCGGCAATCCAGTCTATGCGTTTTTTCCGCATCTGCTGGGCGGCAAGCACATCAATACCGACGTGCTTGCCTCGGCCTTCCAGGAATGGCGCGCCAATGGCGATGGAATAGGCGTAATTGCGCAAAACATCTGGGGGCGCGACACGATCCTGACCAAACTGCAATCCACCTGGTATTACTTCTTTCAATGGGAAAATCCGTGGAAAGTGAACCCGATTTTCGGCGCCTACGCGTTGCCCGGTCTGCTGTTCTGGGCATGGCGGGTTATACGCCGCTTGATTATTGAGCGAACCCCCCCCCCGATGGATGAATCAATGCGGTTCGGCTTCGTTGTCGCTGGATTACTCTTGGGCATGCTGGCTTACTTCTATTTGCTGGCCGACTTTTATCTCTATCAGATTATTGCCACCGTCCCGGCCATGGCCTTGTTGATTGCGTTCTGGCCGATGGGAACAGCTTCATTCGGAGCGCGCGCTTGCCTGGGCGCATTGGTATTGCTGACTGCCATCATGCCGGGATTGGCGCATGGCTTAATCGGAGCAAAAATGGGATCGCCCGATTTATGGGCGCTGCATCACCCGCTGCCAACTGAGAGTGAGTTTTATCGCATGAAATTTCCCGGCGAGGCGCAAATGATTGAAAATCTTAATCAGCAATTGCATGGACAAAAGTTGCTGACCCATGACAACCGCCATTTGCTATACGATCCATCCATCCAGCTCGTGCACCTCGATGATTGGGACGTGCAGCCGCTGTATAAAATAACTTCGCCCGATGAACGCGCCAATCGGCTGCTGGCCATGGGCATTCATTATTATTTGCATATCCCGATGGAGGAAAAGCACTCGATCAATGAGCGCTTGAAATTGGATGAGTTGATTCGCGCCGGGCGAATGCATCTGGTCTATCAGACAGCTGAAGACGTTGCCTTATATGAGATCACGCCCAAGCGGGGGAAATAATGCAGAATACCTTCCCTGCATTTCTGGATGTCAGCCGAGCCGTTTGCCTGGTCGTAGGCGGCGGGAATGTGGCATCGCGGAAAGTTGATTCCCTGCTGGCCTCAGGTGCGCACTCTATTTTCCTGGTCAGCCCCAAAGCTGTCTCTCACCTTCAATTGCTGGCAAAACAAGAAAAAATCCATTGGCTGAATAGAGAGGCCAACGCAGAGGATTTACAGTTGCTGGATGGGCCTTATGCATTGCGCTTGGCTTTTCTATGCTCGAATTTGCGACAGGTGAATGCCACTCTTAGCGCCGCTTGCCGTGAACGGGGAATTCTGGTGAATGTCGCCGATGCGCCGGAAGAAAGCACATTTTTGCTGGGTTCTGTCGTGCGGCGCGGGCCGATACAGATCGCCGTTTCCACCGGCGGCGAAAGCCCCAGCCTGGCGGCGGAATTGCGCAGCGAGCTTGAACAATGGCTTGATCCGGCGTATGAAGCATTGGCCAATTTGCTTGGAGAATTGCGAAGAGAAGACTTGGACAGAGGCGTGCCCATCGGCAAGCGGCGCGAGCAATTCCGTTTTTTGATCGATCAGGGCATTCTTGATGTGATTAACAAAGAAGGTGAAGACGCGGCGCGTCAACGCCTGCGCGAATGGATTCATCAACCATGATTCGATTTTCATCCGACTCCAGACCGCTTCGGCGCGCCATGCGTTTCAGCATGATTACTACTGGCATCATGCTGGTGGGGAAGATTACGGCTTATTTGCTCACGGGCAGCGCCGCCATTTTCTCCGATGCTGCCGAATCCGTGGTGCATGTGGCCGCAACGACCATGGCCGCCATTAGTCTGTACTATGCCGCCATTCCGGCGGACCCTGGGCATCCGTACGGCCATGGAAAAATTGCTTATTTCTCTGCGGGTTTTGAAGGCTCGTTAATTCTGCTCGCTTCCATTGGCGTTATGTTCACAGGTGTAAAAGGACTGATGTTTGGCACGCACCTGCAACAACTTGGCCCAGGTCTGCTGATTCTTTCCGGATTAACCGTCATCAACCTTGCGCTGGCGTTATACTTAATTCGCGTAGGCAAAGCCAATCATTCGCTGATTGTTGAGGCCAACGGGCGCCATGTCATGTCCGATGTGATAACGACTGCCGGCGTGCTGGCAGGGATGGTTATCGTCTGGATCACAGGCCTCAGCTGGTTGGATCCTTTAATTGCTCTTGGGGTGGGCTTTAGCATTCTCCTGACCGCCGTGCGGCTCATTGTCCGGTCATTTCATGGATTAATGGATTTGGCCGACCCAAAGATCACGAAAACGCTACGGGAGTGTCTGGATGCTGCTTATGACGAAGGATTGATGCAGGATTACCATCAGTTGCGCCACCGCCAGAGCAATGAAAGTTTATACGTGGAATTGCACCTGCTGTTTCCCGGGGATTGGACAATGGATCAGGCCCATAAGAATGTGTCCGTCATCGAAGGTCGCATCATCGAGTGCCTGCCCGAACATTTTGTTTATGTGACCTCCCATCTGGAACCAGCGGATCATGTGGCCGCGCATCCTGAGGGCGAACCTCAGCCCGGCAATCCGCTGCAGAACGCCTGATATACATAATCTGGCGATCATTGACCTTATTAACCCCATTGACCGTCAATGAGGTCAATGAGGTCAACAAGGCCAATCTTCTTCAAGCTTCAATCGGCGCCGCCGTAGGCGACCACTCCACCTCTTCGGCATCTCCCCACAGCCGCTCCAAGTTGTAATATGCACGGGAATCGGGACTGAACAGGTGAATAACGACGTCGCCATAATCCAGCAGCATCCAGTTCTCCGAGTCCTCACCCTCATATCCCAAACGATAGCGACCGTGTTCTTTGCCGCTTTCGATGATGCGGTGCGTGGCGGCGCGCAATTGCGTGCGCGAACGGCAGGTTCCAATCACAAAATAATCTGCAAAACCACAGAGATGACCGATACGCAGGATTCGAAGATCCTCGACTTTGACCTCATCGGCCACCTGAGCCGCCAGCACAGCCAGTTGCAGTGATTCGGCGGCCTCAATCTTGACCATGTGTTTCCTCCTGGGCCGGGTGCTTTTCCATCGGCGAATAGGCCAGCAAAGCCCGCATCGCTCGCGGATGCACCGGTTTCTTTTGCTCGAGCAAATGCCCAAGTTTGGTTTCAAGCGCTGCAATAAAGGCCGCATTGATACTTGTGCGAGCCAGTTCCCTCAATTCATCCACGCCCTTAAAGTGGCGTGTCGGTTCGATCATATCGGCCACCACGGCGATGCGGGTCAACAGCGATACTCCTGCATCCGCCGTGGCATGCAGGCGGATGGCTTCCAGAACGGCTGCATTCTTGATGCCATAATCCTGCTCGGCCCAAACCGCGGCGCATTGCCCATGCCACGTCTTGGCAAATGGCTCATCGTCTGGATCAATACGGCAGCCACGCCGCTCCAGATCCAATCGAATTTCCGCTGGCGAAATTTCTTTGGCAAAATCATGAAACACGCCGACAACAGCCGCCGCTTCCATATTCGCACCCCAGCGCGCGGCCAGCACAACGGCAGAATGGCAGAAGCCCATGCAATGCAAAAATCGGCGGGCGGATAGGCGTCGGCGCGCCAGATCAATCAGGACGGCGATTGAAGGCAAATTGTGCGTCGATTGGTTTACGGCTAAGGTCAATCTTCTCTCCAAAAACAAACGCCCGCAGGCCACAATGGGTCAGCGAGCGTTTGCGATTCGTTCGTTCAATCTGGTGTGTGCGTTTCGTTTCCTCAACGAGCACCCTCGCGTTCAGCCAAGCAATAACCGAAGGAAATACTACTCGATCTGTTGCGCTGAATCAAGCGAAACTGCTGTAATATCAACGAAATGAGGCTTTTTCAGTCAATCATTTCATTGAAACGCGCTACCTGAGGCAGTTGCCCTACAAGCGGCAGGGCATAATCCACAAAGGCTTGGGTTATATTGTTGCCCGCCTCGTTGATATACTCGCGCGGCAGCGATTTGGTGTGCTTGGCCAGTTCCTGCAAGGGAACCAGTTCATAGCTCACGCCATAGGCGCCGCTGTTGCGCTTCATGACCACACTGCCATCCACATCGCCTTGTGTGGCGAACCGGACAGCCGAACGGCCGACTTCAAAACCCTCGGCGGCATCGACTTCGGACACCACGCCCGGGAAGCAGCGCTGCAGGTAGCCAAACGTATCGGCGCGCACGCGCGGCTTCTTGCCAATGACTTTGGTCAGGTGCTTGGTCAGCATGTCGGCCAAATGATCGCCCAGTGCGCCCGAACCGCTCAACTGCACGTTCCCATGCGCATCGACTTCGGACATGAACTTTTCCGCAATCGTCTTGCCCGTGCTGTCGTGAATGCCTTCGGAAATGGCAATCTGGCAACGCCCGATGCGCTTGTAAACTTCGGCCACATCTTCGCAGAAACGCGCTTCATCAAAGTCCACTTCGGGAACATAAACCAGGTGCGGGCCATCATCTTTGTATTGGCGCCCCAAGGCCGAAGCCGCTGTCAGGAAGCCGGCATGGCGTCCCATCACGACGTTGATCTTCACGCCCTTTAGCGAGCGGTTGTCCAGGTTATCGCCCATAAAGGCCTGCGCCACAAAACGCGCGGCCGAGCCAAACCCAGGGCAGTGATCCGTCACGCGCAGGTCATTATCGATGGTTTTTGGAATATGCACCATGCGCAGTTCGTAATTGGCCTGTTGGCCGAGCTGGTTGATCAGGTAGGCTGTTTCGGCGCTATCATTGCCGCCGACGTAGAAGAAATAACGGACATTGTGTTTTTGGCAGATTTCAAAGACCTTCTTGCATTCCTCG
>Ga0116193_1001037_pt1 | contig 24320 bp, 20 predicted proteins | sample AD_UKC115_MetaG_FD_89892 | JGI IMG/M metagenome (GOLD analysis project Ga0116193, IMG submission 89892) | Active sludge microbial communities of municipal wastewater-treating anaerobic digesters from Hong Kong - AD_UKC115_MetaG | ecosystem: Engineered > Bioreactor > Anaerobic > Digestate... | reverse complement strand
GACTGCCCGGTCCTCAAAGCGACCTGCCAGCATGGGACCACCACTTACAAAAACCGCCGGGATATTCAGACGGGCCGCCGCCATCAACATCCCGGGGACAATCTTGTCGCAGTTGGGGATAAAGACCAATGCGTCAAAGGCATGAGCAGTGGCCATAATCTCAATGGAATCGGCAATTAATTCACGGCTGCCCAGGGAATATTTCATGCCGATATGATTCATGGCAATGCCATCACACACGCCAATAGTCTGAAACTCGACCGGAGTACCCCCGGCCATTCTCACCCCGGCCTTCACTGCCTCGGCTATTTTATCAAGATTTATGTGCCCAGGAATGATCTCGTTGTGAGAATTTACTATACCCACCAAGGGACGATCCAATTCCTCGTCAGTCATTCCCAGAGCTCGAAAAAGCGAACGGTGAGGCGCCTTTTCCAAACCTTTTTTTGCTGAATCACTGCGCATTTAGAGTTACCCTCCTCAAGTTTCACACCTCAATCAGGTAGTACAAAAACAATTAAAAACCGTATTTATGAGGGAAAAATATATAAAAATCCCCTCGCCCCAATCAGGGACGAGAGGATTATTCCCGCGGTACCACCCTGCTTGTCGCGGCATGCGCGACCTCTTGCAGCATTGGAAATGCATAATGATAACGGACTCTGTCCGGCTCCTCCTATTAGGCCACAGCTTTTCAGAGAAGCGGCTCCGGGACGAGCTGGCTGTGAAATGTTGATACCGGCTTCCACCTTAATCCGGCTCTCTGGACCAAGGGATTTCACAGCTTTTCCCCTCATAGCCTTTGAAAATATATTATCTATAAAGTATAGGGAATGCCCCTGACCCTGTCAATAGACAAAGGGATTGAAAAAAAGTTTTTTCTCGGCAAGGCTCATGAGTACATATCGGCTTCAGCAACTCTCCCCGAAGTACTAGGATTTGGTTTCTTTTTTCAGGTCCACCTTGCGCATATATTCCCGCAGTTGCAAACCGTTGTGGCGAGTACTGCTATGCTTGCGCTCTCTTTGTTTAAAACGCTTGAACATGGTCCAAAGCAGGCGCCTTCCCTCCTCGGTCTGGCATGCCTCTGATGGGCTCATGCCACTTAAGGGGGTCATACGCAGGTAATACCACTTGTCCAGGTGTACTTCTTTCAGGAAAGACTCCAGCTCTGGATAATCCTTCTTCAATTGAGGAGTCAGGATACTAAATATCCCCTCCTGTCTTAATTCCAGTCCATCGAACTCGAGATAATCGTACAATTCGTTTTCGAAAATCTTCCGGGCATAATTCATATCCCGATCTCCGAAAGTCGTCAGGCTAATCCAATTGGGGCCAAGCATATATTCTACAAAGAATACCGGACCCTGTTCGTCCTTTTCCAACTGATAAAAGACCTCTATATCCCCCAGGTCTATTTCCGTTTGTCCCAGTTCCTTAACCCGCTGCAAAACCGGTTTCCGCTCCTTAACCACATAACGGGCACTGAGCAGGCGCATGCCGTCATCCATTAGAGCATCGGGGTTCTCCGGCAAAAGCAGGTCTTCGAAACTTACATATTGACCACCCAGGTAGCCAAATGCGGTCATCAGGCTTACCTCATATTCACCTCGGGCCTGAACTGGAACCGTGTAGTCACAGGTGAGCAGGTCATGAAGGTCGTTGGAGGTATTGCGATCCCTGGCCATGACTACAAACTCCTCCCCGTTGATAACCAGATCGGCAATCACACCAGTCAGGAAGGTTACCCCATGATTCAAGTCGTCTTCGTAACAGGTTATGCGCATGTGCATACCGTAGGGAAGTTCCTCAACTTCACGGATGTTATCAACCCGGTCCAGTACATCAAAAAGCATATCCATATCTGCAATCTCGTAGACCCGGCAATAAACCCTGGTATTGAGAGGATAGAATTCTGACTGGCTGGGTATTGCTTCCCGCTTTTTCCGGTCAATTTCACCGATTTGCCAGGTGTTGTCTTTAGTTATAAGGATAAAGCTATATTCAGAACGGTAGAACTCGTTTTCCTCCATGGTTATGGAATAGGCAGTAACCCGGGCGGTCTGCCTTGAACCGAATACCTCTACCACCTGACCCTCCAGTAGTAACGCGCCCGGCTGACAGACTTGGTTTAAATCCGCAAAAAGACGCCCGGAATCTTTATCTCCCGCGTGCAAAATAGACAGAACATAACTCAGGTCATGGTATTTGAAACCGTGGAAAAAACTATTAACCAGTTGGCGCGGCGTCAGTCTAGGGGTCAGTTTTTTAACCAGCCTGCTCTGGCTATCACTGTCCAGGTCGCTGTGCAGGTACTTGCGGTAAAAAAACTTGCCCAGAGCTGGTTTGCTCATATTACGCACATTAAAGCGATAAGCATGACTGACCAGATGGCAGACCTCTGCAAAGCTTAGTTCAACCATATCGGTAAGGAGCGCACGATCCTGGTAGTACTGTTGTCGGGGCATATCTTCAACCAGGAAGAAGCTATGCAAGCCGTCCGTATTAAAGGAGAGGTAGAAACATTCTACCTGTACCCCGTCCTGGCCGGTGTTCCAGGCTACATCCAGCGTGATGCGACCGCTTTGCCGGGTACAGGTGGCAAAAGCCTTATAAAATGAGCCCGGAAAGAAGGAGGGAGGAGCAATGTTCATGCCCGCCAGGCGGTACTTATCCAGGGCCCGGTCACAGGTGGCCTCCAACTCTTTACCATATTCCACCTTAAGAAGATGAAAAAAGGTTACCATTTCTGGTTCATAAAACGCCGAAAGTCCCTCTAAAACATAGGGACGAACTTCAAAAGGTACGTCTTCTACCATTTCCAGGATAAACATCCGGCCCTCATTACTGGTGGCCAGCTTTTTTATCTCTTCCGCCAGGTTTTTAAGCACCGAGCGGGGGTAAAAATGCCTCTTTTTCTTCATGCACTATCCCCTGACATTGTATATTTCTACTGTATCATGTTGTCTTGAGGCAGGCAAATACTGAATAGATACCTTCCTTGCATTTATTTACATCAGTATAATTTTCCGCCAATCGACAGAGAATTTTGCTGAAATCGAAAAAATTTAAAAAATTTAGGCAGGAAGTAGGAATATTATATAGAAACCTTGAGGAGAATATTACGTCTACGGTATAGGTGGTTCAGTGCGACGCTTAACGATTAAAAGGCTAAAGCCAGGAATGGTGGTTGCCCGGGCCATTTTCGACAGTGAAGGTCGGATTTTGCTACATTCTGGAATAGCCCTGAACGAGAATTACATTATGCGACTGGCTAGCATAGGTATTGCCTCTGTTTATATCCAGGATGAGGACTTTGGCGATACTTCCGTGCCGGATATAATTTCCGAGGCCACCCGCTCCGAGACGGTCCGGGTTGTAAAGCAGGGCTTCCAAACCCTGGAGAAGGAGCGCAAGCTGAACGTTCGCCTGGTCAAACATGTAGTTGACAATATTATTGATGAGCTACTGGCAAATTACAATGTGCTGATCCATCTCTCTGACATACGTGCTTTTGACGATTATACATTCGCCCATTCTGTAAACGTATGTATACTCTCTATTATGGCCGGAATTACCATGGGCTACCATGAACTTAAGCTTAAGGAACTGGGGCTGGGGGCCCTGTTGCATGACGTAGGTAAAATCAGGATCGACAGCGACATACTTAACAAGCCGGATGACTTGACCCGTGAAGAATACGCAGAGGTAAAGCACCATACGGAATACGGCTTTGAAATGCTTCGTCAGCAGGAGGATGTTCCGCTGCTTTCTGCCCATATCGCCTACCAGCATCACGAACGCTGGGATGGTCAGGGCTACCCTCGCAATCTGTCTGGAACGGGCATTCATGAATATGCCCGCATTGTAGCCGTAGCCGATGTTTACGACGCACTCATGGCCGATCGGCCCTACCGCCCTTCCTATTCGCTAAATCAGACCTTGAACATTGTGAAAAGAATGTCGGGAATTCATCTGGATCCAGACTGTGTCACTGCACTGATGGCCAACATTGCCGTTTATCCAATCGGCACCATTGTCGAACTCAGCACCGGGGATATGTGCGTAGTAGTTGATGTAAACAAGGATTACCCCACTCGCCCGGTGGTCAGAGTTGTTTATGATCAAAACGCCCGCCGCATCAACCAGCCACATGAGGTGGATCTCTCCAAGCTTAGTACCATAGTGGTGCGTCGCTCTCTTACCAATGAACAAATCGAAAATTTAAGGAACCCTCATCTTCGCTAGAGTTGCCTGATAGATTGCGATAACCGGGGAGAACATCTGGTGTTACCGATGCGAAGTCTTGGCGGCGGAATATTTGTACATCCAAGCCATGACATTATTACTTTCTGCAGCGAAATCACACATAATATTAATCAGGAAGCAAGAACGTCACCCTGCTTTCGGAAAGAAAGGAGTTTTTTTATGTTCTGGGAAAAGGCCGGCTCACAGAATACTGATGCTACTATTAAATTGGCTTTGCAGCGAATGAGAGAGCTGGATATCAATGACCTGGTGGTGGCCTCCTGCCAGGGAGATACCATGATTAAAGTCCTGGACATGGCCCCTCCGGGAACCAACCTGGTTTGCGTCACCCATCATCAGGGCTTTCAGACCCCCGGTGCCAACGAGATGGATGTAAGAACCCGTCAGCAACTTGGTTCCCAGGGAGTCAAGCTGTTGACCACTACCCATTTTCTGGCCGGAGCTGATCGGGCCCTGCGCAATCAGTTCGGTGGAGTTTACCCGGCAGAAATAATGGCGCAGACGCTGCGCATTTTTGGTCAGGGAGTAAAGGTGGCCATCGAGGTTTCCATTATGGCCCTGGATGCCGGTCTTATCCCCTATGGCAAGGAAATTATGGCCATAGGCGGAACTATCAGGGGAGCGGATGCCGCTATCGTAGTGGTTCCCGCGCACTCCAACCATTTTTTCCAAACCCAGATACGCGAGCTTGTCTGCATGCCCCGGGAAAAGAAGCCTGAATAAAAGAAGGTCTCCCGCTGCAAAATGAGTAGGGGTGATGCAGATGGTGGAAAAATGGCTGAGCTTAATACTTATTTTCCTTATAGGAGGCACCTTGCTTTATGTGTTTGCGTTTAAAGTAGTACCTTCCTTTATGAACAGAAAATGAAAATAGTTCCTGCAATATTTCTATAAATGTCTCGGGAAAAATAAAAAGGTAAGGAGGGATTCCCGTGACCAGGTATCGAACCACTGACGGCAAGGAAGATTTAAAACAAAAGTTCAATTATTTCGGCGCCCTGGCCATTCCACTTGCCTTTCTTAATGGCCTCTACTTTGGTGGCTACGCCCTGCGCAAAATCCGCCAGTACTGGGAAGGCGGCCCCATGGACTAGTCGGCCAGGTCTGGGAGGGTGTCGACTTTTTCGACACCCGGAAATGGTTCACGAAGGTGAACCATTTTTTTTGTGAAGAAACAGCCCGGTTCCCTTTTTACAACCGCGACAGGATTTGCCCTTCTTTTTCCTGGTCAGATCGCAGGAACCAGGGCAGAGATGGCGAATGTTCATACAGGGAAAAAATTTACGGGGAGGGAATGTTTATGCAGCTAAAGGAGTATGAGACCCTGAAGCTGGAGCTGCGCGACAATGGTATTCTGGTAGTGAGTTTAAACCGGCCTGACAAATACAATGCCATGAGCCGGCAAATGGTCTGGGATCTTATTGACCTGTGGACCAGCCTGCAGCACAATCTGGACATCCGCGTGGTCATCCTGAGAGGAGAAGGTGAAAAGGGCTTTTGCGGCGGTATGGACATTGGGGATTGTTTCCAGCCGCATATGATGAATGGCCCCGGTCTGTATGATTTTCAGTTTGACCTGGGGAAAATTGAACTGGCCATGCGGCAGATACCCCAGCCTATAATCTGCGCAGTGCACGGAGCAGCCGCCGGTGCAGGAATGTGCTTTGCCCTGGCCTCGGACATCCGTATTATCTCTCCGGATGCTCGTTTCAATGCCGCTTTTATCAACGTTGGCATTGGGGGTGCCGACATGGGCTCCAGTTATTTTCTGACCCGCCTCATTGGTGCCGGCCGGGCTTATGAACTCATGCTAACCGGCCGATTTATGCTGGCCGAGGAAGCCATGCAATTGGGGCTGGCATCCCGTTGTGTGGAACGGGAAAAACTCATGGAAACCGCCCTGGAAACCGCTGAAGTTATAGCGGCCAAGGAACCATTTGTAATCAAGCTGACCAAGGAAGCCATAAATCAGGCTCTGGATTGTGGCAGCCTGGAAGCAGCTATTCAAATTGAGAACCGCAATCAGAACATGATTCTGCTCAACACTTTGAACAAGGCGGCCCAGCCGCAGAAATAAACACTACTATGTGGTTCAGGGGCACGGCATCTCGTGCCCCTGACCGCGGGTGAGATACACGAGGAAGATGAATACGTCTGACAAAATCATTTTAATTGTGCCCTACCACCGCAGCCAGAGAGGCAACACCCTTACCGGTCGGCGGCTCCTGGATGGCTTGAGGCAGCGGGGCTTTAACATGGAAGTATTATCTCTGGAAGAACCTGACTGGCAGCACCTGCTTGACCGGAAGCTTGATGCCAGCGACATTGGCCTGCTGCACATTCTCCACATCGGCCGGGCCACCCAAGTGCTGGCAGCCTGCCCACGGGTCCGCCAGTTTCCTTTACTGCTGACCGCTACCGGTACGGACATAAACTGTCAATTGCCAGCACCCGGCGGAGAAAACTTGCGCACTACCATGCAATTAGCCAAGCGCATAGTGGTTTTTGGCAGCGGTTTTTTGGAAATCCTGGCCGGGTACGCCCCGGAAACCCTACCTAAAACTACGGTTATCCCCCAGGGAGTATTTCTTCCTCCGGCCCCCCCACTCACCCGGCAGCAGTTAGGGCTGCAGCCAGGCGATATAGTTTTTCTCCTTCCCAGTGGGCTGCGGCCGGTGAAAAACCTGGATCTGGCTCTAACCGGTCTGGGGCGATTGCAGCTCAGTCACCCCCAGGTCAGGCTTTTAGTCATGGGTGCCCCCCTGGATCCCGAGTATGCCAATCGCTTTGTGGAACGTATAGGACGCCTGCCCTGGGCGCGCTATCTGGGGGAGGTCGAGCATTCTCGTATGGCCGCCTATTTTGCCTGCTCAGATGTGGTTCTTAACACTTCCCTAGCCGAAGGTCAACCCCAGGCAGCTCTGGAAGGAATGAGCATGGGACTGCCCGCTATTCTCAGTGCTGTTCCGGGCAACCTGGGCATTATCGAGGCAGGACGGGAAGGCTATTATTTCAAAAATGAAGAGGAGCTGCTGGATGCAGCGCTGAATCTGACCGAATCTTCCTCCCTGCGCCTGGAGATGGGGCACCAGGCCCGCCTCCTGGTAGAGAGAAAATATTCCCTGGCAGCGGAATTGGATTCCTACCAGCGCTTGTATCTGGAAATGGGTCTTAGGAGGAGTTCGCTTGATAGTTACCCTGGCCAGGGGCATTAAAGTGGTAGCCCCGGACGGCAAACCGGTTTATCCTTATGGAAATTGCCTGTATATCGAAGATGACCGACCCACCGTTATTGACCTGGGGGCAGGGGGCAGGGCCTTTGCCGCCATCCCTTGCGAGCAGGTTCGTTTGGGTTTAATCAGTCATTTTCATTTTGATCATCTTCATGGTGACTCGTTCTTCCCGCAGGCCGAATTTATGGCCGGCTGGGAGGAAGGCCATACCTATAGCGACCCGGCTGCCTATTTGAACTTTCATGGCTACGACCAGTGGGAAATAATGATGCCAGGCCAGCCACGGGAAGCCTACGGGAGTGTTATACCTCTTCCCGAAGATGTCCCGGTGCAACCGGGCTTTCGCCCGGTACCACTGGCGGGAATGTTTAAAGATGGTGATACAATCCCCGTTGGCAAGCGAATCTTGACTACGGTCCACTTACCCGGGCATACCGCCGGGCACTATGGCTTTTATCTCGAGCAGGAGAGCATTCTGTTTTCCGGAGATATTGATCTGGTTGCCAATGGTCCCTGGTACAGCAGCAACAGTGCCGATGTAGGGGATTTAATCGCCTCGGTAAACCGTATCCGTGAGATCAACCCCCGGGTAGTAGTCCCCTCACATCGCCGTGTGCAAACCGAAAACATTGGCGAACAGCTGGACCGCTATATTCAAGTGGTCCTGGACCGGCAATCCCGAATTTACGACTTGCTTAAAAGCCCCCACAGCCTTTTCCAGCTTGCGGAATACGGGTTGGTTTTTCCCCAACCCCACAACCTTTATGAAGTTTTTTGGGAAAGAATGACCATCCGCAACCACCTGCATTACCTGCAAAAGACCAACGCCATCATAGAAATCGAACCGGGCCTTTACCAGCAGAAGTCCGTCTAAACTTTCAGATTAAGTAATGATAATTCTGAATGTAATACCGGGCTTTTGGCCCGGTTTATATATATTTAGGGTCTTTTTCCCTAAAAGAATAAATTTTCATACATCGGCAACCAATTTTAAATATTTTCAATTTTTAAGCAGGAATTTGCGGATTGGTCGAGAATGCAACAATTAACTACCTGTATTGCCATTGATTGGCGAACCGTTTCCTCAAAAATGGAATATCCGGCAAAAGGGGGGATAGGCAGGGCAAAAAGTCGAAAAGGGGAATATTTGCTGATGCGATTATGCCGGCAACCCCGAATCACTTTATAGCCCCCGATGAAACAAGATGAAAGGATGTATAAAAGGGTAGAGGGGGTATTATGTGAAGAGTATTGGGACCAGGTTAACGCTTGCCATTGGACTCATTATTTTGGTATTTTGTATCGGCCTGGGTCTATTTTCCTACCGTTCCGCTTCCCAGGCACTGATGGGTAATGTAGCTGAATATGCGCTAGCCAAGGCAGATGATGCCGCCGGGCTGGTAGCCGCTCAACTGGATAAGCACAAGGCAGGCATGGAAGCCATCGCCACTACCGAGGTTATGCGCAGCATGAACTGGCCGGCCCAGCTGGCGGTATTGCAAGAGCAAAACCAGCGCCTGGGGTATATTATGATGGGTGTAAGCGGACTTGACGGACGGGTGCAGACTACCGCCGGATCCAGCACCGACCTGGGGGACCGAGATTATTTCGCGAAGGCCCTGGCGGGGGAGACTGCTATCTCTGACCCACTGGTCAGCCGGATTGATGGCAGTGTTATTGTTATGATGGTAACACCCATCCGCGATAGCTCCGGCCAAGTCATCGCGGTTCTGGCCGCCGCTCTTAACCATGACACGCTTAGCCAGACAATCTCTAATGTCAAGTTTGCCGATACTGGTTATGGATATATGCTCAACCAGCAGGGAAACGTTATTGCCCATCCCAAGCAGCAAATGGTATTGGATCAATATAATCCTTTTGAGGAAGCCAAAAAAGATCCCTCCCTGCAGCCATTATGCGCTCTGACGGAAAAGATGGTGGCCGGCCAGAAAGACTTTGGTGAATACCTCTGGTCGGACGGCACCTACAAAATCATGGGCTTTGCCCCGGTTGAAGGTACCACCTGGTCGGTTGCCGTTACCGCACCCCGGGATGAGGTTCTGGCCGGAATTAACAAATTAAAGTTTAGGATTGGATTGGCTACTTTGCTGTTCATCCTGCTGGGGTGCGCTCTGGGCTATTACCTGGGGCATATGATAGCCCGCCCCATAAAACAGGCGGCCAATCATGCCGCCAGCATTGGCCATGGTGATCTAACCACCGAAATTTCCCAAGAGTTTTTGGCCCGCAAGGATGAGCTTGGCTACTTGTCCCAGGGGCTGGATGAAATGGTACGCAACCTGCGTGACATGATCCACGAAATTTCCACCAGTGCCCAGGAAGTGGCTGCTTCCAGCGAGGAACTGGCTGCTTCGGGTGAAGACATTGCTTCAGGAATGCAGCAGGTTTCCGCTTCTACGGAGGAGATCGCGGCCGGGCTGGAGGAAGTATCCGCTTCCTCCCAAGAGATAAATGCAGCTGGTCAGGATGTGGTTTCCGCCCTTGTCCGGGTGACCGAGGAGGCCCAGCAAGGCCACCGCAATGCACAGGAAATCGAAGAACGGGCGGTACGGGTACAGCAAACCGCAGAAGAAGCGCAAAAATCTACTATCGGGCTTTATGAGAACATTCGGCAGAAAACCCTGCAAGCCATCGAGGATGCCAGGGTGGTGGAGGAAATATCCGGTCTGGCAGAAAATATCGCCAGCATTGCCGATCAGACCAACCTATTGGCATTGAATGCCGCTATTGAAGCAGCCCGGGCCGGAGAACAGGGCAAGGGTTTTGCAGTGGTGGCTGAAGAGGTCCGCAAGCTGGCCGAGGATTCCTCCGGTGCAGTGGGAGAAATCCATTCCCTCACCCGACAGGTCCAGGAGGCTATCAGCAACCTGGTCCAGAATGCCAACGAATTACTGCGTTTCATCAATGATGATGTTGTCAATGATTATAGTCGTATGTCAGCTATCGGCCGGCAATACAAGGAAGATGCTGATATGTTAAGCGAGCTGACCGGAGACATCAACAGCAATATCCAAACGGTGATGGAGTCCATGCAGGACATCGGTCGGGCGATTGACTCCACCTCGGCTACTATGCAGCAGTCCAGCGCCGGGGCCCAGGAAATTGCCCATGGTACTGAGGCCGCGGCCCGATCCGCTAATGATGTACACACCGCTTCCAGAAAAATGGCGGAGTATGCGGAACAACTGAACCAGCTAATTCAGCGTTTTAAGTTATCCTGAGTCAGGAAAAGCAATGGTAAAATAAGTGTAAAAATCCCTGGTGGCACAATGCATCACCAGGGATTTTTTACTAGGGTAAGGCTTACTTCTGCCAGCCGGCTCCCCCAACACAGCCTCCACAGTTAGCACCGCGTTGACCATGCCAACCCTGGGCAGCCTCCCGGCCCCGGTGGGAATCGGGATTTCCTACTGAAGTGCGTTCCATTCTCTGCTTGATGTTGGCAGACATGTTTTGCAGGCAGCTATCATACTGTTTCTGGTCGATAAGCCCCTGGTCCAAACGGGTCTGCAGTCGGGCCTGGTTTTGTTCGGTAATTTTTTGCAGCAGCGCCTCCTGGCTAACTCCGTATTTCTTGGCAATCTCAGCAATAGACTTGCCAGCCCTTCGTTCCGTCTGGATCGCAGCAAGATCCTGGTCGGCCAGATCAGCCAAGGCCTTCACCATGGTCTGGGCACGCTGTCCTCCAAACCCAGGTCCCACCGGTGCAGACTTTTGGTCTGCCCCTGCCAGGGCCGGTAAGGCCAGGCCCAATACCAGGATGGCAGCCAAGGCAAGCACCACAGGTTGCAGTGATTTACTTCTTTTCATGTACGCCAACCTCCTCTCTTTATAACCTGAGTATAAAGGGAGAGCTTGGAGAGACTTTCAGGTAAATGTTAAGATTTCTTCACAATCGGGAAGCAAAAAGAACGTCCCCCTGCTTCCTAGAGATAGAAGGAAATGCGGCGGTTGATTTCCTGCAGGATTTCCCCGCTGCTGGTATCAACATCAATCTTTATCAGGGCAGCATGATCCAACTGGGTAGGTCCCTTATTTATAATGATCAAGTCCTGATAGAAGGTACTAAAATCCCGTACAAACCCGGCCAGAGGGTAGACGGTCAGGGATGAACCGATTACCAGCAAAACCCGGGCATTGAGAACGGATTCCCGGGCTTCCATAAAGTTATAAATTGGTTCCCCAAACAGGACCACATCCGGCTTTAACACCGCACCGCACTCAGGACAGGTGGGAACTACCTCAGCAATGCCCTCGACAAAGTCGCTATGGTAGGCTTTCTGACAATGACCCCGGGTACATACAAATCGGTCAGCGGTACCATGAACAGCAATTACCCGCTTGCTTCCCGCCCGTTCGTGCAAGCCATCTATGTTCTGGGTAACAACCGCCTGGATTCGTCCCTGTTTTTCCATTTCAGCGAGTACCTGGTGAGCCCGGCTGGGTTCCACCGGGGGAAAATGAAAATACTCCCGGTAGAAGCGGTAAAACCGTTCTGGGTCGCGGCGAAAGGTGTCAATATTAATGATACTCATAACCCGGTCTTCCCCCAGGGTTCGATAAATACCTTTTTCCCCACGAAAATCGGGAATTCCCGCCTCAGTACTGATGCCTGCCCCGGTCACCACTACGTTATTGTGCGAATGAGCCAGAACGCTGGCCGCCTGGTCTATCTTTTTCATATCCACCACCGATTCCCCCTTTACTGTATCCGCCCTCAACCGGCATTATTGCTTTCTATCCCCATTGTAAACCACTTTTTCCAGCCCTAACAGGAGGAGGCTGTTACTTTAACCTTTATCCATTTTACGGGGCAGCCAGAACTGCTTATAATACCTGGCTGCCTGCCTCTGGAAGAAAAACCAGACAAACCGCTCTCTTAAGATTGCAACCCCTTTTTCTCCTTTGTGGCACCCTTCCCCAGGGGGTTTTACAATGGCCCCAGAAGCGGCCGCTTCCAGTTCATAATAAGGAGGTGCTTTTGCGATGGCCATTAATGCCAGTCCGGTTTCCCGCGACCTCATCCTGGTTATGGACAATGGTCTGGGAGCCTCCGGCCAGCAGTTGACCCGTAGCCGGTCCTATCGGGACCTGAAAACTACTGCCGGTGACGAAGACATTTATGCTGTAGCCCAGGCCTTGATCGGTTTGCAGGAGGATAATTGCCTGGCAATCCAGCGCCGTGACATTGTTGTTTTACAGCAGGTCTAGGCACCTGATTACCGGGTAAACCCCAGGGAAGGGAGGTGAAGAAATGGCTGTTGAATGCGTACTGGAGATGGATTTTGCTACCGAGCTAAACCGGCTTCACCGTATTCGGGTTAATGAAGCCCGCGCGGATCTTACTCAGGCCCAAATCGGCACGGCAATGGACGACATTATCTCCCGCAATATTTTCCAGGGCCCCGGAGGAGACTTGACCGCTAAACTGGGAGCCCGCTTGGTAACCAGGGAAAGCCAGGATTTTAACCTGGTATAACTCGAAGATGACCCGGGAACTCTTTCCTGGCTCCCGCCAGGAACGCAGGGAAAACCGGGCCGTACCCGGGGGGAGCCTTCTGGCTCCCCTTTTTTCGACCTCGGGCGTTAAAAGAGTGAGGTGAATTGGTTGGAAGAGCTACTTAATGTGATAGCCAACGTCGGCTTTCCCATGGCGGTTTGTGCCTACCTGCTGGTACGCATAGAAGCACGGCTGGCCGAACTCGGTACGGCTATCCATTCACTGCGGGAAGCACTGGTTGCCTGGACTGGCCATACTGGTGCGGGGTATCCCCCATCTTAGCAGGTTGGTTGTGCAGCCCGTGTTCCAGGAGTAATAGCATTGCAAGTGGCCCGGCACTTCATTTTTAAGGGCTGGGCCACACTAAAAGTTCAGAAAGGGGATTATCTTTGCCATATCTTATGATATCCCGAATTTATCCGACTTCCATCCACTTATGATCGGCTCGATTTTCTTCACTACGGGCCCATCCCACCAGCAGGTAAGCCAGGGGGGTGCCAGCTAGAGCTTCCAGCCCCACTTTAACCAAATACTGGCTGGCCAGCATGGTTAGCAATACCGGGCCGGGTACTGTACCAACAAAAGCCAGCGTTATAAAGATGGCCGTGTCTACAAACTGTCCCACCACGGAAGAACCGATAGTACGTACAAACAACCAGCGGCTTCCAGTTATATCCTTAATGCGATCCAGGGACCAGCTGTTAAGCAATTCTCCGGCCAGATAGGCCAAAAAGCTGGCCATAACAATCCGGGGTACTATTCCGAACAGGCTCAAATATGCTTCCTGATGATGCCAAACCTCTGCCGGTGGTAAAAGTCCTCCCAGGCAGGTAAAGACCACCAGAGCCATATTGGCAGCAAAGCCTGCATAAATTACCTTGCGAGCATAGGCATACCCCCAGACCTCGGTTAGCACATCCCCCAACATGAAGCAGAAAGGATAAATGATTACTGCCGCCGGTAGGATCAAAGGACCCAGGGCCATGAGCTTGGCTGCCAGGATATTACTTATAAGAAGTGAAGTCACAAAGGCGATAGAGATAATTTCTCGCTTCGACACCCGTACTGTACCCTCCTTTTAAGGATCGGTCTATCCCGCATCGGTCTTCTTTTTATTATAGTCATAGATGCTATTATACTCTACGTTAATAGCTCCCAAAAACCCTTGGGGCTGTCCATCCCGAGCAGGGAATTGGCAAACAGGAGGCGAATTCATGGAATATGTAGCTCCTGCATGCAGAATATCCTGTCGAGGTGAAAGCAACTGTTCTACAACATTTTTAGTTGGATAAGACAGAACAAATGGGGATGCCTGGTCGGTCTAAGTTTTGTTTTAATCGTGGTTTTATCTTTACTGCTTTTCCATACCATCCTGCAAAGGTTCTGAAGCTGACTTATCGGCACTCAGGTCTCCCGGTTGCTCCACCGCAGCAGGAAAGAAAAATTATAATGTTGGGGGATTTGCGTATGAAGAGACTGGTCAATTATTTTCTCCAGGGTCTCCTGTTCATGGTGCCCATCGTTTTGACAATCTACGTATTTTATATCGTCTTTGTAAAGATTGATAGCCTTTTGACAATACCCTTACCAGGCCTGGGAATTGTCCCTGGAGTGGGATTTTTGGCTACTATTTTACTCCTTATTTTTATAGGATTCCTGGTATCCAATTTTCTTACTCGCCGGGCAATGGGTTGGATTGACACCATTTTCGGCCGCCTTCCCCTGGTCAAATTGCTCTATGGCTCAGTTAAAGACCTGCTCAATGCCTTCGCCGGAGATAAAAAAAGTTTTACCCAGCCGGCCCTGGTACGCCTCGCCGCAGAGGATGGAGCCCACGTTCTCGGTTTTATAACCTGCGATTCTCTGGCCCGTTTCGGGCTGGATGAAATGGTGGCCGTCTATATCCCCCAATCCTATAACTTCGCCGGCCAGCTCCTGGTATTTCCGCGTGACCAGGTGGTACCCCTGCCTGCCGCCAGCGCGGAGTTAATGACCTTCCTGGTTTCCGGAGGCGTAGCACAAAACTAGTGAAAGACCGATAGACACGGATAATTTAGGTTTATCCGGATGGAGTATAAGTTGGGCTAAAATACAGCAACGATCCCCCCCTCAGGAGACGTTGCTATATTCCATATCAAAAAATCCGTGTTACTCTTGTTTATTTTCATCTCCAATCCTTTCTGTCTCCTCAGGCATTATTCCCGAATTACCTGGGCAAAATAGCAGGGATATCTGTGCTATTTGAGGTGACTCGTTTGGCAAACAATAAAAAGGCGTTGGCTGTTTTGCTGGTATTGGTTATGTGCCTCTTGCTATCGGGCTGCTCCAAACCGGAGTCCAAACCTTCCCAGCCCCCGGCACAACAGCAAAAACCCCCGGCTCCCGCAGCTATGGAACAGATGATCAAGGAAGCGGAAAAGGTAACTATGATTCTGGGCCAACAGTATCAAAAGCAAAAGCAAAAGCTACCCTCTCAAAGCGTACCGCAAGCCCCCCGGCAAACCGGAACGGAGACCTCGTCCGGCACCCAGCAGAGTGGAGAGAAAAAAAGCCCGGGCGGGCAAAGCCAGCCCAACATGGGAAAGGAAAATGACCCCTGGTCGAACATTAACCAGAGTATCAGCAAATTGCATCGCTATTGGAATGAAATAGAGCCACCGGCAGTAGAAGCGGGATTGGATAACACCACCCGTGACATGGTGAAAAGTTCTCTTAATGATCTGGCACTGGCGATCGCAGCCCGGGATTTGGAAACCAGCCTTATGGCCTCCATCGGACTGGATCAGGGTTTTGCCGGACTGGCCAGAGTATTCTCCACACCGCTTCCCGCCGATTACTTCTTGCTTCGTCATCAAGTTATGGCCGCCATGGTAGAAGCGGGTGCTGGACGCTGGGCGGAAGCCATTGAACGTGAACCCCTTCTATCCCGGTATTGGGATAATCTCAAGGTTCAAGCCCGAGGGATTCAGCCCCGTTTGCTGGACCGCACCGATTTTTCCGTTGGTGATCTGCAGGACGCTCTTTCCGGTCAAAGCCTGGAACTGGTAGCCATCAAAGGAGAGATTCTTCTGAATAATCTTAAAAGCCTCGCCAAGGAATTTACACGCCGGACTGCGGGGAGCTAAATCAACGCGGCGCCTCCGGGCCTTTTTTCCCCTTTAACTGCTTCCGCTGCTTAAGCCAACGCAACCCTCTACCCTGTCTTTGGTCCCTATTATTCATAGTTTTACCCGCCTTTATCCCGAATGTTTTTTTATGTGTAAAGAAATAGGTAAAAATACATAAACTTTGCAGGATATTCAGGCCGCTTTGTCCAAATTCATTTGCAATAGGAAATTGGGCCAGCGTCAGTGAATGACCTATGGTCCACCGAGGTGTTCATTCGTTGAGCCTGCGAAGAATAATTGCGCTAATCGTTATCGCAACCATGGGCGTGCTGCTGGTTACAGTCTATTTAAGCTCCCGGTTCATGCTTATGTCCAATCTTAAAGAGCTGGAGCGCAACAACACATCAAAAAATGTAAACATAGCCTTACAGGCCGTTTGCGATGAAGCCACCGATCTGGATATGACCGCAACCGCATGGGCCTCCTGGGATGACACCTACCATTTTATCCAAGACCTCAACCCCGACTATATCGCTTCCAACCTGGCAAATTTGAACTTTGAAAACCTGCAGATCAACATGGTTATGTTGGTAGACAATAACGGCAATTTAATATATAGCAAGTACTACGATCTGCACAAGGGACAGGAGTTGCCGTTACCCTGGCAACTAATGAATGTACTCACCCCCGATAGCCCGCTGGTTAATCACACCGATACCGGGAGCAGCCAGATTGGGTTTATCCTTTTTCCCGAAGGACCTTTTCTGCTGGCCTCCCACCCCATCACTACCAGCCAGGGGGCTGGTCCCATACGCGGCGCCCTGCTCGTGGGTATGCTGATGGACCGTCAGGTAATGGATCGACTGGCAACCCGCACCCATCTGAATCTGGAATTTTCTCCCCTTGAACCCGGGTTTATCCCCCCCGTTGGTCAGCCTTCCCTGACTTCCAACTGGCTGCACAGCCTGAATTATATCGGGGAAGAGAGCCGGGAACTGATCTGCGGCTATGCCGTTCTGGATGACCTGTGGGGAAATCCGGCCGTACGCCTGAAAGTAATCTTACCGCGAAACTTTTTTATGCAGGCAGAGAGCGGCATGCGTTTATTAATGTTTCTTTTGACAGTAACGGGAGTAATTTGTGCCATGGCCATACTGTTATTGCTGGAACGCTTTCTGGTTTCCCGACTGCTCAGACTCAACCGGCACGTTCAGGGAATTACGGATTTCAACCGTCCACTGCCCCACCTTTTTACCCGGGGAAGGGACGAGGTAGCTCAGCTTACCACTTCCATTAACAACATGCTCATGGCTCTGAATACTTCTCACCATCAAATATTTGTAAGAGATATTCAATTGGGGCGGTTAACGGAAAACATGACTGATACCGTAAGTCAGGTGGATATCCAAGGCAATTTTCAGTACTGCAGTCCCTCCTATCATCGTCTGCTGGGACTGGAACCAGACAGCCTGGTAGGGCTGAGTTTTTTTTCCTTGCTGCATCCGGAAGATAGGCCAACGGCCGGCGAGGTGTTTGCCCAGGCAGTAGAAGAAGGACGGCCCGGTAAGTTTGAATCCCGTTGGCACGTTTCCGCAGGCGATTACCTGTGGCTGGACATCCGGGTAAATGTAATCAGTGATAAAAATGGAGACGTCCGGGGAGCGGTATTGGTCGGACGTGATGTAACGGAGCGCAAGTCGGCGGAAGAAAAACTGACTTTTTTGAGCCTGCACGATTCCATGACCGGGGTGTACAACCGTACCTACTTTACCCAATTTCTAGCCAACCTGTCAGAAGGGCAACTACCTTTGGGATTGATTGTCTGTGACCTGGATGGGCTCAAGCTGGTCAATGACACCCTGGGCCACGATACCGGCGACGGACTTCTTATTACTACCGCCCGAATTATAAGCGACTGTTTGGGAAAAAACGATGTCCTGGCCCGTATCGGCGGGGACGAATTCGCCATCCTACTCCCCAACAGCAACGACCAGGCGGCCAACCAAATATACCAGGATATCAAAGCCGCCGTGGCGGCCTTTAATGGTATTAACCATGGCTTGCCCTTGAGTCTTTCCCTGGGCTGGGCGGTAGCCGCCAACTCGCCAGTAAATACGGAGCAGCTTTTCCGGGAAGCTGATAACAACATGTACCGGGAAAAGCTGCACAGCCGCAGCAGCGGTCATAGCTCCATTGTAACTACTCTTATGCAGGCCCTGCAGGAACGGGATTATATTACCAGTGGGCATGCTGATCGCATGGAAAAACTGGTGGCAGCGATGGGTGCTGCCTGTAATTTATCTGCTGCCCCGATGAATGATTTGAAACTGCTGGCCCGCTTCCATGATATAGGTAAAGTTGGAATATCTGATAGTATCCTGAACAAGCCTGCAACTCTGAGTACTGAAGAATACAAGGAAATGCAGAGCCATTGCGAAATCGGTTATCGGATTGCCCAAACGTCTCCGGATCTGATTCCCATTGCCGACTGGATTCTCAAACATCACGAATGGTGGAATGGCCAGGGATACCCGCTGGGGCTGGCGGGAGAGGATATCCCATTGGAGTGCCGTATTCTGGCTATTGCGGACGCTTACGATGCCATGACCAGCCGCAGGCCATATCGTGCTCCTCTTACCCATAAGGATGCCCTGGATGAATTGAATCGCTGTGCCGGCACCCAGTTTGATCCCGGTCTGGTCAGGCGATTTCTTTATATGTGGGATAACTACCAGGAAATCATGAACTGCTGACCTTCCTGCAACTTAATTCGCCCAGTAAAAAGAGGTATCCAAATATTGTCGGGCGTGCTACTATTAAAGTGAGGTAATTTTTTTTGGGGGGGAGTACATGAAAAGGCCCATCTATTTCGTTACCCGGTATCACAAAGATAATTATTTTCATTTGGTGCAGAAAACTGCCAATCCCAAAGCTCCGCACTTGATAGCTGCCACCTATATCCTGGGGGCTATCGGTACCCTTGATGATAGTCCCGGACAGATTGCCAATATTGAACCGCATGTTAGCGCCCGGGGTATCGATTTTGCTTCCATCCTTATTCAATTGAAACCTGACCGGGAAGGTTTTTCGCTGGCTCAGCTCGCCGCCAACCTTTTCGACGGCACAAATCCGGCAGATGTTACCGGGGTATTTTCCCCTCTGGGAGATGAATATCAAGCAGTTGCCTACCAGGGCCTCCTGGTCAAGTTCCCGAGTTTCTCCAAATCCTGGGAGCGCCGCTTTGACTATGAAGATTACCGCAAGGCCAGCACTTCCTGAAGGACACATCTCCAACCAGACTTTTTCTCGTATAATCGGCCCCGGAAAACATCAGTCTTCCCGGGGTCAATTGCCTTTTTAGGAGATACGAAAAGCGGCATTGCTGCCCCGGTTGGTTTTGGTTACCTCCAGTCGTGTATCGATACGTTCTTTTAACTCCTCGATATGGGAAATGATCCCCACCAGGCGTCCTTCTCTTTGCAGATCAATAAGAACCCGCAGGGCATGATCGAGAGAGTCGGCATCCAGGCTGCCAAAGCCCTCGTCAATAAAAAGGGTATCCAGGCGGATTCCCCCGGCATAGGACTGTACCACCTCGGCCAAACCCAGGGCCAGGGAAAGGGAGGCCAGGAAAGACTCTCCTCCGGAAAGGCTGGTCACTGGACGGGCCGTTCCCGTATAATTATCGAACACTTCCATGTCCAGACCCCCGGCTGCGTTGGCACGACTTCTTTCCAGGGTGCGCTGTAAAATAAAGCGTCCCCGGCTCATGATTCTCAGGCGCTCGCTGGCGGCGATGATAACATCCTCCAACAAAGCCCCCAGAACAAAACGCTGGAAGGTAATACCCAATGGGTTGCGTCCATTGGCGACTTCGGCCAGTCTGCCGATAATCTGGTATTGTTCTTCCTCTTCCGCCAGCTTTTGCACCAGTAAATCCAGCTTTTGTCCCAGCTGCCTTTCCCGCTCAACTTTAGCTGATAGTAGCGAAATTTCGTTGTTTAGTGATTTTAACTCCTCTTCCTTAGCCCTGGCATCCTTCTCCAGTTCCTCCAGTACCGGAGCTTCAAGTCCGGTCGCCTGCTGTTTACTGCGCCGCACTCTTTCCTCAGCCGCACCGAAGGCCGTATCATATTCCCGCAGTCTGGATTCCAGCTGGCGCATTTCCTCCTCGCTGCGCCTGGCTGACCGGTATTCTTCCTCATTAGCGAATATCGAGGCCAGCAAGCGACCGGCAAAATCTTTCTCTTCCTCCACCAGGTCCTTACGGGCCTCACTAAAATGGAGCTCAGCACGCTGCGCCCGGTCACCAGCAGCCGCCATTCGTTCTCCGACCCCCTGCAGTTGCAGCCGAGCTTTTTCCAGGGCCTGTTTAAGCATCCGCAGCTGTTCTTCTGCCTGCTTGCAGGCCCCGCGCAGTCTTGTTTCATCAAGCATTTCTGCAGGTACCTGGCGAACCCTTTCTTCATAAACAGCTTGCAGCCCAGCGCTTCTCTGTACTGCCTGGCTGTACTCCTGCTGGACTCTTTTTAGTTTTTCCTCCAGCTGGGCCTCCTGTTTCTCGATTTCCTGCATCTGTCGGGCCAGTTTTGCCTGTTCTTCGGCAGCCTGTTTGGCAGCCTGCCGGCGCTTATCCAGCTCATTAAGCTCCCCCTGCAGCTCCTGGGAGCTACGCCGGGCTTCTTCTCCCAGGTCCTCTCGGAGCAGCTTGATGCGGTTTTCCAGGTCCTGCCGGATTGATTGGCAAGTTAGCAGCTGCTTTTGGGCATTCTGCCAGGCTGCCTGTGTCCGCTCCAGGTCTTGCCCCGACTGATCCAGTTCCTCAGCGGAAGGTATAGTCTGATCGTACCGGGCCAGGCAGGGATGATGCAAAGAGCCACATACCGGACAAGCACTCCCCTCCTGTAAGGTAGCCGCCAACAAGGCCGCCTGGGCATTTTTCCACAGCTCTTGCAGCTGCTGGCTGGTTTTTTTAACATAACGGTACCTCTTTTCCGCTTCCTCCAGCAGCTTTTGGGACGCATCTACCCTCTTTTGCGCCAGCAATAATTTTTTTTCCTGTTCGGAAAGCTCTATCCGCCGCCGGTGCAGACGCTCCTTTTCCTCCCTTTCCTTTTCCAGAGCCGGCAACTGCCGGGCTGTTTCCGCGGCTCTTTCCTCCTGTTCCCGGATTGAATACCGGGCCTTTTGCGCCTGTTGCCAGGCTGCATCAATTTCCTGATGAACCTGTTTAACTTCCCTCTCCACTGCCAGGGCCTTTTCCCAATCGCTGTGTGCCGCCTGTATTTCTACCACCCGGTTGAGCAGATCACTCAAATAGGCCACCTGGCGGGCGGCTTGTTCTCGTTCTCTTTCCCGGCCTTCTTCCTGTTTCCAGGTATTTTCCGCTTCCCGGTGCAGCTTTTGCACTTTTTCCAGTTCGGCGTTGGCAGCATTCTTTTCTTCTTCGGCCTGACGGGCTATCCGCCGCAAGGCCTGCAGACGCTCCTCTGCCGGTAGCAATCCCAGAGCCTGCCGGGCATGCTCCAGCATCTGGCGCTCTTTTTCCATAGCCGCCTGTTGTTCTTGCAGGGCGGCATAAGCTGCACAGGCCTGGTCCATTTCATCGAAAATGGCCTTAATGCGATAGCCTTCGGCCAATCTCCTCCGGGCCTGGAAGTTGGCCGACTCTTTTTCCGCTGCAGTCACTGCCATTTCTTGCAGCAAGACATCCGTGGAGACTATTTTGGCCCGCAACTCTTCCAGGCTGCTGCAATCGGCCATCCCCAGCAGGGTTTCCTTTTGCTGCTGGAGCTGCTCCAGGTAGAGGCGCAAGGTACTGGCCTCTTCCTTGAAGTAAGCCTCAATGGAACTAAAACGGCCGGTGCGGAAAAGAACCTCCAGAATGGCCTGGCGCTCCCGGGAATCAGCGGTTAACAAGCGGCGGAACTGCCCCTGGGGCAAAAGCACCACCTGACGGAACTGACCACTCTTAAAGCCCAGAGTTTCCTCAACTACCTCCGTTACCCGGCTCCAGCCGCTGGCCAGCGGCTGCCACTCAGCCCCTTCCAGCACATAAAACTCTGCCCGGGGCATTTCCATGGTTAGACCGGAGCCCCTTTTGGCCGGCCGCGGCTGGCGGGGACTGCGGGTAACCAGATATTTACGGCCTGCCAGAGCGAACGTAAAAGCAACCCGGGTAGGTTCTTCCGGGCTGGCATAGTCACTGCGCATCTGTTCGGGATTTCGTTCCGCTCCACTGCTATCCCCATAGAGAGCAAAACAAATAGCATCCAGAATGGTTGTTTTTCCGGCTCCCGTAGCACCGTGTATCAAGAAAAAGTCACGGTTTCCCAGTTCGGTAAAATCGATAACCTGTTTTTGGGCAAAGGCACCGAAGGCACTCATTTCCAAAAGCAAGGGTTTCACAGGCTTCCCTCCCTCTCTCGCCGACCAAAGCCTTCCAGCAACCTGGTCAGGACAGTCCGTTCCCGGTCTGAAAGAGCTTCTCCGGTTACCTGGGCAAAAAAGGAACCAAAAAGTTCCTGATCCCCCAGACGGCTGAAATCACGTCCCGGCCCCAGGTATTGTGTCGGCCGGGCGGTTTCTATGCGCTGCAAATCCAGAACATGGGGATAGACCTGGCGCAGTTTGCTCATCGGATCCAGGAGTGGCCCCCGATCATGAAGAATTACCTGGATAAAGTCGTTTCGGGAAGGGTCACTGGCGGCATTTTTCAGGATATCCTCCAGATAGCCCTCCACTCTACGCAGATCATGGCGGGGAACAAGTGCTACTTCTTCAATGTGGGTCAGTTGCCCCGCTGCGTCTATTTCCAGTAATGTAAATGCCTTGCGGTGCTCGACTTCTGAAAAGGAATACTTGAGTAAAGAACCGGCATAGCGGATTTTTCGGCTCCCCGCCGCCTGCGGCCGGTGCAGGTGTCCCAGAGCAGTATAATGAAAACGCTGAAAGCATTCTGCCTCCACCATTCCCGCTCCCCCTACTGCACTCAAGGGACGCTCCGAGTCACTTGCCTGGCAGCCGTTTACGAAAGCGTGGGCGAGCGCAATGCAGCGGGCCTGCGGAGGCACCTGTTTCCAGAGGTGCCCGGTAAGCCCCCGCATAGCCTGGTGGTGGTCTTGAAGCGCCTCATCCCGCAGGAAATTGCGTACAAAGGCCGGTTCTGCATAAGGAAAGGGGCAGAAGTAAACCGGGCCATACCGGTCGTGCAAAGGCAAGGGACGGCAAAATTCGCTTAACGTTCCCATCATGTGCAGATTCCGGCTGGCCAAAACCTGCTGGGCAAACCCCAATCTTTCCGGGTTATCATGATTGCCAGCAATCAAAATGGTGGGGACTTTTATCTCCAGGCACAGACGGGTCAGTATCTCACTTAGCAAGGCTACTGCATCGGCCGGCGGCAAGGAACGGTCAAAAACATCTCCCGCCAGAAGGACCGCCTGAGCTCCGCTTTCCTTTACCAGTTTCAGAAACTCTTGCAAGATGTACGCCTGGTCCTCCAGCAAATTAATACCATGAAAGACCCTCCCCAGGTGCCAATCAGCAGTATGTATCAGACGCAAGGGGCCACCTCCGCTCTCCCCGCTAAACACGGCAGGGGGTTAACATTTTATATCATCATAGCTCAGCTATGATGACAATAACAGGTCACCCTAAAAATGTTTAAACTGTTCAATGCTTCAGGCAATTGGGAAATGGCGCACCACAAGAAAACAACCCCGCTCCCTAATGGGGCAGGGTTGCTTTTTCCGGTTTTTATATGGCAAAAACATGTTTACCAATGCTGTTAACGATGGTACGACTCCAGACCCATTTATTGGTGGCGGTAACCGGGTTCCAGTAATAGACTGCACCTCCGCTCGGATCCCATCCCCTTAGAGCAGCTTCAGCTGCCTGGTAGGCAACGTCATCCGGGGTCAGGTAAAACTGTCCGTCACTTACAGCGGTAAAAGCTCCAGGGTCATAGATGATTTGCTGTATGCTATGTCCAAATTTACCTGATTCCAAACGATTCAAAACTACTGCCGCCACTGCAACCTGACCGGTAAAGGGTTCCCCCCGGGCCTCACCAAAAACCAGACGGGCCAGGTCGTGGGTATCCTGGGAGGAATAAGGAACTCCGCTAGCCCTACGAGAAGGTGTGACAGATGGCGGGGGTACTGTTTCCATCTTCCGGCTGATACTGTC
>Ga0116193_1001035_pt1 | contig 24394 bp, 22 predicted proteins | sample AD_UKC115_MetaG_FD_89892 | JGI IMG/M metagenome (GOLD analysis project Ga0116193, IMG submission 89892) | Active sludge microbial communities of municipal wastewater-treating anaerobic digesters from Hong Kong - AD_UKC115_MetaG | ecosystem: Engineered > Bioreactor > Anaerobic > Digestate... | reverse complement strand
TTGCGTCCCTCCTGGCTCCACTGCCAACCGTGGAACGGGCACTGCAACACCTCGCCCATGACGGTGCCACCGAAGCCCAGGTGCGCGCCGAGGTGTTCGCAGTAGGCGTTCATCACCGTCAGCTGCCCGGATTCGGCGCGCCAGGCGATCATCTCCTGACCGAAGTACTTCATGGTGTGGACGTCGCCGACGCCGATCTCGTCGGACCAGGCGATCTGGAACCACCCCGTGGGCTTCATCGACAGTGGCGGCTTGGCCATGCCGCCAAGAATCACAGATGGTTCTATGAAAGTCAACAGCCGGCGGCTACCATCACGGGGTGACCGAAGCGACGAAGGCCGGACGCCGCCCCAACAAGCGCGGTCACGCCACGCGCGAGGCCATGCTGGATGCCGCGCTGCGCTCACTGGCCGAGGGTGGGCCAAATGCCGCCTCCGCCAACCGGATTGCCAAGGACATCGGCGTCACCTGGGGCGCCGTCAAGTACCAGTTCGGCGACATCGACGGTCTGTGGGCGGCGGTCCTGCGACGCACCGCCGAACGTCGGTCCGACCTGCCCGCGCTGGCCGACCCGACCGCGCCCCTGCACGAGCGGGTGGCCACCATCATCGACATCCTGTACGACGGGCTGACCGCGCCGGACTCGCGCGCGATCGAGACCCTGAGAATGTCGCTGCCCCGCGACATGGCCGAACTGGACCGGCTCTATCCCAAGACCGCCGCCGAGCTCTCGTCGTGGGGTGCCAGCTGGATCGAGATCTGCCAGAAGGCATTTGCCGACGTCGACGTGGACCCCGAACGCATCAGCGAGGTGGCCGCCTTCATCCCCGGCGCCATGCGGGGCATCACCTCGGAACGCCAACTCGGCGGCTACTACGACCTGGACAAGGCGCGGCGCGGTCTGACCAACGCGATCGTGCACTACCTCCAGCAGTCCCGGCAGTGACCGCCATCGGACCGACGATTACTCCGCGTGAATCGGGCCATCCGTCTGCGCCAGCGGGCGCCCACCCCCACCCCAGCGCGCCGCGATGATCTCGGCGGCCACCGACACCGCCGTCTCCTCGGGAGTGCGGCCACCGAGATCCAGGCCGATCGGGCTGTGCAGCCGGTCCACTTCGGCCTCGGTCAGTCCGGCCGCCCGCAACCGGTCGAGCCGGTCGGCGTGGGTGCGCCGCGAACCCATGGCCCCCACGTAGGCGAGTTCCGGTAAACGCAAAGCGATTTCGAGCACGGGGATGTCGAACTTGGGGTCATGGGTCAACACGCAGATGACGGTCTGCGCATCGATCGTGCCGGCAGCCACCTGCCCGGCCAGGTACCGGTGCGGCCAGTCGACCACCACCTCGTCGACGCCGGGGAAGCGGGCGGCGGTCGCGAACACCGGACGGGCGTCGCACACCGTCACTCGGTAGCCCAGGAAGGCGCCCTGCCGCGCGACGGCGGCGGCGAAGTCGATGGCGCCGAATACCAGCATCCGCGGGCGTGGTGCGTGCGCGGCGACGAACACCTCCATACCCTCGCCGCGACGCTGACCGTCCGGGCCGTAGGTCAGGACCGCGCTGCGACCCGCCGCCAGCAGCCCGCGCGCATCGTCGGCGACGGCGGCGTCGGCCCGGGCCGAGCCCAGCGTTCCGGCGGCCCCGTGCGGGCGTACGACGAGGCGTCGCCCGATCCAGGCCGGCTCGGGGTGCGCGATGACGGTGGCGACGGCCACCGGCCGGTGCTCCTCGATGTCGGCGGCGACGGCCGCCAACTCACCGAAGGTGGCCGGGGAAACCGGCTCGACAAAGATGTCCAGGACGCCGCCGCAGGTCAGGCCGACCTCGAAGGCGTCGTCGTCGCTGATCCCGTAGCGCTGCAGCACCGGTCTGCCGGTGGCGGCCACCTCGACGGCCAATTCGTAGAGCGCGCCCTCGACACAGCCGCCCGACACCGAGCCGCTGACCGTGCCGTCGGGCGCGACCACCATCACCGCACCCGCCAGTCGCGGGGCCGAGGCGGAGGTGCGGACCACGGTGCCCACGCCGGCGATACCCCCGGCCCGCCACACCGCTAAGAGGTCGCTCAGCACGTCTCGCACGTGACAAGACTATGTCCCGATTGTCTCGCTCCTCCTCCGCCGCGTTCCGCAGCAGCATCCGTCGACTCGACGGGCGGATATCAGGCCTGCAACCTGCCGGACAGCACATGCGCCTGCTCCAGCAGCATCCTGCCCAGTTCGTGGCGGCGCTCGGCCTTGAATCGGGTCTCGACCCCCGTCAGGCTCAACGCCCAGCCGGGCCGCCCGTCATGATCGAACACCGCAGCCCCCATGCCCCAGCTGCCCTCGACGATCAATGCGGGGTTCACCGCGTACCCGGCCTTTCGGGTGAGCGCGATCCGCGTCCGGATCGCGTCCTCGCTGTGCGCGGGCCCCCACTCCGAATCCGGCCGGACGCGGCCGAAGTATTCGTCGACGTCCGCCGCCGGCAGGTGACTCAGAATGGCCAGCCCCGCGCTCGCAACTCCGAGGGGGAACCGGATCCCCACGTGCAGAACGTGCGAGCGCACCGGAAAGCTGCCTTCTTCGCTGAGGACGCAGACGGTTTCGTCACCGCGGCGCACGGACAGGAACGCGCTCTCCCCCGTCTCGCGGGCCAACCGCGCGACCACCTCACGCGCGCGGTCGGTGACGTCATACCGTTCCGCGGCGCCCACGCCGAGCAGGTACAGTTCGGGCCCCAACGACCACCGGCCGGTCCGGGTGTCACGGCTGACGAGTCCCTCGTCGGCCAGTGACACCAGCAGACGATGTGCCGTCGGGCGCGCCAGCCCGGCCCGCAGGCCGAGCTCGGTGGTCGACGCCCCCGCGGGTTCCACCGCGGCGACCGCCCGCAACACCGCGCCCACCCTGCCGACCACATTCACCGGTGGAGCATCGGTTGGCATGAACTCCGATCCTAGTCGTTCACTCAGTGAACACAATCTGAAAGCACGGTCATCAGACGAACAGTTTCGTCGAGCCGTCCACCGAATACTTGCCAGCGTGGAGCATTCATTGTTGATTTGATCCGAGCGTTTGCGGAATGGACGCGAGAAAGCGGAACAAGGGACAACCATGACATCGAAGGTCTACGAATCCGCCGCCGCGGCGGTCGCCGACATCGCCGACGGAGCCACCGTCGCCGTCGGCGGCTTCGGCCTGTGCGGCATCCCCGACCAGTTGATCGACGCCATCGCCGCCACGAGTGCCACCGACCTCGAGGTGTTCTCCAACAACTGCGGGGTCGACGGGATCGGCCTGGGAGTGCTGCTCGGGCAGGGCCGCATCCGCCGGGTGACCGCGTCGTACGTCGGCGAGAACAAGGAGTTCGCCCGCCAGTATCTGGCCGGGGAACTCGAGGTCGAACTGACCCCGCAGGGCACCCTGGCCGAGCGCCTGCGCGCCGGCGGCGCGGGCATCCCGGCGTTCTACACACCCGCCGGCGTGGGCACCCCGGTGTCCGACGGCGGCCTGCCGTGGCGGTACGCACCCGACGGATCGGTGGCAATTGCCTCACCGCCCAAGGAGATTCGCGTCTTCAACGGAAAGCGCTACGTCCTCGAAGAGGGCATCAACGCCGACTTCGCCCTGGTTCACGCCAAACGGGGCGACACCGCGGGCAACCTGGTGTTCAACAAGACCGCGATGAATTTCAACCCGTTGGCCGCAATGGCCGGCCGGATCACCATCGTGCAGGTCGAGGAACTCGTGGAACCCGGCGAAATCGACCCGGCCGCAGTGCATCTCGCCGGTGTGTTCGTGCAACGCATCGTGCACACCGGACCGCAGGACAAGAAGATCGAGAAACGGACCATCAGCGACGGGAACGAGGCGAACAAATGAGTTGGTCCCGCAACGAGATGGCCGCCCGGGCGGCCCAGGAGATGACCGACGGCCAGTACGTCAACCTGGGTATCGGGCTGCCAACCCTGATTCCCGGGTATCTCGGCGACGACGTGCACGTCACCCTGCACTCCGAGAACGGCATCCTGGGCACCGGCCCCTACCCCACCGACGACGCGGTCGACCCCGACCTGATCAACGCGGGCAAGGAGACCGTGACCGTGAATCCCGGTGCGGCGTACTTCGATTCGTCGTTGTCGTTCGGGATGATCCGCGGCGGCCACATCGACACCGCGGTGCTCGGCGGGATGGAGGTCTCCAGTCACGGCGACCTGGCCAACTGGATGGTGCCCGGCAAGATGGTCAAGGGCATGGGCGGCGCGATGGACCTGGTGCACGGCGCGGCGCGGGTGATCGTCCTGATGGAACACACCGACCGGGCCGGCAATCCGAAGATCGTCCAGACCTGCACCCTGCCGCTGACCGGTCAGGGCGTCGTCGACCGCATCATCACCGACCTGTGCGTCATCGACGTGCCCCACAAGGGCTCAGCCGGCTCGCTGATCCTGCGCGAACTGGCGCCCGGCGTCTCAGTCGACGACGTCGTCGCCGCTACCGGCGCCGCGGTCACCGTCGACCTGGACTGATCCCGCCGTGACCGAGTGCGCTGCTTCCATGAGCATCCAGCCGGCGAGCTGAACCGATAGATCGCGCTCACTGATCCCGCCCGCGGGCACGAGTTGCGGCTGCTCCGCAGGCTCGGGCGCCTGATCGGACTCCGATTCGGGTCCGACGGCGCCGAGGGCCTCGACGTCGGCGGCCGGAGGCCGGGCCGCACCCGCACCGTCGGGCAGTTCGGCGGCGACGTCCCAGAACGCACCGAACAGCGGCAGCCCGTCCACGGTCTGCCGGTTGTCCCACGCCGCCCGAGCCGACGCCACGACGATGTCGGTCGCGGTCCGGCGGGCCTGCGCGGATTCGTCGTCGTCGCCGGGCAGTGACGTTGCGGCCAGCGCCAGATAACGCGCGGTGATCCCGGCGAACAGTCCCCCGTCGCCGCCACCGGCGCCGGCCAGGACGCCCGCCGGCGCCATCTCCCGATCGATCGCGGCGATCAGCCGGCGGACCCGTTCCCCGTGCCTCTCCTCGCCGGTCCGCACCGCCAACTCGGTCTCGAGGCCGACGACCACCCCCTGGCAGTACGTGTACTGAGCGCGGACGAGTGACCCGGCCTTGATGCCGTCGAAGATCAGGTGCGTATCGGGGTCGAGCAGGGTCGCGTCGATCCAGTCGCCCATCTGCTGCGCCCGCCGGATCCGGTCGCCGTAGCGGGCCAGGAAGATGCCGGCCGGCCCGTTGGCCGGCGCGTTGAAGAACTGATCGGTCTTGCGCCAAGGGATTCCGCCGCCGTCCTCCGGAACCCAGGCGTTGATGAATTGCTCCGACAGCTTGCGCAGCGGCGACGGCTTCTCGACGCCGACCAGCCGGCCGGCCCGTTCGATCGCCAGTGCCAGCCACGCCATGTCGTCGTAGTAGTTGTTGGTCCAGGTCATGTTGTTGCGCAACCAGTGTGCGCGGATCTGCCGGGTGATCGATTCCACCCGTTCCGGTTTCGGATCACGGACCTGCGCGTCCACCAGGCAGTCGAGCAGGTGTGCCTGCCACCAGTAGTGCCATGTCTTGAAGCGCCGGTCGTGGGATGTGGCCGGCCACGCGACCACCCCGAGTTGCGTTCCCGGCAGCCCCCACAGCTTCTTGAGATGCCGTGCCGCGATCGCGGCCTCGGCCGACTCCGCACGATTGGCCCATACCTGATCCATGCCTAGGCATCCTGCCTTACCAGGCGCGGGTGAGGTCACCCCATTGCCTGATCCACGCATGCATGGCGATCCCGGCGGCAACCGAGGCGTTGATGCTCCGGGTCGATCCGAACTGCGCGATGGACACCGTCAGGGCCGCACCCTGGCGCGCCTCGGCGCTGATCCCCGGGCCCTCCTGGCCGAACACCAGCAGGCAGTCCCGCGGCAGCGCGGTCTGCTCCAACCGCACCGAACCGGGCACGTTGTCGACGGCGACGACGGTGAGCCCGGCCGCCGCGGCAAACTCCATGAGCTCGGCGCTGGTGTCGTGATGGCGCAGCCGCTGATACCTGTCGGTCACCATGGCGCCGCGGCGATTCCAGCGCCGGCGCCCGACGATGTGCACGGTGTCGACCGCGAACGCGTTCGCGGTGCGCACCACCCCGCCGATGTTCGCGTCGTTGCCGAAATTCTCGATCGCGATGTGCAGCCGGTGCCGCCGGGCGTCGATGTCGGCGACGATCGCTTCCCGGCTCCAGTACCGGTAGGCGTCCACCACGTTGCGGCGGTCACCGTCGGCGATCAGGCCCGGATCGAAACGAGGATCGGCCGGCACTACCCCGGGGTGCTCGTCGCGCCAGGGTCCGACGCCGTTGAGGGCGTCACCACCGGTCCATTCCGTCGGGCCCGGCCGGTCGGGATCCGGCCCTGTCACGGCCGGTCGGTCCTGGTCCAGACCGCCGCGTGGGTGCCGGCCACGGAGACGGTCGCATACAGCAGGGCGGCGTTGATCTCGCCCTGCGTGCACAACGAGGCATCGACCTGCACGGCCTGCAGGGAAGCGTCGGGCAGGACGAGAACGGAGCCGCCGTAGGCCGAACACGCCGGGCTGAGCCCCGGCGGTGGCAGGGTGGGCGCGGCCAACAGCATCATCGGTCCCCCGCGGGCGGCGGACCGATCGCGGTACTCGTCGGCGACCGCACCGGCGCGCAGGCCGAGCAACATGAAGCCCTTACCGGTGAAGGCTCGCGGGTCGCCCAGGGCGGCCGGCGTCAGCTCGGTCCCGTCGGCGCGCCAGGCCTCCACACTCTGGGTGCTGACGGTCAGGCCGGTATCAGCGGGACTGGTCGGCGGCAGCCCGACCGGGAAGGCCGCCGGGTAGGCGACCGTACTGTTGCGGATCCGGTCCCGCGGCGAATACAGGTAGACGCCGCGCACCTGCGCCTGATCGGAAATCGGCCCCAGACAGACGGTTCCGGCGATCCGGGCCGGACCGCCGTCCGCGGACTGCACGGCCAGCGGAGTCGGGACCGGACCGGCCGGTTGCGCGCAACTGTCCATGCCGTACGCCTCGATCGGATGGGCCAGTGAACCGTAGAGACCGAACCGCAGATCGGCGGGCGCGGCGCGCGGTCCGGGCTGGTCCGCGGGTGTTGCATCGACATCGACGAGGAGATGCTCCGCCTCGAATCGCAGGCCGGTCACCGAGACGTGCCAGCCCAGGATGTCAACGGCGTCACCGACATCGGCCGCTGCGGCCCCATAGGGCGCGGCGGGTGCTGCGGGCTTCCCGCACGCGACGGACACCCACGCGGCGACCACAGCAACGCCGAGCGCGAGGGCCCGGCGGCCATGGTGGGTAACGGTGCGCACTTCAGCTCCCGGCGTCGACGAGGCAGCGGGGTCGAGCCTCGATGCACTGTAGTCCGGCCGCGCCCGCGGCCCTGCGGTCATACCCGCGGCAGAAGCCGGACGAGTTCGCCAGAATTGCACAAGGCCGACGGGTTGTGGAATTCCTGAAAAGCCTGTGAATAACCCAGTTACGACAGCTACAGCAAATATTTGTCAGGAATACTCACATTCGCGGGAGATGGAACCCGCGCAATCGTCGTCACGATCTGCCACATGTCGACGAGCTCGGTTGGTACCGGCGCAATCGCCCGCCCACCGGTCGTTCGCCCGCCGCTGGCCCCGCAGCGGCGCGTCCGCCGGGGCGAGTTAGCCATACCCCCCTCCACCTGCGAATTCCGCAAACACAGGTAAGACATGCGAGTATTTTCGTCGACGCCGATAACCCCTGCCTGCGACAGTCCCCGCAGATCAGAGTTCGATAGTCGGCGCGCACCACCGCAGCCGTCTAGCAGCGCGGACCTTTGCCACGCGCCCTGAACAGCATGAATGTCTCTGGATCGGCTGAGCTACAGGGGATAATTGAACAGCCACATCAGCTCGCTGCCGGGTGCGCAAACATTTCCGGGGTACGAGTGGGTACCCCGGACGTGCCGATCTACTGAATGGATTGCCGTGAACCTTCAACTAGTCGATTCGACCGACCACGTCCTCGACACGCGCACCAGCGCGAGTTGGTGGGACGACGACGCCGAATGCACCGTCGTGGTCGCCCGGCCCGTCGACGAGCCCGCGCTGTGGTCCGACTACCTGGACGGGGCCGTTCGCAGCTACCGCAAACATGGCGTGGAATGCGCACTCGACATGGACGCCCTCAGATCCGGCTCGGATACCATTCTTTTCTTTGCCGCCGTCGATGAAAAAGGGCAGATCCTTGCGGGCTCCCGGGCCAAGGGACCGCTGCGCGACGCCGACGACTCGCACGCGGTGATCGAGTGGGCGGGCCGGCCCGGTCTGGCGGCGGTGCGCAAGATGATCAACGACCGCGCGCCGTTCGGCATTCTCGAGATGAAGTCGGCGTGGGTCATCGACGATCGGGAACGCAACCGCTCACTCACCGAGGTGCTGGCCCGTTCGGGTTCACACTCGATGGCCCTCCTGGACATCCAGTTCTGCATGGCCACCGCGGGCGATTACGTGCTGAACCGCTGGAAGTCCTCCGGCGGCCTGGTGGCCAACCACATCCCCCCGACGCCCTACCCCGACGAGCGGTACCAGACCAAGATGATGTGGTGGGATCGCCACACGTTCATGAAACACTCTGAGCCGCAACAGATCATCAAGATGCGAAAGGAGAGTATGGCGCTGATGGACATGTTCGGGCGCGATGAGGCCGCCCTCCGCTACGGCAGCACGTCGTGACTGGCCTGCCAGTCGCCGATCATCTCTATCACCCCCAGATTCTCGACACCCGTGCCCCCGAGGGGCGCGACGCCTTCGAAGCGCTGTGCAGCGCGGCCGGTATCCAGGTCGTCGACAGCCTCGCCGCCCAGCGGGAGAGCCTCGCCCGGCTGGTTCCCGCACCCGACCACGACCTGCTGAGCGAGTCGTCCCGCTGGATCTATTACCCGTGGCGACGTTCGGTGGTGCATCTCCTGGGCCCCCGGGCGTTCCGCCGGCTCCGGCTCGACCGCAACCACAACATGATCACCGCCGCCGAGCAGGACCGTCTCGGTCGTCTGCGGATCGGCGTCGTCGGACTCAGCGTGGGTCACGTCATCGCCCATACGCTGGCCGCCGAGGGCTTGGCCGGCAGCCTGGTTCTCGCCGATTTCGACGAGCTCGAAGTGTCGAACCTCAATCGGGTGCCCGCGACGGTTCTCGACCTCGGCGAGAACAAGGCCGTCATCGCGGCCCGGCGTATCGCCGAATTGGATCCCTACCTCGAGGTCCGCGTTCTGACCGGCGGCCTGACCGCCGACTCGACAGCCGAATTCCTCTCGGGGCTCGACGTGGTCATCGAGGAGTGCGACGCGCTGGACATCAAGGCCCTGGTCCGATTATCGGCCCGCGCGGCGGGTATTCCGGTTGTCATGGCCACCAGCGACCGCGGAATGGTCGACGTCGAAAGGTTCGATCTGGAACCGGACCGGCCGATCCTGCACGGTCTGATCGGCGACTCCGGCATCGAAGCACTGGCCGGGCTGACGGCTCGCGACAAGATCCCCCACGTGCTCCGCCTCGTGGACGCCGCGCACGGGTCGGCACGTGGAGCCGCGTCGATGCTGGAGGTCGGACGGACCATCTCGACCTGGCCGCAACTGGCCTCCGATGTCATCGTGGGTGCGGCCGCCGCCGCCGAAGCGGTGCGACGGATCGGTCTGGGCGAAGAACTTCCCTCCGGCCGGGCCCGCATCGACGTCGGCGACGTCCTGGGCGGACTGACCGGACCGGGCCCGACCGGGCCGGCGGCAACCGAGCCCGAGGTCGCCGGCGACCCGGCGCGGCACGGCACCCCCGCGCAGACGGTGGCCGAGGCGGCCGCCCGCGCGCCGTCGGGTGGCAACGCCCAGCCATGGCGGATCGACTTCGACGATCACGCGCTGACACTGTCGCTCGACCCCACGCGCAGCGTCACGATGGACGTCGAATACCGCGGCAGCGCAGTCGCGGTGGGGGCCGCCATGTTCAATGCCCGGGTGGCCGCCGCGGCCGCCGGGATCCTCGGTCCGGTCGAGTGGTTCGCCGCCACCCCGGACACCCCGCTCCGGGGCGTTCTCCATTTCAGCGACGACGACGCGCTCCAGGATCCCACCCTGGCCGCGCTCTACGGGCCGATGCACGCCCGGGAGACCAACCGGCGCATCGGCACTCCCGAACCACTCGACGACGACACGATCCAGGCGCTGACGGTCGCTGCCCGATCCGAGGGCGCCGACCTGACCCTGCTGACCGCGCCCGCGGACCTCGATCGGGCCGCCCGCATCCTGGACGCGTGTGATCGCATCCGATTCCTGACGCCGGCGGTGCACCGCGAGATGCGCGACGAGATGCGCTGGCCCGGTGACCCGGACCAGGACACCGGGATCGACGTTCGCAGCCTCGAACTCGACCCGGCCGACCTGGCCGCCCTGGACATCCTGCGGCGTCCGGACGTCATGGACCTGCTGGCCAGCTGGGACACCGGCGCGGCCCTCGGCGAATCCACCCGCAACCGGGTGCTGGCCAGTTCCGCGCTGGGTGTCATCACCACCACCGGGGCGACCCTGCGCGACCACGCCCGCGGTGGATCCGCGCTCGAAGCGGTATGGATCGCCGCCAACCGGCTCGGCCTCGCCGTCCATCCCTGCTCGCCGCTGTTCGTACATGCACAATCCGGCAACGATCGTCGCGCTCTGTCACCGGAATTCGCCGATACGGTGGATACTCTGGCCCATGAGTTCAATGATCTCGTCGCGACCCACCCGGGTCATTCGATGATCATCGTGCTGCGATTCAGCCGGGCCGCACCCCCGACGGTACGCAGCCGCAGACGACCGGTGCGGGACCGCGATGCCCGATAGCCTCGACGTCGTTGTGACCGCCGTTGCCACCAAGCTGATGGCGGCCACGTCGACCAACACGGTAGAGGTGCTCGAGTCGGTGCTCGCCGACCTCGTCGCGGCGTTCTCCGTGGACGTGGCATTCCTGCGGTACAACGACCACACCATCCGCGCCTCCCGGCTGATTGCGGAATGGCCACCCCGGCAGAACATCCCGGATCCCGATCCCCTCGGCCTGGTGTACTTCGCCGACGACCCGGTGTTCGCGATCGCCGAGCACGCCAAGCGGCCGATGGTGAATCGCCCGGATCCCTCGACCCAGGAATACCAGCAGTTGCTGGAGGAGTCCGGCGGGTACGTCAGTACGTTTGCCGCCGCCCCGCTGCTGAACGGCGACGTCACCACCGGCAGCCTGGGGTTCGTCAAATCCGGTGACCGCGAGTGGCTTCCGACCGAACTCACCGCCGTGGAGGCAATCGCGTCGCTGCTCGCCCAGGTGCAGGCCCGGATCGCCGCCGAGGAGCAACTGCGGTTCCTGGCCGACCACGACGACCTGACCGGCGTCTACAACCGCCGCGCGCTGCTGGCCCACCTCGATGACCGCCTCAGGCCCAGGCGCCGCGGCCCGGTGGCCGTGCTCTACCTCGATCTCGACCGCCTCAAGGCGGTCAACGACTATCTGGGCCACAACGCCGGGGACTGGTTCATCCGGGTGTTCGCCAACCGTTTGCTGGACACGGTCGGAGAGGACTGCCTGATCGCCCGGCTGGGGGGCGACGAGTTCATCGTGGTCCCCGAACACGCGACCACGGCCGAGGACGCCATGGTGCTGGCCGGCAAGATCCAAGCGACGCTCAACGAACGTGTCCCCATCGACGGCGAAATGCTGACGCGCACCGTGAGTATCGGCGTCGCGATCGGCGCTCCGGGTCACGACTCCGCATCCGACCTGCTGCGCAAGGCCCATCAGGCCGTGCTCGACGCGAAGAACGACGGGGGCAACGTGGTCGCCGTCTTTTCGGAGGACCTGGCGCTCAAGAGCGCGCTGCACAACGACATCGAGCTGCACCTGCAGGGCGTCATCGAATCGGGCGCCCTGATGCTGCACTACCTCCCCGAGGTGGACATGCGCACGGGGCAGGTGCTCGCCACCGAGGCGCTGGTTCGCTGGCAACATCCGACCCGGGGGCTGCTGTTACCGGATTCCTTCATCGGCGTCGCCGAATCCATCAACCTCGCCGGGGAACTCGGACGCTGGGTGATGCGGAGGGCGTGCGCTGAGTTCAGCGGCTGGCGCTCGCGAGGCATCGGCACCGACGCGACCCTGCGCCTCAACGTTTCCCCGGTCCAGCTGGTGTCGGAGGGTTTCGCCGACGTGGTGGCCGAGACGCTGGCGGACTTCGGCCTGGCCGGCGAATCGGTCTGCCTGGAGATCACCGAGAGCCTGGTGGTGCAGGACATCGAGACCGCCCGCATCACGCTGGCCGCGCTCAAGGAAGTCGGCGTCCAGATCGCGATCGACGACTTCGGCACCGGTTACAGCGTGCTGACCCATCTCAAGTCGTTGCCGGTCGACACGCTCAAGATCGACCGTGGCTTCGTGCAGGACCTCGGCAACAACGCCGGCGACCTCGCGATCGTGCGGGCCGTCATCGCACTGGCCGATGCCTTCGGCCTCGCCGTGGTGGCCGAGGGCGTGGAGACCGCTGCCGCGGCCGAGATCCTGCTGCGGCACGGTTGCTACCGGGCCCAGGGCTTCCTGCTGTCGCGCCCGCTGAGCAGCTCGGCGATGTCGAAGTTGTTCGCCCGCAAGTACATCGAACTTCCATTCGCCCCCGCCCAGCGCAAGGTGCGCTGACCTCAGGGAGCCAGCAGTTGCAGCCGGGCGAATCGGCTGAACGGGCGCGGCTGGATGACCAGCTCGGTGACGTCCGCATCGGTCACCGGGTTCGTGCCTGCCGGCACGGCGGCGCTCGTGGAGAAGACCACGCCGGCCACGGCGCGCACGACGGTCCGAGCGCTCGGCGAGCCCTCGACGCCCATCACCGCCCCGACGACGCGGCCACCGGCCAGCACCAGATCACGCAGGATGTCGTCGTCACTCGCCAGCCCGTGCTCACGGGCGAGCTCGGGCAGCCAGGCGTCGAGGTCGACGGACCCGCCGCTCGGGACCGGAGCCACCGGAATCGGTTCCGCGTCGATCCCGGCCACCTCGGTGCTCAGCAGGCCGTACGGCGAGGACAAGCAGCTACCGGCCCAATTGCGAAGTGCCGCACCGGAAAACGTGACACCCGGCCGCAGCTGGGGCCCCGATTCGCCGGCCCGGCGAATCCACGGTTGCGGCCCCGGTTCCGCGGGGTCGACCATGTCGTCGGACACCTCGTGCAGGAACGCCGTCGCGTCGGCGGCCAGGTTGGGTCCGTGCGGGAGGCTCGTGGCGGTACCGGTGTCGGCGGTCAGCAGGACATCCAGGCCGGCCCGATCGGCCGCGATCGCGACGGCGAGCACCGCGACGCCGGTGCCCACGCAGATGAGGTCGACCACCTCATCTGCGGCCCAGTCGCGGCCGTCGAGGTCGGTGAGGATCACGCCTCAGCCATCGCCGAGTCCGAGGTCGGCGAGTTGCAGCGCGCTGCGGTAGAGCACACCTTCGGCCTCGATCACCTCGGCCGCCCCCGTCGCCCGGTCCACCACCGTCGCCACGCCGACCACTTCCCCCCCGGCCTCTCGCACCGCGCGGACCGCGGTCAACGGTGACGCGCCCGTGGTGCTGGTGTCCTCCACCACGAGCACCCGCTGGCCCGCGACGTCGGAACCTTCGATGAGTCGTTGCATGCCATGGGTTTTGGCGGACTTACGCACGACGAACGCGTCGATGGGGCGCCCGGGTGCATGCATGATGGCCGTGGCAACCGGATCGGCGCCCAGGGTCAGTCCGCCCACCGCCGCGTAGTCCCAGTCGCTGGTGAGCTCCCGCATCAGCGAGCCGATCAACCGGGCGGCGCGATGGTGCAACGTGGCCCGCCGCAGGTCGACGTAGTAGTCGGATTCCCGGCCCGAGGACAACGTCACCCGGCCCCGCACCACGGAGAGCTGTCGTACCAGTTCGGCGAGTTCGTCACGGTCCGCGGGCGTCAGATCAGGCACGCGGTCAGCTTAGCTATCGCTGATAGTTGGGCGCCTGGTGGCCATTGCGCGGGGATCCAGGCGGTACGGCGCCACGTTGCCGCACAGTGGCCGGGTCCGGTGTCGCCGACGGGCGCCCGGGCATGGCTCCCAACGGTCCACGCTGCCGCGGCGGCGCCGCGATGGCTGCCTGAGCGGTGGGCGGCAGCACCCGCAGCAGGTCGTTGAACTGGCGCACGGTGCGCAGCCCCTCGTCCCATTGGGTGCGGGTGCTCGCGATCGGCATGGACAGCAGCGTCCAGTTCTCCTCGTTCCACATGATCTCGGCGCAGTCCGGGGCGGTGTGGGCGAACGTCACCATCCGGCGGTCGCAGGCACGCCGCGCGGCGTCGAGGTTGGTGGAGTAGACCATCCGGGGACCGATGGCCCCCAGCAGCCAGATGTCGTCCTCCCGGGGTTCCTTGACACCCTTGAGCCGCAGGTCGATGACGACGTTGGTGCCCACCTTGCGGTGCAGCGCGATCACGGTGGCCACGTCGTCGAGGTCGAAGACGTACACCGCCTCGCCGCGGATCTGGCCGAGGACGACGTTGCGCGCGGTGACGTCGCCGACGGTGGACATCACGCCCCGTTTCCACCGGCTCAGGATCTCGGTCGACTCGGGCTCGTAGTCGAATCCGTGCGACCGCGCCCACGACTTGCGGCGACGTCCGAGACCCCGCCGACGGTCGATGTCGACGTACAACAGTGCCGCCGCACCCACGAAACAGAGTGCGGACAGCGTGAACCAGAGCGGGACCATCGCGGACAGCCTATCTGGTATGGGCCCGGATGCGAGAACGACTGCAGGTCACAAGCGCGTTACGGCGTTCCGCGGAAGGTCTCCCCGGCCAGTTGCAGGATCTCCGCGCGATCGGCCGCGCACAGGAACCCGGCCGCAATGGTCCGGTCCAGCGACTCGGTGAACCGGCGCAGGTACTCGTCGGCACCGCCGGGGTAGAGCTCCGCCAGCGTCGCCGGGTCGAACGGCTCGCCGGTCCCGAACAGCAACGCCAGCATCTGGTCGCCGGCGGCGGTCCCGGTGGTCACGGCGGTCGGCACGTCGACCCACGGCGTGCGGACGCCGCCGACGGCCACACCGCGCTCGTCACGCCGGATCTCGGCCGGGTCGGAGTCGGTGAGCTGGATCGGCGGCGCCGACGACGGGGCCCGACCGGTGCGCACCCACTCGCGGAGCGCCGGGATGGCCGCTTGCAGGACGTAGTGATGTTGCGGCGCGAAGTTGATGAAGTACGGCAGTTGCTCACCCATCAGCACATCGGTGGGCGCATAGGCAGCGGCCAGCTCACTCGGCGTCAGGGAACCGTTGTCGATGAATCCCACCCGGATCGTGTAGATGTCGGCGTGCGCCGAGCCGGGGATCTCCCAGACCCGCAGCCGGGGTGTCTCGGGCTGGCGCGCCAGCCGGTAGCCGGGCAGCATCGCGCCCAGTACGTCGGTCTCGGTGATCACCGTCAGGACCGGGACACGCAGGTCGGCCCGGTACGGCGCGGGCGGCCCGGACGGCGAACCGTGCTCGTCCAGGATGCTGACGCCGTCCAGCGGCGCCGCCGACCCGAATCGGGAATGCACCAGGAAGCCATCGAACACCTCGCAGACCTCACCGTCGCCGGACCGCCCGTCCACCTCGTTGATGTAGGTGGTCAGGAACATCGCCGACTGCGATTCCCCGGCCGCCAGCACGGTCCGCGCGTCGACGCCCTCGATCGCCCCGTCGCGCACCAGCCGACCGATCTGGCTGAACATGTCGTAGCAGTAAGCGTCGCCCGGATGACTCAGGTCTGAATACCGTTGTGGGTCAAGTTCTTTCAGCGACATTCCGGGCGCAATACTGACCCCGCCACCTTCCACCCCCACCCGCTGCGCCGACACGGCCACATGGACATGGCCCGCGCGGGCGATCTCGCGGTGCGCCATGAGCCAGAACGCGGGCGCGTCGATGCCCCCGCTGACGTTGAGCCATTCGACGATCGCGGTGTCGGCGCCGGCGGCCGGCTCGAGTGGACGCAGTACGACGATGCGGGTGGTGTAGTCCGCCGGCGGTCCGGCCGCGGGGCCGAACGACCTCGCGGAGCCCGAGACGAAGTACTCCTGCGCCTGGTAGCCCAGGCTGGCCAGCTCGAAGGCGCCCAGCAGCAGGTTCGGCCGCCCGGGTACGAGAGTAAGAGTCACCCCTCTTCAATAGCAGGCGCCTCGCCTCCTGGCGAGCAGACGCAAGTGGCCCCCTTCTCGCTCGGAGAAGGGGGCCACTGCGTCTGCTGGGCGTGGAAACTCAGCCCAGCACCAGGCCGTCACCGTCGGCGCTGATGTCCACCGACACGGTGTCGCCGTCATGCACCTCACCGGCCAGCAGCATCTTGGCCAACTGGTCGCCGATCGACTGCTGCACCAACCGGCGCAGCGGACGGGCGCCGTAGAGCGGGTCGAAGCCCCGTTCGGCCAGCCAGGTCTTGGCCGGAGCCGACACCTCGAGCGTCAGCCGCCGCTGGGCCAGCCGCTTCTGCAACTGGGCCAGCTGGATGTCGACGATCTGGACCAATTCCTCCGGGTTCAGCGCGTCGAAGATCAGCACGTCGTCGAGGCGGTTGATGAACTCCGGCTTGAACGCCGCGCGGACGGCCGCCATCACCTGCTCCTCGGTGCCACCGGACCCCAGGTTCGAGGTCAGGATGAGGATGGTGTTGCGGAAGTCGACCGTGCGGCCCTGACCGTCGGTCAGCCGGCCCTCGTCGAGCACCTGCAGCAGGACGTCGAACACGTCCGGGTGGGCCTTCTCGACCTCGTCGAACAGCACCACCGTGTAGGGCCGGCGGCGCACCGCCTCGGTCAGCTGACCGCCCTGGTCGTAGCCGATGTACCCGGGGGGCGCACCGACCAGACGCGCGACGGAGTGCTTCTCGCCGTACTCGCTCATGTCGATCCGGATCATGGCGCGCTCGTCGTCGAACAGGAAGTCCGCCAACGCTTTTGCCAACTCCGTCTTGCCGACACCGGTCGGTCCGAGGAACAGGAACGAGCCCGTCGGGCGGTTCGGGTCGGCAACCCCGGCCCGGCTGCGGCGCACCGCGTCGGACACCGCCTGCACGGCAGCCTTCTGCCCGATGACCCGCTTGCCCAGCTCCTCCTCCATCCGGAGCAGCTTGGCGGTCTCGCCCTCCATCATCCGGCCGGCCGGAATGCCGGTCCACGCCGACACCACATCGGCGATGTCGTCGGGGCCGACCTCCTCCTTGAGCATCACATCCTCGCGGGCCTCGGCCTGGGGGATGGCGGCGTCGAGGTTCTTCTCGACCTCCGGGATGCGCCCGTACCGCAGCTCGGCGGCCTTGGCCAGGTCGCCGTCGCGTTCGGCCCGGTCGGCCTCCCCGCGCAGCACCTCGAGCTGTTCCTTGAGTTCACGCACGACGTCGATGGCGTTCTTCTCGTTCTGCCACCTCGTAGTCAGCTCCGCCAGCTTCTCCTTGTAATCGGCCAGCTCGGAGCGCAGCTTCTCCAGCCGCTCCTTGGACGCATCGTCCTCCTCCTTGGCGAGTGCCATCTCCTCGATCTCGAGGCGACGGACCACGCGCTCGACCTCGTCGATCTCGACGGGCCGGGAGTCGATCTCCATCCGCAGCCGCGACGCAGCCTCGTCGACCAGGTCGATGGCCTTGTCCGGCAGGAAGCGCGATGTGATGTACCGGTCACTGAGGGTGGCCGCGGCGACCAGCGCGGAGTCCGTGATGCGCACGCCGTGGTGCACTTCGTAGCGGTCCTTGAGGCCGCGCAGGATGCCGACGGTGTCCTCGACCGAGGGCTCACCGACCAGCACCTGCTGGAACCGGCGTTCCAGGGCCGCGTCCTTCTCGATGTACTTGCGGTACTCGTCGAGCGTGGTTGCGCCGACCAGCCGCAGTTCGCCGCGGGCCAGCATCGGCTTGATCATGTTGCCGGCGTCCATCGCGCCCTCGCCGGTGGCGCCGGCGCCGACGATGGTGTGCAGCTCGTCGATGAACGTGATGACCTGACCGGCGGAGTCCTTGATGTCGTCGAGGACAGCCTTGAGGCGTTCCTCGAATTCACCGCGGTACTTGGCGCCGGCCACCATCGATCCGAGGTCCAGGGAGATCACGGTCTTGTCGCGCAGACTCTCCGGGACGTCGCCGGCGACGATGCGCTGGGCCAGGCCCTCGACGATGGCGGTCTTCCCGACGCCGGGCTCACCGATGAGCACCGGGTTGTTCTTGGTCCGGCGCGAGAGCACCTGGATGACACGCCGGATCTCGGTGTCGCGGCCGATGACCGGATCCAGCTTGCCCTCGCGGGCGCGCGCGGTCAGGTCGGTGGAGTACTTCTCCAGCGCCTGATAGCTGCCCTCGGGATCCGGGTTGGTGACGCGCGCGCTGCCGCGGACCTTGACGAACGCCTCACGCAGGGCCTCCGGCGATGCGCCGTGCCCGGCAAGCAGCTTGGCGACGTCGGAGTCACCCGAGGCCAGGCCGTAGAGCAGGTGCTCGGTGGAGACGTATTCGTCGTCCATCTCGGTGGCCAGGTTCTGCGCGACGGTGACGGCCGCGATCGATTCCCGGCTCAACTGCGGTGTCGAGTTGGCGCCGCTGGCGCTGGGCAGCCGGTCGATGAGGCGCTGGGCCTCGGTCCGGATGGTCGCGGGATCAACTCCGACCGCTTCGAGCAGCGGTGCGGCGATGCCGTCGTTCTGCGTCAGCAACGCCATCAACAGATGGGCGGGGGTGATCTGCGGGTTGCCTGCGGTGGTTGCCGCCTGCAACGCCGACGTCAGCGCCGCCTGGGTCTTCGTGGTCGGGTTGAACGAGTCCACGACACCTCCATTTCAGTGAGAAGGGGCCAGCCTCTGGCCCCACAAATGCTTGTCGTGTTGTTCAGCGTCGTCAAGGTTGAGTCTATTCCGCTCAACTCTGAAAATCTGGGACCCGTCTCGCGCTTAGCTCGTCAAGCCGATTTAATCGAACATATGATCGAAGGATGGCGGCGATGCAGCCCATCGGCTGGGGTGGACAACCCGCGCGCGACGCGTTCCGCGCCGTCCGCCCGCCCGTCGCGGTCCTGGTCGATCTCACCGTGCTGTTCCCCCGCCGCCCACACCGTGACGGGCGGTACCACCCGAACGGCCTGCAGCTGCACAAGGTGGTCGAGGGCCGACTGAGCTGCTGGGGCGTCTGCGAGCAGGGCGACTGGTGGGGCCTGGTCACCTACGACATCGCCTACGGATCGCGACACCGAGCGGTGACCCACTGGGTGCCCGCGTTCGTCCTGCGCCCCCGGGCCGGACGCAGCCGGTAGGTTTCCCGACATGGAGTCCAGCACCCATCTCGAACTCACCGAGATCATCCCGCTGGCCCTGGTGGTCGCGCTCTCGCCGCTGTCGATCATCCCCGCGGTCCTGATCCTGCAGTCCCCCCGGCCGCGGCCCGGCGGGCTGGCGTTCCTGGCCGGCTGGGCGCTGGGCCTGGCCGCGCTGACGGGGGTGTTCATCGGCGCCTCGAACTTGCTCGCGCAACGCTCGGACGGCCCGCCGGTCTGGACCCACTGGGCCCGCATCGCCGTCGGCGCCGCACTGATCATCTGGGGTGTCTACCGCTGGTTCACCCGGCACAGCAAACCCCACGAGATGCCCGGTACCCGGCACCTGACCGAGGCCGGGCCGGGCAAGGCCCTGGTTGTCGGGGCCGCGCTGACGGTCATCAACCCGAAGGTGCTCTTCATCTGCCTGGCCGCCGGGTTGGCCATCGGCACTTCGACCGAAGGATCCGGAAGATACTGGGCGGCAATCGTTTTCGTTGTCGTCTCGGCATCCACGGTGGCACTGCCGATCCTGGCGTACGCGGTGACCGGTGAACGATCGGATCCCACCCTGGCCCGCGTCAAGGAATGGATGGAGACCCACAGCGCCGCCCTGATGGCCGCAATCCTGGTGATCATCGGGCTCCTGGTCCTCTACAAGGGCGTTCACGGCCTGTAATCGTCGGCCACGACGGGCGACACCCTAAGATTTGCTGCGTGGGGTTAGAGGACCGCGAAGCACTGGAGGTGATCCGCTCTGCCCTGCGCGGGCCGACCGGCAGCACGATCGTCGCCCACTTCTACACCTGCTGGTTCGCCATCGACCCGACGGTGCGGGACCTGTTCCCGGCGTCGATGAACGAGCAGCGGGCGGTCTTCCTCGAGGTTCTCGACTGGGTCATCGGCGAGTTCGTCGCGCAGCGGTCGGACGAACCGGTGGAGTTCCTGACGCAGCTCGGGCGCGATCATCGCAAGTACGGCGTCACCGCCGAGCAGTACACCAGTGTGGCCACCGCCCTGTACGCGACGCTCCAGGCCGAACTCGGGCAGAAGTGGACGCCGCGCGTGGACGCCGCGGGCAGGCAGGCCATCAACTTCATGACGGCGGTGATGCGCGGTGCGGCCGAGGCCGAACGCGGGCCGGCCCACTGGGGCGGGACCGTGATCGAACACGACCGCGTGTCGCGGGATCTCGCCGTGGTGCGGATGAAACTGGACCGCGCGCTGCCCTACCTGCCGGGGCAGTACGTGAACGTGCAGATCCCGCAGTGCCCCCGCCGATGGCGGTTCCTGTCGCCGGCCATTCCCGCGCAGGACGACGGCGGCATCGAATTCCACATCCGTGCCGTGCCCGGCGGACTGGTCAGCAGTGCCATCGTCAACGAGACGACGGTGGGTGACCGGTGGCGACTGTCCAGCCCACACGGCGCGATGGAGATCGACCGCGAGGGCGGCGATGTATTGATGGTGGCGGGCAGTACCGGCCTGGCCCCGCTGCGCGCGATCATCATGGACATGGCCCGGTTCGGGTCCAACCCACGCGTGCACATGTTCGTCGGGGCGCGCTACGCCTGTGAACTCTACGACCTGCGCACCCTGTGGCAGATCGCCGCGCACAATCCGTGGCTGTCGGTCACGCCGGTGGCGGAGTTCCCCGACCCCGCCTGGGCCGCCGACTATCCGGACGTACGGCCGCCCCGCGGTCTGCACGTGCTGCAGCGCGGGCGGCTACCCGAAGTGGTGTCCAGCTACGGCGGGTGGGGGGATCGGCAGATCCTGATCTGCGGCAGTACCCCGATGGTGGAAGCGACCCGATCGGCGTTGATCGCCAAAGGTGCTCCGCCCCAACGGATTCAGCACGACCCACTGAAGTAGCGGGTCAGCGGCGGTGCTGGCGCGGCTGCCAGACCACCAGCGCCGTGCTGGTCGAGGGCGCCTCGCGGCGCTGCGCCCGCAGCCGATCCACCTCCGCGGAGAGCTCGGCCACCCGCGACTGCAATGCCTCGACCTGATTGGTCAGTTCGATGACGCGCTTGATCCCGGCCAGGTTGACGCCCTCGTCCTGGGACAGCCGCTGCACCTCGCGCAGCAGGTCGACGTCGCGCTCCGAATACCGCCGTCCCCCACCGGAACTGCGGGTGGGCGACACCAGGCCGAGCCGGTCGTAGGTGCGCAACGTCTGCGCGTGCATGCCGGCGAGTTCGGCGGCCACCGAGATCAGGAACGTGCGGGTGACCTCAGAACGCGATGAATCGGACTTGCTCATGACGCATCACACTCGATTCCCGCCCCAGCCGGCACGCGGATCGAATCCACTGGCCCGCTCGGCGGCGGCGTAGGCCTCCAGGGCCTCGAGCGCCTCGCCCTCGAGTTCCGAGGGCACCGAAACCTTCACCGTGACCAACAGGTCACCGTGCCCGCCGCTGCGCTTGGGCACCCCGCGGCCGCGGACCCGCAGAATCCGGCCGTCGGCCGTGCCCTTGGGCACTCGAACGCCGACCTTGCCGTCCAGAGTGGGCACCGAAAGCGTTGTCCCCAAAGCCAGTTCGGTGAAGCTCACCGGGACGGTGACCGTCAGGTCGTCGCCGTCGCGGCCGAACACCTTGTCCGGACGCACATGCACGGTGACGTAGAGATCGCCGGACGGCGCACCGCGCAGCCCGGCCTCACCCTGACCGGCCAGCCGGATCCGCTGACCGTCCTCGACCCCGGGTGGGATCCGGACGTTGATGGTGCGGGTGCGCGTGGTCACGCCGGTGCCGTGGCACTCGTCGCACGGATGCTCGATGATCGATCCGCTGCCCCGGCAGTCGGGGCACGGTTCGGAGAACCCGAACGAACCCTGGTTGCGGTTGACCACGCCGGCGCCGTTGCAGTTCGCGCAGACCTTCGGGCTGGTGCCCGGGCGTGCGCCGCTGCCGTGGCAGTTGGTGCACGGGGCCGGACTGGTGAGCCGCAACGGCATCGCCACACCCTTGGTGGCCTCCATGAAGTCGAGTTCGGTCTCGGTCTCCAGGTCGTTGCCGCGGCGCGGCCGACTCGGCCGGGGCTGTTGCGCCCCACGGCCGAAGAGCCCACCGAACAGGTCGCCGATGTTGGCGCCACCGGTCTGACCCGCGGCGTCGAACAGGTCGCCGAGGTTGAATTCGGCACCGTCGCCGCCGAATCCGCCGAAACCGCCGCCGCCGTTGTTGAAGCGACGTCCGAAACCGCCACCGGCGAACAGCCGGCGGGTCTCGTCGTACTCCTTGCGCTTGGCCGGATCCGTCAGCACCTCTTTGGCTTCCGACGCCGCCTTGTACTTCTCCTCGGCCGCGGTGTTGCCGGGGTTGCGGTCCGGATGGTTGTCGGCGAGGATCTTGCGGGCGGCTCGCTTGATCTCTTTCTCGTCGGCATCGGAGGAGACGCCGAGCTCCTTGTAGAAATCCTTCTCAACCCACTCACGTTGGGCCATTACCGCGTCACCTCCTCAGCTGTGTTCGTGTCGATGTCGTTCTCGCTATTCCGATTGTGGGACCTGCTCGGCCGAAGCGGCGGCACTGCCGGCCGTGTCGGGCGATTCGGCCGCGGGCACTTCGTCCACGACTCCGACCATCGCGTGCCGCAGCACCTGATCGCCGAGTTTGAATCCCTGTCGCATGACGGTGCCCAGCACCGGATTCGAGCCGTCTCCCTCGTGCTGCACGGCTTCGTGCAACTCGGGGTCGAACGCGTCCCCCTCGGCGCCGAAGGCCGACAGGCCGAGCGCCTCGAGGACGGTCACGAGTTTGTCGGCGACGGACTTGAGCGGGCCCGATTCCAGATCCCCGTGCGCGCGGGCCCGGTCCAGATCGTCGAGCACCGGCAGGAGTTGGGTGACGACGTGGGCCTTGGCCCGCTCGGTGGCCACCTGCTGATCACGCAACGACCGCTTCCGGTAATTGGCGAAGTCGGCCTGCACCCGTTGCAGATCGGCGATCAGTTCGGCCGCTTGATCCTGGGACGCATCGGAGATCACCTCCGGCTCCGGCCCACTGGGGGCCGGAGCGGAGGCGGTCTCACGTATCTCGCCGGTCTGCGGATCGATGCGCCGTTTGTCGGTGACGGTCACCGGCTCGTGCGAATCGTTCTCGCTCACTTGTTCTCCTGGTCGTCCTCGACAACTTCGGCGTCGACGACGTTGTCGTCAACGGGACCGTCAGCACTGCCAGCGCCGCCGCCACCGGCGGCCTGCTCGGCCTGGGTGGCCTCGTAGATCGCCTGGCCCAGGGCCTGGCTCTCGGTGCCCAGCTTCTCCATCGCGGACTTGATGGCCGCGATATCGGTGCCCTCGAGCGCCGACTTGGCTTCGGCGATCGCGCCGTCGACCTTGGCCAGCGTGTCCTCGGGGACGGTGGATCCACCCTCCGACTCTTTCTGGTCGCGCTGATCCTTGACGAACTTCTCCGTCTGGTAGACCAGCGATTCGGCCTGGTTGCGGACATCGGCCTCTTCGCGACGCTTGCGGTCCTCGTCGGCGTGCGCCTCGGCGTCCTTGATCATCCGGTCGATCTCCTCCTTGGAGAGGCCGGAGCCCTCCTGGATCTTGATCGTGTTCTCCTTGCCGGTGCCCTTGTCCTTGGCGGTGACGTGCACGATGCCGTTGGCGTCGATGTCGAAGGTCACCTCGATCTGGGGCACGCCGCGCGGAGCCGGCGGGATGTCGGTCAGCTGGAACGAACCCAGCAGCTTGTTGTGCGCCGCGATCTCGCGCTCACCCTGGTAGACCTTGATCTCCACCGACGGCTGGCTGTCGTCGGCCGTGGTGAACGTCTCCGAGCGCTTGGTCGGGATGGTGGTGTTGCGTTCGATGAGCTTGGTCATCACGCCACCCTTGGTCTCGATACCGAGACTCAGCGGCGTAACGTCCAGCAGCAGAACGTCTTTCACCTCACCCTTGAGCACACCGGCCTGCAGCGCGGCACCCACGGCAACAACCTCGTCGGGGTTGACGCCCTTGTTGGGCTCCTTGCCACCGGTCAGTTCCTTGACCAGATCGGTGACCGCGGGCATCCGGGTGGAACCGCCGACCAGCACGACGTGGTCGATGT
>Ga0116193_1001034_pt1 | contig 24400 bp, 24 predicted proteins | sample AD_UKC115_MetaG_FD_89892 | JGI IMG/M metagenome (GOLD analysis project Ga0116193, IMG submission 89892) | Active sludge microbial communities of municipal wastewater-treating anaerobic digesters from Hong Kong - AD_UKC115_MetaG | ecosystem: Engineered > Bioreactor > Anaerobic > Digestate... | reverse complement strand
TATATTCTTTCCGGTTGGGGACGCCGGGTAACCGGCTCCATTAGATTGCCCAGAGTCCCTTCGGCCATTATCATGACCGGAGTACGATATTTGTCTGCCAGGTCGAACCCCTGGATGGCAAAGTCCATCATTTCCTGAGTGCCCGAAGGCGCCAGTACAATAATATGGTAATCACCATGCCCACCCCCGCGGGTGGCCTGAAAATAATCGGCCTGGGAAGGCTGGATTCCGCCCAACCCCGGCCCCCCCCGGGAAACATTCACTACCAGGCAGGGCAGCTCGGCTTCAGCCAGAAAAGAAATTCCTTCCTGTTTCAGGCTGATCCCGGGACCGGACGAAGCAGTCATAACCCGCTGCCCGGTAGCCGCGCCCCCGTAGACCATATTTATGGCCGCCAGTTCGCTCTCGGCCTGGACAAAGACCCCACCAATCTTGGGCATGGTGCGGGCCATATATTCAGCAATCTCACTGGAAGGGGTAATGGGATAGCCAAAAAAGCCCCGACAGCCAGCAATAATCGCTCCTTCGGCCAGAGCCTCGTTACCTTTCATCAATACTCGTTCCATACCATCACTCCCTTTCCACCTCTATAACCAAATCCGGACACATCAAGGCGCAAAGGGCACATCCCGTACAACCGTCGGGCTCCTGCAAGGTTACCGGGTGATAACCCAAAATATTGATCTGGTGCAGGTCAAACGCCAACAATTCACGGGGACAGAATTCTACGCAAAGCCCGCAGGCTTTGCAGCGGTCATATGCGAAGTGCAGCCTGCCCCTGGCCATCCTACATTCCTCCTTAATAACTACCGCAACCAGTTCGGCCGCAAATAGATCTGCAAAGGCCTGGCCACTCCCTTCAAATCGAGGGGCAGCCGGTCATAAAATATTCGGGCAACGGTCAAATACTTGATAGGGAGCTCAAGCTTGCGGGACCAGTCTACCACCCGGGCATGTCCCATAAGGATGGTATCCAGCACAGTTTCCTCCAGAAGGTTGGGATTACTGATCAGACCGGTGAAATGAAGCAAGCTGGTTCTTTCAAATCTCTCCTTGATTTCCAGAATTCCTTCCAAACAGTCGCTAAAAGGCCGAAAAGGGTTGACCACCAGCAAAAGTTCATAGTCCCTCTGGCGGATAAAAGGCCCCAGATACCCCAACAGCCGGGCTCCCGGTTCATCTCCGGCCATATCAATAAATAAAGTTCTCTCCTCCCGAAGTACCGCGATTACTTCCGGAGGGAGATGAGGTATATCACTTCCGGCCAGTTCCATACGGGGGGCAAGCAGCCTGACCCCGCTTTCCAACAGCTTCCCTCTGACGTCCCGGGAAGCAAAAAAGGGATTGACCAAATCAAGGTCGGCCAGCGTAACATTCCCGGCAGACTCGCTTTCCTGCAGGGCAAAATTAACCGCGATTTCGCTTTTGCCACTGCCGTAGCCACCAGCAAATATGCTTACGCTTCCCAAGCCGTTGTTCCTCCAAGAATCTCTTATAGGTACTTTATAACGCGTCAAGATAAAAATCAATTACAAACTGAACTAATATCATAATATAACACAATAAAATATGCTCCGCACAATAAAATAACCGCCTCGCTTTGCGAGACGGCCAGATTTTTGGCAAAATCTACACCTTTTCTCCGCACTCCGGGCAAAACTTGGTGCCAGGAGTGAGCTCATTACCGCAGGCCGCGCATTTGGTTCTCACTTTAAGCTGGGCACCACATTCCGGGCAAAACTTGGCATTGGACTGCAAGGGAGCCTCACACTGGGGACAGGAGGCCCGAATAGTCTCCCGCCAGTTTTCCGTGGCCAGCTTTTTGTCCTCCTCGGCCATGGCCGCATGAGCCCAAACTTCCTCCACCGACCGGCTGGCCTGCGCAGCGGACATCTCTACACCCAGGTCGGGAGCACATTCTTTACATAGTCCTTTTTTATTGTTCCAACAGCCTTTGCGGCATACCCAGGCTGAACAGCGCGGGCACTGGATAAAATCAGGTTTCAGTTCTTCCATGGCCTCTGCGAATGCTTCATCATGAGCCTTTTCCCAGGCGGCCGATCTCACCCGCTCACCTACATTGGCAGCGCTGTTGAACACCCCGCCAAAAATACTGCCGGCCGCATCGAGAACCTCACTCACCCTTCCCGTCATAGAGGGTTTGAACCGGGTACGAAAACCACTCCCGCAACGATCACAGAAAAACTCAAATTGAAACCCTTTATTGGTACAGAGGTCACTGTAATTCCTTACAAATTCAATTCTATCCGCCACTAACGTTCCCCCTTTGACCAGATAATGTTTTCTATATTTAAGTCTAGCAAAGCTTTCCTTTTTCCGCTATTCAAACCTTTTCCGGCCAGAGCAAAAGAAGCATCCGCCGGTTTGAAGAATCCCCGCATCGCCCGGATATAACTACGGGGAAAAGTTTCCATCTTTCCTTGTCGACCCGGCAATCAGTGCTCTGGTGCCCTTTTGGACATAATATACAGAAAATGTAACGGAAAATCTTTTGTATCCGACATAATGCGACATTTTCTCTGAAGGGAAATGGCCTGTTGATGTATAAATTTCGTACTGACTCCACAAGCTTCGTGGTGCTTCGACTTTCTTTGCCGAAAGAATTTCTACCCAAAGAAGACTTAATTCGGGAACAGGAGGAACGGTCCTTGACATACCTTTTACGACAACTGTTTGATTTTAAAGAATTGGAACAGCTGGTCAACAACTTTACAACGGTCACGGGCATTGGCTCCTCTATTGTTGATGTAGATGGCGTTCCCTTGGTTAATACCAGTGGTCAACACATTTGCCTGAAATATCACCGTCAAAATCCTATAGCGGTTAAGCGCTGTCAGATCAGTGATCGATATATCAACGAACATCTGCATGATGGACCCTACGTAGCTTATGAATGTATGAACGGCCTTATGGATTATGCTGCCCCCATTATGGTCAATGACACCCATATAGGGATTGTTTACGCCGGACAGCTTTTTAATGAGCCACCTGATGAGGAGCGTTTTCGGCGCCAGGCCCGGGAACTGGACGTTGACGAGGAAGCTTATATTGAAGCCATGCACCGGGTGCCGGTTATCCCCGCTGAACGCATCGAGGCTATGCTCCTGCTCTTTATGCAGACTACCAGCATGCTGGCCTCTATGGCCCTGGACCGTATTCAACGCATGGAAGCGGAAGAGGCCGCCCGGGCGAGAGAGGAGCGCTTGCAGCTGGTCCTGGAGGGCAGCCAGGATGGCTTCTGGGACTGGCAAGCAGAATCCGGGCAGGTGTTTCTCAGCCCGCGTTGCAGTGAAGTGCTGGGCTATTCACCCGCGGAATTACTCCCCAGCCAGGAAACCTGGGAAAGGTTAGTCCATCCCGATGATTTACCCGCGGCAGTTTCCATGCTTAAAGAGCATATGGGAGGAAAGACCCCTTACTTTACTGTTGAATTTCGCGTCCGCAGTCAATTAGGGCAATGGCACTGGGTTCTGGCCCGAGCTAAAGTGGTTTCCCGCGACGCCAGCGGAAAACCCTTGCGTATGGCCGGAACGGTTTCAGATATAACGCTTCGCAAGCAAATGGAAACCGCTTTGCGCGAAAGCGAAGAGCTATATCGTTCCCTGGTAGAGACTTCTCCCAATGCTATTACCTTATTTGGACTGGACGGTACAGTTTTATTTATCAACCAGCAGGGTGTGGATTTGTTTGCTTGCGGGGAGAGCGCCAACTCACTAAAAGGCACTGATGGCCTGGATTTCCTGGCCCCCGAGGAGCACCTCAGACTCCTTAAGGATTATAGCCAGGCTCTGCGTGAGGGAAGCAAGCGCAATCTGGAATATACCTGTCTGCGACGGGATGGAACCCGCTTCATCGCCGAATTAAACTTTGCGGTAGTCCGGGATGCAGAGGGCCAGCCCGCCTCCATCATTGCACTTATGCGCGACATAACGAAGCGTAAACGTCTGGAGCAGGAAGTACTGGAACACCGCAACCACCTTCAGGAACTGGTACAGCAGCGCACCAAGGCTTTACGATTATCGGAGGAAAAGTTTTCCAAGGCCTTTAATGCCAGCCCCATTGCCATGACCATCAGCACTCTGGAAGAAGGCCGTTACCTGGATGTCAATGAGGCCTTTTGCCGAGCGGTTGGCTATGAACGGCAAGAGATTATTGGCAGGACCTCTCGGGAAATAGGTATCTGGATCCATGGAGACCGCCGGGAACAATGGAAGGATTGTATTCTTAATAATGAGCCTATCCGCAATCTGGAAGTGCAATTTCTTACCCACACCCGGGAAACACGAGTAGGCATTATTTTTATGGAAAGGCTGGACATCGGCGAGGAGCCGTGCATACTAACCATTCTGGATGATATTACTGAACAACGGCGCATTGACATGGAAATGGCCCGTCTGGATCGCCTCCAGCTAATCGGTGAAATGGCGGCCAGTATCGGTCATGAAATCCGCAATCCTATGACCACGGTACGCGGGTTATTGCAATTGCTGGGCTCCGAAGAAGTGTATCAAAAAGACAAAGAATTGCTGGATCTGATGATTGAAGAGATGGATCGGGCCAATTCCATTATTACCGAGTTCCTTTCCCTGGCCAAGGACAAGCGAGTGGAACTGGTTCCTAAAAATCTGGGTGTGGTACTGACCAGCGTGCTGGCCCTGGTTCAGGCTAATGCCATTGCCCAGGACAAGAGGGTGGTGGCGGAAGTTGATCCGGTCCCCGAGCGCCCTCTGGATGAAAAAGAGATCCGCCAACTTATCCTCAATTTGAGCCAGAATGGACTGGAAGCCATGTCCTCGGGAGGAACACTCACGCTAAGGGTTTATTCCGAAAATGATGATGTCATACTGGCGGTTCACGACCATGGTTGTGGAATTGACCCCGAAGTTATAGATAAACTGGGTATGCCTTTTATAACCACCAAGGAGAATGGAACTGGTCTGGGGTTGTCGGTTTGCTATGGTATTGCCGATCGGCATGGTGCCAGCATTGATATAGATACCGGCCCCGGTGGAACCACTGTTTATGTCCGCTTTCCGGGCAAAAAGCGCTTAGGCATTTTACCTGCTTAATTAAAAACCTGAAAAAGAAATGGGTACACCTTACTACAGCATTTCTACAGTATTAAAGGCATTTTCTGTTGGTAAAAACCTGAATATGCTTTCTCATTGAGGCGGGTCAGCGTCCTTGATGATGGTATAGTCCGGTTTTTGGTTCAGCCCGTCTTTATCACTTCCCCTCCCCATCATATGCCTTGGCCCAATGGCCTTTTACCTGCCACTTATATCAAATATTTGAGCTATTTCGCCCTTTTTCTTTGAAATCCAAAAAATTAGGAATATATGTCCCCTCCGACAAACTATGACAAATTATCGGAAGGGAAACCAGGCTGCTCTGTCAAACGATTTTCTCCATAGGGTATGGGGATGGACGTCCGCATAAACCGGAGTCTTTTTTGGAGGGTGAAAAGTGACTTATCACCTCAAGGATCTTTTCGATATACCCCTTCTCGAACAATTCATGCAAAGCTTTTGCGGTATCACCGGAATCAGCACCGCTGTCGCTGATCTGGATGGAACTATGCTGGCCAGGGCTGGCTGGCAACATATTTGCAGTCACTTTCATCGTGCCCACCCCTCCAGTGCTCATCGCTGCCTGCGCAGTGATCAATATATTAATGACCATCTGGTGAATGGCCATTTTATTGGCTACCGCTGCCTGAACGGGCTAATTGACTATGCTACCCCTATTGTTGTCAACAACGTGCACATGGGCACCCTTTTTATTGGCCAATGTTTGCATGAACCTCCCGATATCGATTACTTCCGTCAGCAGAGCCGGGAGCTTGGTTTTGACGAAGAATCCTATCTGGATGCTCTGCGACAAGTTCCGGTGGTTACCGCTGAACAGATGAATACTATTTTGGACGTGTTTGCTTCTATAGCACAGTTTCTGTTTGCCATGGGGCTGGAACGACTACAAAGGTTGAAAGCGGAACAAGCTACCCGCTTCCGGGAAGATCGACTTAATCTAGTTCTGGAAGGAAGCCAGGATGGATTTTGGGACTGGGAGGTGGGCAGTGATCGTGTTTTTACCAGTGCCCGCTGTGGTGAAATTCTGGGTTTTAAGCCCGACGAAGCCCCCTCTTCCATGGATGCGTGGATGGAATTAATCCATCCCGAGGACCTTCCTGTGGTAAAGAAAAATATTGCGGACAATCTGCAAGGAAAGCTCTCTGAATACCACGTGGAATGCCGGTACCGCAATCGAAGCGGGGGATGGTGCTGGGTTTTGGAAAGGGGCAAAGTAGTTAGTCGCAGCCCGGAAGGGCAACCTCTGCGTATGGCAGGAGTAATCACCGATATTACTCAGCGGAAAATAGCCGAGACCGCTCTTAAGGAGAGCGAGGAGCTATATCGTACCGTTGCCGAAACATCTCCTAATGCCATTACGCTTACTGACCTTGACGGCAATATTATTTATATCAATCGCCAGGGGGCACAAATGTATGGGTGGAATGACCCGGGAGAACTGCTCGGCCATCATTATTTAATACTGGTGGCTCCGGAGGAATACGAAAATGCGGAACGGGATCGAAAGGAGGTTCTCCAGGAAGGAGTAAAACGCAATCTGGAATACACCTGTATATGCAAAGATGGCTCTTCCCGTTTTGTTTCCGAATTAAGCTCCGCAGTGGTCCGTGACGCACTGGGGAACCCGCGCGGTTTTATCTCCCTGAGCCAGGATATTAGCCAGCGCAAGCAAATGGAGGAAGAGCTCCTCCAACATCGCCAACACTTGCAAAGTTTAGTCCAGGAAAGAACCCGGGCCCTGCTTCTTTCCGAGGAAAAGTTCTCCAAAGCTTTCAATACCAGTCCGATAACCATGGCCATTACCACTTTGGAAGAAGGGCGGTTTATCGAGGTTAATGACAGCTTCTGCCGCATCCTGGGCTTCTCCCGCCGGGAAATCGCCGGCAAGACATCCCTGGACATTGGTTTCTGGGTGGAGAAGCAGGACCGGCTTAAACTCCAACGCCTGCTCAAGAATAATGGCCGGGTAAGTAATCTGGAAATCGAGTTCCAAACCCGCAATCAAAATGTACGTCTAGGTCTCCTCTCCGCAGAGCGTCTGGATGTCGGACAGGAACAGTGTATTTTGAGTATAGTAACTGATATTACCGAGCGGCGTAATATTGACATGAATATGGCCCGCCTGGACCGCCTGCAACTAATCGGGGAAATGGCCGCCAGCATTGGACACGAAATCCGCAACCCCATGACCACGGTGCGTGGGATGCTGCAACTGCTAAGCAGCGATGATGCCTACCAGGAGGATCGGGAGCTGTTCGACCTGATGATAGAGGAGATGGATCGTGCCAATTCCATTATCAGTGAGTTTCTTTCCCTGGCCAAAAATAAGAGGGTGGAACTGGTTTCTGTTAACCTGGCCACCGTACTCTCCAACGTCCTTCCTCTGGTACAGGCCAATGCCATTGCCCAGGACAAGCGGGTTGCCATCCAACTGGACCCGGTCCCGGAATGCCTGCTGGACGAAAAGGAGATTCGCCAGCTTATTCTCAACCTTAGCCACAATGGACTGGAAGCCATGTCTGCAGGAGGAACGCTCAGTCTGCACGTGTTTGCACAGGATAATGAAATAGTCCTGGCGGTTCGGGACGAGGGGCAGGGTATCCCTGAAGAACTCCTCGAAAAGATAGCTATTCCCTTCTTTTCCACCAAGGAAAAGGGAACCGGACTGGGACTTTCAGTATGTTATGGTATCGCCAATCGCCATAACGCCCATATCGAAATTAAAACAGGCCCCGATGGCACCACCTTCTTCGTACGCTTTCCCTGCCGTATCTATCAGGAAGCACTACGAGCCTGACCTCCCTTGCATTCTAATCGGCCCCGGCCCCATCCTTAGTAACAATTATTCCAAACGTGGCCATTATTTTCTGGGTTGTTAAAAATGAGCAGGAACCTCGGCAGACAAGTCGAAATATATTTATAAAAATGAACAAGGGGGACTGTATGATGAGTGAAGCGGGCGCAGCGGCTATATTGGCCGGGCTTGCGGGTTTTTTGTTCGTGCTTGTTGCCGTCCTGTTAGTGTTTTATGTTCTTAAGTCTATTGGACTAATGACGATGGCCGCTAACAAGGGGATAGAAAACGCTTGGCTGGCCTGGATTCCTATCGCTGACCTCTATATTGCCGGTTCCATTGTTGAGGAAATGGATCTGTTCGGCAATCGTCTGACCAATCTCGGTATGTGGTTGCCGGTAATTATGGTGGGCGGAATGATTATAGGAATTATCCCTGTCATTGGAACGATAATCTCCCTGGCTGCCTTTGTTTTCTTCCTCATGTTTTCCTATCAATTATTCAGCATGTACAGTCCCTCACAGGCCGTCCTTTTTACAGTCCTATCCATTCTTGGCCTGTGGGCGATATTCGTGTTTGTCATTCGCAACAACCAGCCGGTTGGTCAAACCTCATCTGGAGGAAATTTTACAGCCTAAGGCAATAGGCCTATCTGGAAATCTGTCTTTGTAATCTTTGTATAAAAGGGGTTTTCTTATTGGAAAGCCCCTTTTTGATGTTTCTGAACATAGGCCCTGTTGGACAGCATATATGTTTTCCTGCGAGTACAGCCCGTGCGGCTCATCAGCTTGCAACAATGCATTCCCATCTGCAACTTTTTCCCATAAAGTATTTCCATAAACTTTTTCTGCCCCGAACAATTGCGCAACCGCCCTTCACACTTGTCCCCGGACGTGCAGACTTGCAAGGCCTCAATGCAACTGCGCAACAAATAATTGGCCATTAAGCGTAATAAACACCGTTTTCTCCGAAAAGGATACCCGGCACGTTTCTTGCTTGCAAAGATAGTAGGCCCTCGCTGCCAGGGTCCGCCGGTATTGCAATGCCGGTAAACTTTAATATCCCCCACCCGGGGGCGGGGTGGCACGGTAATTCCCTCTGCCATCCCCGCTCCATTATCTAGAGAGAAAATAGAAAAGGAGGAGGAGTATGTCCAATCATCAAGCTTCCTGGACCTCAGCAGGACCCGCTGGTCTGGTAGCCCTGGCGGTAGCCTGCTTTGTCTTTTTTGCGCTCCTGACAGGAAGAGTGGAGCACTCGGCCATACCCATTATGGGCCTGTGGCTTATCGGGGGTTTTGTTATCCAGTTGGTAACCGCCCTTCTGGAACTAAGAGAAGGAAATATGCTGGGAGGAAATGTCTTCACCTTCTTCAGTGCTTTCTTTATGCTGGTCACCGGGGTGGAAATGCTTTTCAAATTCTGGGCCGCACATAACAATGTGGCCATCGATGCGCGTATTAGTGGTTACTCATGGCTGGCTATCAGCGCTGCTATCACTCTTTGGTTCCCAGCCTATCTTACCGGACCAAAAAGCCTTTCCCTGGTTGTCGGTGCCCTGGTTCCCGCCCTGTGGATTATTGCCTTCAAGGACCTGGGAATCGCCGGTGCTGCCTGGGCGAATGCAGCCGGTTACCTGGCCCTGATCGGCGGCTTGATGGGTATTTATACCTCCGCCGCCATGGTCCTTAACAACAAGTTCGGTAAAGTCATCCTGCCCTTTGGTGCCCCGTTTATAAAGCTGGAACCCGACCAACCGGCCACCCTGGGGGAATAGATGAAGGACTGAAGCCGGTATCCCTGGCAGCTTATTTACCGCCCCAACCCCACCGGCCTTCAGGGGCGGTTTTATCCTCAACCCTTTAAAAAGCGGTCAGCGTGAAATCGCCTGACCGCTTTTGATGTCGCGGATGAGGGGTGGTTAACACACCCTTTTCCTTCATACGACCGTTGTCCGGGCTGAAATTGAACCTGCTGCCTTAAAACCTGTCGCGAGGAGGTTGGCTTCCATCAGAAATCGCAGGAATTAACCGTCCGGGGAAAAGGGATTACATCGCGGATGTTGCCTACTCCAGTTAAATACATAATGAGCCTTTCAAAGCCCAGCCCAAAACCGGCATGCTTGACTCCGCCGTATTTCCTCAGTTCCAGATACCACCACAGGTCATCGGATTTTATGTTCATTTCCTGCAGGCGTTTTTCCAGTAGCTCGAGCCTTTCCTCCCGCTGACTCCCCCCAATCAATTCCCCTACTCCCGGCACCAAGAGATCCATAGCGGCTACAGTTTTTCCGTCCTCATTTTGGCGCATGTAAAAGGCCTTGATCTCCCGGGGATAATCGATGACGAAAACCGGCCTTGCAAATGCCTTTTCCGTGAGATAGCGTTCATGCTCGGTCTGCAAGTCACGGCCCCACTCCACCGGATAGTCGAAATCCTCTGCCGATGCTTGTAAAATCTCGATGGCCCGGGTATAAGATATATGAGCAAATTCCTGGCTGACGATGCCCTGCAGTCGTTCCTTAAGTCCTTTATCCACAAACTGGTTGAAAAACGCCATTTCTTCCGGGGCGTTTTCCAGAACATAGCTGATAACATACTTAACCATGTCTTCCGCCAAACGCATATCGTCCTCAAGGTCGGCAAAGGCGATTTCCGGCTCGATCATCCAGAATTCAGCCGCATGGCGCGGGGTATTCGAGTTCTCCGCCCTAAAGGTAGGGCCGAACGTATAGACTTTGCGAAAGGCCAGTGCAAAGGCTTCCGCTTCCAATTGGCCGCTCACGGTCAAATTGGTGCGGCGGCCAAAAAAGTCCCGGGAAAAATCTGCTGCCCCCGCTTCGGTTAGCGAGGGCTGGTCAGCGTCCAGGGTAGTAACGCGAAACATTTCCCCGGCCCCCTCCGCATCACTGGCAGTGATAATGGGAGTATGGACATAAACAAACCCCTGTTCCTGGAAAAACTTGTGAATTGCAAAGGCGGCCAGAGAGCGCACCCGGAAAACCGCGGAAAACAGGTTGGTACGAGAACGCAAATGGGCTACTTCCCGCAAAAATTCGCGGGTATGCCGCTTGGGCTGGATAGGGTAGTCTTCCGGCGCGTCCCCCTCCAGGACCACCTCCCGGGCTTTGATTTCAAACGACTGCTGGGCCTGGGGCGTTGCCATTACCATTCCCCGCACAGTTACCGCCGCCCCCACGTGAAAGCGGGCTATTTCTGCAAAATTAGCCAAAGCTTCTTTTTCATATACGACCTGTATACTATTAAAGTGGGTTCCGTCATTAAGCGCCAGAAAGCCAAAATCCTTCTGATCCCGATTGCTGCGAATCCAGCCGCTGACTTCGACTTCCAAGTTCACATATTCTGCCGTATCTTTTACCAGTTGCTTGACTACTAACTTTTCCATGCCGACTCCTCCCAAGCAAATAAAATGCCACCCTACATCTTCTCTTTCTATTATGATGCTTCCTGTTAATTTAGAAACCTGCGCTGACATCCTTATAACACTGCCAGCCCCGGTTAAATCCATTGGGAATCCTCAATTTTTAATAAATACAGGATTTATTTCCTATTTTTTTCGTCTAAGTGCTATAATGGAACAAAAAAGATATAACTGTCAAAAGGGGGTCTCCGGGATGGTAGGTATTTCTTTAACCAGTTTACCATTGGGGAAAACCATGGCCCGTGACCTTTACGACGAGAAGGGTCGTCTGTTGTTGCCCCGGGGGACGGTCTTGCAGTCTTTTCATGTGCAGAGCCTGCTTCGCTTGGGGTACCATACCGTCTATGTAAGCGAAGGCGATGGACCTGTCAGAGATAAGAGCGCCCTTCCGTCGGCTTATTTAACAGCGATAGAGGGATTCCGCCAGATAATGGATACCCTTATGCAAGAGGGTGAGGCTGGCCGGGACCAGGTGGAAGAAACAGTTGAACAACTGTACCCCCATGTGCTGGAGACCAATAATATCCTTTCCTGCCTGCGTAACCTGCGTTCCCGGGATGAGTACACTTATCAGCATTCAGTTTCCGTTTCGGTACTGGCCATTAAACTGGGCCAGACCATGAAAATCCCCCGGGAGGATCTGAAAGCTCTGGGGACCGCCGGACTTTTACATGATATTGGCAAGTGCCGTATTCCTTTGAACATATTAAACAAACCGGGTAAACTTAATGATGAAGAATGGAAGCTGATTAACTGCCATCCCGTTTATGGATATGAAATCGTTAAAAAGATGCACTTTGATGATGCCCGAGTAGGGCTGTCTGTTCTGCAGCATCATGAACGCCTGGACGGCAGCGGCTACCCCGAAGGTAAAACGGACGGCGATATTCATTATTTTGCTCGTATTGTAGCCGTTTCAGACGTGTTTGACGCCCTGACCTCGGAACGCTTCTACCGTCGCCGGGTACCCATGATTCCTGCTATTAAGGAAGTAATATCATCAACCAGCGGCCATCTGGATCCGCAAATAAGTTGCCAGTTATTACGATACATTTTAGATGTTCTTCCCGGAGAGGAGGTACTTCTCAATACCGGGGAACTGGCCACCGTCATAAGGACTTTTGAAGCCGATCCGGCCCGTCCGCTGGTCCGCATCGGAGAACGCTTTGTCGACCTGCGCACCGAGCACAAAATGCGGGTTATGGATCTCTGGGCTTAAGCAGCAAGTTTAGTTTCCTCGATCTCTTTAGTCCAACCTTCCAGAAAGGAGCTAACCTTGAATCTAATTCAGATTGATAAAGATAAATGTCAGCGCGACCGTATCTGCGGTCTGGAGTGTCCCGGTAAGCTAATCGAATTCCGCGGAAAGGGTGCTTTCCCGAGCACGATAGAAAATGCTGCCGAGTTCTGCATCAGGTGCGGGCATTGTGTAGCAGTATGCCCCAATGGAGCCCTGACTCTGGAAAACATTTCTTCGGAACAACTTCTCCGGCTGGATAAAAACCTGCTGCCCGGGCCGGAACAGGTTCGACATATGCTAATTTCCCGCCGGTCTATACGCACCTACAAGAACAAGATAGTAAAACGCGAGATACTGGAAGATCTGATTGGGATTGCCCAGTACGCCCCCACCGGCAGCAATAAACAGCAAGTTTACTGGCTGGTCATTGAAGACCCCGCTGAGAGCAACCGCCTGGCAGGCCTGGTAGTGGATTGGATGAAATTACTGCTGGAGCAAACCCAGGATGAGGCTTTAAGCCGCCGTTACCAAAGAATCATAAAAGCCTGGGACAATGGCGTAGACCGGATCTGTCGTCAAGCTCCGCATGTGATTGTAGCCCATGCCCCAGAGAATATTCCTGCCGCTGGGACTGATTGTGTAATTGCACTTTCCTACCTGGAACTGGCTGCTTACTCTCAGGGATTGGGTACCTGCTGGGCCGGGTACTTTAACAGCGCCGCGAATTTCTACCCGCCTATGCAGAAGGCTTTAAACCTGCCAGAAGGACATCGGTCTTGCGGAGCCTTGCTAATTGGCTATCCTGTCTATGGCTACCAGCGTATTCCAACGAGGAATGCAGCCCAAATTATTTGGCGGTAGGGTTTGATCGACAAGCGGAAGGCTCGCAACCACTGAAAAAATATCTTGGCCCTGGTTGGGATGCATAAATATTCCGTCGCCAATACGCCGCATGGGTGACACCAGCTGCTCGTCTCGCTGCTCCAGGGGACGTTCCCATTCGCATCCTTGAAAGATAAAACAAGCCCCCTGTTTCCCGCAATCTAAGCAAAGGAGGCAGCAAGGTTTGAGGTTCTTGCAATACGTACTGGGTGCTTTGGCCGTAATAATCATTCTGGTCCTGATTGTTTCCGCGGTCGCTACTGCCGCATTCAACCAAATGGTTGAGCGGGAAACGAATTTGCTCCTTAAAACAGCCCCGCAACAAAGCCAGCTAGTAACTGTATCAGAGCTGCAGGGATTGCCCGGCTGCGTCCAAAAATGGCTAAAGACTTCCCAGGTAGTGGGAAAAGAGAGAATTCGCACCGTACGAGTTAAACAGACCGGCAGCATGAGAACCCAGCCCGACACTGCCTGGATGCCTTTTCAGGCACAATACGTCTATACCACAGACCAACCGGGGTTCATCTGGTACGCCCGGGTTAAAGCCGCTCCCCTCATCTACCTTTTGGGACGTGACAAGTATTACCAAGGAGAAGGGAGTATGCTTATTAAACTGCTGGGCGTGGTGGACGTAGCCAACGAACAGGGGAAAGAAATTGACCAGGGCACACTGCTGAGGTTCCTGGCAGAGATGATGTGGTATCCATCCGCAGCACTTAACCCCTATATTGAGTGGGAAGAAATCGACAGGCTATCAGCGCGTGCTGCCATGAACTACCAAGGAGTAAACGGAAGCGGGGTTTTCCGCTTTAATGAACAGGGTGATGTGGTAGAATTCAGGGCCGAGAGGCCCCGGGCCGTGGACGGTCGGTTTGAGATGACCCCCTGGATAATACCGGTAAAAGACCACCGGGTTTTTGACGGAGTCCGTATCCCATCTTCAGGTGAAGTTATCTGGGAACTGGATAACGGGGAATTCAACTGGTTTCACTTTAAAACCCTGGAGGTGGAATATAACCGGCTCCAGTCGTAATAGCGGGGACGGTCCTTAACTTGCTTTGCGGGGAGAAAGCAGGCCAAGGTCACAACTATTTCATCCATACCCATTCTATTCTTCAATTTGTCTAACATTAATATCAAGCTATAGATCAGATAGCCAGCTAATCGGCATCGTCGCGAATGCTTATCGACCTGCAGATGTTTTAAACTCAGCCAACCTCGTACATTCGATCATCCGCCCCAGCGTTTGCAAGGTAAATACCTTTCCCCGGGTAGCCAGGAGCATTTTCCTCATATCTTCCCTGCGCACCCCGAAGCCCCTTCCTCCGATACACGCAATAACCTCGAACCCAGTCTTGCCGTCATTTACGAAAGTGGAGCTAAGCTCTCCCAGATGTTGAATACGGGTTGCCTTATCTCTAGCTGTTCCATCGTCTTCGGTTATCTTGGCCTCAATTACCACGTGGGGATTGAATTCACTAGGAATAATAAAATCAGGTGTCTGGTCAAATCCGGCAATCTTTTCGGCACGTTTGGTCTTGCGGAAGCTAATACCTGCAGAGGTAAGTAGTTCCTCAATAGCAGATTCCAGGCTGTCTCCTATCAGGTCAGATACTGAATCGCGATGGCCGGCGAAAGGCCTTCCTAAAAAACGTTCATACAAGAGCATCGAATATGGAACTCCCATTCCGGCCAGATTTCTTAATCCAGCCACCCCTTGCCTGGTATCGGCTTTATCCAGCCTATGCAACTTGCCCGTATCAGTCTCGGAAAATGGTGCATTAACAAGCTGACAGGCTGTTGAAATTAAGGCTTTTACCCTCAGCACAGTCTGCTCACTTTGAGGCAAAGGTCTGGAGGGATTGAGGCGTATATTTCTATCCAGGGTGCGCGCAAAGCCCTGGTTGATTTCCGTCCCGGTTCGTTGAGTGGTAATATAAGCCCATTCCGGTGGAGTAAAACCCAGGATACTGCGCAATATGATTAAAACCAGCGGAGACTCTTGAACAGCTCCCATAATTTTATCAGGATCCATGATTTGGAAACCCTCTGTGGCCTGTTTAAGAACCTCATAACCCTGTTCAAATACGGGAAATTCGATAAAACCTTTTCCTCTGGGCATGGTCATAAAATCCGATTCCAAAGAAGAGAATATTGCCGAGACATAAGGTTCAATATCCAGAACCATCTCCTCATAGTCTGCTTCAAAAGGAAATCTCACTGCGGTCCCCCCCATAATCCCCGGTTTTCTCCAAAGCAACCCACTTTTGTTTCTCCGGTGCGGAAGCGTTGGCAAGTATGTGCTTTCTAACTTCGGGCCACCCTCCCCAGGATTCAAGCTTATCAGTCACTCGAGTCATTTTTACATGTGCACTGGCTTGTTTGGTCCAATCATCTTTTAAATGCCACACAGCCAGTCGAATCAGGTGTCCATAAGCGATGCAGCGCATATCCCCTTGGGTGTACTTTACACCGCCCTTTTCCAATTGCATCAAATCTTGAAGTACCAGGTGAGCAATTTCTTTAGCAGTTGAAACGACGGTATGCCTGGCAACCGTTCCGGTTGAACGGCAAACAAAAACCGTATCCATGATAGATGAACCAGTTCCATTTATGTGAATGGATGCACCCATCTCCGCTGGACAGGGCAGAGATGCAGAACAAACCAGCCCGGAATCCAGAAGTGCGACGGCTACCGGAATATAAGCCTTTAAGTCATTATGGTGATAAGTGAAAACAAAAGGGGCTCCCGGTTTCAGAGCTTGAGCCATATTTTGAAATACTCGGGACATCCCCTCCAGGAATTCTGCCAGGCCTCGTTCCATGGCGAAATTTCCAGTAAGTTCATCTTTATCACGGGTGGTATTTTGCTTAAATAGCAAGCGGTCAGCTCCTGCCAGGCGACGCAGCCACACATAGCAAAAGTCCATTAATTCAGCATACTGAACATTGCCAAAGTAAGGAGGGTCAGTCATAACCGCGTCTAGAGATGCAGGCGGCAGTTCCAGTTCAGTAGAACTGGAACAGTACAACTTTGCTATCTTAAACTGATTACCGTTTTTATTACCATCGTTTGACCCAATCCACTCTCCCTGGATCGGGATCTGAACTTTTCTTCCGTTGTGGTGCCTTATTTCAAATGGACTCCGGCAATACTCTTTGGCCCGGGCATATTTTTCTATAATATTGCTCCAACCACCGCTGCCGACAGTGCTTCCTTTTCTTTCATCAATGATTCCCAGTAGATTTGATTCGCATTGCATCAAGCCCACAGGAAAACCATGCACTGAGAAAATATCCAGAGATTTTAAGGCGCTGGTATCATAACGGCAAAGCATGTTCTGATAGCGTAAAAGGTCCGATAGATTAGTAGCCAGGGCCTCCTTTACCTCCCCTGGAGGCAAGCCATCTATAAACCTGCAGCTCTGTTCCAGCCCCAACAACTGTCTTGAATTAAACAACTCCAGATATTTCCGATAGCCCCAGCGATGTAGCCGGGTGGACTCGTCTCCTGCCAGGATTTCCTCTTCCGGGACGAAATAACTCGGAGTTAAACTCCATTCATGATCGGCTTGTTGGAACTTATGCAAATCCCGCTCATCCGGTTTTTTAAAGAAACGTCCCTTATGTACCAGCTTGCATTGAGGACAATAGTATTCAATAGCCACCATACGGTGAGTTGGGGCTCCCATGCTGGGGCGAGGATAGCGGTTGCTTGCACCACAGTATGGACAGATCGTACGGTTGCCTCGGGCCCCCCCCCTTTCCTGCAAGGGTGAGGCGCAAACCCGACAGGATTTGGGATGCTTTGGATCGGTCACCTCGTTCAACTCGCCGCAATTTCCGCAAATTAACACATAGTAGGGATGACGCTTATTGGCTGACAAGGTATAGCCCGGAAATAAGTCAATAATTTTTCCGCAGTCCTCACAGGGGAGGGTTTTAACCCACAGGAAATATTTAACCTCGGCGGCTTCGTTTCCGCATATCGTACAGCGAGTGAGATAGTAGTCACCTACCTGCTGGCGCAGAATATCCCGGAGAGCATTTGCCGTAAACCGGTACTCTTCCAAGTCAAGGTTGGCCAGTTCCCGTTCTACGATCCAATAAGCCATGGGGTTAATATCGCAACCTATAGTGTTGCATCCCAGACGGTTAGCCTCCAAAACCGGCGTACCGCCCCCCATGAACGGATCAGCCACCGTAACCCCGCTGAGTTTATGGGAACAATAGAAAGTATCCGGCAAACACCCGGATACAAACTCAGACAACAAAAGGCCCCGGAACAAGGTCCCCGGGCGGCGGGCAAACCATTTATGAACAGCTATGATTGGCCGGTAGTTCTGTTGAATCTGCTTCTCCCGTAACGCCAAATTGGCCAAAAAAGGAATATCAAAATCCTTCTCTATCACAGATTAAGCCTCCGTTATGTTCTGAGAGATAATTTCGACAAGCAGCGGGAATAAACCTTTAGTGAAAAAAGTTTACCCGTTTATAATTAGACCCGACGAATGGTCCGTTCTGCTGCTACATCTGAGAATATTTTAATCCTCAAGCTGTACATCCCTTATTCTCGGATCGTCCAAAAATTCAGACACCGTCATATCAAGGCCTCTGGAAATTCGAATCAAAGTAGCCAATTGCGGGTTTTTGCTCCTGCCTTTCAGAATACCATCCACAGTCGACTGGGTTAAGCCAGATAAAACCGCCAATCTATTAATGGTTATTCCCTGTGCCACACAGAGTTCCATAATCCTTTCCGCTAATATTTCCCTTAAATTCATCATTCCACCCCATAAACCAACTAACGATATATCGTTAGAACTATTTTACCAAAGACTTTTCGCCACTCATTAACCACGTGACGTTGACTGTAACGAAAAATGGAAGTATAATTTCGTTAACGCTCCGTGGTTAATTGTGGGAGAGGGGGATAATTATGGCTGGGGAAAGAGGTTTCTCCTCATCCATCAAAAAATACCGCCTGCTGAAGGGCTGGAGTCAGAGTCGTCTGGCCCGGGAGTCGACGGTGTCGCAGACCTATATATCCGAGTTGGAGGCGGGCAAATGGACTCCGAATCTATCAATTCTGCGTAAGCTGGCGGCCGCCTTGGGGATTTCCGTTTCCTCCCTCCTGGATGATGAAATCGAAGGAGGTGATGAGGATGCACAAGTCATTATTCGGAGGGTGGCATTCCAAGCTTATTGATAAGCAGCCAGACCAGTACGGGGAATTGCACCGACATACCTCTTCTCTGGACATGCTTTCGGAAACTATGGAGCAGATAGAGCTGCAGCTCGAGTTTCTAACCGGTTTGGTTTACCGGCTGGCTAATGAACCAGGCAGTGCTAAAGACGATAGCATTACTATTCTGCGTAACCCCAGAGAAATAGCCGATTACGTGTATAGGAATAAAGCCGCTTGTGTGATGTTCACTTCACCGAAGCATATACCGGTGGTTTTGAAACACCAGGAGTTGGGCTGGGTGAAAGACCCTGATGAATTTGCAGATTGGCTGATGATATACTGGACCCCAGAAACTCTGGTTGTTGCGGTTCCTTAGTTTTTAAGAAAAGACATTGACGCCTGTAAAATGCTGCTGTCCTTTTCTGTTATGGGCATATCATTTAAGACATCCCCCACTTTGGCAAGCAGGTATCCGTTTCCGACATTCGCTTCTGTCCTGCAAAGGCAAAGTTCAAACCGACTATTTTATAAATGTTATCCAGGCTTAAATCAGCCTGGCAAGTGTGGAATACCTTTTTTTCTTACGGCAATGTATAATAAGCCGTCATGCTTCACTCGTTCATAGTATAATTTTGCCATGAAGAACAATTATTTTTTGGGGGGAAAGATGACTGTTTGGAAAAAAGAAATCTTTATAGTGATCTTGATTATACTGGTTGCAATTCCCGTCAGTTTTATCTATGACAGCTTCAACGGCAACCCGATTGGCCAATATATGGCAAGGCAGAAAATGGCGGATTACTTGGAAACACATTATCCACAACAAGCGTTTAAAATTGATAGGGTATATTACGATTTCAAATTCGGTGGTTATACGGGTAGTATCTCTTCCCCCCGGGACTCAACTATACGGTTTATGCTGCGCACTCGAAACTACGGCGATATTTACGATCAATACATTGATAAATATGCCCGGGATCAGGCGCTAAGTAAGCGATTCTCAGAGCAGGTCTCTCAATTGGTTCTGACCACAGCTAAGAACCAGGTGATGGAAACATCAAAAGTAACCGCAGACATTTATATCAAAAAAGGTAAATATGCACCCACAACTGATTACTCCCCGGAAATGGAGGAACATTTCACCGCGGAAATCCGTTTTAGCGGTCGGAAAATATCTGCAGACGACTTTTTGGAAAAATCTATTGCCGTTCGAGACGCTGTTCTGGCCAAAGGCTTTAAAGTTGACGAATTTGGTTTCGATTATGAGTGGGGTGTTAAAGGTGAAGGTTATAGTCTGGATGTTTCCCGTGAACAGCTAACCGCTTCCCAGCAAGAGTTAACGCCCTGTTTGATAAATTACGAAAATTTCAATGCCAGTAAACACTAAAGGGGCTCCGGTTGGCAAGCTGTTGTTTTGGATGGCTGTCGGCGTGATTCTCTGGAGCACGCTGTTAACCACCGTTGGTTCCCTGGGAATCCCGATTTTCCAATAGCCCTCTTATCAATTATGCCTCCCTGACTCACTTACACGTAAACTAAACCGGATACATCCATTGGAACTGCCCGCGGTATTGACAGGCTCCTTCAGGAATCCTATAATGCATTTACTAGTTTACTAAATTAGTAATTTAGTAAACCACAAGGGGGCAGCTTGATGAAAATACCCACTACTTTAAAACACAAACCGGTTATCATCTCGGAAAACTATGAAAATGTCGACGGCAGATATGCTTATAATTCGGATGCCAAAGGCCTTTCGCTGGGATTGGCCCAATGGAATGACCGGGGCAAGGTAGATATTTCCGCCAAAGTATGGAGATATACCGGGGAAAAATGGTCCCGGCAGTCGGAAGAGCTGCCGCTGCACCGGGTTCTCGATTTGGCTATTTTGGTCTGCCGTGCCCAACTCCATTTTCAAGAGGCTTATCGCTATGAGCACTTGTATGACACGGAAAAACCGGTTATAGACCGGGTGGGTTTGCAAGGGGACGCTATGACCGTAGCGATTTGTACCGACAATGAAAAGATCCAGGAAGACATCAAATTATTCCGCCAGGCACTCAGTAATGATGATGAGATTATCGGTGAACGCTTGCGAACTTTGTCAAGGCTATTGAAAGAGTTGGGGTATTGATAAATGAGCCGGACCAGGAAAAAAGTAAATATCGCCATCTTCCTCGACGATACGGGAAGAATAACGCAAATTCCTGTCCCCCGTAGAACCAAGCTGCCGGTCCTGGCCTACCTGGCCAGCAAATTTGAGGAAGATCGGATCTACAGCGAAAAAGAGGTCAATGCCATCATTGCTGCGTGGCATACTTTTGGAGATTATTTTATTTTGCGACGTTTGCTGATTGATTACAGCTTGCTTGATCGGACCGCCAATGGAGCTAAATATTGGGTGGTAAAGAAAGCGGATGCAGAAGGAGGTCTAGCTGATGGATAGGAAAAAGGAATTAAAGTTGCAGTACCAGCAGATGAAACCAGCGATGGGCATATTTTTAATTTGCTCGCGGATCAGCAATAAGTGTTTCCTTGAAGCAACACCCGATCTTAAAGGTCGAATTAATTCTACTAGGTTTAAGCTGGAAAGTGGTGCCCATCCCAATCGCGAGCTGCAAAGGGAATGGCATGATTATGGCGCAGGCAATTTCAGCATCGAAATCCTGGAGCATCTTGCTTATGACCGGGAGGAAGCGAAAACCGACTATACGGAAGATTTGGCTTTGCTGCAGATGATTTGGGAAGAAAAACTGGCCCGGGAAAATAAGGTGTTTTATAAAAAATAGCCTGCTTGGCGGGGGGAGTATCACTAGTGGTCAATAATCCCGTCCCCTTGACACTCTAATTAGATCTGTACTTTTATTAAGGATATAATTAGAATAACTGGTGTCGGCAAGGATGACTCCGGCTGGTAAAAGGAATACTTTCCTTAGGAGTGACGGCTGACAGCCGGGATTATGTCCAAGCACTTGCCGGAGCCCGCGTAGTTGTTCTTTCCCTTAGGTATCAGGTTGGTTCGTTAGGAAACAGCCCTGGGGGACGCAACGAATCTCATACACGAAATCTAATTAATCGGGAGGCGGTTTTATGAATACGGTTGAAAAGGCACTCATGCACGCACTGTTTGTTCACCTGCACCACAACACCGATAAGGCGATTGATTTTGCTCTGTTCAAACAGCTTAATCAAAAAATAGACCAGACCTGGCCCGGGGCTTTGCTGGTAGGGCCGGATGCCAATGATGATGCCGCTGTGGTTAAAATTCCTGGTTCAGACTGCTTTATTACCGCTAAAATGGAAAGCCATTGTTCCCCCAGCGTTCCCCGGCCTTACGATGCCGCCGCTACCGGTGCCGGGGGAGCGATGCGGGATGTGGTTGCCATGGGTGCCAGACCCATGTTCCTGTTGGATTTTATCGGCACCCGCCCGCTGGAAGACGAGGTGATCGTGGGTCCCTGTGGTTTTGATGGCAAATGCACTTGCGGCAACTGTGAGATAATGACCAGTAAGGACAGGATTAACCTGATGCTTAAAGGGATGGCGGACATGTGTGAGACCATGGGGGTATTCGTGGTGGGAGGTGGCTTTTCTACTTCCTTCAGTGATATCGTCCCAGCAGTGGTAGTGTCTGTTATCGGTAAACAAGTCACGGAAAAACCTCTTACCAAGCCAGCCAAATCTGCCGGCGATAAAATCATTATAGTCGGGGAAACGGGGACCGATGGCAATGATACCCTGTACAGAGCCGGTCTGGTGCCAGTGATGCAGCCCGCTCTAGCTCTTTTCCCCGAGGAGAGAACTACTATGGAAGCTACCCTGGCCGCTTTCACTACGGGAAAGATTAAAGCTTGTTCTGACCTGGGGGCGGCTGGTATTGGCGCTGCCGTATGCGAATCGGCCCGTTTCGGAGGATTAGGGGCCAAAGTTGAACTGGACCAGGTTCCGGTGCGAACTACGGAAATTACTCCGGAAGAAATCTTTATCTGTGAGAGCCAGGCGCGTATGTTGCTGCAAGTCGAACCGGGACATGTTGACGAAGTGCTGGAGGCTGTCCGCAGCAAGAACGGTATTGCCGCCGTTATTGGCGAAATAACTGACCGCGATTATAGTGTTTTCGAATACCAGGGGAAGGTAATCGCTACTATACCCAATCATCCTTCCCCGGAACTCCTGCGGAAGCTGACCGACTAGGAAACCGCAGTTCTTGATAGTCCAGGAGGTATTAGGGCTGTTTTATACAACAGCCCTAGTACCTCCTTTTTGTTCGCTCACCACGCTCATTTGGACCTCTTATTTTCCGCGGTGTTGATTAGAATGACATCTCGCCAAAACCCAGGCTGCACCCGGGCCCAACGTTTAAATTGATTGGCCTTCTTCCCGGACCCGTCCCCTGTTTATTTATGGTACGGCTCATTTTTGAGAATCTTGAAGCCGCGGTAGATCTGTTCGGCCAGGATGAGTACGGCCATTTGATGGGGGAAGGTCATGAGGGAGAAAGATATGGACAGGTCTGCCTGGCATTTAAGGTCGTTGGAGAGGCCGTGAGAGCCGCCAACTACCAGGTTGACACGGCTATGGCCGGAGCCGTTCCATTGAGCGACGTGGCCGGCCAAGTCCTCCGAACTCAGTTGCCTCCCCCGACTATCCAGCACTATCAGCAAATCGTCATTCCCCAGTAGAGAGCGAATACGCCCCGCTTCCTTTTCCAGGACTTTTTCTACCTCTTTTGGTCCTGCTCTGGGACTAACCTTCTCCTCCAGTCCGTCAACCAGCTCCAGGTTGCAATAGGGCCCCAGACGCTTGAGGTATTCATGAATACCATCTACATAAAAGGGCTCTCGAATTCTGCCTACGGATATTATGCGGTATTTCACGGTGCTTCCTCCCAACACAGGGGTTCCAGAATATATGCAAAGGTTATGCCATGGGGCCTAACACGATACTTGTCTATTCCAGTGTATCCCAAGTGGTAGCAAAGTGCACAGCGAGTAATTGTAAAAAAGTAGCCGGGTGTGGCTACTTTGTTTACAATTGGTCTCTTTCCCCGGTGGAAAAAAATACATTTTAGCCCGGGGTGTCCCCCAAAGGTAGGCACGCATAGTATAGAGCAAACCATTTTAGACCTATTTAAAGGAGGGTTGAATAATGCCTCAACCGGGCAAAAAACCGCTTAACTTTGTCAGTTCCGTTCCCGCCAGCGGCAGCACCAATGTCTCCACCAGCCTACGCACGATTACCCTGTTATTTGACAAAAACGTTGTCGATAATTCTGTCTGGACCAACAATCGCAGTCAAATAAAGATGTGGGCAGGTCCCTTTAAAATCCCCATCCGCATATCCCGTAGCGCCGCCTTCTCTGAACGACGTAAAATTTTTGTTACGCCAGTCAATGGCCTGGTCGCCAATACCAAGTACACTATCGCCGTTTATCCGGACTTGACTTCCAAAGCAGGGGAAAAGCTGGGGAAAACTGTTATCATTACCTTTACCACTGCCAAGGCCAGGGCGCCAAAACCGCCCCAGCCCGTCCCCATTCCGGAAGAATAGTTTTCCACTCTTACCGCCCGGGTATAGGGTCTTATCCCTTGCCCGGGACGATCTCCAACCCTCTTGTGGCATATTTTCCCTCCCGGACGATGGGGACGCCTTCTGCGGGCCTTTTTAGGAGGCCAGCTTGATTTTTACGCTCCTGGCTTCGGGCTTCCCGGCTCCGGACTGTGGCAGGCGCAGGAACTGCACCTT
>Ga0116193_1001033_pt1 | contig 24433 bp, 16 predicted proteins | sample AD_UKC115_MetaG_FD_89892 | JGI IMG/M metagenome (GOLD analysis project Ga0116193, IMG submission 89892) | Active sludge microbial communities of municipal wastewater-treating anaerobic digesters from Hong Kong - AD_UKC115_MetaG | ecosystem: Engineered > Bioreactor > Anaerobic > Digestate... | reverse complement strand
GACTATTGAAGAATCCGGAAGCCGCTGCTCCATAAGCTTTCTTACCCAGCTTCTCGGAATAATATTAGGACCGTGAGCTTCTCCCGTATGGAGCTTGACCGCGACTTTACCGCCGATACGGGAGCTTACACTGTCATACGCCTTAATAAGTCCATCAGCTGACAATTCCCGTGTAAAATAAACGACGGCCTTCCCGCCCTGTCTGTTCTCGTAAGGAATGTAACGATTGCCCGGAATTACCATAAAGTGCCTCCAATAACTCGCTCACGAATCTCGCACAAAACGGAAAACGCGCAAATCCGTGAGTACCAGATATATCTTGATTGCTTTCGGATATTCTAACACAACCGGGCGTCTCACGCAGATTAAAGGCAGGCTACAACTCTCTTGATATTAATACCCTGGTCTGCAAATTTCTGCTCAAATTCGGTGCGGACATTGTCAGGGTCATACTCACTGTTATGAAGATCCCTGGTAAGCTCCGTCAGAGTAAATCCACAGTGCCTGAATTCTTCGAGTGAGAAGTCGAAAAGTTCGTCGTTGTCAGTCTTGAAGCACAGCTTTGCGCCGGGCTTCATCATAACCTTGTATTTCTCAAGAAAATCCCTGTATGTCAGTCTTCTCTTGGGCTTGTTCTGCCTTGTCCACGGATCCGAGAAATTAAGATAAAGGCAATCAACCTCTTCTTCTCCGAAGTAATTCTCTATGAGCCCGGCATCACCGTTGATAAAAAATATATTTTTTAGTTCAAGATTACTGGCATTCTCCACAGCCGCCAGAGTAACAGAAGCGTCACGTTCCATCGCTATATACAGAATATCAGGATTACGCTGAGCCATCTGAGTACAGAATCTGCCCTTGCCGCATCCGATCTCAAGCCACAGCTTTGCATCGGGCGCGAAACCGCACGCCTGTCTCCATTTGCCTTTGTTAAGCATCGGTGCTTCAAACCAATATGCATGGCACCTGTCCATACGCGCCGGTATATTGCGCTTAGCTCTCATTCTACTCATAAACTTATCAGATAATCTTCTCCGTAAATTTGGTACCGCCAAGCACATGAAAGTGTGCGTGCATAACTGTCTGTCCGCCATCTTTGCCGCAGTTGTTTACAACGCGGAAGCCTGAATCAAGTGACTTAATCTCACACACCTTGTCAATTGCTGAAATCACCTCGCCCATATACATGCGGCCTTCCTCTGAATGCGACATATCGCGTATGTCATCAAAATGCTTCTTGGGAACAACAAGAACATGAACCGGAGCTGCCGGATTGATGTCGTTAAAACACAGAACCTTGTCGTTCTCGTAAACCTTGGCAGATGGTATCTTGCCAGCCACAATATCACAAAACAAGCACATAACTACTCTCCATCCTGATTACTTTATCTGAGATCTCAATACTTCTTCAGCTTTAGCAAGAGCCTCCGGGATTCTGGATGCATCCTTGCCGCCTGCCTGAGCCATATCCGGGCGTCCGCCACCGCCGCCGCCTGCAATCTTAGCAGCTTCACGGATTATGTTTCCGCAATGAGCACCGCAATCGACAGCAGATTTTGTAGCCATCGCGGTAAAAAGAACCTTGCCTTCTGAGCATGACGCAAGGAAAACAACTCCGTTGCCTATATTGTCTCGAATCTTGTCAGCCGTATCTCTTAATGCTGAAGCGTCGGAAGCATCACATGTTGAGATGACAGCCTTTATTCCACCTATCTCAATCGCCTTGGCTGCAGCATTCTCAGCAAAGGAACCTGCCTTCGCCTTCTCAATGTCAGCAATCTCCTTCTCGAGACTCTTAAGTTCACCGTGAAGTGCATTGATTCTCTCGACTATCTGTTCTCTGCCGCTCTTGAGAGCACCGCAAGCCTCATCAATGAGATCTCTGTCAGCTTTGCTCATCTCGTAGCACTTGGCTCCGGTAACAGCCTCAATACGCCTTGTGCCTGCCGCTATGCCTGCCTCAGAGACAATTCTGAACTGACCTATCTGGCCTGAAGACTTAAGGTGCGTGCCGCCGCAGAATTCCATATCAAACGGATTGTCAAAATCTCCGACAGATACTACTCTGACAACAGAACCGTATTTCTCACCGAAGAGCGCGGTAGCTCCAAGCTTCTGAGCATCCGATATTGCCATCTCTCTGGTAATTACGGGAATATCCTGTAATACAACATCATTTACAATGGCTTCGACTTTGGCAATCTCTTCTTTTGTCATTGCCTGGAAGTGGTTGAAATCAAATCTCAGTCTGTCGTCCGCTACAAGAGAACCTGCCTGCTCAACATGATTGCCGAGAACGCTCTTGAGTGCCGACTGCAGAATGTGCGTTGCGGTATGGTTACGGGCAATTGCCATTCTCATAGCCGCGTCAGTATTGATTCTGACCTGTGCGCCCTGTCTGACTGCACCTCTGGTAATCAGTAACTTATGCAAAAATTTGCCTGAATTATCTTTGTCAACCGATATGACAGAAGCTTCAAATCCGTCGCCTGTTATTACGCCGTTATCGTGAACCTGTCCGCCCATTGTTGCATATAGTGAAGTCTTATCAAAAACGGCGATTATCTCATCATTCTCAAACGCCTCTTCTTCCGGATACAGATTGCCTTCCTCATCAGCCTTGATGATATGAATAAGTTTGGCATCACATCCGAGTTCAGAATATCCGACAAACGTCGTTGCATTCTTATCGGCAACAACTTCAGCCGGAAGTTCTGTTCCGCCCCATGCCGTGTCATTGATAGCCTTAGTTGCCGCTCTTGCGGTATCCTTCTGATGCTTCATTGCAGCCTTGAATCCGTCTTCATCAACTGTCAGACCGTTGTCTGTCGCAATCTCCTTGGTAAGGTCAAGAGGAAAACCATATGTATCGTGGAGCTTAAATGCATCCTCTCCTGCAAGAACCGTTATGCCTGATGACTTGCACCCGGCAATCATCTGATTCAATATCTCGGTTCCGGCAGCTACTGTTCTTCCAAACGCCTGCTCCTCCTGTGCAATTATCTTCATGATGTAATCCTTGCGTGTAATAAGCTCAGGATATGCATCTTTATTTCTGTCGACTACGACCTCGGCAATTCTGACAAGGAAGCTGTCTTCTATTCCCAGAAGTCTGCCAAATCTCGCAGCTCTTCTCATAAGTCTTCTCAGAACGTAGCCCCTGCCTTCATTGGAAGGAAGAACGCCGTCGGAAATCATCATAGTTGATGACCTCATGTGATCCGTAATTACACGAATCGCCACATCATCGTCATGGTTTACGCCATATGTCTTGCCCGATATCTCGCATACAGTGTCAAGAATTTTGCGGACTGTATCAACCTCAAAAAGATTATCAACGCCCTGCATAACGCATGCAACACGTTCCAGGCCGGCACCGGTATCTATATTCTTCTGCTTCAACGGAAGATATGTTCCGTCTTCCTGTCTGTCGAACTGTGAGAAAACAAGATTCCAGATTTCAACAAACCTGTCGCACTCGCAACCGGGGCGGCATGTAGGTTTGCCGCAGCCGTAACGTTCTCCCCTGTCAAAATAAATCTCCGAACAGGGACCGCACGGACCTGTGCCATGCTCCCAGAAATTGTCTGCCTTGCCAAGTCTTGTGATTCGGTTCTCAGGAAGCCCTATTACATCTCTCCAGATGGCAAAAGCCTCATCATCTTCCTCATATACTGACGGCCAGAGCTTGTCTTCAGGCATCTCCAGTGTCTTTGTAAGAAATTCCCATGCCCAAGGAATTACCTCGTCCTTGAAATAATCGCCAAACGAGAAATTGCCAAGCATCTCAAAATAAGTGCCATGTCTTGAAGTATGTCCAACATTCTCAATATCCGGAGTTCTGATACATTTCTGGCATGTTGTTACTCTCTTGCGAGGCGGAACCTCAGCACCTGTAAAATAAGGCTTCATAGGCGTCATTCCCGCATTAATCAACAATATGGACGGATCATTTCTCGGAACGAGTGAGAACGAAGGAAGTCTCAAATGTCCCTTCGACTCAAAAAATGACAGGTATCTCTCTCTTATCTCATTTAAACCCAAAGGCTCCATGGCAGCTTCTCCTTAAAAATAAAGAATGTTCAAAACTTTAGAATTATAGAACTAAAATCAGGCCTTTGCAATCAAGACAGGGAACTTATAGTATTCATCGCCTTTGTCAGGTATTGATTGAACTTCTCTCTGATACTGTCGTTCTCTATCTTAAGTTCCACTCCTTCAAAAGTCATAATCTCAAACAAATCGGTATACAGAGTAGGTACATCTGCAACGCGGAACTCGAGCTTCAGCTCCCCTCTGCTCCCAAGCCTTGTATCATCTATATTCTCGGCAGGTCTTACTCTTGTCGCAAAAGCATTGTAGGCTTTGAGTGTGTCTATCGCACTTCTACCCTTTATCAGTATGGAAAGGTTAACAACGGAATCCGACGAATATGCCGACAGTGAATTGTCAAGAAGTGCCTTGAGAGCCTCATCACGCATGATGTCGCTTGCGAATCCGAAGAAAGGTTTCTTCTTTGCAATGACAACCTTGTCAACACGGTCAAGCCTGTAACGTCTCAGCGCCTTTGCAAGCATATTACTGTCAAGTTTGCCTGCAATCTCATTGTCAACAGCTATCAGATAGTAGCAGTTGTTCTCCCAGTCAAGCGCCATCGGAGAGACATACTTTGTGCTGACCTCCATAAGTTCATTGCCGAGCTTGTACCCGTAACTTATCTCAAGTGCCCTGCTGTTCTCTATTGCATTGCGAAAATTATTGAGCCACATTATGCGCTTGTGATCTATTTTGCCGTCATGCGGATAAAGAGCCCGCGCGCTGCAGTCATTCACGAAATACTTAGGGAACATCGTCTTAATCTTCGAGCATATGCTTGTGCTCGTAAACGGAGTGGTGTTGATTGCATCGACAATCAGTCTTGCCTCATCAATTGTTATCTCGTCTTCAAGCTCTGATTTCCTGTACTTCTTGCCTTCGACGTATATCCAGGCTGATCCTGACTTAACTTTCTGTGTCCGGCTGACGTATTCATTAATCTTGCTTATATCAGCATAGATAGATTTGCGTTCAAACGTGTTATTAAGCTTCTGCTGCAGATATTCGATCAGTTCGCTGACCGTAACTCCTTCATCATCAAAAGAACTCATATTGTGCTTGAAGTAGTCGTATAGATAAAGTATCTTGAGCTTCGAGAGTTCACTGTTGGCCATAATTATTCCTCCTGTATCTGTACTGTTAATGCAATTATACACGTAACAAGAGGCAACGCTATTATTCATAAAATGCATAGAAACATAATCTTAAGCAGCTTAACAGCAACAGGCAAACAGGCTGAACCGGCACCTGAACATATGGTTATCCGGAGCAGCTGCAGCTAATTACACTCCGTCTTCCCTGACCTGCTGCGTCTGCTTCGCTTGCCGGAACGTTCTGCGGCAATGAAATCATCAGGCTCAATCTCACGCGAACATACATCTTTTAAGTCTTCTTCGGACAGGTCAGCTTCACTCAGTCTGTCTTCAGCAGCCTGCTCGCTTAATTCACAGACCGGTTCTTCGACCGCAACTGAGACGGCAGCTCCTGCTTCATTCTCCCGGTCCTTCCTGCATGAAGACATAACTCTGCCGGCGTCATCTGCAGCGAACTCACAATCGGTCACGCATTGATTGGTCTCTGCAACACCATCAGAATTACGGTCAGATTTACAATCAGGATTATATTCACGGTTGTCATCTTCGCACAACGGAGGCGTTGATCTCTCAATGCTCTCAGCTTCACTGAAGCATTCCGATAAATCCGGTTCATTGTCAGACAAACCGACGGATATACTCATATTGTCAGGCGAAGAATTCGGCTTTGCATCATTCTGTCCGGCAGGTCTGCCGTACCCGCCCGGCACATTCGGAACACCTTGAACTGCTTTGTTCACGCAAATTGACTTGGACTGGACCGTAATTACCGAGGAACGCAGCATTCGCTGTATATTGTCGGCGCTCTCAACCAGGCTCGAATGATTGACACATGCGGCTCCTACAGCCGCTGCCAGCCTGAGACACTCAATCGCCTTTGTTACCGCATAGAACGCACACTTGAGATGTCTTGCGAAATCATCGGAATTAAAGGCGGTCTTAATAAATCTTGTCTCATAATCAAGCTCCAGCGCCTGATTTACAAGACGTTCTGCCAGGGCATTGTGTCCCTTGGCCCTAAGGTCCGACGCATATACATAGCTGCCGGTCATAAAATCATTTGTCAGCCTGAGCATGTCAGGTTTACCGGAAGTTCTCATAACTGTACCTCCTTCAGGGGCATTGTATTTATTTCTCAGCTGCAGCACTTACAATACAGATGTTAACAGGTTTCGAGGTTTAAAATGCCGACAAAAACCGACAAAAACCGACAAAATCGCCTTACTGCGTGGTAAAATATATCCGCTTTTTTATGATGGAGGGTTAATTTTTATGACAATCAATGATTCAATCGGCTGCGCCATTCCTGACATTCTGTTTCCGAAGAACGGCACAAACCTTGAGAAATGGGCAGTTATCGCCTGTGATCAGTTCACATCGGAGCCTGAGTACTGGCAGAGTGTTGAACAGAATGTCGGCAACGCTCCGTCAACTCTCAGGCTTGTGCTTCCGGAAGTATATCTTGGCAGTGATGAAGAGACAACCCGGCTTAAGGATATTGCTTCTTCAATCGACAGATATATGAGTGACGGAACTCTTGAGACTCTTCCCGAAGGATATATGCTGATTGACAGGGAGACGTCTATTCACTCCTCACGCAAAGGTCTGATAATCGCTCTGGATCTTGAAGCATACAGTTTTGAACCCGGAAACAAGAATCTGTGCCGCGCAACTGAAGGAACTGTCTTAAGCAGAATCCCGCCGAGAGTCAAAATCCGCGCCAATGCCGGAATTGAACTTCCACACATTATGCTTCTCATAGATGACCCTGAAGACACAGTTATAGGCGCTGCCATGGACAAGTGCAGAGCCTCCGGAACAGCGCCTTTATATGACACTGACCTGATGATGGAATCCGGTCATATAAGCGGAACGTTTGTAAAGAAAGGAACCGTGATTGCGGACGGCATCACGTCGGCACTCGATAAGCTTCATAAATCGTCTCCTGACGGACTCTTGTTTCTTGTCGGCGACGGCAATCATTCCCTCGCTTCCGCCAAAGCCCACTGGCAGAACATTAAAGCTTCCCTTAATGAAGATGAACGCAGAAATCATCCGGCTCGCTATGCTCTTGCAGAGGTAGTGAACATTCATGACAAAGGTCTTGACTTTGAGCCTATACACAGAGTTGTTTTCGGGATGAATCAGAATGATTTCATCGCCGGTGCGCTGAGTTTCTATAAAGATAACGGAATCACAGTTGACAGCAAGGCCGATGATTCAGCACAGAATTTCACTGTTACCGGTGACGGCGACGATATGTTTGTCAACCTCGGCAATGCTCCGCATTCGCTCCCTGTCGGTTCAGTCCAGCTATACATTGACAGTCTCGTAGACAGTAATCCTGATATCACCGTAGACTATATTCACGGCGAAGAAGCTGTAAGATCGCTCGGCAAAGGCAGAAACTGCGGTGTGCTTCTTCCCGCAATTTCGAAAAACACGTTTTTCGCAACCGTAAGCCGCGAGGGAGTCTTCCCGCGCAAGACATTTTCGATGGGCGAGGCATTCGAGAAGAGATTCTATATGGAAGCCAAGAGAATCAAGTAAAATATGATGGAAGAGAAAGATTTCAACAAGTCGGTATGCATAATAGGCTCCGGTCTGTCAGGGCTTACCTGCGGCATGTACCTCGCGAGGGCAGGCTTTAACGTCTCTGTCGTCGAAGAGCTTACATCTCCGGGCGGACTTCTGTCATACACGAGAATCGGCAGAGAATATCTTGAGCTTCTGCCGCATCATATCCGCAAAAGTGACAAAGCACTGATATCACTCTCAAAAGAGATGGGAGTTGAGGACAATATTGTGTGGGCTGCAACGAAGTGGTCCGGACTCGCGTCATCGCGCTCGGTCGGGTATTTCAACGGTGGTTTCTCATGCCTGATTTCAAGTCTTATGCAAGGTATCACGGACAACGGCGGCAACATACTTTTTTCGACAACTGTCGCCGAGATATCGACACTCGCAACGGCCGACGGTTCATCCGGTTACAGAACCTCCTGCATACTTACGAATTCCACAAGATATGTTCTTGACAGCAAATACGTGATTTTTACTGGTTCCTGCAGAACATTCATCAACGTGTCGCACGGTCTGCCGATTCCTATGGATTTTCGCGATACCGTAATGAACATCACATACAAAGCCGGAATTACTGCGCTTATGGTACTAAAGCAGCAAAAATCAGTCATGTTCTACCAGAAAGCACCGGCAGGCATGCCTTTCGACAGCATTATCAACCATTCGGTCGCTTTCACCGGAAGAGACTACGGCGGCAGCGTAATTTATCTCAAGAGCCAGTGTTCAATTACCGACAGCATATGGATTGATTCAGACGCGTCAATAATGGACAAGTATTTCACGGCATTCAGGAAACTGTATCCGTCCGTAAGGAAGAGCGACATAAAGTCATGGCGTCTGACCAAGACACGCTACGCTCTGTCAACGGAGTACCCGCAGGTCGACCTCACAAATCCGTGTGAGAATCTCTATGTCTGTTCAGCCGGGCTTACGCGCTACGGCGTGACTGACACACCGAAGAACCACATGGATCCTGTTGTCGCACTTGCAATCAAAATAAGCTCTGATATCATCGCCAGAGCTGAAGCCGGGAATGAGTCAGAATCTCACATCAACGGCGGTCCTGAAGTCACAAATCTCACAGAATATATTTAGGGGGATCTATGTTAAAGTTTAAATCCGCTAATCTCGCTGAGGCAACAGTATTTGAAGCTCCGATAAAGGCACTGCTTTTTCTTGTACCGTTTATTGCGCTGATCTTCACAGGTCTTCTGACTATGGGGGCCACAGACACCATTTTTGTGCTGCGTTGGGTTATCGTTCTTCTCGCACTTAACCTTTCAGTGCTTCCTTTTGCGACGCGCCTGTTCCGTTCTTTCGGCAGCGGAGGATTTATTCTCTCTCAGACTCTTGGTATCGTCTTTGTCAGCGCGCTCGTCTGGACCCTGACCTATATCGGAATATACCGTTTCACGCTTCCGCTTGTTATAGCGGCCATCATCGCGGTCGCTGCGACAGGTTACGGAGTTAAACCGCTTCGCAAAGGTCTTGTCGAAAAAGTCAGCGAAAAGTATTACCTTGAAAGAATCATAGTCGAACAGACACTGTTTACCGTAATGCTCACCCTGATGTGCTATTTCAAAGGCTTCCTCCCCAACATAAACGGTCAGGAAAAGTTCATGGATTACGGTTTCATTGTCTCAATGCTTCGCAACCCGTCGCTTCCGGCAACTGATATGTGGCTCGCCGGCAACTCAATCAATTACTACTATTTCGGTCAGTTTATGTGGGCGCTTGTAATCAAGGTTTCCGCAATAACTCCTGAAGTCGGCTACAATCTCGCCATGTGTTCGGCTACGGCGATTCCTTTCGCGATGTGTTTCTCATTAGGCACAATGCTTATCGAAGGCTCGGAGAAATTCGGCTTTCACAGGAACACAGCAGTAAAATATCTCACAGGTCTTTTGACCGGTCTGTCAGTCTCAATCTGGGGAAATTCACATTCATTCTTCTATGATCCGGACAGTCTTGGCAACTCAATACTCAGTTTTTTCGCAGGGCTCGGAGCCAAGGTCGGCACCACCGACACATACTTCTTCCCCGACAGCACCAGATATATCGGCTGGAATCCCGAAGTTACGACGAACGGCGGAGATTACACAATCGAGGAATTTCCTTTCTATTCATATCTTGTCGGTGACCTTCACGCCCACGTCATTTCAATGATGATAGTGCTCCTTATAATTGCCGTGATACTAAGCCTTGTCGTATCTTCTTCAATGCCTGACAATCTTGAGAAGTCCATTAGGAGAAGCAGATTCAATCTGTCTTCTCCGGGAGGAAGGCTGACTTCAGAACTTAAGGTCACGCTTAAAGCCGAATTTATTGTGGTATGTCTTCTTCTCGGTGTCGCGCAGATGACGAATTACTGGGACTTTCTGATCTATTTCATCTTCTGCTCGATGGCCGTATTCATAATCAACACAAGAACTTCCCGTAACTTTTTCTCAATTCCCGGTATATTTGTTTTTACGGCAAATGTTGCCGGTATACTCGCCATATACTTAAAGTTCGGCAGCATTCCGATTCTGCTTGCTGCATTTGAAGGTCTGCTGGCTTTCCTGTCGTATCTTTACACGGTATACGACCCTTCGGCTCTTACAAGAACATCTTTCCAGATGAGCGTTATGTTCACACTGTCGTCACTTGTGGCACTGCCTTTCAATCTCAATTTCAACATGATCTCAAATTCTTTGGGCGCGGTTAAGAACAGATCTTCACTGTTCCAGCTTTTTATTCTCTGGGGAACGCACGTGATAATCTGCACTGTTTTCCTGATAGCCGTCATAATCAACCGCAACTATAAGCTTGCGACTGCAGCAGAGCGCCGCAAAAGGAGATTTACCGTATCGGTCAACGAAGAACCTGCCGGCGGATACACCAACCCCGTGGCACGTTTTTTCGGGGAGCGCAATCTGATAGATGTGTTCGTATGCGGAATGACCGTTGTTGGAATACTTCTGCTTATAGCACCCGAAATTTTCTATGTGCGTGATATCTATACCAGCGGCTATTTAAGGTCGAACACGATGTTCAAGTTCGCGTTCGCGGCGTTTATAATTCTGTCTATAGCGATGTCTTACGCTGTGTTCAGGATGTTTTGGATTGTAAACCGCAAGGGTGTATACAGTACAGCAGCCCTGGCATTGTCTATAGTATTCCTTCTCTTCTGCTTTGTGCCGGCACACTACACCGTTCTGTCACTCAAGCAAAGATGCGGAGAGCTGACCAAAGAGAATTACCATGGACTCAATGGTATAGACTACCTCGATACCTACAGCAGCCAGTACTCATATATTCCGAACGAGGGCGGCCTCAAATCCTACGCTGACGCGATTGACTGGTTCAACGCGAATGTCAGTGGTGTCCCTGTCATCTGCGAAGCATACGGCAACAGCTATACCGACAACTGTATCGTATCGTCATACACGGGTCTACCGACGGTAATCGGCTGGCAGACTCACGAGTGGCTCTGGCGTTTCCACGGCATTGTAGACAAATCAACTGATACTCTGGTCTCTGACCCTGACGATGACGTATGGCGGCTCTATATAACTCCGCGACACACCGATGTCGACATAGTGTATCTCAGTGCAAATACCGATGAGATTCAGGCAATCATCAATAAGTACCACATTGAATACATAATTCTCGGCAATCTTGAGTATTTCCAGTATAACTACGACAATACAGAGACTTTGAAGAAGCTCGGTCAGGTGGTATTTACTTCGGAGAACCTCAACATATTCAAGGTCACTCCTGCGTCTGCCTCATAAGGAAGTATCTATCCGCGCTTTGCTTCAGTGAAAATGTTCCACGGGTATATATCATCCGTGCCGTACACAAATCTTTCCTCTGCGGCATTCACGGAAGGTCTGACAACCACCTCTGCGCAGCACAATGCTATCGGACATTTTATGCGGCTGCCGTACTTGCCATCACCTGCCAAAGGCATTCTGCGCGAGGCAAACTGCGCTCTGATCTGGTGTGTCCTGCCGGTCTGGATAACTGCCGTCACAAGTGACATATTGCTTCCCTTGTCATATGATTGAAGCTCATAGTGAAGCAGAGCCTCCTTAACACCTTTTCGCATCCTCTTAACGGGAAAAGTTCGGTTTGACCCCGGATCGTGATACAGAAAATCATGAAAGTCCCCGACGTCCGCTTCCGGACGTCCCGTACAGATAAAGCTGTATTTCTTCGATACAATCTCTCCGTCAAAAGACCTTTTCGCGAGAAGAATGATTCCTCCGACAGGTTTGTCAAGGCGATAAACCACACCATAGCCGTCTTTGGCAGAATATACGGAATTACAGATTGTCTCGCTGTCTTCTCCCGGCAGCTTCCCGTAAACTGTAACATTGTTATATTGCTTTATAATTGGCATTATCAGCACACAAACAGCGAGATTACCTCGTGCCCTCCGTTAATGAAAATCTCAACCGTTCCAACGTCTTCAAGAACCGTCAGCTGCGGCTCATACGCGAACGCTTCGCTGAAAATTGTCCTTCCCTCGTATGAGACCCGGAGTCTTCCGTCGCTGTAACTCACAAATCTGCTCTCGTCGACACCAAATCCTATTATCTCGTCGGCCGGCAGCATTATCAGCAGATTATCAAGGTCAAAAGACAGTTCCCTGAAGCACGCCATAGCACTTGACCCTCCCAGACGGCTGCTGTACAGCCATCCCGTAATGAGCCTTCTTCCGAGGCTGTCTTCGAAGCTGACAGGCTTAAGAAACTCTTCCCCTGTTTCAATAACCTTGTAATCCGGATCACTGCAGCTTCCGGCGCCATTCCGGCTGCATTCCGGCTCAGAGTCAAATCTCATTTTTGTTCCGTCAAAATATCCTGTCGCGAAAAGAATTCTCGACGGCAGGTGTCTCTCGCTCTGAAGCATCAGAACCCACCTGTCTTCAAGCCTGAAGATTGCTGGACTCTCTGCGACGCTTCCAAGCCCGGCATCAGAAATAAGCTCGCCCAGAAATTCCCAATCCGTGAGATTGCCGGATCTGAACAGCAGCACCTTGGCGACGTTGCTGTCGCCTGCTCCGACAAGCATTCTGTACTCTCCTTCGAAAGCAAATACATAAGGGTCTCTGAACTTGCTGTAATGACATTCATTTCCGGCGCAAGATACAGTGGCCGGCGGATATAGAACCGGATTTCCGGGATACTTTGTGAAATTTACCGCATCATCCGAATATGCCGCAGAAACTGTCTCTGAATATCCGCGTGAAACCGACGTATAGAACAGCCACAGTTTCCCGTCCGCTACTATGGCACTTCCTGACATACAGCCGAGAAGGTCCTCATAATCGCAATCCGGCGATAAGGCCGTCGGCATTTCCTCCCACATAATAAGGTCACTGCTCACGCAGTGACCCCAATGCATACTTCCAAATCTTTCAGAATGCGGATTGTGCTGGAAGAAAGCATGATACTTTCCCCTGAACTGTGCTATCGCACAGGGGTTGCCCAGCCAACCGGATCTGTTTCTGAAGTGATAATTCAAGTTTTAGTCAAGCTCCAGAAGTGATACTCTGAGAACTCCCTCAGCTGCCGCAATCTCATCCATAATCTTCTGTGTTACAGGCTGCTCAACTGCAACGAAAGCCTGCGCATGCTGGTTGTCGCTGCCATCCTGGTTCTTTCTTCCCCAGTGCATACTGCAGATATTTATGTTGTGCTTGCCGAGAATTGTAGCGATTCTTCCGATAACTCCGGGAACATCATTATTCTTGATTGCAAGAACAGTCGACGAAAGCGGGCAGTTCATCTCATATCCGAAGAAAGAAACAATCACCTCTGTGTCAGGTCCGAATACAGTACCGTTTATCTTGAGCTCTCGTCCGTCTTCTGTAAAGAACTTTACATTGATAAGGTTGTTATACTTCTGAATCGAATCAGTCTTTGTCTCAACTACTTCAATTCCGCACTCGTTGATGCTCTCCTGAGCATTGACGTAAGATACGTGATCGTTGCCCATACCTTTGAGAAGTCCCATGACAAGCGACAATGTGATGATGCCTGTTCCAGAATTCTCGGCAAGCTCACCTCTGTAGCGAACTTCAACCTTCTTGATGGGTGTTGCTTCAGCCTGATAGTACATAAGACCGATCTTCTGGGCGAGCGAGCAGTAAGGCTTGATCTCATCGATGCTGCCCGAGAACGAAGGCATATTGATTGCCGCAACAAGGTCACCCTTAAGTGCGCCTGATATGAGCTCAACAATGCCCTGACCAACCTTTGCCGTTGCTTCAACAGTCGAGGCACCGAGGTGCGGTGTGATGTAGCAGTGAGGAGCATGAAGCAGAACATTGTCGAACTCCTGCTGATCCTCAGGCTTCTTGTTGTATGATGGCTCTTTGTCGAAAACATCAATAGCCGCAGCCGCTACCTGACCGTCTGCAAGCGCGTCAGCCAGATCCTGCTCATTTACAAGTCCGCCTCTTGCTGCGTTGACAATTCTTACGCCTCTCTTGCACTTGTAAAGCTGCTCCTTGGCGATAATGTTATATGTCTCTTTTGTCTTAGGTGTATGGAGTGTAATGAGGTCTGATTCTGCAAGAAGCTCATCAAGAGTCTGGCAACGCTTCACGCCGAGCTTCTCGAACTTCTCAGCGGGAATGTAAGGATCGTATGCAATTGCATTCATTCCTACGCCCTTGAGCTTACGGGCGACAATTGAACCGATACGTCCGAGACCTATGATTCCCACAGTCTTGCCCTCAAGCTCGTATCCTACCCAGTTTCCTCTTCTGAAGTCATGGTTATGTACGCCTTCGTTGGCTTCACAGATATTTCTGAAGATTGAGAAAGCGTGGCCTACCGCAAGCTCACCTGCTGCAGTATTGTTTGCCGTAGGAGTATTGAGTGCGATTACGCCATGCTCTGTGCAGGAAGCGACATCAATGTTGTCAATTCCGGTACCGGCTCTGCCTACTGCCTTAAGGCAGTCAGCGTTGTTCAGAAGCGCGGGACTTACCTTTGTCGCAGATCTTACTATAAGAGCGTCAAAACCCTTGATATGCTGCTCAATCTCTTCCTGAGAATGACCGAGGTACTCTTCAACCTCGTAGCCTTCATCCTTAAGATACTGTACGCTCTCTTCAGCAATACTCTCTGTGATTAATACTTTCATCTGTGACTCCCCCTTGTGTTGTGTGATTATAATAACTGCTTTATCAGCTTATGCCTTGGCTTTAAGATCTGCTATAACTTCATCAAGATCCTTGAGCATCACCCTGATATCATCCGGTGTTGTATCAGCCATATGCGCAATTCTGAACGTTACGTCCTTGAGAGGTCCGTATCCGTTACTCATGAGATAGCCTCTCTCGCCCATAGCCTTGTTGATATCCGCAAACGGAATTCCGGTTGTGTTTGTGATGCAAGTTACCGTAACTGACAGATTGTCCGGATCTGAATAGAGTTCACAGTTCTTTCTTGCCCAGTCGCGAACAATCTCCGCCATCTCGCAGTGTCTCTTGTAACGGTTATCGATACCTTCCTCAAGTATCTTGTCGAGCTGATAATCGAGCGCGAACATGTGTGATTCGGAAGGTGTTGAAGGATACTGGTAAGGCTTCTCCTTGACAAATTTGACAAGCTCGACATAGTCGAAATAAAGTCCTCTGTTCTCGATTGTCTTTGCCTTCTCAATCGCTCTGTCTGAAACGGATGCGATTGCGAGTCCCGGAGGAAGTCCGAGACACTTCTGCGAGGATGTAATGCAGACGTCGATTCCAAGCTCATCAACCGGAATATAGTCGCCGGCCATTGAAGATACAGCATCAACGCATACGATAACGTCAGGATACTTCTTATATACTTCAGCAAGACGCGCCATAGGATTATGTATACCGGTTGAAGTCTCGTTCTGTGTAATTGTAATGAGGTCATACTTACCGGTGGATAAAGCTGCTTCCAGCATCTCCGGAGTTGTAATCTGTCCTAACTCGGACTCAAAAATATCTGCTGCAATACCGTTGGAGGTACACATCTTGTGCCATCTCTTGCCGAAAGCGCCTATTGAAAAAACAGCCGCTCTTGTCTTGGTAAAGCTTCTTACAGCTCCCTCCATGAGACCGCTGCCTGATGAGGTTGAGAGAACAATAGTGTTCTTGGTACACATTACCTTCTGCAGCTTCTCGGAAATTCTCTGCTGCAGGGCGGAAGCGTCCTTGGTCCTGTGGCCGATCATAGGTGTTGACATCTTCTCCAGAACGTCATCACTAACCTCTACCGGACCCGGAATGTAAAGTCTCTTGTGCATGGATAAAGTCCTCTTTTCGCTCATATTTGCTTTAAGCAAAGCTATTATATACTTGTGCAAATTGAAAATGAAGTTGTCGACAATGGTGCGAATCAACAAAAAAAGAATTCCCCGCAACCTTTTTATTGGTTTACGGGGAATTCAAAGCCTTAATGATTTTCGCTTTCCTTTACATCAGTTCACAGTTATCGCACCTGCCACAGTTGTGGTCGTAGTTGTGTTGCCGTCTGCAGCTGCCGCAGTTGTTGCAGCGGTAGTTGCGGCTGTGTCGCCTCCTGCAGCTGTTGTCGCGGCAGTCGTATAATCACTTGCTATTTCTCCCGTGATAACGCCTGCCGGAGGAAGCAGAAGCTTGTCATTTGTGTTCGGTCCGGTATATGTGTCAGCACTCAAACCGTTGTATGCAAGAATAATTCCGATTCTCGGATCTGATGCGTTCTCAAGATCGATGTTATAAACATTGTGGAAGAGATCCCACCATGTTCTGTAGCCTATATAATCGGAAAAGTCGTAATAACCGATAGGCGCAGTATCAGCAGCAGGCGCAGCGGTAGTATCTGTTGCCGAAGTCTCAACGACACTCTCGGATGCAACCGGACTTGGCGTCGACTCCGTTGACTCGTTGGCATTGGAGTTGCTGCAGCCTTTCGCGATAAGGGATATGACAATAATAATAAAGATCAGTAAAACTGCGACAAATGCAAGGAAAATATAGCCGTTGCGGTTTAACTTAAATCTCTTGCCGCCTTTGCCACCGTTGCCGCCGTTGCCGCTTCTTGCTCCGTACTGTGCTGTGCGGGATGTGTTCGGTCCGCCCGGTCTTGTTCCGGCGGCACCTGTTCCGGCACCGGACGGTCTGTAGGCTGACTGACCCGGATTCGTGTACTGTGACTGCTGTTGTGAATAGTCAAGCGGCTGCTGTGTCTGAGAACCGTTGACACCCTCATAATCATAAGCATTGCCGGCGTTTCTTGCGCTCGTATCGTCAACACCGAGAATAGAATTCACCCAGTCATCGTCAAGCTTGGAAGAAGACGAAGCAGAAGCTGTCTGTGCCTGAACCTCAGCCTCCGGCTGCTCGTACTGAGGCATCTGAGGTTGATCCGGGTTCTGAGGATATTCCCCGTTGCCGCCCGTATAACCCTGATTATTTGTATCATCGCCTCCAAAATTAACAAATTCATTTCCGTCCATAGCTGCACCTCCCTGAGCATTATATGCACCATAGTTCTGCTGGTCGTTCTGAGGGAATGCTTCACCGCCGTACGGCTGATAAGGCGGAGCAGCCTGTGTCTGTTCCTCTCTCAGTATTGAATTGTCGTAATCACCGTAAGTATAGGTATCCTTCGGCTCCTCATTAACCGGCTGCTGTGAGTTGATGGCATTTACCGGAGTATCATAATTGTCGCCGTCATAAAGCGGCATCTGAGGAATATCGTCAGCAGAAGAAATTGAATCATCCTCAACCATCTCGACGCCGTTTCCGAACGGCAGGACGAACGAATCATCCTGCGTCCGTTCAGCATCGCTCTGTGATGCGGCCGGTGCTTCAGTCTGTACCGGCTTTGCAGGCTCAACCTTGCCTGTCTCAGGGAAATCAACGTTGAGTTTATCTTCATCGCGGACAACCGGCTTCTCTTCATTGATATCATATTCCGGAACAAACAGCTCCGTTGCATCCTCGGAAGGAACCGGCGCAGGTGCAGGCGCAAGCGTCGCATCATCACCAAAAACAAGCGGCGGAGTATCCATAAGTTCTTCTGCTCCCGCCTTGCCGTAAGGGTCAAACGGAACCTCTGACGCTTTGACTGCCGCATCATCTGTCTTCTGCTCCGACAAACCTACTGTATCTGTATTGAAGACTATCTCATCAGCTTTGTTTACTATCTCCGGGGCCTGCGGCATCTTGATTTCTGACACAGGCTCTTCACTGAGTTCTTCAGGATTGGTCTCCTGAACATGTGCCTCTGCTTTTGCTCTGGATTCCTGAATGGCTTTTGCAAGAATTCCGTTACTGTCCTGCGCAAACAGGATTGAATTCAGATTCTCCACAGGCTTCGTCGGCGAATCGTCGGAAGTATCCGGCGTAAACGCTGTCTGTGAAATCGTCTGCATCTTTACGGTATTGGAATTATCGTTTCCGCCGGAAGCAGCATCTGTGCCGTTCTCCGGTACATCACCGAAACTTGTAACAAACGGCGAAGTCATTGCTGCCTGAGCAGGCGCTGATACAGCTGCAGAACCCAGAGCAGTTCCCGCAGTCTGTGCCGCTGCCGCAGCCTGTGCCGCGGCTTTTGCCGTATTGCTGTCTTTCTCCGCGGAAGTCTGCATCGCGCTGAACAGGTTCTTCATGACTTCTTCTGCTGATATCTCCTGAATAGGTTCTGAAGCTCCCGGAAAATCAATTTTATCAGCCTTCACGGGACTCTGACCGCTTACCGCCGTCTCATCACCGAAAAACAGCTTTGCGCCGTCGCCTTCTTTGACTGCATTGCTCTTGTCCGCCTCAGGACCCTTGCCGTCCAGATTGACGAATCCGGCATCTGCGACTGCTTCAGCCGCAGCTCCTACAACACCGCCTTCAACAGTAGATTCAATTATCTCCGACGTATCTTCTGAAGCTGCTTTATTCTTTCTGAAACCAAACAGTCCTTTCTTCTCTTCCTTCGTCACGCTCTCGACAAAAGATATCGAGAACTGCATAGGTGTATTTGGAATTCTTGCCGATGCCTGGGTAATAACGGCACCCGCCGCGTCACACTGATCGTCAGCATCAGTAAGTATCCTTAGGATCTCACGCTGTCCCAACGCATCATATACGGCCTTGTTGCAAAGAATAATGCAGTCATCCGGTGTAAGTGTGAAGAAATTTGACCACAGGGCATTGGCGGTCTTGGACGAACAGTAATACTGAAAATCTCCGACTCTGTTGCCGTATGCGTCAATTGCCTCCATTGGAATACCCGCGTCCGTGAGCGGGAATAAAGTATCGTCTCTGTAAAGAAAGGCGAGACCGTTGCCGATTGTAACGGCAAAGACTTCCGCATCCTTAACGATAACACCAGAGAAATAAGGTGTTCTGACTTCACTGTCCGGGAGCTTCATCGTTCCGGCTACGTCTACCGCAGTCGAAAGGAACTTTTCGATCATAGAATCGATTTCCTTGTGGCCGAACTTAACATCGGAACAAAGATTACGAAGCTGGGGTTCGAACGGGGGAAGTGTTCCCGGCTCAAAGCCCTGAATTGTTGGGTGTGTAAAGATAGAGAAGAAGAAACCTTTCTCTTCCTTGTCTATCGTAATATCTGCCTGACGGTTTTCCCTCTTGCCGCAGAGTCTTCCGTCCATATAGAATGCATCCGTCAAAACCTGTGATGGAAAATATCTCGCCGTTAACGTACTTGCAAGTCGTGTCAACGTAGCCATTTGAAATTGTCCTCCGAGTAATTATTCAAAATAATTATAACACATCGATTATTTTGACAAACATTTTAAGGGTTTTTTAACACTACTGTCATAAAAGAACGCGGAGAATACTCCCCGCGTTCGTAATTATCCGGCAATGCCGTGCTGTCAGTTTCCTGCAAGTTCAGCATCCATGTGTGCCTGAATCTGTGAGTACGTACCTGAAAGAGCATTGAGATATGCCGTATGGATCTCCATGTCAGACGCATCAGGGTATTTCTCCTGCTCTTCCTTGATTATTTCACAGGTGTTGATGTAACCCATTCCGTACTTGACGTAATAGCACGGGTCTGTGAGCACCAGTGTGTAAATGTCCTGCAGCTGGTCTGCAGTCATCTCTCCGTAAAAGCTGCTGAAATTATCATTATAGTAATCAACGCAGTCCTGGAGACTCCAGCCTTCCCAGTGAATTCCGAAATCGATTCTCGTGCCGTAAACGGTATTCATGGCATCTTCAAGCTTCAGCAGCTGCTGAACATCCTCGGACCCGCCTTCGCCGAAATATTTCATTACATAACACTCGCAGTATGTTGCCCATCCTTCAGCATAACCAATTGAATCGCAGATATACATGTAGGGGTGCGACGTGTGTGAACGCGTGTAGATTGACTGATACATATGCCCCGGGTAGCCCTCGTGACCGAGTGTCACGCCGATATCGCTATCGGCATTGCTGTTATTAACTATGATTCTGTTGGAATCGAAATCATCAACATGGTACGCAATATATGCGGCAGGACTGAAATTCTCTTCGAGTGCTTCAGGAACATCCATCAGTGAATACTTGTGTTCAGGGATCTCCGGAAAATCAGTCTTGATTTCTCCGTAAAGGTAATCGAGATTCTCCTGGAAAGTTCCCTTGCTGTAGCTGTGTGACAAATACTCATCAACCCAGTCCTGACCGCCGTTGATAATTGTCTGCATGCCGGAAGCTATACCGCTGATCTCATTGTCAACACTTGTTATGGAGTCATCAACAGTCTCATCGCTGTTTGACTGTCCTCTTACGATATAGGCATAGTAGGCATCTCCGCCGCGATATCTGCAAAGACCCGCGTCTTCTCCGCCGGAACCCTCGAGAGCTCTCATTCGCGTAGCGCACTCTTCAAATTCAGGGAAAACGACATCGTGCATCGCCGTATCATTCTCATCTATAAGTCTGTCTCTGTCCGTATCTGACAGGCCGTCGATGTTGTCGAGCCTTGAAGCAAAAGAATCATACAGGAAGCAGTCGTCCTTCTGCTCGACGAGACTGTCAAAAGACTCGGCGGCTTTCTCATAACTGTTGTCAGATGAGATAAAACCATACTCAACCCGCTTCTCTTCAAACGTACACATGTCGTCATAATATCTGTCAATATCGTCAAGGAGAAGAATGTAATTCTCCGCATCTTCAACGGTGTCAAACTGATAAAGGTCGAGAATGAAAAGAATATCAGACTGAGGACCGACAAGGTAATTGAATGTTGTAGTGTAATAATTAAAAGCTGTATATGAGTATCCGTACACTGCTTCCTGAATGTCATACACCATCTTGTCGTAACAGATGCGGTCGTCATCATCCAGAGTAGAATAATCTATAGTGTAAAGCTTCTCGAGCTCGCCGCTGCAGAAAGCCTTCTCCTCGGGATAATCATCAGCGGTTATATCGACATCACTCCAGGACACATCGTCACATTCAAGTCCCAAAGCCTCAGGGTTCTTGAAGTAAATTTCTATATCGGCATAATCATCAACATAGTGCTGAAGGTATTCAGTCTCAACCTGATCAAGAAGCGTTGCCGCATCATCGCCGGCAACATCGCCGGGCGCATGCTCTGGATGAATCTCTTCTGCTGTAGCCACGTGATCCGGGTACGTCAGATCGTCTGATGTCTCGATGTAATCATCAAGTCCATCGGGCTGGGAAGCCTGAGACTCATCAGGATAAGACGCATCTGAAGACTCCTGCGGAACAGATGAATCCGTCTCGCCGCTGTCGCAGTATTTGGAAGCTCCCCCACTGACAGCGTCGTCATCGTCGGAATCCTTCGTACTCCTGCGCGCGTTGCATGCTGATAATGAAAACAGCATGGCGGCCATAACAAGAAGCGCCGTTAATTTGATATGGAATTTTTTCATTTAGGAATATCCCCTTCCTGTATTTATCGGACATCATTATATCAAAACATGCTCATAATTGTTCGTCAACGGGTAAATCATTCGCGAACATGTCGCGAATCTCATGCACACGAACGACAAGCCTGCGGTAATCTACCGCGCCGTCGGCATGCTTGGGAATTGATGCCAGGAAAACTATATCCGTCGGACGCTGTTCCTCTTCAAGAATCAGACTGCATTCTTCATTGATTGCCGTCTCAAGTCTCTCCATCCCGGTGTTGTTGTAAAAATATGATTCTTCCGGAACCACCGCCGAGACAACCACAGGACCTGTTATGGAATCGATAACAACACTGCAGACCTCAACCACGCCCTCACACATCCCGACTACTTTGTCTATCCGCACAGGATATACCGATTTGTTATTGATCTTGAACACGCGTCTGTATGTGCCGAGATAATAGAATTTCCCGTCCTCACTTTCTTTGCCGATCTCACCTGTAAGAAACCAGCTTCTGCCGTCGGTCAGTTTGTCATAGACAGATCTGACGCTTCCGTCCTTCATCCGGTATCCGTTGCATTTGCAGTCGGAACGCACTGCTATCTCCCCTTCGGTGGCATTCGGTTCATCGAAAAGCGTATCTTTATTGACTACCTTCATCAGAACCCCGGGAAGCGGAATACCGAATGCTCTGTCTGTCGCGAAATCAGGCGGTGCATATATGCACGAGAAAGTCTCATCGTATCCGTTCATCGTATGGATCTCGCACTTCTTCCTCATCATGTCGAAAATGTTCTGAATGCCGGCTTTCTGCGAAGAAGTCAGAAGTCCGCCGCCGCAGATAATGAACGACACACATCTGAGAGCACTGCGATAATCTATCATGCCGTTGAATTTGGCAAGTGTTCCGGCATAGGCTACAAGCGCATCTGGTTTGTATTTTTTGATAGCATAGGCAATATTGTCGCAGTCAAACCAGGTAAACAGAAGCACGGTCTGGCCTGACAGCAAAACGTCATGGACACCTACAGTGAAACCGTAAACATAACAGTACTCATTGAGACACAGCACCCGCGACTGCCTCTTGAGAACGTCATGTGAGTGCTTATGCAGAAACATCTCCTTGTCAGCCGCAAGATTGACAGCCCCGGAACTCAGCTCAGTAGCTATGATATCCTCGTTGAAGCTTATTGCAGTGAAGAACAGTGCCGTGTGGGAGTTGTCTGCACATACCCTGACATCTTCAGACGCTCCGGTAATGTCTTTGCGTCCGGTATCGGACATCAATGAATCCCAGAAACAAAGCCTGATTCCGTTCTGGTGACAGGACGGTTTATCATATATGGACAGCGGATTGACAATATATTCCAGCCTGCTGACACCTGATATATAGTCGGAATACTTCCCTATTACTATCATCCCGATTTTTGTCTCTTTGGCGGCTTCAATATATGTGTTGTATTGATTGTGTGACATCAATGCGTATGTGGCTCCGGTTCCGACCGCAAATCTTCTGAAATCCTCCGGTGTGCTGTCAGGAATACAGAAAGCAACAGACGCACCAATCTTGTCCAAAGCATAGATTGATATCAATATATTCGGGCAGCCGCCCATGCAAAGGCACACAGTATCACCCTCGCGCACTCCGACAGAACTCCATGCATGTGCGGCGTAATCAATCTGGTCAATCAGTCCTGCATATGTTACCTTGAGCTTCCAGTATTCATATGCGACTCTCCCGGGATATTCATGTGCCGCTCTTGCCAGCCTGCCATACAATGTATCACCGCTGTTCGCGGCGGATCCGGTCTGCTCCGTCAGGTATGAAGGATAGAATTTGTTCCAGACGTTATCCAATATTCAGGCTCCTAAAATCAATTATGTTTAATAATATACTCAATTCTGACATTGGTAAACCCCCCAAGAGTTATCTTGGAGGGTTTATCATGGGGGTGTCAGAATATGCCTGCTATGAGGCGTATTCGAGCTAAGTTAATCGGCAGTGTCCTGGAGAGCGGCAAAACCTGTCTCTCCGGTTCTTACCTTCATGATGTCAAGAACATTGTAAACAAATATCTTGCCATCACCGATATGACCGGTATATAGTGTCTTTCTTGCTGCATCGACAACATCCTGAACCGGTACCTTTGATACCACAATGTCAACCTGTACTTTCGGAAGCAATGAAGCCTCAACAGGTACGCCTCTGTAGTATTCCTGGCGTCCCTTCTGTACGCCGCAGCCGAGCACATGTGAAACCGTCATTCCTGTAATTCCGATCTTCATCATTGCGTTCTTAAGAGCATCGAGTCGGGCCTCTTTGCAGACAATCTCAATTTTTGTAAATCTCGGACCATCGGCATGGTTCTCATCGAAAACAGGTACCGACTTGATCTCGACTGCCTCAGCTGCAGGGATAGACCCTGTAACCGCAACCGGTGCATCATCACCTTCAACAATCGCCTGCGGTCTCATTGCGAAACCGGCAAACGCTGTCGGAAGTCCATGCTCTGTTGCATCGAGTCCTTCAATCTCTTCCTCACGGGATACGCGAAGACCTACAGTCTTCTCAATAACCGTGAAAGTAATGAGCATTGTCACTGTGGTCCATGCAATGATACATGTAATTCCGAGGATCTGAACTCCGAAAACCTTAAGTCCTGCCAGGAAATCAGTTCCGTTGACAAGAGCATATATAGGTCCGTCTACACCGGCAGAAGCTTTGCTTGTTGACAGAAGGCCGGCCGCCAATGTACCCCAGATACCATTTGCAAGATGTACTCCGACCGCACCGACCGGATCATCAATATGGAACTTGGTG
>Ga0116193_1001031_pt1 | contig 24467 bp, 16 predicted proteins | sample AD_UKC115_MetaG_FD_89892 | JGI IMG/M metagenome (GOLD analysis project Ga0116193, IMG submission 89892) | Active sludge microbial communities of municipal wastewater-treating anaerobic digesters from Hong Kong - AD_UKC115_MetaG | ecosystem: Engineered > Bioreactor > Anaerobic > Digestate... | reverse complement strand
TTGGTTAGAGGTTGTTGAAAAACTTCTCACCTTTAAATATAATGAAATAGATAAAATCTGGGGAAAGATACTGGACGATCCGCCAAGTTCCCCCGCGTTTTACAAGGAATTGGCCGAACGCCTGGTCAAGGCCAAGAAAGAAGATAAACTAGCGGAACTGATTGCATTGGCCGGAATGCAATGGGCGGAAAACAACCGGCACCGCGATGCTTTGAAGGTCATCAACATTGTTCTTCCGTATTTCCGCAACAATCCCACCGAACTTCATGAACCACTTCTGACCTGCCTGCGCGCTGTATATGCCAATCGCCCAAATGTAGAGCGTTTCCTCAAATCCACCGGCCTGCTGTACGATACCGAAATTAAAAAAAATTACGCGATGCTCAAGACGCTGCTAGCCTGCGATGAGGGGCAGGTCTATCGCCACCCGACACGTGGAGTGGGCGTTGTCCAGGCAATGGATGAACATGAGCAGTCAGTCGAAATTGATTTTGGCAACGGCAAGCCGGCTCGATTTTCCTTTGATGGCGTGCGGCAGTTCTTGCAGGCGGTTCCAAGCAAGCATTTTCTTGCGCGCAAAATTCACGAACCAGAAAAATTAAAAGAATGGGCGCAAAAGGATGCCCCGGCGTTCATGCGTTCATTTTTGCGCGATTTTGGCGGCACCATTAAGCAGGGCGATTTGAAGGCGCACTTGACCGATCGCTTCTTTACTGAACGCGAATGGACGTCGTGGTGGAATAAGAATCGCGTAAAGATTCGCCTGGATTCGTGGATTGAGTTTCGCGGATCGGGCAATGTCACCATTGTCCTGCGCGATAAGCCGGTCTCATTCCACGAGGAATGCGCCAATAATTTTGAGGCAGTGACGACCTGGGGCGAGCGCTTTGAAATTTTGCGCGAATTGATGCGTGTGCAATCCGCAGCCGATGTGGAGCAGGCCATTTCCAATCGTCTGGCCAGCGCGTATGACAAGGCTGTTGCCGAAATCCCAGTGAATGCACCAAGCGAGAAACTCGATGCGGCTGGTTTGCTGCAGGATTTGCGCAAATTTGATAAAGGCATTGCGGTCAGCAAGGGCGCGGATTTCGTTGAGATTCTCAAGCAGATTGATGATCCGCAAGCCGCCATTCAGGCCATGGAAGTTTACGATTACCAAGTGCGCGCCGTGGAGGCATTAAGCGAAGCAAACGCGGAATGGCCCGAAATTCTTTCCTCCATGTTTCTCGATTGCCCATTGCGCTTGTCGCAGGTGGTCATCAAAACGCTATTTGCGCGCGGGCGCAATTCGGAGGCTACCGAGGCATTGGAATCACTGTTTGCCCGCCCCTCGATTAATGCCGAGGTATTCGTCTGGGCCAGCCGGCAAATTCTCGAAGGCAAGTGGGAGCAGTCGGTCATCGATATGCCGCCGATCTACCTGCTTGTCTGCCTGCTTGATTTTATGGCGGAACTCGGCGCGGACATATCAGCTGAGGAATCACCTGATCCGGCCAAGCGCAATGCGTATGCCCGCATTCGCGAACTGCTCATGACCGACGGGCATGAGCATGTCTGCCGCATCCTGCGCGATGTTTCCACCGAAGAAGCGCGCCACTTCCTGGCCTCCGTGCAAACGCACAAGGCATTGAGCGATACGCAAAAGCTGTCCATCGAAACAGCATTGCGAAACCTGCGTAGCGACTTCGAGGATGCCAACGCATTCGGACGAGGCGCGGAGATGATTTTCTCCACGGCCGAGGCATTGCAGCGCGTTCGCGAGGAATACCAGCGCATCAAGACGGTTGAAATTCCGGCCAACAGCCGCGTGATTGCCGCGGCGCGGGAGCTGGGCGATTTGCGCGAGAATGCCGATTATCATGCGGCCAAGGATTATCAGAAGGTGCTGTTCGCGCGCGTGGAGGAACTGCATGACCTCGTTTCGCGCGCGCGCGCATTTGATCCTGAGGCAATTCAAACGGATGTCGTTTCACCGGGCACGCGCATTGCTGTGACTAACCTTTCCAAGGGAGCACAAGAAAATTACACGCTCCTGGGACCATGGGACGCGCAATTGGAACACGGTGTGTTGTCGTATCAATCGCCCTTCGGACAACAATTCCTGGGCAAGAAAGCTGCGGATGAATTTGATGTCATATTGCCCAGCGGCGAAAAGGTTCCCTACCGCGTCAATAGCATTGAAAATGCGTTGCAGAATGCGATGGCATAAGAGCGAATAAGTCTGAAAATGAGCCGCAGAGTGGGACAGCGCCACCCACCCTGCGGCTAAAATAATCCTTCCTATCTATGTGGCACATCCCCTCCTTGTGGCCTCATCAGACTAAAGCCACTTCTCAGCGAAAACGCTGCCGATCAGGAGATCGGCAGGATCATCGCATTATTTACTTAATCACCCTCACCATCGTCACATACAGATCTCCGGGGCCTTCGCTCGCCAGCCGGAAGTCCATGGCCCCTTCAAATCCACCGTTCGCCGCTAGTTCCTCGATGCTGAAGGTTGCGGTCTTGCGCTCCTTATCGCCTGTATTCTCCACAATTGGGCTTTGCACTTTCTCGCCTTTGCTGTTGGTGGTGATCAAGCGCCACTTCGCCGCTGCCTGATCGGTAAAAGTAACTTTGATTGTGGCGGGCGCCGGTTTGGCCCAGAATACCTTGTCCAATTGGAATGACAACCCATCCTGCTTGTTGGCCAGATCCGTCCGCCGTCCGTCAAAATCCTTTTGCATTTTCGACGCTGTTTCATTAATTCCCGGGCGCTCGATCGGCAGATCGGCCACGCTGCGGCTTCCCTCCACATCGCGCTGAATGAGCCAGCGTTCGATGTTCTTGAAGGTGCGGTTGCCGCTGACTTTGGTTTCGCGCAGATAGGCCCAGGCATCCGGCGCCTCATCGCGTGTGCGTCCCTGCGTCAAGCGGACGTACTCATTAATCTCTGGATTCACTTTCAAAGTTTCAGGACTGACAAATTGGAAATTCTGGCGCATCTGCAGTCCGCGCAGGGAACTGATGCGATGGCGGTATTCATCGCTGTTCTTGCCGAACCGCCATTCCCAGCCTTTCCCATATTCCTCGTTTTCATCGCCGCGATAACGATGTTCCTTGATGGTCGGATTCTCGTCATCCACAACGCAATAACCTTCGGGCGTTAATTTTGAACCCCATGCCGGAGAATCCAAAGGGCTAGCCATGAAATCAACAGCCCCGCCGCGAATGCCTGTGCCATGGTCAATCGCATATTTCCAGATATTTTCGGTAGCCTTTTTATATTCCGGCGTCGGCCCGACAGGTCCGCCCGACATCCAAGCCAGCTTGTATTCCACGCCCTTGAAGCCAAGCAGCATCGCATCCGTGCGGCGGCGCAGCCAATCGGCGAATACCTGCGGCGTTAATCCCGAAATCTTCTCCAGAGCCTGTGCGTCTTCTTTGCGCAGGAACAATTCTTCGCCACGCGAGGGGCTGATGCCATGAATATATCCATAAACCACATCTTCGCTTTGCGCGATCCCCGTGGCGCTGAATGCCTTGAGCAATTCCTGGAACTCCTTGTCAACCCCCGGATCCCATGGCGCGACTAATGAGATACGCCAAGGCTGGGTTGCAGTCAGGGGAGGGACGTCATAGACCGGCGGATTGTATTTCTTAATGACCCAATCCGGCACGCCTGTCCGTTCAACACCGGTCAGGTGCAGTCCCACTCGCATGCCATTTTGCTTTGCGCTTTGGATTTTCGTTTTCAGCAGGTCCCAATTGTATTGACCAGGAGCGGGATTCAATTCAGCCCATTTAATATGAATGCCCCAAACCGTGATTGCCGGATCGAAACGTTTCTCGCCCCATGTCACGAATCCGGAGTAGGGGGCGGGTTGGGTGGCCTGCGGAAAGCTCCAGTCCCAGCCCGCTTTCACGAGGGGAGAAAGCGCTTGCGATGATTGTGCAACGGCAGCAGTTGTGATCATTGTCGCTGCCATCAAACCGGCCAACAGTCGCTTTTTCATGATGTTTTTTCCTTGTAGGATAAATTAAACGGTATGTCTCATGTATGGGATTGGAAGAAAAAATGCAAGCAATTCTGGTCGAGCCATGGATGGCATCAAGTTACTGAAAGGCTAGTTTTCGCTCATTTTTTGCCGATTCCGCAATGTAAACATTTACGTACCCATAAACGAGGAAACTCCATGATGCGTTTTGTTCTTGTCTTCTTGATTGCATCCATGTACGGTTGCGCGAATGTAGCTGGTGTAATGCCTATGAACGAGTGGCAAAACATTAGGCGACAATCCTTATATATCATAAGAAATAATTGTGAATGAAGTGAGCAGTTGGGGCGGTGTGCAGGACCGGATGCCGCGCCGGAATGGGTCGCTGTGTAGTTTTTAATTGCTAAGCTAAATGAATCGAACGATTCACGCCTTCAAGGATAACGGCTGGCGAGACGCAATTAATCCTTTGAATTCGATTTCTTTAGGTGAAGTGAAAGATGCCCAATCCTGAAGGGACAAAACCGGAAACACCCAATGGCCAAATGATCTGGGTTCCACCCGGTTATGAAGTGGCCATGGATACGCCGGAACAAAATGGACCGTCGAATCGCCATGTGTGGGAGCATATCTGGCTGCTGTGGCGTTGGCGCTGGTTAATTATTTTATGCTTTCTGGTTTGTTCCGGTGTCGCATTACTGTCAGCTTTGCGTGCAACTCCCATCTATGAAGCCACGGCCAAGCTGCGTATTGAGCAGGATGCGGCAAAAATTTTCTCCTTCGATGATCTGAACCAGGCACAATCATGGAGCGATGTGGATTATGTGGAAACGCAGCGCCAGATCATAACCAATCGCTCCATTGCCGAAAAAGCAATTGAGCGGCTGAAATGGCCTCGTCACGCGCCGGACACAAAGAAAAGCAATTTCAGTTTAATGGGAAAAGGCCGCGAACTGGTCCATGGACTGCTTTCATTTCTGCGCCCTGCCGACAACAAACCTGCCTTGGCGGGAAACCAGAAACTCCAGGAAGAGCATAAACGAAATCAGATCGTCAGCAGTTTCCTGGGATCCCTCTCGGCTACAAACGTTCGCAATACAGAAATTGTGCAGGTCAGTTTCCTTGATCCGGATCCGAAGGTTGCGGCTGAGGCGGCCAATGCCGTTTGCGAGGAATACATTCAGTGGAATTATCAGGCAAAATTTGCTTCCTATGATTATGCGCGCACGTGGCTGAAGGATAAACTCGAGGAGATGAAGGGCAAGCTCGAGCAGTCCGAAGAAAAATTGCACGAATTGGCCGGCGGCCAAAACATCCTTCCCTCCTCAAACGGGGCCGATGATTTGCAGAAGGATTTAGAGGAAAGGAATAAAGTCGTTTCTGAGGCCGAACGCGCTGTGTTTGAGAAGGAATTTGATTTAGCCAAGTTCAATAATGAGTCGGATTTGGCGGCCGTGTTGCCCAAGGATGATGCGCGCATCCAAAAGATGCTGCAGGATTATGCTGAGGCACAGGTGCGGTATGAGCAGGGACGCGCTCAATACGGTGCTGAAATGCCGGAAATGAAAACATTAAGCGCTGCGGTCAAGGTGCTTGAAACGCAACTGCAGCAGGAGAAAAAAGCGGCTTACGAAAAGGCCAAAATCGATTTCGATCACGCCAAGTCATCGCTGGATTTCCTACGCCAGGCCTATGAAGGCCAGCGTAAGAAGATTTTGGATCTTCAGCAGAAGCTGATTCAGTACAATATTCTGAAACGCGAAGTCGACACCAACCGGGAGATGTACGACAATATCCTTCAGCGTTGGAAAGAAATCGGCGTTTCTTCCGGCATTAAACCAAGCAATGCCACGGTCATCCAGGCAGCAATCGCTCCGGAAAGCCCCAAATTTCCCAACAAGACCAGAACACTGGGCTTGGGGATGGTCATGGGGCTTATGCTGGGAGTGGGGTTGACGTTTTTCATCAATTACATGGACACCAGTGTGCGCGATGCTGATGAAATTGAGCGTATCACGCGAACGAAGCCCCTGGGCTACATCCCCACTCTGCCAAGCGAACATACGGGCGCTGGCAAGCAGCTGGGAATTATCACGTACACTCAACCCAAATCAGCTCAATCCGAGAATATTCGCGCCATTCGCACGGCGCTGCATTATTCCATGGCGGGACATTCACCCAAGGTGATCCTGGTAACCAGCGCTTTGCCCAGTGAAGGCAAAACGATCACCTCCTCGAACCTGGCTATCTCTTTCGCACAGAATAACAATCGTGTTCTGTTGATTGATGCGGATCTAAAGCGGCCCTCTATTCATAAGCATTATGATGCGGTGGATCGCCGCCGCGGCCTGACGGCTGTTTTGACCGGCGAATTGCCCATTGATGATGCCGTTCAGGAGAGCGGCATTGAAAATCTCTGGGTGCTGCCCAGCGGCTCGCGTCCACCTAATCCCGTTGACCTTTTAGATTCAAAGGAAATGCGCGATCTGCTTCAGGCAATGTCGGCGCGTTTTGACCGCATCATCATTGATACGGCGCCTGTTATTGACATGGCCGATACGATGGTGCTGGTGCCGCGAGTGGATGGGCTTGTGCTCGTGGTGCGACCGGGTAAGACTCCTCGTGCGGCTGTTCGCCAGGTTTGCAATCAGATCAACTCTGTTCATGGCCGCAATTTGGGAGTTATTTTGAATCACCCACAACAGAAGGGCTCGCGCCGTTATGGCAGCTATGGGTATGGCTATGGGTATGGCTACGGGTATGGCTATGCAGGCCGTTATGGCGACGACGTGGCTGATTGTGATCCTGATTCCAGCAATGACAATCATAACGGCAACGGCTCGGCCAAGCCGGGTGCTCGGGCTACCAGGGCCTAATTGATCATTAATTCTTGGGATCAAAGAACCTTATGTTCAAATTGAGCAAGGATGATCGTGAGCGCCGCGAGCAGATGCGGGGAAAATATGCCTCGCAGCTTCATTGGTATGGAGTCATGACTCACTGGGGCCAGGAAGATCGACTCAAGCGCGAACTCGAATCGGCTTTCAGCGGTGCGGATCTGCGCGAAGTCTTTGTTCCCGAATTCGTGCAAACAGAATGCCCTGGCAAGAAAACCAGGTCTGAAAAGCTGTTCGGTGGCTATTTGTTTGTGCAATGTGAGATGCGCGACGAGATTTATTTTCAAATATGCAAGTTTCCACAAGTCCATCGCATTCTGGGGCTGAGCTATCGCATTCCCTCCGTCATTGATGATTTTGAAATTGCGCATTTGAAAAGATTGCTGGTATTTCAGCCCAAGCCGCGCATGATGCAACGTTGTGCATCCGGCCAGATGGTGAAAGTGGTCGATGGCCTGCTTAAAGGCATGACCGGGCAAGTCGTTCAGGTGAATGCGGAACACATAAAAATCGAGACATCATTTTCCTTTCTGGGCTATGATTCTGGGATTTGTGTTTCGCTGCCACACGCCAGTGTGCGGCCCTTTGCGAGTCGCACAAGTGAAACGTCCATCGGCAATGTTGCCGTGGCCTGAACAACAGGAGTTTTTCTTCATGGGATTTCTTCACTGGATTGTCAGGTCTTGCTGTCTCGCCTTATTGCTCGTTCCCGCCATTGCGAGGGCGCAGAATGATGTGCCAGTTCCTTTGTTGGCGAGCAAGCCGCAAATTCAGCCGGCACAACCCGCAGTGGGATCTTCGGCCCAGACATACTCCGTATTTGATGCCACTCAGGGGGCGGCGCTGTCTGGCAGCTCGCGTTCGGCAATGGGAGGCGGCAGCGGGCAATTGATCAGCTTTGCGGATACTTCTTACGTCATCAGCCCACAGGATGTTATTGAGGTCAAGGTTTATGGCCAGCCGAACATGGACGCCTCCACGCGCGTGGATGCCCGTGGAACCATAAATTTTGCCCCCGTCGGCCAGGTAAACGTGGCTGGATTGACCGAGAGACAGGTGGAAACGTTGCTGGAGCAACGCTTGCGCTCGGGAAATTTTCTTGTGGCCCCGCACGTGGCTGTATTTGTCAAAGAAATGCACCCGCGCGAAGTGGCCATCATTGGCGAAGTGAAGCAACCTGGGCGTTATCCGTATTTTTTTGGTTCGCGATCGCTCGTGGAACTTATTGCTCAAGCCGGCGGCACGACCGAAAAAGCCGGCGGCACGGCATTTATCCTGCGTTTTAGTCAGCCGCTGTGGATGAGTTCCCCCGGGGCGCCCAATCCAGGGCAATTTGAATCCGCGCTGAAAAGCGGCGGAATCCGGCGCATTGCCGTCGATCTCAATGATTTGTTAATTAACGGCAAGGCAAGCGCCAATCAGAAACTGGAACCTGGCGATATCGTGACCATTCCTGACGCTGGGTTTGTGCATGTCACAGGCAAAGGGATCAAGACACCAGGCATGTATCCTTTGCGTCGCGGGGCCAATACATTAACGCAATTTGTGGATTTGGCCGGCGGCACCAAATGGGAGGCCGCTTCCAGGATTAGCATCGTGCGCGGAGGCGCCAGCGGCCGCCCTGGGCAAGTGGAGCGGGTCAATTATAAAAGATTACTGGCGCGCGAATCGCAGGAAGTGGGTTTAAACCAGGACGACAAGGTTATTGTGCCTCGATCATTGCCCAAGTTCGTGCTGGCGTCAATTGGTCGAGGAGTGGCCAAGGTGGTGAATATTGGGGCTTATTTTAATCTTTCCCAGTCGGGTAAGTGATGAAATTCAATGTTTTGTTTTTACTAAACTTTATTTTCAATATAAAAAAGCTTGCATCGAGTGGAAAAATGGTTATCATCCACAGGAGTACATTCCTTATTTTAATCACATTCAGGGTGGCGCAATTATGAACGGCTCGCGTTTCTATGGGTTTACTGATTTCGGCAAGCGCCTTTCCATGGCACTTCTGATATGCGCACTGCCTGCGAGCCGGGTTTGGGCTTCGGATGCCGCCAAGCCGATTCAGAATCTGGTGGAGCTCTCCAGTGCAAAATCCATGACCTATAAGATGCCCGTTGGCCCATGGGTGAATGCCAACACAGCCAATACATTAACAGCAACGCCCCTGGATGTGCGCACGGGCGAGGCACCCTGTCGCGTTCGCATGGAAGCTTGCGGATACATGCAGGTGCTCCCCGCCAGCGAAATGAAAATTGATGTGTCGGGCAGCAGTGTGAAAGTCACCCTTGTAAAAGGCGGCTTTATGTATGGGCTTTATGAGGGCGTGCTGCTAAAAGCTATTTCAGCAGATGGTGTTGCCACAGCCGAAGCCGGCAGCGTGCAAAATACTCAAACGCAAAAAAATGCAAAGTTTGTAAGCATGGGCATCATTCAAATGGTGTCCGCCTCGCATGGTGCAATCGAAATCTCCAATATCAAGGGTCAGGCCAGGGTGGCCACCCCAACTGGGAAAAGCATTGATCTGGCCTCCGGGCAGAAATACCGCAGTGCAAATGAGGATGTCGCCCTGGTGAATTCCAAGGATGATCTGAATGGCGAAGTCGCCATTGTCAATGCCCTGCCAAAGGCTGTTGCCGCGCCCAATTCGATGGCGGCGGATAATTCTACTGCCATGACGAGCACCGTGATTCCACCAGATAAATTTGCCGGATTGTTAATGACTATTATTATGCCTGGACTGCGGGATGATGACTTGTCGGCCATTGTCAAACCTCACCTCGCCTCCAGTCCTTGGGATCCGCCAGTTAAGTATCGTGGCCCCATTTTCATGGATTAACAGAGGAAAAGGGATTTGCGCAACAGCGGCAAAGCATGAGGCGTAGATTTGCCTCGTTTGCAATAAATGTTCGGCCTTTAGATTTCATTTTCAATTTTCACACGGAGAAGGCGCTCATGGTGCTGCATACGACACGACATTGGATGGCTCGGCTTTCGGTGCTCTTGCTGCTTGGCGCGCCGGGTTCTGCAGTGATAAGCCACGCGCAGGTGGCTCCTCAAACAGCCAAACCCACTGGCGTGGCAATGAAAATTCAACCAATGCTCCAGCAACTGGTGCAGCAGTCCAAAACAGCGCGAAATCTGGCTGATCTAAGCTGCGAAGTGGCACAGGTTGATGCCTCCGGCCAGGTTCAGGTTTATATAAATTTGAAAGATGATTCAGTGGGCGCCGTCGATCGCCTGAAAAACATGGGCTTCAAACTGCAAGAGCTGAATACGGATTTGCATATTGCGCAAGGATGGCTCCCATTAGGCCAAATTGAAACTATGGCCGCTATGGATAGCGTTAAGGAAATCACGCTGCCTGATTATGCCCGTCCGCGCCAGGGTTCGGTGCTTTCGGAAGGGTATGCACTGCTGAATGTGGGCAAGGCGCGTTCAGGCGGAGCCACTGGCAAAGGAGTCACTATCGGCTGTATTTCAGATGGCGTAGCGCATCGCGGCGCCGCCCAGCGCACCGGCGATCTTCCCGAAATTCTGGTGGATCCAGGCCATGAGGGATTTGGCGATGAGGGCACTGCATTGCTGGAAATCGTGCATGATGTTGCCCCGGCGGCCAATCTGGTCTTTTCCGGTCCGCGCACAAGCATCGAATTTGTGAATTCATTACGGTACCTCACCACTTGGGGCAAGTGTCAGATCATCTTTGATGATTTGGGATTCTATGCTGAGCCTTATTTCGAGGATGGGCCTGTGGCCAAGGCGGTGAACGACATTGCAGACGATGTTACTTACCTCGCCGCGGCCGGAAACGATTCTGAGTTCCATTATCAAGGCGACTATGTTGATGTGGATCCATCTTCTTCTGCATGGCCGCGGAATCTGCATACCTTTGGCGGGACAGATGTCAGCCAGCAGGTAGTCGTTCCCGCCGCCACACGACTTTGCGTTTTCCTGCAATGGAATGATCCTTGGGGAAAATCAACTAACGATTACGATCTTCATGTTTACGATATTTCCATGGAGCATGAACTGGCCATCAGCAATGCCCGCCAGAATGGTGATGACAATCCCTATGAGGCTTTGGTGTGCATTAACAAGAAAGAAATGCCTGTCACCATGAACATCATGGTCAACCGCTACTCCGGCAGTGCCAAGAAATTGGAATTGTTTGTGTGGAATGCCTCGGCATTGCAGTTCACCTCGGCGCCGGATTCCATTTTTGGCCACCCAACATTGCCTTCCGTCTTAAGTGTAGGCACCGTTAATGCCAAAGCCCCGAGTACCATTGCCAGCTATAGTTCCGTTGGGCCATCGACGATGATTGGCGCATCCGGTTTGACTACGCGCCAGACACCCTCAGTGGTGGCTGTGGATGGCGTCTCAATAACCGGCGCTGGCAATTATCCGCTGACATTCTACGGCACGTCCGCGGCGGCGGCTCATGCGGCGGGTATTGCAGCGCTCACCATGAATGGGCATCCTGGTTTTACGCCGGCACAGATTATTTCCACAATGAAGAGCACAGCCAAGGATTTGGGCCCTGCTGGCTACGATAATATCTACGGCGCAGGTTTGTTGAATGCTGGCGCTGCCGCTGGCCTGCCGCAAACCGCTGTTCATCCATTCTGGCAGATGTTGAAATAGCATTCGGATTTAGTATCATCAGATCAGGGTGTGAAAAAGCGTGAGGACGTTTACCTTCCTGACGCTTTTTCTTTTTGATTGTTCATTCCAATGATGGCTGGAATGCATTGCTTAAAGTAGCTGCAAAAATCGTTCTGTTTGTCGCTGCATGCGTGGTGCTCTGCTTTTCTTCTGTATCCGCATGGCGCGAATATATTGCGGAGAATGCCTTTCGTACTGCCGATACCTTCTCAGAATTAATGGTTCCTTCCCATGGCGTCACTTCCGAAAGTGCCCTGGCCAAAAAACGTGGAGATTTTTATCTTCTTTCTGCCCAACCCCAAAATCCTGAACAAGCCGTGTTAGAATATCGACGGGCTGTGGAAGCCAATCCCAATGACTCGGTGCATTGGGTGGATTTGGCCGGCGCACTGGAGCAACTGGATCAGATGCAGCAAGCAGATCGCGCCTATCGCGTTGCTGACAAGCTGGACCCTCGTAATCACTTCATTCAACAGGCCATAGGCAATTTTTACCTGCGTCAAAAACAATTCAAAGAATCTGGGGTTCATCATGCGCGTGCAATGGAAAGTTATCCCTCCTGTGCACGAAGTATTTATGTCCTATATTGGTCTTTGGGCCAATCGCTGACGGATGTTGCCGGATTGTTAGGCTCGAATAGCAGGACAAAGCAGCGCTATTTTCTTGACGCCTTGGTTTCGTCCTCTCCTCAACAAGTCGCCCCGCTGTGGACTTTATTCAGCGCCACTCCCGATCTATTAAACGAGGAATGCCATCGCGCCTATTTTTCATATTTGATTAAGCATAAGGAATTCGAGCAGGCGCGCGTGCTATGGCATCTGGTGGCATCAATCTTTTATGGGACGCAGTGGGATGAAGCCAGTGAACCATTCTGGAATAGGGATTTCAGTCGGCCCTTGCATTTTGACGGGGGATTGGAATGGCAGCAGGCCCCCGATCCTGATGGCATGAAATCCACTTTGGCCGACTATTTGCCATCGCGCAACAGCCGAACAGTTCACCTTATGTTTGATGGGAGCAGGAACTTGTCATGGAGCGGGATTAGCCATTCTTTTTTTGTGCGCCCAAATCAATCGTATGCCCTTCATTTTCGCGCCACGGTGAAGAATATCACCACGCATAATGGCCCGTTTGTTCGTGTGCAGCTATTCAGCGCCAATCCGCAATACAAACAATCCGAGGCGCTTACAGGAACAGGGGACTTTGAGCAAAGCGTTCTGTTCACGACTCCCGCGGATTGCTTTTTGGCTGAAATGCGTCTCTGCCGTCAAATTAGCACAAAACTGAATAATCGAATAGAAGGAGAGGCATGGTTCAGCGACTTTGAACTAAAAGAGATCGAATCAGTCCCGGCGCCATCGGCTCCGGCCGCGAAATAGGAGTCTGATTTTGCTTTCCACCAGCAAACGTGTAGCCGAGGTGCTAACATTTGGCGCCATTTCCCTTGGGGTGATTGCGTTCGGGGGAGTGCTGGCCTCCGGCATGACGCTGATGTTCATTCCGCTTTGCGTGGCTTTTGTCATTTGCCTCGCTGCGCGGTTGTTTATTCCTAGAGACGAATCCACGCATGCGCCAATGCCAGGGTACAACTTGCTCGTTATCTGTATGTTTGCCCTGAATCTGTATTGTTTCCTGCAAACCATCCATTTACCTGTGAACCTTGTTCGCTTTCTATCACCGCAGCGGGTTGCATTTGAGGCGCAATTCCGCAATGCATTGGGGCAGGCTGTCCCGCAGTATTTACCATTGTGTCTTGATCCGGTGGTGGCGCGCAGGGGCGCGCGACTGCTGCTGATGGGTATTATGGCGTTTCTGCTTGGCAGCTGGCTTGGCGAGTCGCGGCCGCGCAGTCATGGGTTGCTGGCTTCGCTAATTGTATTAGCGCTAATCGAAGCGCTGTACGGAGTTTCGGAGGATCTTAGCGGACGCCATGCCATTCTGTGGTATAACCTGCCGGGCGACGTCGCATGTGGCACGTTTTATAATCGCAACCATTTCGCGGCATTTCTTGCATTATTTCTCCCGGTTTCGATCGGATGGACTTACTGCAACCTTCACCCGCGATTCGAGCGTTGGCGCCGGGCCAGTCATGATCCTCGCCATTTGAATCACAGCCTGTTTAGTCGCAAAGGTCTTTGGATGCTGGTGCCAGTGGTGCTAGGACTGGGGGTAATTCAAAGCGCCTCGCGCGGTGGCGCGCTTTCCATGGTGCTGGGAATTGCGCTGTTCTTTGCGTTGGCCGCTCGACATAAAGGCATACGCGCCTTTTGGATTATTACTATCATTCTTGGGCTGATCAGTTCCATTTATGCCTTCAACAGTGATTATGATGCAGTGCTGCAGCGCATGGGAGAATTATTTGACAAGGGAAGCGGACGCGGGATTGTCTGGGCTGATAGCATGAAGATCCGCAGCGACTTCGCCGCCGCGGGAGTCGGACTGGGCAATTTTGCCAAGGTTTACACTCGTTATTCCAGCGTGGATACCGCAGTTTATCCTTACATGGCGCATAATGAATGGCTGGAGGGATGGATCTCGTTGGGCGCCGCTGGCATGGGGCTTGCCGTTTTTTCCGTTGGCTTATTCTTTTACATTTCTTATCGCAATTTGCGCCGCCACCGGCGCGATTACCTCTGGCGCCTTGGCATTTGGTGCGGTTTGCTCAGCTTGGCGTTTCACTGCTTTGGCGAGTTCAACCTGCACATCCCAAGCATCTGGGCGACCGCCATGTTTCTGGGCGGACTGCTGGTTCCCGCCACTACTCAGCCGCATGCATACCCCCATCATCGCCGATCTTCTTTTGTGGAAGCCGAACTCGGCGCTTGCGCCGTTGATGATCGAACCGGCGCATGATTGACGCCCACAACAAATCATCTACAATCCATTTCAGAATCAGGTATGCAAAGGTTATCTGCGATGGGGCACAGCAGAAAGTATCATTTTGATCTTCATGTTCACACCAGCCGTCATTCCGGCTGTTCATCGCTTTCGGCTGAAAAGCTGATAGCGGCGGCGCTGGAGCAAAAACTCGACGGAATTGTGCTCACAGATCACGAATATCTCTGGCCTGAGGAGGAATTACAGGCACTTCTGCATGATGCGGGGAATCCGGCATTGGTTCTCTTGTCTGGGGCCGAAACGCTAGTTTCGCTCGACAGCGGGTTGTTGGGCGATGTGCTGCTTTATGGATGCACATCCATTCCGGAAGCCGGGACGCACTTGGATGATGTGTGCCGCCACGTGCATAACCAAGGCGGTATTGTCGTCGCGGCGCATCCATTTGCGCCCGGGCGGGGCATTGGCGAGGAACTATTCAGCGCCAGAATTGATGGCATCGAAGTGCAGAACTATCGCTATTACAAGCGCGAATGGTGGGAGCGTGCCGCGAAAGCCTGCGAGCAATTGCACCTGCCCGCAACGGGCGGAAGCGATTCGCATGTGCTGAAAACCCTCGGAATGTGCCATACGGAGTTCGACGCGCCAATTCGCAGCAATGCCGAGTTGATCAGCGCCATTAAGGGGGGGCATTGCTCGCCATTTCAAAAACCCGACAAGCTGTTCTTTCAGACGCTTTTTGGCTTCAAGTAATCAGCTATACACGCGGTTGCGAATTAAACGCCACTCGCGCATGACCGCATCATCTGAAACCGTGGCGGCGGTTTGTTGTGGCCTAATGCGCCATGTGGAAAGAATGGCTGAAACAAATTCATTCACTCGCAGGCGCTCGCCTTCCTCAGGGTAATGATTTAATTGGAACTCATAGTTCAATTGTTGACCATTGGATGCCGCCACGGTGCCTTTTTCCAAGGGATAGCGTTCGGTTCCGTTGGGGTAGTCTTCGGGATATAAACTTGAAATCTCAATGCGCTGGCCATTGCAGTCGGCCAGAATACGCAAAAAAGCCAAGTTAAGCTCTGCGCATAAAATTTCCAGCACGACTTGCGCGCGCGCGCCCTCATCTTCGTGCAGTTTTGCGGAAGCGAAATGGCGCAATGCGGCAAACAGCGGATTGCGTTGCCAAACGCCTAATGAACGCTTCAGCGGCCGCAATCCGCAGGCGATGACCACAATAATGAACACAGTCAAGAGTAGCAGGTAGCGTGCGGTTCCAGCAAACCACCAATTCGTGCGCGGTCCCATGACTTCGAGCACCGCGTAGGCCAGTCCCGCCACCATGATTCCAGCCAGCACGCGCCCCAAATAATCGCTCAACCGAGGATTTAGCAAGGGCGCGCTGCGTTTGCTGGATTTTCCCATGGTTGGGCGATGCCCGAAGGTTAGCAGATAAGGAACCTGTAGCGTCAGGATCAGCAAGGGCAGCCAAAAACTGAAAACGGTGGAGGTCTTGTGGCTTCCAGCCAATGAGATGATTCCAATGGCAAAACCGACCACAGAGGAGCCGCCTCGTCCCAAAAGAATTAAAGGGCGTCTTGCATTTACAATGAGCAATGCCAGCAGGCTTCCCGCCATACCGGAGGACAAAACCACGATCAAAGAAGTCGTGTTCAAGGAGGCAATCACTGGAAGTGAGGCAAAGGTGAGGAATAAGACAGCCTTTGCAATCCAATCGTGTCCCGAAAGAAGCCGCAATGCATTTGTAAAACTGACAATCCAGAGGATTGTGCAGATTTGGCCGGCGGCGAAGCCGCTGATATGCCAAGTGGTTCCAGGCATTGAGAATGAGGCAATTGGGCCCATCATAATGGAAATGATCAATGCCGCGAGAACTTGCAGCGGAAACAGGCGCATCCATGATACCCCTCGCCAATCCTCCAGGGCGCCAAGGCCGCCCATCAGCAGCGCACCCAAGGCCGCAGACGCGAGGATTTGCCCGTCATTATGTAATACGCGCAGGAAAGGAGTTGCTTGAGCAATGCACAGCAGGCATATGCCAATGAACGCAGAACCAACCACCAAGCCCCCAACATTTAAGGGGATCATGGCGGGTGAAAGGCTGTATGGCAATCTCACACGACGCACCCATATGGCACGGCAGGTGAAGGCAAGCACCAAACTGATGCCTAGTCCGAAGACAAACACGCCCCAGCAGGTCTTGCTTGTCAAGTAGATGCCGATGGAATGCGAAAGGTCCATATTCTGGCCGGAAAAAAGCATGAACAATAGGAACGTGGATACTATGATTATCCAGCCGATTATAGTCAACGCGAAATGACGGATGATGTTGTGCCACAAGAACATATCTTCTGATTGACCTGTTGGAATCACGTTGAATTTTTATGAAAAAACGTTTGCTTCCAAGATTGCAGCTTGAAATAATAATGGGGTATCTAATGCTTTGTTCACGTCCACAAGCGGTTCTGGAATCAGATTGAGCTGGCGGCATTGACGTGTATTGCTTTGCCAGTTGAGGCGCACCCATGTGGAATATTTTGCTAGGCCCAACTTGCTGGCTCATTCTGCTTTTCTCCTTTTTATCCACACTCGTACTAACGCCTGCCCTGATCGTGCTGGCCACCCGTTTCGGTATTGTCGATAACGGCGGGTACCGCAAAATACATCGTCGCATCGTTCCCTTGCTTGGCGGGCTGGCCATAGCACTGCCGTTTTTGATTCTGTGCAATATGGTAGTGATCAAACCGGCTATGATTGGTTTGGTGTTGCACTCCGTCCAGAATGCCCTCATGCGTTTTGCGATCTGCGCCGCTCTGGTTGTGATGCTCGGCGTGCTGGATGATGTGGCACACCTCAGTTCAAAAATGAAGTTTGCCGCGCAATTCGCCATTGCATTGCTCTATTGCCTGGATGGATCGAATATTGTCCGCAGCGTTAATTTGCCTTTTTGGGGCGTGTTGCACCTGAATATTATTGTAGGAACAATCATTACCGTTCTTTGGCTGGTTGGCGTCATGAATGCCTTCAACCTGGTGGATGGGGTCGATGGGCTGGCCACGAGCTTGGCACTTATTTCCGCAGCTGGTCTGGGCATTATTTCCGCCATAAATGGCATCCTTGTGATTGTTGTGCTGTGCCTTGGACTGGTGGGATGTCTCTCGGCATTTCTCATTTATAATTTTCATCCAGCCAGAATCTTTCTGGGCGATACGGGAAGCTTATTTCTTGGATTTGTGCTCGCTGCATTATCTATTGGGGGAGGCTCGCGCGCATCGGGCGCGGTCATGCTGGTGACGCCGATGATGGTGCTGGCCTTGCCCATTTTTGATACATTGACTTCGATGGCCCGACGAATTCTGCGTGGACACGATCCCTTCTTTGGCGATCGCCGCCATACGCATCATCGGTTGCTCGGGCGCGGCTTGTCGCAGCGCCAGGTGGCCTTTCTGATGGGCGGTGTTTCGCTTCTATGCACTGTCGCCGCCATTCTGGCGCAGACAGTCCAAACTCAACAGCGCGAATTCATGTTATTTATTGGCCTGACCGGCATAATGCTGATCCTTATTGCGTGGCTTAACGGATATCTAAAGGTGAAACATGCCATGCGCTTGATGCAATGTCGCGCGCGCAATTCACGCTTGAAGGCTGTTTCGACTTATGTCGCGCAGGTATTGTCTTCGGAAGATTCCCGCGTGCCGCTTTCGGATGTTATGCGCGTGGCTTGTCTTGAACTTGGGCTGGATTTCCTGGAAATCAGCCGCACGGACAGCGATGAGCACTTCTGGCAATTTGACGAGCCTGTGGATCGCAGTAATGCCGGTCGGGCCGAAGTGTTTGAGTCTATTCGAGTGGAAGGTTCGGCCCAGGAAAAGCTGCTGGTGCGCTATCGTTTGGCGCATTGCCATACGATGGAGGAATTAAACAACGAGGCGGCGGAAGTGGAGGATCGCCTGGAGCATGAAGATGTGGCGGTGTGCCTGGCGCGTTTATTTGGCACTGTCCGCATCTCCCAACTTGTTCGTCTTCGGAATGAAACGCAAGATCTGGATGCTTCGTTTCCTTCTTCGGCCACCATTATCAATTCAGCAGATTTCAAAAGCAGTTGATGAATAAGTCCCTCAGGCTGGCTGGCTTGTCTCCTGCTGGATAATTTCTTCGATTTTTTTATCAATTTGGTGGGTAAAGAAAGGAATGCCCTCGCCGATTCTCTTTCCGTCAATACTGCGAATGGGCAATGCATTGCGCGTTGTGCTGGTAAGAAAAACCTCCTGCGCGCGCAGCAAATCATCCGTCTTCAACCTCATTTCCGAGCACTGCAATCCCAATAGTTTGCAGGCTTCCATCGCTACTATTCGCGTGACTCCGGCCAGAACTTTACATGATAAAGGCGGAGTCAACACTTCGCCCTGAATAAAGCAGAAGATATTCGCTGTGCTGCACTCGTACACTTCATTTTCAGCGGAATGAAAAATAGCCTCATCCACTCCGCGTCGATGCGCTTCCATTTTGGCCATTACATTAGCCAGCAAGCTGATCGCTTTCAGATTGCAATGCGCCCAGCGGTCATCCGGTCGCAAATAGGCCGCAGCTCCGCGTTTCCATTGCTCGGGCGAAATGCGCTGCAGTGCGCGCGTGTAGCCCAGAGTGGTGGGTTGCATTTGCGTTGGGATATGATTGCGGAGGGCAACGCCGCGCGTAATTTGCAAATAGAGCGTGCCTTCGAGCAGATTGGATTGCCGGATTAACTCCAAGCAGATCGCTTGCATTTCCTCGATGGCATAGTGCGGTTTCAGCAGGATGCCGCTCGCGCTTTCCTCCAAACGCTGCAAATGGGCCAGCAAGCGAAATGGGCGGCCATTCTGCACACGCATCATCTCATACACGCCATCGCCAAATTGGAATCCGCGATCTTCAATGGCCACGCAACCCCTGGCCAGCGGCATGAATTTGCCGTTCAGAAACAGCATCTCACTTGTTTTCGGCATGCGTTTATTGCTCCGGTTCGGATGCGGGGTTGCGCACGGTATAATCAAGCTGGTCGGGCCATAGCGTTGTTTTCAGGCCCAGCCATTGGTATATGCGCGGCCCATCAGCTCCGCGCATGCTGTAAATGCGCCAGCGGCCATCCTCTTTCTTTAGCATATACACAGCGAGGCGTTTTTCGATGATCTCCACAGGCACGGCAATTTTTTCAGTCACCCAGCCTACGGCGATCGTGTCGCTGGCCATATGGATATCAATGATTTTGTAGTCTTTGAGTTTGAATTCATTGGTATAAGGGCCGGTATTTTCAAAACGCGCTTCCACGCTTCCGGTCTCATGCACCCATTGATAAACCCACAGCGAGGGTTCGTCGCGGCGCACATTCAACTTTCCAGCTTTCACCAATTCTGCTGCGCGGCGGATGGCATCCGCTTCATTGCTGTTTGGGTGCGCGGGTTGTCGCAAATACAAGCGCACTTGATTGACAATGGCTTCACTGGTTTCATTGCGAAGCATTCGTTCCCGCACGGCTTTGCAGAGCAGATCGTGCGATTTTTCGAACAAGCCATTGGTTTCATTTTGCAGATATAGATTAAGATCAACCTGAGCTGCCGCGGCGGATTTCTCCAATTGCTCATTTGATTGCAGTAGCGCGCGAGCCACGCCCGTGGGTAATTCCTTTAGCGATTGGAAATCTTCTGAGGAGGCGGCCTGCCGCGCCAGTGATGGCGAACTTGCTATATCTTCGCTGGTCGTTTGTGATAATGCCCGAAAAGACAGAAGAATAAACAAAATGCTACCGATAGCGGCGCCAATGGCTGGTTTGAGTGCCGTTTTCATAGGTGAATGCCTCCGTTGTCAGCATGCGCAGTTTGTTGCCCGTTTCATCCTGCGCCTGAATCAGGATGGCATAATTTCCCCGCCGGCTCAATGAAGGGATGCTGGCCGACCATGTAGATTTTGTCTGAGAAAGTTTCAGTGGCTGTTGCCATACCGGCTCATTCAGCGGCTGTTGCTGTGCCAGCGCCTTCAATTGCGTGCGTGTGCCCGAGCAAATCCAAGCCGCAACAGTGCTGATGGTTCCTTCGTCATAGGCATCAATTTCCAAACGCGCTGCGTCGCCCTTGTTCATTTTTGAAGAAGATTTGCCATTGACCAGCATGTCCATGCGCTTGAGATACGGGGGAGTGTTATCAGCATTGCCGGTATAAATTCCAGCAACATAACACGCCTGCGGCAGCGCTGGAGGCTCAAAATCGATTGTCGTTTTTGTTGGAATGGCGCCGACGCATATGCCTTCAAACACATGATCATCGCCATTTTGAAAGCGGCCCATTTCAAAGGGAGTTTGTAATTTTTCGCCGCCCCATTGGCGCCATGAGATTGGAGCAGGGGAGTAGTCGCCCTCTGGGCCTGAAAACAATACATCCAAGGCCTTTACTCCAGCCCAATGATGCAGGTGCATGTATTGGTTGCTGTAATAAAACCGCCCGCAGAAGAAAAGCGGCTGACTGCCCAATGTCAGCGTGTCGCCAATGTTGCCGATCGGGTATTCCACCTCAGCCGGGGCAAGGAGTTTTGGAGGCGAAACGGAGAAATCCACAATAGGAGACAGCAGCAGAGGCTCTTGCGCGAAGCTGTAAAGCGCTATTTGTCGATAGCGATAGAACTGCTGTGGATTCGTGGGAAGATAATACCAGGGAATGGCGCCCGGCGTGGCCACGATCCGCTGCGCCTGGGGAAGTATCTGGCGGGTGAAAATACCGGTCGCAGGCGCAATGGAAATCAGATTGGGTCGCAGAATGCCGGAGGAGCCTTCGACAACGTCCTTCATCTCAATGCTAATCTTGCCATAATCCGACTTCTCGACATCTGCCGCTCTATTGGAGTTGATCGGGCCGTGCAAGTAACCATTGGCCTCGATCAACTGTTGTCCCTGGAATTGATCAGCATGCCACTCGAACTGGCATTCTTTGTCCAGGTCGGTCATCGCGGGGGGCGCAAGCAGACTCTGGTCATTGCGTTCGACATGCATTGTGCTGCCGTGCCGCAGAAGGGTCATGCAATTGCTCAGCGGCAGCGGCTCTCCATTCGGCTCTTGCACATTCAGCTGGTAACGATGTGGGAAAAGATTGGGCTGGATGTTGAGCACCGTGCGGTTCGTATGCAAGAAACTGCCAAAACCTATTCCCAGGTTGAATTCAGGCAATGTTAGCAACATGCCTAAGTTATAGAATCCGGAGGGCCGCAGCCGTGCAAAGAGATGGTCATCGCCTTCGGCGGTTTCGGTAAATCCTGCCTGGTTCTCCAGCTCAAATGTCCAGGGCGCCGATTGCATCTGCAGGCGGATTTCAGGATGAACAACTATGCTAAATGGCACCATGACGTGCGTATCGCCGCCATCAATCTGAACCGCACCAAAATGTGAAAACGGGATGTAAGGGAAATCCGGAACCAAAGTATTATCCAGCGCGAGATTGAAGAACATTTGTCCGGTTTCGTGCGGCTTAAGTTGCAGTTCGCGCGGTTCGACATACGCCAGGGCCCCTTCAGGCAAATAAAGGGCATGAATGGAAGAGTGCAGCGTAAGCGTTTGCGTGGTGACATTGGTGACTTTCAGCGGTTGCTGAAAACTCCACAATGGCTGATTCTTATCGTCAATCCCGCAGGAGATCGTTGCTGGCGAAGCCACAAATTGCGCATCACAGGAGCGTTTCAGGTTCAGCAGCCCGCTTCCTTGTACCAGCGGCGTATTGCCAAAATCATCCGCATTATTGATTAACGCTGCCTTGATCCAATCCGACGGCCAATCCGGATGCAACTGGCGCAGAACCGCCGCTGAACCGGCAACAAATGGCGTAGATAACGAGGTGCCGCAGCCGATCCAGTCGAATCCGCCGCCGCGCACCGTACTTTTTACAAGACATCCATCGGCAGCTATATCGGGCTTGAGTAGGTAATCATTCAAAGTGGGCCCCCAGGAGGTGTAGAGCGGAATATATCCTTCGAGGGTGAAGGAACCCACCGCAATGCTTTTGCGGGCGCTGGCTGGGGTGTTGATGCATCCTTCGCCCGCCCCGTTATTTCCCGCTGCGGCGCAAACAATCATGCCCAGATTCGATGCATTATCCACGGCGCGCGCCACATAATCCGAGGCCGTGCCGTTCTTGCTTCCGAGGCTTAAGTTTGCCACTTGTGCGCCATCATCTGTGGCTGGATCGCCATCGGGATCCACCGCATGCTCCAGCGCAGCCAGCACATCCGTTCCACGCCCCATGCCACTAGAGGAGATGACTTTCAACGCCATGATCTGGCAATTGGGCGCCACACCGGTATAGACCGCATCGTTGGAACCAATGATGCCAGCCACGGACGTGCCATGGCCATGGTCGTCCATCGGATCAGGATCGCCATTCACGTAGTCATATCCGGCATAAACGCGATGGCCTTGGCCAAATCCGCCGCCCAAAGCCGCGTGCATGTAGTCAATTCCGCTATCTATGACTGCAACGCGCACTCCTGTTCCATCGGCCTTATACCGCTCCAACGCCTGGTTAATGTGCATCATCTTGCGGCCTTCAATAATACTCAGTTCCATCTGGCGGTCGGCATGAATGGCGGCGATATACGGTTTTTGCCGCAATTTTTTCATCGTTGATCCCGATGCTTCAATCACAGCGCCAGCCAGCACATTGCGATATTCATAAACGATAGGATCTCCAGACGAAGAAAGCGCGCTGCGCGTCAGAGAAGTTAAATCTTCGCGCAAGGCTTTGAAAGAGGAGGCGAGTGCACGCGCCGTCCGCATCCGCGCGGCTGGATCTTTCATGGCGTTTGTAACGCTGCCAACCGCGGGCTGCGCAAATTCAACTACCCATCGTTCTTTATTTTCAATGGCAATGGCGCTGAGCGGCGTCAGCAGCAACAACAAGATCGCCACTGCGCGACGGAATGAAGCGGGGATGAATGCACAGAATGGAATTGGCATATCTATTGTTACTTTACAGGTTATGTCGAGCGTGTTGGATTTACCGGCGCGCTTGTTTCCAGATACACAAGAAGGGGCGGTCAAGACATCCAGAGCGACCGCCCCTCTTGTTTGCAATGATGGCCGTCTGTTCAAGATGTAATTGAATTATCCCTTGCGCTGCAACTCGCAAGCAAGCAAAAGCTTGGCAGGCGGCACCTTTGTTCTCAATGCCGCTTCATTTTGGCCGGACACTATCGTAATGCTCCCCAAAATTGCCGTTGGATCCAGTTTATTGACCAGCGCTGGCGCTTCGGTTCCATCGTTTGCCACCAAGTGCGAGTACATCGATGCCGTGTTGGAAGCGGGAGGATTGCCGCTGATTCTGCCGGCGCTGAGCCTTGAACAGGCGGGAGAGGCATTGCGCGGCATGGATGGACTGCTACTGATTGGCGGCCCTGATCTTTCGCCTCAATCTTATGGGGAAAAGTTGGATCCTTTAACCATGCCCATGGCAGCACGCCGCGAGCGCTTCGACATGGCCGCACTACAGTGGGCATACAGGCATGATCTTCCTGTGCTGGCAATTTGCCTGGGATGCCAGGTGCTCAATGTTGCGCGCCAAGGGACGTTATATCAGGACATCCTGGCGCATCGCGCCGGGTCAATTTGTCACTCGCATAAACCCTCAGGCTATGTTCAGCATCGTATCACGATAAAAAGCGGCAGCTTGCTGTCGGGCATTCTTGGCGAAGGGGAAATGATGGTCAATTCCAGCCATCATCAGGCAGTGAAGGATGTGGGCAAGGGGTTGGTTGTTTCCGCTGTGGCCGAGGATGGAGTTATTGAAGCGGTGGAGGATCCATCCAAGCGGTTTGTGCTGGGAGTGCAATGGCATCCCGAATCCTTAATAGGCGATCCTCATCATTTTAATCTCTTCAAATCCTTCGTCAGCGCGGCACTTAAGTAAGTTTCGCCTGCCGGCGAGAAAAAGTTATGGGTTTTGCATGTAAATGTGGCACAGCCGCCCTCGGCTGTGAATCCTTGGGATGATTGTGTCCCGCCCGGCAGGCGGGACCTACAATAAAACTCTTGGCGTGGATGTGGCACAGCCGCCCTCGGCTGTGAATC
>Ga0116193_1001029_pt1 | contig 24515 bp, 18 predicted proteins | sample AD_UKC115_MetaG_FD_89892 | JGI IMG/M metagenome (GOLD analysis project Ga0116193, IMG submission 89892) | Active sludge microbial communities of municipal wastewater-treating anaerobic digesters from Hong Kong - AD_UKC115_MetaG | ecosystem: Engineered > Bioreactor > Anaerobic > Digestate... | reverse complement strand
GTAGCTGCGGACTTTCTCCCGACCGTAGTAGGCGTCGTATTGGACCTCGCTCGTCCAGAGCGCCGCCTCCTGGTCCATCTGCGTCGCGGTCTTGATCCGGCGCTTGGCGCTGTCGTAGGCGTAAGCCTCGTTGAAGACCGTCACGCCGTTGATGCTGCGCGTCGTGCGTACGAGCAGCCCGGTCGCCCCGGGGTCGTCGTAATACCACCGGTCGATAGTCGTCTCGGGCTGTGGGAGTTTGCTGTTGTAGCTTTGCTGTTCGCGTACCCGCCCCAGAGCGTCGCGATCGGTAATGGTGGTCGTCACGCCCCGCGCGTCCGTCTGCGTACGAAGCTCACCGAGTTCGTTGTAGCTGAAGGACCACGCGCCCATATTCGGGTCACTCAGCGACAACCGATGTCCCAAGGCGTTGTAGGTTCCGCTGGTCACGTAGCCGTCGGTGTCGCGCAACGCGACCGGCCGGCCGGCCCCGTCGTACCAGTAATCGACGACATGCCCCTGGGCATCGACCGTGCGCAGAACCTTGCCATTCACCCCGGTATAACGCGACATCGTCATGCAGGGCGCACCGGCCACGCAGGGCCCAGTCGTCGGCAGCAAGGCCCCTTGCACACGGATATCGACCCGGTCACCCGTGTAGGTGTACTTCGTCAGTACATCGCCGTTGAGTGCATCCATCTCGGCGGCAGGCTGTAACTTGCTCGTCAACCGGCCGAGGCGGTCGTAGGCGAATGTGTTCCAGTACACTGCACTGCCTGTGTACGCGGGCTGCGACGATCGGCTGACCATGCCCATCCGGTCGTATTCGGTTAGCTGCTCGATGAAGCTGCCGGAAAACCCGCGCTCGGCGGATTTGACCGTACGGCCGAGCCGGTCAAACCACACTACCTTGGTCGGCGCACCGTCCTTGACGGAGGTAACCCGGTACGCCGCATAAAACTCGCCATTGGCACTTTCGCCGGCAAGGGCGCCACAGCTCCCGGCGCTGCATGCGGTCCAGGCCATGAACGTCGACGGCTCGCGCAGTCTGCCCAGCGTGTCGAAATAGTCGATGCGGATCGCCCGCCCGAATGCATCGTATGTTGTGCGGGTGGTCAGGCCATCTGGATCGGATTGCACATCCGACTGTCCGTCACGGGCACGGACCGTGGCGTACGACGTCTGCAACAACGCGTTCGTCGCCGACGATACAAAATAACCATCGGACGAATACTGCGTGCGCGTGGTACGCGGAGCCCCCAATAGACTGCTGCTCACGGTAACGCTGGAAGGCAAACCATAGTTAGGCGTCGGGTAGCCATAGCTGGTCGTGGATTCCTGACCAGGAATCCCGGGCTGCACTTTCACTGTATCCGGCGTGCGATCGACCGCATTCCATGTATATGTCGTGCGGACGGCCTGCGGCGATGTGATAACCGCCGATGGCAGTACATGACTCGGGTCGTAGTTGACGCTGGTAGTGATTGTTTGCTCGACGAGCTTGTCGAGCCACCACTGACCCACATTAGCCTCATATTGTCGCTGCGTCACCGTCTTCAGGCTGTTTAGGAAGACGCCCTGCCCGTTATTATCAGCCCAATTGTCCTGGGCAATGGTCTCTTCGTACCTTACGTTTCCATAGCCATCCCAACCTGAAATTGGTGAGGAAGGATTAGAAGAATCGAAGTAATTAGTGGTGACCGTGCTGATAGGTATCGGAGAGTTTGTACCACCATTGACTGCCGCCGCCTCGGCACTCGCGAGATCGTAGTTGGTCGTCGCCTGGCGAAGTAGATAAGGGAAGTTCGCCGGCGCCACACCACTCTGGCATCCGGCAGCCGTGTTGTTGATGTTGCAACGGTAGTCGAACGTCTCCTTCTTCACGGCGTAGACGGCCGCACCAGAGCCAGCTACACCGGTAACGACGGATTCGGTTTTGCCGGTCAGCGGAAACTTCTGATGGTACGTGGTTGCCGTCCTGAGGGACCGTGCCAAGTCACCCGTGTATGTGACCTGCTGCTGGATGATCTGCCGGAATCCCTGGAAGCCACGGCCGCTATGGTTGTACATCGCCTCCTGGTAACCGTACTTCCATGTGCGAAAACCGAGTGATGTTGAACCATTGATCCCATTATCCTGAACCATCGTCGCGACGACGGGCATCGACGACGTAAAATAGTAATGTTGTGAGTCGATGTAAGGACTCGCGGCCTTGTCGTTCAACGTGTACAACGACAGATCGCTTGAACTGCGCGACGCATTACTCGACAGCGGATAGTAGTTCCACGTTGTCGATTCGCCAACACCGTTCCTCACCTTGGTGATCAAGTCGGGAAGTATCGGCACGATGCGTCCTTGTCCATCAAAACCGCGATTTTCGCTGAGTACAAGGGGATAAGAATTGACCAGATCGCTGGCCTGACCCATCCCATTTGGCAACTGGCTTGGACCATACGCCCCCTCAAGCAAGAGGCACTGTGGCGGATTGGTCTTCGCCAGGTAGGCGCAGCCGATGTTGCTCACAACATCCGGAAGGCCATCACCATACAAATCATCTGCTATGCGGACAGCGCCATTACCAATATTCTGAATAATGCCGGTTGGAACACGTTGGGCTTCAAAGGACCCATCCGGTTTCTCGATGAAGCGGAGAGCACTCATTTTATAGGTTGCGGTATCGAGACGACCGAAACCGCGCGTATACATATGATGTATAACGTAATCGTTATAGTTCGTTGGCAGGTCGTTTTGGCTAGAGTCTGGATTCTCCGGACACTCGTATACTGGGCATGTATAAACACCATTCGTATCGCTTGGCGATGAAGTTGGGTAGCGCTCAGGACATTCGTTGGTTGGAGACTGTTCTTCAACATAGACGCACATCCGTGCGGCAAAGGCTGTCGGCACGAGCAGGTCACTTCTCCCATCGCTATCGACATCGGCGATAACTAAACCATTCGCATATCGGTAGCCACTGTTGGATATCGCCAACCCATCCGCATTTCCAGTGTTGCTCGGCGCCGTCAACACACCTCCGCGATTGACCTGTACGTGCCAGGTACCTGCAGAGCCGAATACGAGATCGTCGAGCCCATCACCGTTGATATCCATCCAGTAAGTGGGATCGTCAACTGCACTGGTACTATATTGGTGCGCGCCGTAGTTAATTTGCGATAGAAACTTGATTGTTGAATAGTTCAGCACGCCATTGGAATCGATATTGCCAATTCGGAGGTATGAAAGCCTATGTGAAGCAGTATCGGTGATAAATAAATCTGGAATGCCGTCCCCATTGAAGTCGGATATACGCTGAACCTCAGCGTCCATGTACGGAATGACACCCGACCCAGAGGATCTTTCCAAACAAAATAGTGGCCCTACCTCTGTAAAACTGGCTGTCGTCGCGAAAGACCCCGTGGATGCATTTAGATAGACAAAGAATCCAATACGATTTGACCCATAGCTCGCTGGACAGTTAATCGATGGCTTTGTCAAAGCCACGTCCTGTTTGCCGTCACCATTGAAATCAGCTGCCTGTAGATACCTGTAACTATTGTTCTGGGCCATGCCCGGCACGAACGGGATATTCGTCGGGACCAGCCGATATGGCATGACACCGGCCTGAGGCTCTTCACCAGGCCCCAATGTCCAAACTGCAAGCTTCAGAAACTGGTCACTGGCTGCCACGCCGATCTCCGGCGTGACGAGCACTTCGGCACGTCCGTTACTGTCGAAATCGGTAGACGTTCCTAAAAAAAAGGGTACGGTGTAACCACTCAACTCGTAGGCCCATTTGACTGTTCGGTCAGCTGTAGTCTTGGTGAGATAGCTGTGCGTTTGTTTCGTGGCTGGATCCTTGATGGCAAGGATAAGTTCTCGAGAGCCGTCACCGTCGAGATCGCCGACGATCTGGGTATTCACAATGTCCGGAGCAGTCGCGTTTGGCTCCGGGTCCAACCCAACTATTAACTTGCCCACATGAGCACCCAGGTCAGCTGCCAAAGGCGCCACACCCATTTTGCTCTGCGCGGAAGTCGGGCCAGAATCATCATGCGTGCCCTGCATGGGCCGAGAACCCTGCGCATCTGACGTGTCCGCAACAACTTCGGTGCAGGGATGGGCCCAATCGCAAGGAGGGGACAGGTCCTGTTTCGGATAGGAGTAGAAGCTTCCTGTGTCACTCGCAGGCAAGGTTGGGAGCCCCGATACCAGCAGTCGCCTTGGCTCGAAGACGAGATTACCGTCGGTCCAGGTGAATGTGGTCGGAGAGTGGCAGGATTCCGCCGCGCCTGCATAAGCGCACTCCGAGATGCTCTGCAAAAGACTCCGTCCGCTGTACACGCCCATATCTCTGCCGTAGACGGGATCGAGGTATGAGAGCTTGTAGGCGCGCACATGCTCCGCGCCCACATAGGTATCCACTTGAAGAAGGCGCTTGCTTTGACGGGTCAAGCCGCCAGCCAGATAGCTGCTGCTGATGTCGTTTGCACCCACCACAGACGACGCCGGTCGATCTCCGTAGGAAAACGTGACGGCACGGTTTCCTTCCCCGGCATCCTTGCCCGTATACGTAATCTTCTGCGGCAGGACCTCACCTTTCGTGTAATTGCCGTAGGTAATAAAGAAGTTGTTTCCGCTACGATCCTCCACTTTTTCTAGTAGCCAGCTCAGCGCCGCAGGCGCCCCGTCGGGTTGCACCCTGGAATTCCGGGGTGCTGCGCTACAGCCTGACTCGGAGGCCACGGCGCCATAGTGAAGGACACGTCCGGATTTCTGCTCTACCTTGAAGCAGGCGCCGTCGGAACCAGCGTACTGCGTGATGCGGGAGAACGAATCGATCTCGGTCCTATACACTGCACCCACCTGTCCATACCCTGCCCCTCCGGTAAGCAGCAACCGCTGCCCATCCAGACATAAGGCGTCACTTGACGTGTAAGTGATGGCAACGGAACGTCCATCCTGTTCGACGGTTCGGGGACAGCGCTGAATCGTGGACAGCCCGGAGACGGACCAGCCCAAGCCCGCCACACCGTTGCCCGCGCGACTGCTATAAGACAGCGCCAGCTCCGGCTGCATGCCATTCCGGCCCGGAGGCACCTGAATGGGCACTCGGTAAGTCGCTGCACCGCCATCCATACCCGCCTGCCCATCGAGGCTTCCGACGGTCGGATCGTGTGTGGGGAGATCCGCAGACAAAGAAACGACGGCGGCGTCCGGCACATTCGCTTGGCTGACCACCGTGACCGAGGCTGAGTAGGAGCGCAGGAAACCAGAGGTTGGCGCCCCGGGGGTGTAGCTATCGCGCTGCTCGTACTGGTAGATCCCCGGCCCAACGGTGTCGGTGTATGTGCCGCTCGGGCCCTGGGCGACCAGCTCATAGCCGCCCGCACCTGTTAACCGGTGCCGAATGATGTATTGAGTCCCACTGAGTGAGCTCCAGCTGATGGTTATCTTGCAGCCTGATTGGCCAGAGCTGATCGTGCAGGATGTACGATCTACAAATATATGCTCGAACTCTTGTATTTTCTGAACCCAGAAATCCTTGGTTGGCGCAATATCCTCGGGTTTTGGGTAATCGAAGAACACCGGGACCCCACCAGTACTCGACGAGGGCACACTGACATGTATCGTGGCTTTTCCATAGGAGCTGTCAGAATATGTGCGAGAGATGAAACTGGTGCCGGGCTTAGCTAAATAGCAGACCTTCGCCCCGCTCTGCTGCGCTACCTCTGTACAGCCGTTTTCCTCAAGCGGCACGCCTTGCGGATAGCCACTACCTGATTGGATATAATCAAGTACAATTTTTGTCTCACCCGATGGAGGAGGTGTGTTCGGGCTGGGTGCCACCCATGCACCCTGCAGCCAAACTGGATTTCCTAATGTGTCATACCCGGCCCAAGCATGAATTTCACTGTAATGGGCACCCTGCGCGTCGTTCATGATGCCAATAGCGACGTTGTCACCCCACCGGCCCGCGAGCGTCGCAGCCCCTCCAGCCGCGTAGTCCATGAAATACCCATTCCACACACCGCTGAAGCTCTCGTCCGGCGTCACTCCATTGGTCTGAGGAGCTGAAGACGCTACCGGCAAAGGCGCATCACGGTAGAAATCATAAATACATTCATCATGGTAGGCAGTTGGCGACACATCTATGCCACCGGCACTCTGATCCCAGTGCCAGCGCACCGCTGCGTAAGTCGAAGAATCCGGCGCAAATGAGATGGCAACCGATCCGACGATGTCCTGCGCTGCCGGCAGCCCGGTCTGGGGGTTGTAGGTAACGCGGATAAGTGGTGCAGTCCAGGCATTTGGGCCCATCGATTGTAGACCGCCCGTATACAGCCATACCGGTTTATGATCGGCATTGAAAGTATACCAATATGCGGAAAGAATTTTATCTAATGAAGAATTCAAAGGGATGGTATAGAAGAAATCCCATCCGCTCCCAGTGGTCTTGGGGCTACCCCATCGACCCGGCGTCATGGATGTACTGCCGGCGCTCCCGGTGGCTGTCGATGTCGTGCATCGGCTTACATCGGGATAGCCCAGCTGGTTGCCGTTCCATACCACATCAGCATGCACACTCGTGGCGCACCCGCAAATCAACACCGCAAACGACAGCGCGATACGCACCAAGCGCGAACCGTGACCATCCATTCTCATATTGCTCCCCTGCGTGCAACCTTAGCGAAGGCCAAGCACCAAGCATCGAAATTCCGCCAGCCATGGAGCCCGGCAGATCGCACTCACGCAAGGCAAGCCGTAGCCTCAGAGGGTGGAGAACCCATGACTCTAGGCGTCGCATGGAGCCGAGACCTCCATGCCGCCATTCCATGATGGAATAGGCTATTGTCAGCCTATTCCAATGAGAACTTTATCTATAGATGCACAGTGAACTATTTGTATACTCTAGCATGCTCTCGAACGCATGAGAAGAGACGGATGGTGGACCATAGCCCCATACCACCTTGCATCAATGAGGCCTCTACATCGCCGACTGCCCTGGAAAATTCTTGACAGGCACTAGCTTCTGCCTGCGTGGCAATGACTTATGGCCCCATCTGACCCACTTTGCGCCGAATCAACACATCGCTGCGATCCAAGAATGCGGGCGAGGCGTCTGGTCGCACGCCACCGCAACGAAAACGGGCCGCAGCGCGGCCCGTTTCGTCTTGGCATGACGCGTCGCCCGGCGGGCGGCGCGATTACTCGAAGTTGCCCTGGAAGATCACGTCGCTGACGACCGGGCAGTTCGTGTTGGTGAACACGCAGCGCGCCCACTCGGGGTGGTCGATGAACGGGTTGCGGTTCTGCTGGTAGGAATAGACCACGTCGTTGCGCAGGCGCTCGTGGTCGTCCGGCGGATCCTGATCGTTCCAGTCGAGCAGCACGGATTCAGGCCCATGTAGCCACTACTCACCACCTGACCGCTCGGCGTGATCGTGATCAGGCTGAGGTTGTCGGTGACCTGCAGGTCCGGCTCGGCTTGGCCGTTGGCGTTGGTACCGCCCTTGTAGCGCACGTCCATGTACAGCACGGCACGGGCCATGTCGCCTTTGCGGTGATCGAAGGCCTCGAACACGCTGCCGTTGTACCAGTTGGAGTGGCCGGGATACGTACCGCTGCCGCCGCCGAAACCGAGGCAGGCCTGGGTCGGCAATTCCGTGCAGGCGCTGCTGCAGTTGCCGTAGGCCAGGTTGCCGCGGTTGCTGTTGTAGGTGACGTCGGAGATGTACAGCATGTGCGTGTCGGTATAGGGCGGATAAGGCAGCCCGTTCGCCGTGAGCACATCATTGAAGCCATGCGAGTTCGGCCAGGTGTGTTCACGATTGTACTTGCCCACGCCGCTGCCGCCGGAGGCGCGATCGGTGACCTTGGCGTAGGAATGGTTCAGATAGACGTCGAGCACGCGGGTCGGGACGGAAGGATCCTCGTCAGCGGCTTCCAGGATTGTCCACACATTGGTCGTGCCTCCCGAATACGGGTAAGCCACGTGATCCTTGATCCGGTTGTGCAGCCACGCCTTCAGCGCTGGACCCGAGGAGGTATCCACCCCGGCGTAGTAATCGAACGCATCCGCGCCCGCGGTGAAATGCAGCAGGAAATCGCTGACCATCGCCTGGATCGCGCCGTCCATGTCGTGGACGTGGTCGGCATGGATCGTCAGGTCACACGCTTCGAGCGCGGTGAAGTCCACGTCCGGATTCAGCGTGTAGCTCGCGCCGCTGCCGGTGACGGCGGCGGTGTGCGTGCCGCTGGTCGCGCAGACGAGGTCGTACCAGCCGGCATCCAGCGTGACCGGCTCGCTGAACGCGATCGTGATGTTCGCGCTGCGCGCGACGTTGGTCGCGTTGTTCGCCGGCGTGGTGGATTGCACGGCCGGCGGGTTGTCCACGGGGGCGCTGGCCACGGTGAACTGCACCACGGTGTCAGCCGCCGGGTGATCGGGAGTACCGTCCTGGTCGGTGACGTCGGCGGCGAAAACCGTCAGCGTGCAGACGTCGCCGTAGACGAAATCGAGGTCGGGATTCAGCGTGAAGCTCGTCGGCCCGCCACTCGCTGCTGCGGTGTGTGCGCCGCTGTTCGTGCAGGTCAGCGAGTACCAGCCCGGACCGACCGTCACCGCTTCATTGAAATCAACCACGATGTTCGCCGTGATGGCGACATTGGTGGCGTTGTTCGCAGGCGTGGTGCCAGCCACGGCGGGCGGTGTATCCACCGGCGTGCCGAACACCACGTCGTCGATGGCTAGGCCGTTGTCGACACCGCTGACGTTGGTGTCGTTCCAGCGCACCCAGATGTCGCCACCGTTGGCGACCGAAAGCCCCATGATGGTGCTCGTCACCGTGGCGCGATTGGCGGCGGCGTTGCCGTCCTTCTTGCCGGTGCCGCTGACGGTGCCCGGCACGTTGAAGTCGAGTGCCGGCACCGCCATCCACGTCGCTGCCGCATCGGTCAGCGACGTGGCATTGGTGCTGTACTCGAAAGCGAGCTTGTCGGGAACGGTGGCCTGGTACTGCCAGACCTCACCGGTATAGCTCACCTGCAGCTGGCTCAGCACGTAACCGCTCTGGTTGTTGATCTTCGCGCCGATGCGCGCGGCCACGGTGCCGGCCGTTCCCATGGAATTGACGACGAGGCTGCCGAAGGCGCGCTCCGTAGAACCACTCGATCCGTAGCTGTAGACGTTGCCGGTGGTGTTCAGCGACCCGTCGTCGGCAGCGTACGTGCTGGTCGTGGCCGTGCTGAAGTACCAGCCTGTGGGCAGCACGGCGCTGGCGCCGCTGTTGATGAGCGTATTGAAGTCCTGGCTCGCACCGCCGTTGTAGGACACGGCCCCGCTGCCGACGTCGGCGGCATGGACGGAAGCGACGACGAAAACGCAACACAGTGCGGACAGCGCACCGACGGTACGAACTAGCATGCGGAACCCCTGAGTTTTGCCGCGCCGGCGCTTCCCGCGCAGGTCGCCGCATCGGGCGCGACAGGTCGCGCCGTCGTTCTGTATGCCGCCACTCCAGTGGTCGGGTGGGTCGGTGTCGTGTGTCGCGCCGCGCCCCGCAGTGCGTCGCGCCGGCCGGAATCGCCCGCTGGAGGTCGCGGGTCCTGCGGCTGACGCGGGCGCGATCATAGCCGAGGAATATGGCGCCCGGGCGACACCCGGGCACCTGGGCCGGAGCGCAGGCCGGCACCCATCCGCCTGGCCGGGTTCGCTGGCGTGTCCGGCAGGCTGGCTGGCATGCTGGACTCCACGACTGCGACGGGATGCGTCGCGACCGTGAGGGCCCGCCGAACCCGATTCACCGGCGGTGCCGGATCGCCGAGACCACCATGCGCGCCCTGGATGCCCCGCACTACCTGCTCGACGTGAAGCTGCGCCGCGAACGCGTGCCGTCGTTCGACGAGTACCCGTTCTCGCTGCCGGTCGTGCGCCATTTCGGGACGCTGACGCTGCACCCGAAGGTGACCTTCCTCATCGGCGAGAACGGCAGCGGCAAGTCCACCCTGCTCGAGGCCATCGCCACGGCCTGGGGCTTCAATCCCGAGGGCGGCAGCCGGAACTTCCGTTTCGGCACGCGGCCCTCGCACTCGGCATTGCACGAGTGCCTGCTGCTGGTGAAGGGCGTCCGCCGTGCGCGCGACGGCTTCTTCCTGCGTGCCGAGAGCTTCTACAACGTCGCCACGGCGATCGACGATCTCGGCGTGGCGCATGCCTACGGCGGCCGCTCGCTGCACGAGCAATCGCACGGCGAATCGTTCTTCGCGCTGATGATGAACCGCTTCGGTGGTGACGGGCTCTACATCCTCGACGAGCCCGAGGCCGCACTGTCGCCGACCCGCCAGCTCGCCATGCTCGCGCGGCTGCATGAGCTGGTTGCGGCGCGCTCGCAGTTCCTGATCGCCACGCACTCGCCGATCCTGATGGCCTACCCCGATGCGGCGATCCACCAGATCACGCCCGAGGGTCTCGAACCGATCGCCTACGAGCGCACCGAGCATTACCTCGTCACCAAGGCCTTCCTCGCGAATCCAGGCCATTTCCTTGACGAATTGACCGAATGAGTCGCGGCGTCGAGGGCGTGATGGCGACGTTCATCCGCATTGCCTGCGCGACGACCGGGAGCCGCTCTCCCGGCGATGAATGCGCAGCGCAGGATCCGGATGGCGATAGCGGCCGTGCCTGAGGACACTGGCCCGGTGTCCCCGAACGCGATCTGATCCGGCCATGTCCAAGACCATCCCCGACGATCCGCTGGAACGGGCGCGCCGGCTGCTCGAGGCGAGTGACGAGACGCCGCGCCTCGACCGGCTCGCGGCCCGTGTCGGCCTGAGCCCGGGCCATCTGCAGCGCCGCTTCCGCGCGCGCTTCGGTGTGAGTCCGGCCGAGTACGCAGCGGCCCGCCGGCTCGGCCGTTTCAAGGAGGCGCTGCGCGACGCCGACAGCGTGACCGAGGCGGTATACGCGGCCGGCTTCGGCTCCGGCAGCCGTGTCTACGAACACGCCGACCGCCTGCTCGGCATGACGCCGGCGAGTTACCGGCGCGGCGGCGCGGGCGTGGCGGTGCGCTATACGACACTCGACACGCCGCTCGGCGTGCTGCTCGTGGCGGCGACGGAACGCGGCATCTGCGCGGTATCGATCGGACCGGAGGCCGAGGCGCTCGTCGCCCGTCTGCATCACGAGTTGCCCGAGGCACGCATCGAGCGCGTCGATGCGGGACGTGACGAATGGCTCACCGCGGTGGTCGCACGGGTCCATGCGGGGCTCGGCTGGAGCCGCGATTCCGCGCCGGCCACGCCGCCCCTCGACGTGCGCGCCAGCGCGTTCCAGTGGCGCGTCTGGCAGGCGCTGACACGCATTCCGGCCGGCCAGACGCGCAGCTATGCCGAGATCGCGCGCGCAATCGGCGCGCCGCGCGCCGCGCGTGCGGTCGCACGGGCCTGCGCAAGCAATCGGCTCGCGCTGATCGTGCCGTGCCATCGCGTGATCCGTGAGGACGGCAGCCCGGGCGGCTATCGCTGGGGACCGGCCTTGAAACAGGAATTGCTGGCCCGCGAACGCGCCGTGGTTCAGTCCGATTCATAACGAATGGCTCTACCTCCGCCGGCAGACAGCGACTAGATTGCAGCCTGCCATTCCGCCATCCGCTTCCCGCTTCCACCCGAATGAATACCGCCTCGCCCGGTCCGGACGCTCCGGCCCTGCTCTCGCCGCGCGTGCTCGTGCTGCTTGCCCTGATCGCGCTGTACGTGGTCTGGGGCTCGACCTATCTCGCCATCCGCATCGGTCTGGAGAGCTTCCCGCCGTTCGCGATGGCGGCCCTGCGCTTCCTCGTCACCGGCGCGGCGCTGTATGCCTTCCTGCGCTGGTGCGGAGTCGCCGCACCGACCCTGCTGCAGTGGCGCAACTGCGCGATCACCGGCACCCTGCTGCTCGGTTTCGGCAACGGCCTGGTGTGCTTCGCGGAACAGTCGGTGTCCTCGGGCCTCGCCGCGGTCGCGGTGGCAAGCATGCCGCTGTTCGCGGCAGGCTTCGGCGTCCTGTTCGGACACTGGCCGCGCCGGCTCGAACTCGCCGGTCTGCTGATCGGCTTCGTCGGCGTGATCGTGCTGAACCTCGGCGGCGACCTGCGCGGCTCGCCCTACGGCGCCATGGCCCTGCTCGCGGCCTCGGCCTCCTGGGCGTTCGGCTCGCTGTGGAGCAAGCGCCAGGACATGCCGCCCGCGGCGATGAGCACGGCCGCGCAGATGCTCACGGGCGGCGTGAGCCTCAGCATAATCGCCCTGCTCACCGGCGAATCGCTGCCCGCGCTGCCGACGCTGCGCGCCACCCTGGCCCTGGCCTATCTCGGCGTGTTCGGCTCGATCATCGGCTTCTCGGCCTACATGTACGTGCTGAATCAGGTGCGCCCGGCGCTCGCGACGAGCTATGCCTACGTCAATCCGCCGGTCGCCGTGCTGTTCGGTGTCTGGCTCGGCGGCGAGCACGTGCAGGCCCAGGATATCCTCGGCATGGCGATCATCCTCGCCGGCGTGGCGACGATCACGCTGGCGCGCGACAAGCGCTGAAGCCCTCTCGCTTCAGTCGAAACCGTCGACGAACAGCGCCGTCTCGACGTCACCGAATTCGAGCGCGAGGCTGCCGTTCGTACCGGCGGCCTCGATGTACCAGTGGATGCCGTCGAGATCGACGCCGTCCTTCGGGAAGGGCGTGCCGAGCAGACCGAGCCGGTCCGCACAGGCGAAGATCCGGCCGGCATCGAGGCGATACGCGGTGGCAGTCGCGGCATCGGGGTCCAGACGTGGCAGAGCGATGCCGCAGTGGGTTTCGAGCTGCGCACCGGCCGCGAAGCCGAGCACCTGCGCACCGGGAAAGAACATGCTCTGTGCGATCGGCCAGTTCCATTTCGAAGCGGCCGGCGGACCGTTGCCGAACTCCATCACGCCGCTCGCGTAAAGCGGTACGAACAGCAGCCGCCGCACGCCGCCCCACGTGGCCACCGCATACAGGCCGGCATGTCCGCCGGTGCGCGCGGCGCTACAGGCGGCAAACGTACCGGGCCTGCAGCCGAACGGTACGCCACTGCTCACCCGCGCCGTGAAAGCGATCGTGCCGCGTGGCGATCCGGTCGCGGCGAGCCGCCCGACCGGCCCCGGATTGCCGCGTCCCTTCTGCACGCCGGCCGACAGGAATGGCAGGCTGCTGCGCCAGGCGCCGAGCGCTGCGCAGAAGAATTCCTTGCGTGCGAGATCGATACCGACGCGCAGATGCCGGCTGGCCGTAACTGGTGATGGCTCGAGCCGATCGAAACGCAGCGGTCCGGGCCGTGGGTCGTCCGCGGCGAGGATCGGATGCGAGAGCCCGGGCGGCCCTTCGTTGCATTGATCGAAGCTCGGATCATCGTTCGCGTGCAGCACCCAGTAGCGGGTTGCAACGTCGCCGAGTGAGAACCGCGGGCTGTCGAGGTAGGTCTCGCAACCGCGCCAGGTGTCCTCGTTACGCTGCGGATCGCCGCCGCAGGCCTCGCGCCATTGCAGCGTGCCATTCCAGACCGGCTGTCCGTTCGGCCGCGGCGCGAGGCCAGCGCGCCCCGGGCAGCCAGTGAAGGAGTCGGCCGCATTCCACAGACAGCCCTCGGCCCCGGCCTGGTCGTAACGCAGCTCGACCGGCATCGCGGCCGTGCCGAAGCCAGGCCGATACTCGGTACGCGCCGCGCCGTCGAGCAATCCCGCGTCCCAGATCGATTGCGCCATCGCCGCGGCGGGCATGAGAGCGCCGGCCAGCCCGGGCCACATGATGCGCCGTACACAGCGACCTGCCCGTCCCGACATGATGATCGGGTCCCGTTCCGTGGAGGAAGGGGCGGAAAATTACGGTCGTGCCGGTTTCCATGTGTTGCCGAGGCAGACGATCCAGGTACCGGATGCTGTCGAATTGGATGCCGGCGGATGCACGAGAAACGCGGCGACCAGATCGGCCATGCGCTACTCAGCCCGCAACGCCGTCGTGACCGGTAGTCGACCGGCCTGGATCGCCGGCAGCAGGCCGCCGACGAGACCGATCGCGAGCGCCCACTTGAGGCCACGCAGGATCAGTGCCGGCGAGACCTTGAACGCGAACACGACCTGGCTGAAGTTCTGGCCGAGCGTCGAGACCGTGTACTGGTCGAACACCGCCCAGGCAATGCCCGCGCCGATCAGACCGCCTAGCAGGGCGAGCAGGGCCGACTCGAGCATCACGCTGAACACGACCGGCAGGCTCGAGAAGCCGATCGCGCGCAGGGTCGCGATCTCACGCGAGCGCGTCGAGACCGCCGCATACATCGTGTTCAATGCACCGAAGATCGCGCCGACCGCCATGATCCCGCCGACCGTAAGGCCAAGAATGCGGATCAGGTTCGCCAGCCGTTCGGACTGCGTGGCGTAGTAGTCGCGGCTGCGCTCGACATCGACGTTGAGACGCGGGTCGGTGGTCAGGGATGCCTTCAGCGCATCGAAGGCATCAGCGTCCGGCAGCTTCACGGTGACCGACTGGAAACCGCTGCGGTTGTAGGCGCCCTGCACGACCTCGCCATCGCCCCAGACCTCCGAATCGTGCGCATCGCCGGTCGAGAACACGCCGACCACCGTCCACTGCTGGTTGCCGAGGTTCAGCGTCGCGCCGACGTCGAGGCCGGCGAACTGCTCGCGCGCGCCCTTGCCGACGACCAGCTCGCGCAGGCCCGGGCTGAACTGGCGGCCATCGAGGATCCGCGCCTCGGGACGCAATTCCCAGACCCGTTCGCCGACGCCGCGCAGCTCGACGTTCGCATCGGTGCCGGTGGCCTTCTTCGGCAGGTTGGCGACCACCACGACTTCCGGCGAGGCGATCGGCTTGGCCTCGGCGTTGCGCAGGATGCCCTGCGCCTGGGTGATCACGGTCACGTCGTCGCGCGACAGGCCACTGTTGATCTCGGTCGTGGCACCGGCGCGGATCACGATCGCCTGGTCGGCACGACCGGTCCTGGCCAGGGTGGCTTCGAAACCTTCACCCATCGCGAGCAGTGCGACGAGCACGCCGACCACGCCGGCGATGCCGACCACGATCACCGCCGAGGAACCGAGCCGCTGCGGCACGGTACTGATACCGACCAATGCCACCGACAGCGCCTGGCGGCCGCTGTGCGTCAGGGCCATCCACAGGGCGACGGCGAGCAGCGCGAGGCCGAGCACCGGCAGCGGCAACACCATCACGCTCGCGGTGAGCAGCACCGCAAGGGCGACACCGAGTCTCGAAAACAGGCGTTGCAGGAATTTCATGGCGGCGACCTCAGTGTCCGGACAGCGCGTCGACGATCTTCAGGCGCATCGCGCGCAGCGCGGGCGGCAGGCCGACCACGAGACCGAGCGCGAACATGATGGCCGCGCCCAGCACCCAGGTGCTGGCCGGAACCGCCAGCGGCATGCTGAAGGCGCCGCTGAGCACTTCACCGAGGCCGGCCGACAGGCCGAGGCCGACCAGGCCGCCGAGCACGACCAGCAGGATGGATTCGGCCAGCACGAGGGCGAGCACGGTGCGGTTCGTGAAGCCGATGGTCTTCAACACGGCGAGTTCGGGAATCCGCTCGCGCACGGCCTGCGCCATCGTGTTGCCGGTCAGCAGCAGGATCGTGAAGAACACCGCGGCCATGATCGACGTCGCGATCAGGCCGATGTCGCCGAGCTGCTTGGCGAAGGCGAGCTGGAATTCCTTTTCGGTCTGGGTCTTGGTTTCGCTGGCGGAATTCGCGCTGAGCTTGTCGATCGCCTGGGCGATCTCGTTGGCGCGCTCGGGATCGGCGACCTTGACCACGTACCAGCCGACGCCGCCCTGACCGCGCGTGCGGCCCTCGTCGAAATACTCCCAGTGGAAGACCATCTGGTCCTCGGCCGCGCGATCCTTCTGGGTCGCGCCGCGATAGATGCCGACCAGGTCGAAGGTCCAGGCGTTGCCGGTCGCCTTGTGCTGGAAGATCGTCGCCTGCAGCGGGATCTTGTCGCCGATCTTCCAGCCGAACTTCTGTGCGAGATGCTCGCCGACGAGCGCGCCGGTGCGGGTCGTGGCGAATGCCTTGCGCTGCTCGGCGGGCAGCACGAGCTCCGGGTAGAGGTCGATGTAACCCTCGCTCACTGCGAAGTTCGGGAAGAAGTTGCGCCGGTCCTGGTAGATGCCACCGAACCAGTTCGCGAAGGCAGTCTTCTCCACACCGGGAATCTGCTGGATGCGTGCGTTCAGCGAGTACGGCACCGGCTGGATGATGCTGAGCCGCGAGCTGACCACGAGACGCTTGGCGCCGTCGATGCTGTCGGTCGCGGTGAATGCGGTGCGGACCGCATCGAGCAGGCCAAACAGCAGGAAGGCTGCCACGACCGAAAGCAGGGTGAGGACGGTGCGGGCCTTCTTGCGGAACAGGCTCGCCCAGACGAGCTGGAAGTATTTCATCGGTTTCCCCGTCGTTCCGGCCCGCCGCGCCCGGCGCGGCGGGACTGCAGTCGATGTCTGCGGGCCACTCAGGCGTGCACGGCCGCGTCGACCAGCGTGCCCTTGTCGAGGTGCAGCTGGTGGCTCGCGTACTCGGCCGCCTTCGGGTCGTGCGTGACCATCACGATGGTCTTGCCGTGCTCGCGGTTGAGCGTCTGCAGGAGACGCAGGATCTCGTCCGCGGTCTGCCGGTCGAGGTCGCCCGTCGGTTCGTCGCAGACCAGGAGCTTCGGATCGGAGACGATCGCGCGTGCGATCGCGACGCGCTGTTCCTGGCCGCCCGACAATTCCTTGGGCTTGTGATGAATGCGCTCACCGAGGCCGACGAGCTTCAGCGCGATCTCCGCGTTGCGCCGGCGCTGCGCGGCCGAGAGGTTGGTCAGCAGCAACGGCAGCTCGACGTTCTTCAGCGCCGAGAGCACCGGCAGCAGGTTGTAGAACTGGAACACGAAGCCGACGTTCGCCGCGCGCCAGCGCGCCAGTTCGCCGCTCGACATCTGGTCGATGCGCTGGCCATCCACGCTGATCGAGCCGGTGGTCGGCGTGTCCAGGCCGCCGATGAGGTTGAGCAACGTGGTCTTGCCGGAACCGGAAGGTCCCATCAGCGCGACGAAGTCGCCCTCGGCGATGTCGAGATCGATGCCATGCAGGACTTCGACACGCTGCTTGCCGCGCTCGTAGGTCTTGGTGAGGGCGCGGATAATGACCAGGTCGTTCATCTTCGTCTCCGGGTGACGGCGGTGTGCGGCGACGGCGCCACGCACCGCGGGTGGATCACTTCGCGTCGTCGCGCACGAGACGTGCGCCGTCGATCATGCCTTCCGGCGGCTGCAGCACCACGCGCTCGCCGGCCTTGACGCCATCGAGCACCTGGCGCTGGTCGGCGAAGCTCTGGCCGAGTTTCACCGCGCGCGCCTGCGCCTTGCCGTCGACGAACACGAACACGCGGTTCGCGTCGCCGACGCTCTGGATCGCGCTCGCCGGCACCAGCACGCCGGGCAGCGCACGGGTCTCGGCCGGCGCGGAACGATCCTCGAGGAAGGCCACGCGCGCGCCCATGTCCGGCACGATGCGCGCGTCCTTCGCCTTGATGCCGATGCGCACCTTGACGGTCGCCTTGCTGCGGTCCGCGGCCGGGATGATCGCGATGACCTCGGCCGGAATCTTCCAGTCCGGATACGCGTTCAGCACGGCTTCGACCGGCTGGCCGGCCTTGACGCGACCGATGTAGGCCTCGTTGACCTCGACCTCGATCTCGAGCGAGTCCATGTCGACGATCGTACCGATGCCGGTGCGCGTGTAACCGCCGCCGGCCGACATCGGCGAGACGATCTCGCCGGGCTGCGCGGCCTTGACCGTGATGACGCCGGCGAACGGCGCCTTGACCACGGTGTTGTCGAGCGCGACGCGGGCGACCTCGACGCCGCGCTGCTGCACGGCGACCTGCCCTTCCTGCGCCGCGAGACGCGCCTTCAGCGAAGCGACGCGCGTGCGCGCATCCTCGCCGGCCTGGGTGCTGGTGAGCTTCTTCGCGACCAGATCCTCCTGACGGCGCTGGTCGCGGTCGGCCTGGGCGAGCTGCACGCGCAGGTCGGCGAGCTGAGCGCGCGCGGCATCGTGCTCGGCGCGGGCGAGATCGAACTGGGCGCGGGCGTCGGTAGCGTCGAGCCGTGCGAGCACCTGATCGGCCTCGACGCGCTGGCCTTCCTCGATCTGCACCTCGACCACGCGCCCGGTCACCTTCGACGACACCGTGGCCTGGCGGCGCGCGGTGACGTAGCCGGAGGCATCCAGCACCGCGGTGCTCGCGGCCTGCGCGGCGAGCGGCTGGGCGAGCGCGGTGCGCACCGTGTAGCTCGGCATGCGGCCGAACGCGAACCATGCGCCGGCACCGACGAGGGCGGCGACCGCCAGCGCCACCGCGATCCACACGCCGCGCCCGGCCGGTTCGGCCTCGCGGCTGCGGTCGATGCGCAACTCTTTCAGCATCTCGGTCGAATCCACGTGCATGGCCTCGCAGGAAATACGGAGCGAACCCCGGCGCCTTTGCGAGAAACGCGCCTCCCGCGCGTTCCCCATCGCGAGCGATCCTTGCGTGGATCGCATCGGCAGGGCGTTCTCGGTCATTCCGCCAGCGCCGCGGATTGTCCCACAGTCTGCATCCTTGCCGACTCCGCCATAATGGGCGGCGATCAACATCCCCGGGTGACAGATGTCAGACCGAACCGCCACGGGCTATTCCGGCAAGGCGCTCTGGGCCAAGCTCGGCCTGCGCGCGGGACTGCGCACGCTCGTGTGCGGGGCGCCGGGCGACTACGCCGTACTCACGGGATTCGATACCGATCGCCTTCAATGGGTCGTGAAGACCGCTGGAATCGACTTTGGTCACGCCTTCGTGCGCTCGCGTGCCGAGCTCGATGCCATCCTCGACGAACTCGTGCCGCATCTCGAACCCGCGGGCCAGTTGTGGGTTTCCTGGCCGAAGCGCAGCTCGGGCGTCGCCACCGACCTGACCGAGGACGGCGTGCGCGCCGCGGCTTTACCGCGTGGTCTGGTGGATGTGAAGGTCTGCGCGGTGGATGCGGTCTGGAGCGGCCTGAAACTCGTCTGGCGGCGCGAGCGGCGCCCGCCCCGGAAAACCTGACGCCGATATCGCGAGGACAGCCGCTGCGGGAAGGGCGACAAGCCAAACGGAGGCATCCATGCGCAATCCCGAACGCCTGCTCGCCGGCATTTTCTCGCTGGTCGGCAGCGGCGCGCTCGCCGGCGGCGGCTGGCTTTGGCAGGAGCAGCGCCACTTCGCGGCAACGGCACTGCACGCCGAGGGTGAGGTCGTCAGCCTGATCGAGCACCGCGGCAGCAAGGGCAGCGGACGTACACGCCGCGCGTACGCTTCGCACTGCCGAACGGGCGGAGCGTCTACGTGACCGGCAGCGTCGGGTCGAGCCCGCCTGCCTACGACGTCGGCGAGCGGGTCGGCGTGCTCTATCACGCCGATGTGCCGGAGCAGGCGCGCATCGAAGGTTTCATCGAGAACGGGTTCGCCCCGAGCCTGTTCGGCGGACTCGGTGGCATCTTCGCCCTGATCGGCTTCGGCTACGGTGGCCTCTGGCGGCTCTGACGGCGGCGGCGTCTCATCGACTGGCTCGCGGGCCGCCCGGTGCGCGCGGCGGTGACCGGCACGCTCCGCGTGGATGCCGGGTCACGTCACCGGCGACGCGCCGCCTGGTGCATCGAGGCGCGCTGCCAGGACCCGGCCACGCGCAAGCCCTACGTCTTCCGCAGCGATCCGCTCGCGTTCGATCCGGGCCCGCATCTCCAGGGCGGGTGGATCGACGTGCGCATCGATCCGGCCGATCCGCGTCGCTACATGATGGACACGCGCTTTCTGCCCGGGAACGGCTAATCTCGCTTTCCGATCCCCTCTCGCCACGAGACCCATGGCCTACGTCATCGCTCCGCCTGCCGCTCCCTCGATTCCCGTCGCCGGCGGCGACGCACGCTTCCCGGTGCGCCGCATCTACTGCATCGGCCGCAACTACGCCGAGCATGCGCGCGAGATGGGCGCGGTGGTCGATCGCGGCAATCCCGTGTTCTTCACCAAACCGGCCGACGCGATCGTCACCGACGGTGCGGACGTGCCGTATCCGTCGGCGACGACCGACCTGCATCACGAGGTCGAGATGGTCGTGGCACTTGCCGCGGGCGGCCACGACATCGCGCCGGCGGCGGCGCTCGGCACGGTCTTCGGCTACGGCGTCGGCCTCGACCTGACACGTCGCGACCTGCAGGCCGCGGCGAAGGCCAAGGGCCTGCCCTGGGACACGGGCAAGGCCTTCGATCATTCCGCGCCGGTCTCGGCGCTGCGCCCGGCCAGTGAGATCGGGCATCCCGCGCGCGGCCTGCTGAGCCTCGAGGTCAACGGCACGCTGCGCCAGAAGACCGATATCGCCGAGATGGTGTTCGATGTCGCTTCGATCATCCATGAACTTTCGAAGCTGTTCGAACTCGCCGCCGGCGATCTGATCTTCACCGGCACGCCAGCCGGCGTGGCGGCGTTGGCGCGCAGCGATGCGTTCGTCGCGCGGCTCGACGGGGTCGCCGAACTGCGCGGCCGGATCGTCTGAGGAACCTCCGATCGAGTTCAGGGGTTCCGCGAGCCAGGGATGGCGTGCCACGCATCCTGCGCGTAGGCGCTGGATGTGACGTAGCCGGGCCCGGGCCGGTGCCGGACCCGGCGGGGCCGATAAATCCGGGATGGACCTGTTCAGACCTTCCCCAAACCGGCACGCTTCGCGCATTCCATCCGCTTTCCGCAACGGAGTACAGCCATGAGTCTCTTCAGCGAGTTCAAGCAGTTCGCGATGCGCGGCAACGTCGTCGATCTCGCGGTCGGCGTGGTGATCGGCGCGGCCTTCGGCAAGATCGTCACCTCGCTGGTCGACCAGATCCTGATGCCGCCGCTCGGCATGCTGATCGGCGGCGTCGATTTCTCGGCCTACAGATGGGTGCTGAAGGCGGCGGGTGCGGACGGCAAGGGCGAGGTCGCGATCCAGTACGGCGCGTTCTTCAACACCATCGTGCAGTTCGTGATCGTCGCGCTGGCGATTTTCCTGGTCGTGAAGCTGATGAACCGGCTGCTGCGCAAGGCCGAGGCCGAACCGGCGGCGCAGCCGGCCGACGTGCAGCTGCTCACCGAGATCCGCGACCTGCTCAAGCAGAAGCCGGGCGCCTGAGCGCGGCGCTCAGCGGCGCCGGCCGCGGTACCACTCGGCGAACAGCACGGCCGCGCTTGCGGCGATGTTGAGGCTCTCGACGGCACCGCTGCCCGGGATCGTCAGGCGCAGGTCCGCGGCGTGGATCAGTGCCTCGCTCATGCCTTCGCCCTCGGCGCCGAACACCAGCGCGAGGCGTGCCGGCAGCGGTTCGGCATAGAGGTCGGCGCCATCGCGCGGAACGGTCGCGGCGACCTGGAAGCCGGCCTCGCGCAGACGGCCCGGCACGTCCTCGTCCGCTCCGGCACGTGCGAGCGGCAACGCCTCGGCACCGCCCTCGGCGACACGGCAGGCCGCGCCGGACAGGCCGAGCCCCGAGCCGGCGGGCAGGATCACGCCGGCCGCGCCGAAATGCGCCGCGCTGCGCAGCAGGGCGCCGAAGTTGTGCGGATTGCCGACACCGTCGAGCACGACGAGCAATGCCGGCATCGGTGCCGGCGGCAGACCGGCGAGCAATGCGGCCAGGGAGGAAGGCTCGCGGCGGCGCACGTCGAAGCACACGCCCTCGTGATGGCGCGTCGCGGTGAGCCGGTCGAGATCCGCGCCGTCCACCACGCGATAGCCGATGCGGTGCTTCACGCACCAGGCCAGCACCGGCTGCAGCGCCGGAATGCGCGATTCGGCGAGCCAGACCTTGCGCACGTCCTGCGGGCGCTTCGCGAACACCGCGCGACAGGCATTGAGACCGTACAGCCGGTCCTCGCCGTCAGGTTTCGCGGCACCGGCCTCGCGCGGCGTCTGCGCGCGCGGGTGCCATGGCGAACGTTCAGCCATACGCCGTGGCCTCCGCCTCCGCGCGCAGCCGCGCGTAGAGCGCTGCATCGAGGCATTGGCCGCGCTTGATCACCGCACGACGCAGCCAGCCTTCACGCACGAATCTGCATTTCTCGAGTACACGCGCGGAAGCGGCGTTGCCCGCGTAGACATAGGCCTGCACCCGTTCGAAGGGCCGGTGCGCGAACAGGTATTCGCAGTACGCGGCGAGCGCGGTGCTCATCACGCCGCGCCCCCAATGGGCGCGTCCGAGCCAGTAGCCGACCTGCGCGCCACTGCGGAACACGTCCTCGAGGTATCTGAAGCCGATACCGCCGACCGCCGCGCCGCCGATCTCGACCGCCAGCCGCTCAGCTGGATGCATCAGCGGCAGCGCGAGAAAGTCGCGCGCATCCGCCGCGGTGTACGGGAACGGGAAACGATCGGCCAGGCCCCACGACACCGCGGCATCGTTCGCGTGATGCACGAGCGAGGCGGCATCCTCGTCGCGCCACGGCCGCAACACGCAGGGGCCGCAATCGATGCGCGACGGGGAATCCATGCTCATGTGCCGATGATAGCAGGGCGTTCAAAAGCACCCTGTCGGAGCGCTCCGAGGATAGGCCACGCGTGAATCAGGCTCATGCATGCTCGACTCGGTGGACGCGAGTCCGGATCGGCACCGGACTCGTCACTCGCGGAACGCATGGCGTGTGCGCTCTCCGCACGCGCCACACGGGCGCGTGCCGACTGCACGTGCCGCTGCCGGTTAGGCGTGCCCATCCACCGAGGGATGGCGCGCGGCCTCGGCCTCGAGCGCATGCGCGACTGCCTCCGGCGAGCCGGTGTAGCGTGCGAAGACGCGATACAGCACCGGCACCACGTACAGCGAGAGGAAGGTCGAGAGCAGCACGCCGGACACCACCACCACGCCGATCGTGCGCCGGCTCGCGGAACCCGCGCCCTCGGCGAACATCAGCGGCAGCGCACCGACCACGGTCGCGATCGAGGTCATCACAATCGGCCGCAGACGCACCGCGGCCGACTCGCGGATCGCCGCATCCAGCGGGCGACCGGCGTCGCGCAGCTGGTTGGCGAATTCGACGATCAGGATGCCGTTCTTCGCCGCGAGGCCGACCAGCATGATAATGCCGATCTGGCTGTACAGGTTGAGGGTCGAGCCGAACAGCAGGAGGCCGAGCAGCGCGCCGAGCACCGCGAGCGGCACGGTCAGCATGATCACGAACGGATGCACGAAGCTTTCGAACTGCGCGGCGAGCACGAGGAACACGACGAGCAGGGCCATGCCGAAGGTGATCGCCACGCTGCCACCGGTCTCCGCGAGATCGCGCGAATCGCCCTTGGTATCGGTCTGGGCGATCGCCGGCAGCGCCTCGCGTGCCGTGGTGCGCATGAACCCGAGCGCCTCGCCGAGCGTGTAGCCGGGCGCGAGTCCTGCCGAGAGCGTGATCGCGCGCAGGCGGTTGAAGCGATTCAACTGGCCTGGCGCGGCCATGTCGGCGAGCCGCACCAGGTTCGCGAGCGGAATCAGCTGGCCGCTCGAGGCCGAACGCACGTAGAAGTTGGCGAGATCCGCCGGCTCGCGGCGGCCCTCCTCGCCGGCCTGCACGATCACGTCGTATTCCTCGCCATCCATGCTGAAGGTCGTCACGCGCCGGCCGCCGAAATAGGTTTCGAGCGCGTGGCCGATGGCCTCGGTCGAGACACCGAGATCCGCCGCGCGCGAACGGTCTATGTCTACGCGCAGTTGCGGCTGGGTTTCCTTGTAATCGCTGTCGATCGCGAACAGGCCCGGATTGCGCGCCATGCGTTCGAGTAGGCGGTCGCGCCAGTCGGCGAGCTGCGCGTAGTCCGGACCCTGCAGCACGAACTGCAGCGGCTGGCCGAAATTGCGGGTCAACCCCTGGCGCATGAACGGTGCGATACGTACGCCGGGGATGTCGGCGAGTTCGCGCCGTACGCGCTCGATGAGCTGCTGGGCGCTGACCGAGCGGCGATCCCACGGCGCCATCAGGATCACCGCCTGGCCGGTGTTGAAGTTCTGCGTGGTCGCGCCGCCGCGACCCTGCGGCACGCGCGTGTTGACGCGGCTGACGATGCCCTCGTCGACGAGCTTCATCAGGCGCCGTTCGACCTCGCGCGTCTTGCCGACCGTCCATTCGTAACCGGCGCCTTCCGGCCCGGTGAGCGTGACCACGAATGCGCCGCGGTCCTCGAGCGGTGCGAGTTCGGACGGCAGGGCGCGCAGCAGGACGAGGCTCGAGGCAAGCACGCCGAGCATGCCGAATGCGATCCACCACGGGTGGCCGAGCACGCGACCGAGGCTGTGCGCATAGACTGCCTGCACGCGGCGGAAGAGCGCATCGACGCGCGCGGTGAGGCCGCCCGCACCGGCGTGCGGACGGAGCAGCTTCGAGCACATCATCGGCGTGAGCGAGAGTGCGACCAGACCCGAGATCGCCACGGCCGAGGCGATGGCGAAGGCC
>Ga0116193_1001027_pt1 | contig 24532 bp, 23 predicted proteins | sample AD_UKC115_MetaG_FD_89892 | JGI IMG/M metagenome (GOLD analysis project Ga0116193, IMG submission 89892) | Active sludge microbial communities of municipal wastewater-treating anaerobic digesters from Hong Kong - AD_UKC115_MetaG | ecosystem: Engineered > Bioreactor > Anaerobic > Digestate... | reverse complement strand
TGCTGTAATAGAGTGCCAGCAGGCATTTGCACATTACTTCCTTCAATTAATTCGCTAATAGATAAAAAATCTACTCCATTTTCTGCCATCTTGGTTTTATCAAGAACAACTTTTATTTCTTTGCTTCTTCCACCTATTAAATTAATAGCTGCAACGTCATTTATTTTCTTTATTTCATTGGTAAGTTCTTGTCCTATTTGCTTTAGCTGATAATCATCGTAATGTTCACTCCACAAGGTTAATCCTAAAACTGGTACATCATCAATAGCTCTTGTTTTAATCAAAGGCATGGTTATACCTTGAGGCATTTTATCCATATTTTTCATCAACTCACTATACAATCTTACCAAAGAACGTTCTACATCTTCTCCTACATAAAATTGCACAATAAACATTGCCTGCCCTTTCATAGATGTGGAGTAAACATATTCTACACCCTTAATATTGGATATTACTTTTTCTATAGGAGCAGCAACTTTTGTTTCTACCTCTTTTGGCTCAGCACCAGCATAACCAATAAAAATATCAGCCATTGGTACTTGTATTTGTGGCTCTTCTTCTCTTGGAATTAAATAGGTACTATACGCCCCAATTAATAAAAACGCAATCATTAATAAAATCGTAAGCTTCGATTGCAAAAAAGCCTTTGCTATATTTCCTGAGAAACCTTTTTCCATTGTACTATTTTTTATATTGTTATCTACAGTAGTACTTTTATCAGCCCCTGTTGCGTCGCACACTTGTACTACCTATCTTTATTAAACAATTATTATTATAATGCTTTTAATTATTCTTTTCTATTACGGTTGCACCATTAAATAATTTTTCATCAGCAGTAATAATGTAGCTTTCATCTTTACTTAAACCACTTAAAACTTCTACTTTATCGCCTACTTTTTTTCCTATTCTTATCCATCGCAATAGTGCAGTATTGTTGCTGCCAACAGTATAAATTCCTGTTAATTCATTTTTATATTCAATACTCGATGCAGGAATTAAAATAGCCTTACTATTATCTTCTTTTGGCTTTGAAGTAGATAAATAAACATCGGCATACATGCCAGATAACAAACCATTTTTATCTACCTCTGGAATAGAAATTTTTATGTTGTATAAGCCTCCTGAAAATTGCGATGATGCATTAATTAAAGCAACAACACCTTTAAACTTTTTATTGGCAGATTTTACATTTACATCAACCTGCTTACCTACTTTTATTTCAGTAATTTCAGATTCAGGAACAGAAGCATTTATTTGCAGTGTTCCAGCTTGCTCTATTGTAAGTAAAGGCATACCAGGACTTGCCATACTACCTGCACTTGCCATTTTTTGAGTTATAATTCCAGAAAACGGAGCAGTTAAATTGGTATAATTCAACATAGCATTTACTTCGTTACGCATTTGTTTTGCTCCATCTAATTTTGCTTTAACAGAATTGTATTGCAGCATTACATTATCCAACTCTTTTGCTGTGCAACTTTGTTGTTTGTATAAATTGGTAAATCTATCTACATCTTTTTGTGCATTTTTATAAGCTGCTTCAGCTTCAGCAATCATTGCTTCTGTTTGTGCTTTTTTAGCTCTAATTTCATCACTATTTATAGAAACCAATAACTGACCTTTCGATACATGCTCACCAACATTAACTTTAAGCATGGTAATTACGCCCATTACTCTTGTGCTAATTGTTGCAGATTGAGAAGCCTCTACTCTACCGCTAAAATGTAAGCTTCCATCTGTAAAACTTGTAGGTTTGGCTATTGTAACAGCAATAGGTTTAGTTGTTTGGGCTACATCATTATCTTTTTTATTTTTGGAGGAGCAAGCAATAAATGATATTGATGCAAAAACTACTGTAAATATTTTCGTGTTTTTTATTAAGTGTAAATTCATAATTAATTGTACTATTATTTAGTTGATGTTGTTAAAAAATGTAAGAACGCTGTATTTACATTAAGCATGAAAATGTTTTGTGCTAAAGCAAATTTTTTTTGCGAAAGTTGAGAGGCTGCCATCATTACATCACTGGTTTTTGCAAGCCCTTGCTCGTATCTATTTTGTAAAATTCTTAAAGCCTCGTCTGCTTGCTTAATAGTTGTTTTATGAACATTTATGTTGGCTGTTGTTTCTTTAATTTCTTGTTTGCATTTTTCAATTTCAAAATTTGCTTGCTCTTTTTGTTGTGTTAATTGAGTAGTTAATTTATTCCTTTCTTGGGTTTGAACTATAATGGTATTTTTGGTGCTATTGCCTTTAAAAATATCCCAAGATAATTGCACCCCAAGCAAATAAGAGTTAGCACTAAAACCCAACATTCTATTATCATTTAATTGAAAACTACCCAGTGCATTAAGCTTTGGTAAATAACTCATTTTAGAAGACTTAATTAATAAATCTGTTGCTTCAATAGCAGTTTGCATTGCCATAAAATCAGCACGTTTATTTATATCGTTTTGTTTTTCTACTTCTAATTGCTCCATGTTTTTTTCATCGTCAACTGTATAAATTTTTCCTAAAGAATTGCCCATTAAAACACTTATATAATCCGATGTAGTTTTAATTTCGCTTTTTACTTTTATCAAATTATATTCAACTGTAGCTTGTTCTATCTGTACATTTAAAACATCTGATTTTTGAATTAACCCTTGTTTAAAATAGTTTTCTGTAACCTGTAGTACAGCTTCTATTGTTTGTTTTGTTTCTTCTAAAACAGTAACACTTTTATAAAGTAATTGTAATTGTAAGTATGCTTTTTCTGCTTCAAAAGCAATGTATTCTTTAGTTCTTTCTTTCTTAAATTTATATAAGTCTATTTGCTTGGCAGCTCCTTTGCGTTGATACATTAAATCCATATTTAACAACGGTTGCTTTACTTCTAATTTTGTAGTAAAGTCTGATGTTGCTTTAGGGTTATTTAATAAATCTGGATTAAAATCTGACGTACTAATACTTTTTTGTTGAAGCTTAAATCCAAAAGCATTTAAGGGATTATTGGTGTTAAAAACAGAATAAGTAAAACCTACTTGTGGTAAAAAAATTGCATCAGTAAGTTTATAATTTGCAGTAGCTATGGCTTCATCTGCTTGAGCAATTTTAATAGTATTGTTATTAGCTAATGCAGCTTCTATCAACTGAGTTTTTGCTAAGTGTATGGTTGTTTCTTGGGCAAAAGATATTTTTTGAAAAAGTATCAAAACAATTCCTACAATTAAAAATCTTTGTTTACTCATGAATTAATAATTTTTGGCGAAAGTATCTTTCAAGAAATACTTGTTTGGTAACTTTAGTTACTTAATCATTTTCTTTTGATATTTTTAAAAATGCTTGAAACAAATACAGCATTATTATCAATAAAAAGAAAAAGCAAGAGGATAAAATCTTCTTCAAAGCCTTAAAAAATATTTTACTTTGCTTAAAGTACTTTTTATTAAAGACTATAAATAAATTGCCATGACTATTGATGAAGCACAACAAAAAGTTGATAAATGGATTAAGACTGTTGGAGTACGTTATTTTAATGAACTTACCAACTTAGGAGTTTTAATGGAAGAAGTAGGCGAACTTTCTCGTTTAATGGTAAGAATTTATGGTGAGCAATCTTTTAAAGAAAGTGATAAAGGAAAAGATTTAGCAGATGAAATGGCAGATATTTTGTTTGTACTTATTTGCTTAGCTAATCAAACAGGAGTTAATCTTACAGATGCTCTTGAAAAAAATTTAGAGAAAAAAAATAATAGAGACGCTACTCGGCACCAACACAATAAAAAATTAAAATAGGCGTTTAAGTATTATTATTATAGTACTATAAATTTTTACATCCTATGATACTATTGTTTTCCATACCACAGTTTGTTGTTTTATATGGATCTGCATTTGTAATAGTTGTTCTATTGGGTATTATTCTTAGAGCTTTTTATTCTTCTTCGGTAAAATCTAAACTACACGAATATCAAAGAGAAATAGCAAAAAGTCATTCTAAAATTTTAAAATTAGAAGTAACAAACGAAAAACTACAACATCGTATAAACGAGTTAGAAACTAATTTAAAAAGACCAAGAATAGCTTAATATTTTGCAGGTGTGCCAGTTTTTGGTATTGCCTTTTTAATAAATTCTCTCAACTGGTCGTTTGCAGTAATTAAATCTTCTTTACGCAAATACATCATGTGACCACTTCTAAAACCTTTCCAACTCATTCTTTCTTTTAGTTTTCCTCCAGGATCCATTTGCCACATATTGTATTTGGCATTAAAATAATCGCAAGCACCATCATAATAACCAGATTGTACTAATAAATGCAAGTAAGGATTTTCTGCCATAGCCAATCTTAGATTTTCACCTGTTCTATCGTTGTTGTTATTCCAAGGGTAAACAGGTCCAAACATATTATATTTTAAATCAGTTTTATACCCTAATTCTTCCCTTAAATACATATTAATTGCTGGGGTAAATGAATGTAACCAAGAATTTAATTCTGCATTATAATCAGGTCTTTCGCCTGCATCTTTTCTATCAATTCCTTTATAACGAGAGTCTAATCTTCCAATAGTATAACCCTCGTCTCTTAATAATTCTTTCCAATAAAATGAAACAGGAATATCAAGATTTTGTTGAAGTATTGTAGTTTCTGAAAGCCCAGAATAATAAGACATTCTTGATGCAATTTGCTTTTTTTCAGCATTACTTAATGTATTGCCTTTTGCAAGTGCAGGTAATAATTGATTTACTGTAAAATCTTCTACCTCTGGTAAAAAAGCAGTTAAGTCTTTTTGTTGAAGTGCAGGTGCTAATTTTTTATGATACCATGCCGTTGCTGAATAATAAGGAAGCATTAATGCTTGACCAATAGGACCATCTCGTTTTATTCCTAATTCTGTTGGTGAAACCAGAATTACTCCATTCAAATACATCCATTGCGATTCTTGTAATGCTAAGGCTAAACCAGAAACTCTTGTTGTTCCATAGCTTTCGCCAATTAAAAATTTAGGCGAAGCCCAACGATTTTTTCTGGTAACAAAAGTGCCTATCCATTCTGCTAAATATTTTATATCTTCATTTACACCAAAAAATTTTGTAGTAGGGATATCTTTACTAATAGTTCTTGAAAACCCTGTATTTACTGGATCTACATACACAATATCTGCAACATCTAAAATGGAATATGGATTATCTTTTAATCCATAAGGTTGTAGTGGATAGCCTTCATCATCAATATTTAAAATACGAGGTCCTGTATATCCTATTTCCATCCAAACTGAAGCAGTCCCTGGTCCTCCGTTAAAAGAAATAATTAATGGACGAGAAGTTTTATCTTTTACATCACTTCTTTCATAGTAAGTATAAAAAATACCAGCAATAGCTTTTCCATCTTCATCCCAAACAGGCAGAGTGCCAAAGTTTGCAGTATATGGCACTGGTTGACCTTTAATAATAATTTGATTCTTAATAGTCATAGAACTATCAGTTCTAACCATTTTATTAATTACTTCAGTTTTATTGCCTCCTGTTTGATTGGGCTGTGCTATAACTAATAAAGTAGAAAAGCAACTTGTGCATAGCAGAAGAAGTTTTTTCATAATACAGTAAGTTTTGAAATAAAAGATTAAAGTAAAAGTATAACGTAAATCAAAATAAAATTAAATTATTTGATGAAGGGAAAAACAAGGGAAGAAAGACAAAAATTGAAAATTATTCCTCTTAGAATTTCTATTTATTAATAAGAAGAAGAAATTAAATTGAACAAGAAAGAATGGTATATCTGTTGTATTTTCTCTTAAAAATAAAAGTCAGTTTCTTGTTAGAAAGCCAATAAAAAAAGCCTTGAAAATTTTCAAGGCTTTTTTGCGGACCGGACGGGACTCGAACCCGCGACCTCCGCCGTGACAGGGCGGCATTCTAACCAACTGAACTACCGATCCAAATTTTTAAGAACTTTATATAACTCCCTTTTGGGGTTGCAAATATAAGGGCAAGATTTTTTCTTAAAAAAATCTTTTTCGGAATTATTTTATACTTTTTAATTGTGCTATGGCTTGTACTGGATTTTCTGCTTTAAAAACTGTATTTCCTGCTACTAAAACATCTGCTCCTGCATGTATAATTTGGGCTGCATTTTCAAAGTTTACGCCACCATCAACTTCTATATGAGTATGCAAGCCTTTGTCATTACACATTTTTCTAAGTTGTTTAATTTTTTCAATGGACTGAGGTATAAATTTTTGCCCACCAAAACCTGGATTTACACTCATTAAGCAAACTAAATCTATATAAGGTAAAATATCTTCTAATAAGTGTACTGATGTATGAGGATTTATAGCTACGCCTGCCTGCATCCCTAAACTTTTTATTTGCTGAATATTTCTGTTTAAATGTGTGCAAGCTTCGTAATGTACCGTTAAAATATCTGCTCCTGCATTTTTAAATTGTTCTGCAAAATTTTCTGGTTGTTCAATCATTAAATGTACATCGCAAACTTTGGTGGTTGTTTTTCTTATAAACTCTACAATCATTGGTCCAAAAGAAATATTGGGCACAAATTTCCCATCCATTACATCTAAATGAAACCAATCTGCTTGGCTATGGTTGAGCATTTTACACTCTTCTTCGAGTTGTAAAAAATTGGCACTTAATAACGATGGGGCTATGATAGGCATTTTAGAATTATTAATAACTGATTAAAAATTTATACTACAAAAATACTACTCCATTAAATCATTTTCACGAACTCCTAAATAATTGGTCATTGCTAAAACTGTGGGTTTTTGTAATGCAAAAAACGCAATAAGTACAGCAGCTAAAACTAAAAATGATATACCAAGTGTAAAAAAGTAACCAATGATAGCAACAAAAGTTGCAAATTCCAATAAAGCAAATTTTATAATTGATGCCTGCCTGTATTTTAAAATCTTTTCATTTAACTCTTGAATATTTTTTAATTTTTCCATGTTTTTTTTGAATAAAAATAAAGCTGCAACTACATTAAAAACTGCAATACCTGTTAGTATCATTTGAATTTTTCTATCAAAGTCATTGTCTAAATCTGAAGTGTCGTTGTGCTTTAAATAATAAGCAATAGCCGCAAATAATATTTGTGCCAATAACATAGCTGTATGCATAATTATTAAAACCTTAAGGTTTGGGTTGAGTTTTTTAAAATCCATAAAAATATTTTTTTAATAATAAGGGCTAATTAAACAATATAGTAATGGTCCTGTAATTGCAATATACAACCAAATGGGAAAAGTAATTCTTGCTATTTTTTTATGTTTATCAAACTCAGCAGTTAAACCTCTATAAGCTGTGAATAATATAAAAGGTAAAATAATAGATGATAAAAGAATGTGTGTTATTAAAATAAAAAAATAAAAAAATCTTATTGCACCTTCGCCACCAAATTTTGTATCTCCTGCAAGTAAATGATGAATGATGTAGCTTATTAAAAATACTATTGAAAGCAACAAAGCTGTTATCATTAATTTTTTATGCAAATGATATTTTTTTCTTTTTACTGCAACGAATGCAGCTATAAGTAATACTGTTACTATAGAGTTGATAAAAGCATTTAATGCAGCAAAAATGTGAACATCAAAATTGGGTTTTATGTTTAAGTGAATATTACCTAAACTTAACATTGTTAAAAAAATTACCAAAGAAATTAGGGCAATAATTCGTTTTGCTTTTTTATCGTTTTTTTGAATTACAGCTTGCATACTATGTGTTTTTTTCTTCTTTCTTTTTACGTTGTGTAAAGCTCCAAATAAATCCACTAATTAATAATAAAGCTATAAGCCAAAGCCAGCTTAAATCTATAATTGCTGAGGCTACTTTACTTTTTTCTTTTTTATCTTTTTCAAGAAATAATAATCCTATATCTCTTGCAAGAACTGATAACGATGCAGAATCTTTTGCAATACCACTATAAGGTTGCTCTAATCTTCCTCTAACTACATAGTTTTTATCCAGCAAAACAAATCTTCCTGTATGAGGGAACTCAGGACTAATGGGTACTTTTTCTAACTTATCTATTTTTAATTCGTTGAAAATATAATCGTAAATAGAATCTCTGTTTCCTGTAAGCAACCACCAATTATCTGGGTTTACACCATAGGCATCTGCATAATGTTTTAGCACAGGAACTGAATCTCTTTCTGGGTCAATAGATAATGAAATAAACTGTACCACAGAAGAGTCAATTTTTTCTCTTGTGTTGCCACCTTTAGCAAAACTTTGTTGAAGTTTTTTCATGCTTTTGGTAAGCTGTGGGCAAATGCTGCCACAACTTGTAAAAAACAAATCTATAACTATTGGTTTGCCTTTAATATCGTACAATTCAACAGTATCGCCCAGTTGATTGACTAATCTAAAATTGGCAGATTTGTGCCAAAAAGTATCAGTAGTTAATTTACCATCAACCTCCTTCGTTACTACGGTATCAAAAAAATATTTTTTAGGAAACACAACTGCATTTTCACCCACTCCTCTTAAAATTAAATAACCAACAATTGGAATAAAAATAGCTATTATTAATGCAGGTATAGATCTTTTGCCCATAACTCAATTTATTATTGATTGCTTGCAAAAGTAGCTAATTACAACAGTAATGATTGTAATACTCTTATAAACATTTTATAAAAAATTTTGTTGTAAAAAATCGCTATACATTTTACGCCATTCAAGCCACTCGGGTTGTGTAGTAATAAAATGATTGTGAAAAATAGTTACCAATTTTCCATTTACTTTTTTTACAACAGAAAAATAGTTTTGTAATTCTTCGGCAGCTTGCAAAGCAGAAAATTTTTGTTCAAAAAAAGAATTGGCTTCCATAAAACAAAAAGGATGAATGGTAAGTTCTGTAGTTTTATTTTTTTCTATATCAAACCATAAAAAAGGTAAAGTATAAGAAGCTCTAAAACCATTGATACTGCCATATCCCATAGAAAAATCATGTTGTATATTTTGTTGTATTAAGTTACGATAAGTGTTAGGAAAACTCATTCTTATATAATGCTGCCTACTTAATAAAACAGGTTGTTGTGTAATATTTTGCAGTATTTGCATCTCTTGCTGTAATATATTTTTATCATCGCCACTTTGCCACGAAGGATGAATGCCAATATGGTTTGCATATTTTGTAGCATGATGAGAAATTAGCTGCTTCATTGCGTTAGAAGAAGGTGATAAATTTTTGTCATATCCTTTTCTGTTTTTTGCAAGAAGAAAAAAATAAACAGGGTGCAAATTATATTGTTGGTGTAGTTCATCTAAAAAATCATATACATCAAAAGGGTCTTTCTTTTGGTTAGTATGCACTAAAATTTTTTCTTGAACATTATTTATTTTTCCTTGTAAAAAGTTTTTAATTATACTGGCAATATTGCGTAGTAAACCATGATGCTTAATACTGTAAGCTATATCTATATCGTACGTTGGTAGATAAGAAAATTTTGTATCTGAATACTCCGTTATTGAAAATAATATGCAAATTTTTTGTAGCCACAAGTTTATTAATGGTAAATGCAAAAAATTATTTTTAAATGCTATACTATTTTCATGAGCATATCTTCCATACATATCTTTTTGATGGGGTAAATATTCTTCATAACGTGTAATCAAATAAAAGCTTGCAGCAAAAAAATCAAAAGGAATATTGCCTTCGGTTTTAAAAAAAACAGGAAAATTTTCCCAATCAAAAAGATTTATTGTTTGTTCTTTAATATCATTTTCAAACAATAAATGATGAGGCTTTATCCATAATTCATTGTTGGTAATTTTGTTGGGAGAGTAATTAATTTTATTCTGAGAAGATTGAATGAAACTTTCTTTGCTGCTTGTAAAACTTACCTGATTATTGAATAAAGTTTGAACAATATATTGCAAACGAGGCGTAATATTTTCAGTATAAACAATCATGTATGTTTAATAAAGATAAATGAATTGGTTTTACAAATCTGTTCTAAAATCCTGCCACATTTCATTGAATGTTTTTTTGCTGAATTGTATATCTCCTCTATGTTTCGACCACCCTTTCATCATTTTATTTACAACCCAATTTTTTAATTTTGCATTGCCGCTATTCATTAATTTTCTACTTAAACTTGCTTTTTTCCAAGCTTTCCATGCCACACGTTCTGCAATAGTGCTATAACCTTCTAATACTGCTTCACGTCTGTTATCAATTAATAATTCATGTATGTTGATATGTACAGGGCAAACTTCTGTACAAGCTCCACACAATGAAGAAGCATAACTTAAATGTTTGTAATCTTCCATGCCTTTCATGTAGGGAGTAATAACTTTTCCAATGGGTCCACTATAGGTTGTACCATAACTATGCCCTCCAATATTTTTATACACAGGGCATACATTTAAACAAGCACCACATTTTATACAATTCAAAGCCTCACGAACAGTAGGATTTACTAACAAATTGGTTCTGCCATTATCTAAAAGAATTACATACATTTCTGTTGGACCATCAACTTCATTTTCAAGTTTTGCTCCTGTAATAATGGTGTTGTAAACAGTAACTTTTTGTCCTGTACCAAAGGTGCTAAGCAGTGGCCAGAATAAATGTAAATCGTGAACAGAGGGCAACACTTTTTCAATACCAGCAATAACAATATGTGTTTTAGGCATACTGCAACTTAATCTTGCATTGCCTTCATTTTCTGTAACAGCCACAGCTCCTATATCTGCTAATATAAAATTTGCACCAGTAATACCTACTTCTGCATTGGCAAATTTTTCTCTTAATGTATGGCGAGCTACTTGGGTTAATTCTTCTGGTGTTAAGCCATTAGGCACTCCCAAATGTTCTGTAAAAACTTTTGCCACATCTTCTTTGCTTTTGTGCATGGCTGGTGTTACAATATGATAAGGAGGTTCATTGTCTAATTGTTGAATGTATTCGCCTAAATCTGTTTCTACACTTTCAATTCCTAATTTTTCTAAGTATGGATTCAAATGAATTTCTTCAGTAACCATACTCTTACTTTTCACAACAGTTTTACAGTTTTTTTCTGTACAAATTTTTCCAATTATTTCTAAAGCCTGCTCATCAGTATCTGCCCAAAAAACTTTTACTCCACGTTCTGAAATCTTTTTTTCAAATTCTAATAAATAGGAGTCTAAATGTTCTACAGCTTCCCACTTTATATTTTTTGCTAATTCTCTTGTGCTTTTAATATTGGTAAATTGTTTTTTGCCATTGGGCACAGCAGCATTGTATTTGCTTATGTTGTAGTTTATTTTTCTTCTATGTTCTAAGTCGGCAGCTTTTATTGTACTTTTTGCAATAAATGTTGCAGCATTCTTGTTCATACAAACAAATTATTTTTTAAAAATTGATAGTTTACAAGATATTTACAAGAGAAAAGAAAGTAGAAAGTTATTACACTTCTGTAGTCCATTTATCTCTTTCATCTGGTGAAAATTTCCAAGGTGCAAAATTGTTTTCAATATTGCTAAACATACTATTCCATTCCTGTGGTGCATTGCTGTCTTCCATTATTAAACTTCTTCTCAATTCTATAATTATTTCTAAAGGCGAAATGCTTACAGGGCACTCTTCTACACAAGCATTACAAGTGGTACAAGCTCTAAGTTCTTCAACAGAAATATAATCGTACAGCAATGTTTTCCCATCATCTACAAACGATTTATTTTTATCAATATTTTTTCCTACTTCTTCCAGTCTATCTCTTGTTTTCATCATTATAGCTCTTGGGCTTAATAATTTTCCTGTCATGTTTGCTGGGCAAGCAGCAGTACAACGACCACACTCTGTACAACTATAAGCATCCATTAAATTTTTCCAACTTAAATCAAAAACATCTTTTGCACCAAAACGTGCAGGAGGTGCGGCATCTGCAGGAGCTAATTCTGGTTGCATAGCATACAACACTTCATTTTGTACGCTTGGCATATTTTTTATTTCGCCTTTGGGTTCTAACCTTGCATAATAAGCATTAGGAAAAGCTAATAAAATATGCAAGTGTTTGCTGTAAGGTAAATAATTTAAAAAAGCAAAAATGCCAATAATATGCAGCCACCAACAAACTCTTTCAATACTTACCAATGTAGTATTTGAAAAATTATTTAATAAAGGATGCAAGTAAGATGAGATGATAAAATTGCCTGTTTGATTTTCTGTATAATGTCCATAACCATTTTGTTGTAATAAAGTATCTGAAGCATTCATTATTAAAAACAAACTCATTAAAACAATTTCTGTAAATAAAATATAATTAGCATCGCTAAAAGCCCATCCTTTCAAATCCTTGTGTGCAAAGCGTTTTATTTTAATGATATTTCTACGAATAAGAAAAATAGCACAAGCCGTAATTACTAAAATTGCTAAAACTTCAAAACTATTAATCAAAAATTTATATAAGGGCAAAGGCAGTAACCCTACAAACAATCTGTGTTTTCCCAAAATACCATCTAATACAATTTCAAGCACTTCAATATTAATAATAATAAAACCCAAATACACTATTAAATGTAAGAATGCCACCAAAGGATTTCTAAACATTTTCTTTTGACCAAAAGCCAGCAACAGCATATTTTTTATACGTTGCTGTTTGTTATCAGAATAATCTTCATCTTTTCCTAATAAAATATTACGGCGAATTTCAATTGCTTTTTTTGCAAACAGATAAACTGCAATACCAGAAATAATTAAAAATAAAACCTGAGGAATATAGTGCATGGTAAGAAAATTAAAACAGTAAAAATAGTTTTATTGGTTGTTCAAAGATAGGTTGTTCAATGGTAATCTTTACAATCGTATGTTGTAGTATTTTTCGTTAGTGTATATTTGGTTAATTGTATTTATTTTGAAAAAGAAACTACACCAGAAATGTCTAACAAAAAATATATTTTAAATAAGGAAGAAGCTGCATTAAAAATGCAACGTTTGGCTTTGGAAGTAGCAGAACAGTTATCTGAATCGGTTGATGAACTTATTATTATAGGTGTACAAAAAAACGGATTTCCTATTGCAGAAAAAATTAAAATGCTGTTGCAAGATTATATTCACCAACCCATACAAATTGTTTCTTTAACACTCAATAAAGCAAAGCCTGATGAGATAACACTTTCGTCTAACATTGATTTTAACGATAAAAATATTTTGTTGTGTGATGATGTTATGAACAGTGGTAAAACTTTATTGTATGCACTAAAGCCTTTATTAAACTATCATCCCAAAAGCATACAAACATTGGTTTTGGTAGAAAGAACCCATAAACAATTTCCTGTAAAACCAGATTTTGTGGGTTTAAGCTTAACCACTACTTTACAAAATAATATTGTAGTAGAAATAGAAAACAATGAAATTACAGGAGCTTATATGGTTTAATTTTCTATCATCAAACTACCAATGAAAAGTTACTTTTAAATCAATAGCTGGGTTAAGGCTTTTTTCAACAGGGCAGCTTCTTGCAATACGAATGAGTTGTTCTTTTTGAGTATCGGTAGCTTTAAAATTTTCAGTAAAAAATAATTCAGCAACAATACCTGCTACTCTTCGAGGAGCATCGGTACTCATAATTTTTGTAACATTAATTTTAGTTCCATCAAAATTCAAATTCATATCGGCAGCTTTAATAGCCATTGTTGTAATCATACAACTTGCATAGCTGGTAGCAAGCATATCTGTAGGGCTAAAACGTTCACCTTTTCCATGATTATCAGTAGGTGCATCGTTTTCAATAGTAGTGCCACTTTGTAAATGTGTTAATTCTGTTCTTAAATTTCCTATGTAAACAACAGTACTTGTCATAATAAATAAATTTTGCCCTAAATTTACACTCTATATTTTATACATGGTAAAGAATATTGTAATACTGTTATTAGCAGCCATCCCTTTAACGCTTGTAGCACAAAGGCAAAAGGAACTTACACCCAGACAACAAAAAAAAGCAGAACGAAGAGAAAAGATTGAAAAATTAATTAAGAAAGAAGAAGATGGTGCTTTGATTTTTAATAAGCAAAATGTATTTGCCATTAAATTAAGTACTGATGGTTATGGCTTATTTTATGAAAGAGGAAAATTTAAAACCAATACAGTTACTAATATTATTTGGGCAGAAATAAGTGAACACAAACATCCTAAAGAACAAAAATTTGTTACAGGAAATCCTGGCTGGGGCTTTACAATAGGCACTCCTTATGTATATGGTAAAATAAATAATTTTTATAACTTTAAGTTAGGCTTTGGACAACAAAGATTGATAGGAGGCAAAGGCAGTAAAAATGGAGTAGCAACCTCTTTGATATATGGTGGTGGATTGTCTTTGGCATTAATGAAGCCTTATTTTTTAGATGTACAAGACCCACTTACATTAGAAACCAAAGTGATTAGGTATAAAGATGATGAGAATTTATTTTTAGACCAAACAAGAATTATTGGCTCTGCAGGATTTATGAAAGGAATTGGTTACACAAAAGTAATTCCAGGATTACAACTTCGTACAGCATTAAGATTTGATTATGGAAGATATAATGATTTAGTATCAGCCTTAGAAGCTGGCATTAATGCAGAGTTTTATACTAAAGAAATTGTACAAATGGCAAACAATACCAATCATAAATTCTTTTTTAATGCTTATATAGCATTGGCTTTTGGCTCAAGAAAATAAAGATTGAATTTTATCCTTTAATAAATATTGCTTTCATTATCATACCTGCCATTTTAGGGTTTTCTTTTAATCTTCTGGTACAATAAGCAAACCATTTTTTACCATAAGGTACATACACACGCATTGTATGACCTGCTTTTACAATAGTGCTTCTTAGCTCTGGTGTTACGCCATACAACATTTGAAATTCGTACATACTTTTTGGCACATTATATTTTTGAATAAGTTGCAAAGCTCCATCAACAACTGCTTTATGATGTGTAGCTATACCTACATATATTTTATGTTGAAACATTAATTCAAGGTCATCTAAAAAATGTTGTACCACTTCATCATAGCCTTTGTAGGCAATAGTTTCAGGTTCTATATAAATGCCTTTGCACAAACGATAGTTTACAGGAATTTCTGGTGTATGTAAATCCAACATATTTTCTATATCGCTTTTTGTTCTTTTTAAATAAGCTTGTAAAACCAAACCTACATTCTTAGGAAATTCTTTTTTTAGTTTCCTAAATAACTCAATTTCTAAATCGGTACAAGGCGAATCTTCCATATCTATTCTTACAAAACTGTTGTAAGATGCAGCTTTGGCAACAATGGTTCTAATGTAATTGTAACAAGCATCTTTATCTAACAATAAACCAAACATAGTGGGCTTTAAAGAAAAATTTCCATCAATGTTTTGTTGTTGAGCTTCTTCTATTACTTCTAAATATTCTTTAGTATTGGCTTCTGCTTCTGATAAAGTTGTAATAAATTCTCCTAAAATATCTATAGTAACTTTTATGCCATCTTTGTTAAGAGCTTTACAATGTGCTAAGGCATCGTTTATTGTTAAGCCTGCAACGTATCTTTTAGAAAAAGCCCAAACAAATTTTTCTGGCATATAAGGCAATAAAGCAGCAATTAGTTTATTAAACATAACTTACATTTTTTAATAGGGTGCAAAGTTATTGTATTAATTATTACACTTTTTGAAAGAAGTATTACAATACTTATTTTATTGATAAATGGATGTAAGCTTTTAAATCCATTTCATTTTATAGGCAATAGCTGTAGCCTCTGCTTTAGAGTTGATGTGTAGTTTTTGATAAATATTGTAAATGTGTGCTCGTACAGTTTTAGGGCTAATAAAAAGTTGTGCAGCAATAGTTTTATAATCTTTTCCTGAAACAATTTGTTTTAAAATTTCCAATTCTCTTTCAGATAAAACTTGATTGGATTCTGCCTGTTTGGCAACAGGTTTTGTATTGTGTTTAAGCCAGCTTAAAGTTTTTCTGGCTATTGCAGGGCTCATTGGTACTGAATTATGTTCTATAACTCCTGTAATTGCTTCTTTTAATTGTAAGGCGTTATCATCTTTTAAAAGATAGCCACAGGCTCCTGCTTGTATGGCTTCAAAAATTTTTTCATCGTCATCAAAAACGGTAAGAACTATAAATTTGACCCCCTCATATTTAATAGTCCCTACCGTTATAGCTTCTATTCCATTCATTACAGGCATATCAATATCCATTAATACAATATCAGGATAATTGACAGGCAGTAATTGTTGCATTTTTTGTAAGAAATCTTTGCCGTTTTCTGCTTCCCAAACTATAGATATTTCGTCTGTGTTTAGTAAGTTAGTTTCTATTGTTTTACGATTAATTTTCTTATCGTCAACGACAACTACCCTTATCATAATGCAAATATTAGTTGTTGAAAATAAACATCCTATAAGGCATTTGCCCTATTTTGTTGTATTGTAATTTTTGTACCTGTTGTTGGTGCAGAGTTTATTTGTACATCATAACCTATTTCCTTAACTCTTTCTTTAATATTAGAAAGTCCGTAACTATCATTTTGTGTTTGTTCTATTTCAAATCCTGTTCCATCATCTTCTATTGTTATAGATAGTTGATGTTCGTCTTCAAAAAAAATATTGATATTTTTTGCATTGGCATGTTTTAAGGCATTTTGTAAAACTTCTTGTAAAATTCTAAATAATTGTAAAGTGGTATTAAAAGGAAGTACAGTATTATTTTTAATATTTTCAGAAAAATTTAATTCAATATTTGGATAACTTTCTATAATAGTTAAAGCATATTTTTTAAACCTATCAGCAAATTTTGTAAACACAATATTTTTACTGCTTAATACCCATATACTATCTCTTAAATTAGACATAATATTTTGTGCATATTCTTTTAGTGTTTCTGTTTGTTTTGAAGTTTGTTGTGTAGGAATGTTATTTAAACCTGCAATTAATGCAGATGTATAAGCTCCAATATTATCGTGCAAATCTCTGCTTATTCTTAATCTTTCATTTTCGAGCATTTGCTCGGCTATTAATTTTTGCTTTTGCAGTTTCAATTTTCTTTTAAATCTAACGTAAAATAGTAATAGCAATACAATAACTATAAAAGCAATAATTAAAATTTTAAAAAACAGCGTTTTGTAAAAAGGAATTTTCTTATAAATATTAATAGTTGCAATAGGTGCTTTTAAAAAATTTCCTTGCGACCTTGATGCTCTTACTTCAAAAATAAATTTTCCATAAGGCAAAGCCGTATAGCTTACTCTTCTTTCACCCATATTTGCATCAATCCATTCATCATTAAACCCTTTTAATCTGTATTGAAAAAAAGCAAACTGGGGTTGCATAAAATTACTTGTTCTAAATTCAAAAGAAACAGAGTTTTCGTCTTCCTTCAACTCAATAAAATTTTTATCAAACGCAATACTATTTTCGTTTACGTTTACTTTATAAATAATTGATTGCAGTTGTTGTTTTTGTAACTGAATTTTATTACTGTTTATAGCAATTAATGCAACATTGCTTCCTAAATAAATAGTACCATTTTTTGATTTATAAGTAGCTCCCAAAGAAAAATTTGCAGATAATAAACCTTTTATTCCTACAATAGGGAAAAACTTTTTTGCGGCAGTATCAAATACATTTATTCCTGTAGGAGATATTGCCCAAACCCTTGATTGGTTGTCTATTTCAAGGCTGTAAACAATATTACTTGTTAGTGAATTTTTTTCTGAATATTGAGTAAATTTTTTTCCATCATAATAAAATATTCCTTGAGATAGGGTAGCTATCCAAAAATTATTTTTATTGTCTTGAATAATTTTAGTAATTAAAGTATTGGGTAAAGAAGCTGTATCGGAATTGCTTGAAAAATATTGAATGGGTACATTGTCTTTATTTAGTATATCAATTCCTATTGAACCAGCAATCAAAATATTTTTATTAGTTGTTTCTATTGCATTAAAAGTAAAAAAATTGTGCAATGTGTTTTTAGTAGATTTATCTGCTGATAGCTTTATCCATTGTTTTGTAATTGAATTATAAATTGAAACTCCAGATTCGGTTAATACAATAATTTTTTTGCTTTTAGTATAGGTAAGTTGATTAACGTTATTGTGTGTTAATGAATTATTTTCTTTGGTAAAATGATTAAGTATAGTACCATATTTATTTAATAAAAAAACTCCTTCTTCGCTTACTGCACACCAAATATTATTTTCATCGGCAGTTAAGGCTGTTACTTGTTTGTTTGCAAAAGCTTTTAAGGTAGCCGTATTGTTTTTATTTACTGTATAAAGCCCATTGTTGGTAGCAAACCAAATAGTATTGTCAAGTTCTGTTATAGCTTTTACTTTGTTATTGATATAAGGCGTATGAATAAAAGTAAAATTTGTAAAGGAAGGATGCGAAATAAAAATACCTGCATTAGCAGATGCTATCCAAACATTATTGTCGTTATCATGTAATGTATATAAAATTTCTCCAGCAGGTAGCGAATAAGGGTTAGAAGTTTCTGAAGCAATATGCTCTATCATTGTTTGGTTCTTTACCAAATAAATACCATTGCTGGTACTAATCCAAGCTGTGTTTGAAGTATCAAAACTTATATGATATACTCTATCAGGAATAGAGATTTTATTTTGTATCCATTGTTTGGTTTTGGTGTCAAATAATTCAATAGTTGAATGGTTATTACTATTGCACAACCAAACAACATCGCTTTTATCCATGAAAGAAAAATTTCTTCCACTCTCAATTTTATTCTGTATAAATTTTGTATTAGGAGTAACTGCAGCCAACGAATCTTTTAAAAACTTGTTATAAATATTTTTGTTATTGTACGATACCCACCAGTATTGATTTTTACTATCAAAAACTGGAACAACACTTTTCATTTCCTCCTCTTTAATTTCTATTATTTTTTTTTGCTTACTATTATAAAAGGCGTATTCATTATTTACTGTAATCATAAAAACTCCTTCCTTATCTGCAATGCTTACATCATGTTGCTTTATGTTTTTTGTTTTGCTTTCATTCTTAATATTAAAATACGCAAAATTTCCTGTTTTTTTATTTAATTTATTAAGTCCATTTCGTGTGCCTATCCATAAATAGCCATTGTTATCTTCCGTAATTGAAGTAACAAATTGGTCGCTAATAGAGTGCCTTTTTTGTGAATTGTGTTTATAAGAAACAAACGTAGAGCCATCAAAACTATTTAAACCATCTTGCGTGCCAATCCAAATTAATCCATCTTTATCTTGGTAAATACAAGAAACGCTATTTTGAGAAAGTCCATCAGAAAAGTTGTACTGTAAAAAACGATATTGTTTTTGAGCAATTATGAAATTGTGTAAAAGCAAAAAAAAGAAAAGTATCAAGCACTTTAAGAGCAATAAATTAGTAATTCTTTTAGTTTGCTTCATGTTTTAAAAATAATTTATTCGCTTGCAATACCATCAATTATTCTTGCAAGGGTATAATCTTTTTCTGTAATGGTGTTATTTGCATCATGGGTATTGAGGTAAATTTCTACTGTATTCCAAACATTATTCCATTGTGGGTGATGATCCATTTTTTCGGCTTCCATAGCAACTCTTGTCATAAATGCAAAAGCTTGAGAAAAATTTTTAAACTCAAATTTTTTGTATAATTTATTATCTATCGTTTGCCACATTTTATAAGTGTATTAAAATTTTAAAAAACCATGTTCCCTTTATTTTTTATTTGCTCAGGACTAAGTTCTACTACCAATTGTACGCCCTTTATTTTTTTTATAGCTGCTTTAATATTATTGTAAAGTTCATCTTCTACAAAATCATACTTCATAAGCCACAAAAAATCTATATGCTTAAACTCATTCAATAAATATTCACCATCATTATGGTTATGGTACAAAAAATGAGTAAGGGTAGAACTGTTTGTTTTTGATTCATAAACATTAAAAAAGTATTCTCTTTTTCTTTTGGTTAAGCAAATTTCAATGTCGTTATTTAATTTAAAATTAAAGCCCATAAAATTATTTAGCAGCCAACAAAGCTTATAATTTTTTACAGTTGTGGTTATACCCAACAATCTTGTGTCTTCAAAAAAATCATTATGCAAAGGTGCTAAGTCTAATTTAAGTTGCTTCATTATTAAAAATATCAAGAAGTGTACTATGCTGTTTTAAGTAAAATTAAGAAAATTGTACTAACAAGTTATTGCTTGTTTATAATAAAAATTATCAATGCTATCCTCTATCTACAAAAAGTATGGATACATTTTTTTAACAGGTATTGTTTTTTAATGTAGAAATAAAAATTTATTTTAGTTGCATGAAAGTTGTACTATTATATTTAAGTGTACTCATAGTGCATACATCTTTTGCTCAAGATTCTTTATTCTATTTTATTTCAAAAGAAAATAGGTTATCGGAAAATATAAATTTTACAAAAAACAAAGGAAATTTATTAGAAATTGTACAACAAGAATACTGTTTTTGGAACGACCCCAAAAATAGAATTGAAACAGATAAATCCTGTATTAATAAAATAAAAACATACTGGGCTAATTTGAAATTTTATCCTACTTCAAAACAAATTCAAAATCATTATTGGCAAGATAGAAACCCTTGGAGTGCAGCCTTTATTTCTTGGTGTATGAATGAAGCGGGTTATGGAAATAGTTTTAAATATGCCCCTAATCATGCCAAATATATTGTTTGGGCAAACGACAATAAAATAAACCAAAATGATAGCTTGCCTTTTTGGGCTTATGATGTTACAGATAATGAAGCTGCTTATCCTGAACCTGGCGATTTAATTTGTAAAAACAGATTAGGCAACCAATACACTTTAAATACACTAAATGAAAATGCAGTATCGCACTGTGATGTTGTTACTGAAATAGATAAAGCCAATGGCATTATAACTGTTATTGGAGGCAATGTATTAGATAAAGTAAATAAACGTTGGATATTTTTAAAAGAAGATGGTTTTATAGATAAAAACGCCGTCTGGCTTTGCTTTGATACCAATGGAATAGCCATTACAGGCAGTCAAGAAGAGTTTTTTACAGTAATAAAAGTGCATTAATTTTTTAAAAAAAATATTACCACTTGAAACTAATACTGTGTTACAAAACACATTACTTATTATGTTTGCATGAATATATTAATGCCCAATGAAAGTAACAGAGCATATTGATAAAGCAAAAGATACGCTTATATCGTTTGAAATTTTACCTCCTTTAAAAGGAAAAACAATACAAACTTTATTCAATCATTTAGACCCTTTAATGGAGTTTAAACCCAGTTGGATAAATGTTACCTATCACAGAAGTGAAAGTGCTTTTAAAAAGAAAATAGACGGAACTTTTGAAAAAGTTGAAGTTAGAAAACGTCCAGGAACTGTAGGTATTTGTGCTGCTATAATGAACTATTATAAAATAGATACAGTACCTCACTTTATTTGTGGTGGCTTTAATAAAAGAGAAAGTGAAGATGCTTTAATAGACTTAAATTTTTTAGGTATTAACAATGTTTTGGTTTTGCGTGGCGATGCAGAAAAAAATGAAGCCAATTTTATACCTGAACCAGATGGGCATGCTCATGCAATAGATTTACAAAAGCAAATTGTAAACCTTAATCATGGCATTTATTTAGATGAAGATATTCGTGATGGTGGTAAAACAAATTTTTGTATAGGAACTGCAGGTTATCCTGAAAAACATTTTGAAGCCCCTAATTTAGAAATAGATTTAAGAAGATTAAAAGACAAGGTTGATGCAGGTGCAGATTATATTATGACCCAAATGTTTTTTGATAACGAAAAATATTTTTCTTATGTAAAATCATGCAGAGATATGGGTATTACTGTGCCTATTATTCCAGGATTAAAACCCATTACCTCTAAAAAACAGTTGAGTGTATTACCCAGAATTTTTCATGTAGATATACCTACAGAACTTTCTACAGAAATTATGAAATGCAAAACAGATGAAGATGTTGAAATTGTAGGTACTAAATGGTTAATCAATCAAAGTAAAGAACTGAAAAAATTTGGAGCTCCTGTATTGCATTTTTACACTTTAGGAAAATCTAAGGTTGTTGAAAATGTAGTAAAGGAATTAGTATAACTATATATCAAAATAAGAGCTACCTTTGCAATATGCAAAAATTGATTGCATCTATATTATTTTTAGTTTTTAGTTTCAATGTATTGGGGCAATACAATGTATCCAATAGTTGTTGCAATACCTCAAATGCTACACAATCTGTTTCAAAAAAAATGGATTGTAAATCCAAATGCTGCACCAAAAACAATAAGCAAAAAACAAAATCTACTACACATAAATGCTGTATTGTTGTACAATCGCATCAAGCATCTTATGCAGTAGAAAATAAAATAGAAGTAAAGCAAGGTGTAAACAAAAATGTTACACAGACTATAACTGAATGTTACAGTTTTCAAAACTTATTCGAAAAATACAAACAAGAAAAACCATCCTATCATTCGGAGTTTTATAATTTATCTTCTCCGAAATTATTTATTCAGCATTGTAGTTATTTAATTTAGAATTTTCACTTTTCAGTTTATTGAATTGAACCTAATTATTTAATTTAAAAATTAAAAAAGTGAAAAAGTTTTTATTATATACCATAGGTATTTTATTGAGTATAAATACAATGGCACAAAGCCTTCACGAATACTCTTTTCGTGTAAAAGGTAGCTGCGAAATGTGTAAAGAAAGAATTGAAAATGCTGCACAAAAAGCTGGAGCTAAAAATGTGAAATATGATTTAGCTACACAATTATTGAGTTTTAAAATAGACACTAAAACTTTAACTAAAGCTGATATAGAAAAAGCTGTAGCAACAGCAGGACATGATACAGAAGGTGTATCTGCCACTGATAAAGCATATAACGAATTGCCAGAATGTTGTCATTATAAAAGAGGTAGTGATTTTAATACCACACCCAATTTAATCAGAGGAATTATTTTAGAAGAAAACGATAATGGAAAAATGATTCCTATTGCTAATGTATCTATACACGATACAAAGTATGAATATACTGTACAAAGCGATGCAAAAGGAGCATTTGAAATTCCTTATCAAGCTCCTTCTTACTTAGCTATCAATCATGTAAATTTCAAAAAAGATAGTATTGATATCAATGGTCCAGAGTTTTTAACTATTACATTACGCCACCATAAAAAAAATAGTTTAGATGAGGTTGTAATTACTGTAAGAAGAAGTAAATATTTATCATCAAATATTATTACCAGCCAAATTAATATTGGTCAAAAAGAATTAAGCAAGGCGGCTTGTTGTAATTTATCTGAAAGTTTCGAAACAAGCCCAACCGTAGATGTAAATTATACTGATGCTGTTACAGGTGTTAAACAAATTCAGTTATTGGGTTTAGCAGGTAGCTACACACAATTAATTACAGAAAATACTCCCGAATTTAGAGGTATTGCAGGCAATATGGGTTTTGCTTTTACTCCAGGACCTTGGATAGATAATATTCAAGTAACAAAAGGAATTGGTTCAGTTGCTAATGGCTATGAAAGTATAGCAGGACAAATAAATGTAGAGCTAAAAAAACCTAATCAAAAGAAACCATTTTTTATCAATGGATATTTTAATCAGATGGGAAGAATAGAAGCCAATTTAGTAACTTCTCATCAGCTTAATGATAAATGGAGTACTGCAACTTTAGCACATGCCAATGCAGTTTTATTTAAAACAGATATGAACAATGATGGCTTTTTAGATATTCCAAAAGGGCATCAAATAAATGTTGCCAATCGTTGGGAATATGCCAATAAAAAAGGCTTAACCATGCACTGGATTATTAAAGCTGTTTCTGATAGAAGAATTGGAGGTAACACTAATTTCACGAAAAACGATAAGCTTACAACTAATAGTTATGGGGTAATGCTAAACAATGATGCACTTATTGCAACTACAAAAATTGGCTATATTTTTCCTAAACAAAAGTATAGTAGTATTGGTTTAATTCTTTCTGCCAATTACAGCGATATAAACAATATTTATGGCTTAACCAACTACAAAGCAAAACAAAAAGGCATTTATGGCAATTTAATTTTTCAATCTATCATTGGCAACACCAATCATAAATATAAAGCAGGCTTGAGTTTTGTAGGAGATAATATTAGAGAAAGTGTTTTTGGTAATAAATATAAAAGCAATGAAATTGTGCCAGGTGGCTTTTTTGAATACACATTTACTGCAACCCCTCATTTATCTTTTATTGCAGGTATAAGAGAAGATTATCACAACGAATTTGGTTGGATAACTACACCAAGATTACATATAAAATTTGATGCTTCTAAAAATTCAATATTTCGTTTTGCAGCAGGTACAGGTTTTAGAGTTGCCAATATTTTCATAGAAAATTCTAATGCCTTTATTAGTTCCAGAAATTTTAAAATAGATAATCCAACCAATAATTATGCTTATGGTTTAAATCCAGAAAAAGCTTTCAATTTTGGTATGAGTTTTATGCAAAAATTCAAAACAAATAATAAAGAAAGTTTCTTTACCATAGATGTTTACAGAACAACTTTTAGCCAACAAACAG
>Ga0116193_1001025_pt1 | contig 24581 bp, 15 predicted proteins | sample AD_UKC115_MetaG_FD_89892 | JGI IMG/M metagenome (GOLD analysis project Ga0116193, IMG submission 89892) | Active sludge microbial communities of municipal wastewater-treating anaerobic digesters from Hong Kong - AD_UKC115_MetaG | ecosystem: Engineered > Bioreactor > Anaerobic > Digestate... | reverse complement strand
GTAGTGGCTGGCCAGGTTGTCGTAGCGGCCGCCGGAGCAGATCGAGCCGATCTGCGGGTAGGCATCGAGCGTGGTCTCGTACACCACGCCGGTGTAGTAATCGAGGCCGCGCGCGATCGACAGATTCAGCGCATAGCGCGATTCGTCCACGCCCAGCGCCTTCAGCTGCGCCAGGATCGCGCGCAGTTCGGCGCGGCCTTCTTCAAACAGCGGCGTGCCGGCGCCCAACCCGGCGAGCTTGGCCAGCGCGTCCTCGTGGCCGCGCGAACGCACCCGCGAGAACGCCATCAGCTTGTCGATGGCGTCGGCCGCGAGCCCGAAGCCCTCGCCCGCCAGCGTCGCCCGCACCGCGTCCTCGCCGCGCTTGTCGAGCTTGTCGAGTTCGCGCAGCACCAGCATCTGCCGCTCGCCCTCGATCCCCACGCCCTCGAAATAGCCGCGCAACAGCTTGCGGTGGTTGAGCTGGATGGTGAACTCGCCGATGCAAAGGCGCTCGAACACCGCCGCGATCACCGCCGGGATCTCGGCGTCGAAGCGCGGCGACAGCGCGTCCTTGCCGATCACGTCGATGTCGCACTGGTAGAACTCGCGGAACCGGCCGCGCTGGGCGCGCTCGCCGCGGTACACGCGCTGCATCTGGTAGCGGCGGAACGGGAATGCCAGTTCGTGCTCGTGCTCGGCCACGTAGCGCGCCAGCGGCACGGTCAGGTCGAAGCGCAGCGCCAATTCCGGCAGGCCTTCGCCACCCTTCTCCAGCGCCCCGGTCGACTGCACGAAGTACACCTGCCGCTCGGTCTCGCCGCCGGACTTGGTCAGCAACACCTCGGACAGCTCCATCACCGGGGTCTCCACCGGCAGGAAGCCGAAACGCTCGAAGCTCTGGCGGATCGTGTCCAGCATGCGCTGGAACGCGACCTGGTCGCGGGGCAGCAGCTCCATGACCCCGGGCGGGGTGCGTGGCTTGATCAAGACGGCGGGCTCCGGCGCGGGGAAGCCCGTAAGTGTAGCGTTTCGGCCATTTGCGGGCCCGGTCGCGACGCCATGACGCGATGGGGTCTTGCCTCGGACCGGGGCTAGTCCCTACAATGCGCGGCTACACCGTCGGGGTGTAGCTCAGTCTGGTAGAGCGCTACGTTCGGGACGTAGAGGTCGCAGGTTCGAATCCTGTCTCCCCGACCAATTTCAAGGTGTGACGACGAAACCGCCCGCATGGCGGTTTTTTTGTGGCCGCGCTCCGGGCCGGCCAGCCGTCGGGCCGGCGCCAGTGCGCCGCCGGGAAACGCTTCGGGCGCGTTTCCATGCCGCCCGGACGGGCGTGGCGCTGTCCACATCCGGCGTCGTTCCCCGTTGCTACCAGTACGTCCCTTGCCCCAGGTGCCGCGTGGCGGTAGCAAATCAACACCCTGCGGCCGAGTCGACGCGCCGGGCGTACAACCCGTCGGTCCTGCGGCAGCTTGCATTGCGGGTGATCCTGCCGATGGCGCTGGTGGCGCTGCTGCTGTTCGGCCTGCTGGCCTGGGAGACCGCGCGCCTGCTGCCGCCGGGCAGCGCGGGATTCGTCGCCGCGATGTGGCGGATCGGGGGCTTGCTGCTGGTCGGCCTGGCCCTGGTGACGGCGTCCGGCTGGCTGGTCGCTGCGCGCGCGGTGCACCCGATCGCCGAACTGACCGAGGCGATCGAGCGCATCGGCCATGGCGAGCAGGTACGCCTGCAGATCGACCGCGGCGAGATCCTCGGCCGCCTGCAGCGTGGCGTGAACGAGGCCTCGCAGGCGCTGGCGCGGTCGCGCAACCGGATGGAAAGCGAACTGGGCCGCACCGCGGTGGAACTGGCCGACAAGAACGCCAAGCTGGAAGCCGCCAGCCAGTCGCGCGCGCGCTTCCTGGCCGCCGCCAGCCACGACCTGCGCCAGCCGCTTTACGCGCTGACCCTGTTCTCCTCGGCGCTGCGCGCGGGCGAAACCGATCCCTCCAAGCTCACCCGCGTGCTCCACATCGAGGAATGCGTGGCCTCGCTGGACCACCTGTTCTCGGAACTGCTGGACCTGTCGCGGCTGGAGACCGGCGCGGTGCATGCGGCGATGGCCGACGTGCGCCTGGACGAGGTGTTCGACGACGTCAGCCGCAATTTCCGCATGCTGGCCGAATCGCGCGGGCTGCGCCTGATCGTGCGCAAGACCGACGCCTGGGTGCGCGCCGACCGCACCATGCTCACCCGCATCCTCAACAACCTGGTCAGCAACGCGCTGCGCTACACCGACGAGGGCGGCGTGCTGGTCGGGGTGCGCCACCAGCAGTCCGGGCAAGTGCGCATCGACATCTGGGATACCGGCCACGGCATCGCGCCCGAGCACCAGCAACGCGTGTTCGAGGAGTTCTACCAGGTGTCGCACGAACACGCGCACCCGGGCGAACGCCAGCGCGGCCTGGGCCTGGGCCTGGCCACCGTGCGCAAGCTGGCGGAACTGCTGGACTGCCGGATCGCGCTCGCATCCACGCCGCACCGGGGCACCCTGGTTTCGCTGGCGCTCGCGCCCGGCACCCCGTCGCCGCAGGCGCAGGCGATGGACGCGATGGACGCGCCGCTGGACGTCAGCGGCCTGCGCGTGCTGGTGGTGGACGACGAAGTCAGCATCCTCGAGGGCCTGCGCGCCCTGCTCGCGGAATGGGGCTGCGAGATCCGCGCCGCGGAGAACGAAGCCGCCGCGCTGGCCGCGGTGGCCGGCTGGACGCAGGCGCCCGACCTGGTGATCAGCGACCTGCGCCTGCGCGAGGGCCGCAGCGGGGTGGACGTGTTGCGCGCGGTGGCGCGCCACTACCAGCAGGATCCGCAGCGCCCGGGCTTCGCGCGCCTGCTGGTCACCGGCGAAACCCGCAGCGACCGCATCGGCGAGATCGCCGCCAGCCGCATCCCGGTGCTGTTCAAGCCGGTGTCCCCGCAGAAATTGCGCGAAGCGATGCTCGCCGCGGTGTTCGCCGCGCGCGCGCACCACGAATGACCAACCCAGCAGGATGCCCATGCCCGATTCCTTCGCTTACGACGTCCTCGAATATCCCTCGCACGTGCATCCGCAGATGCACCCGTCGCGGCTTGCGGCGATCGCGCGCCTGCATGGCATCGCCGCTGCATCGCCAACGGATTGCCGCCTGCTGGAAGTCGGCTGCGGCGACGGCCTGCAGCTGGTCACGCTGGCGGTGGCCTATCCGCGCAGCCGCTTCGTGGGCGTGGACATGTCGCAGGCGGCGATCGCGCGCGGTGAAGCGATCCGCGCACGGTTGGGCCTGGACAACCTGCAACTGGTCGCGGCGGACCTGCTGGAATGGAACGCGGGACCGGTGCCGTACGACTACATCGTCGCGCACGGGTTCTACTCCTGGGTGCCGGACTTCGTCCGTGAACGCCTGCTGGCCTTGTGCGACCAGGCGATGGCGCCCGCCGGCATCGCCTACGTCAGCTACAACGCCCTGCCCGGTTGCCATATCCGGCGCATGGTCTGGGAGATGATGAAATTCCACGCGCGCGACATCGACGATCCGCACGGCAAGATCGAGCACGCGCAAGGATTCCTCGCCTGGCTGGGGCACGACGCGCTCCCCTCCAAGCTGGTCTATGGCGAAGTCGTCCGCCACGAGGCGCGCGAACTGCTCAGTCGCACCGATTCCTCGGTGCTGTTCCACGACGACATGGCCGCGATCAACCAGCCCTTCCTGTTCTCCGAATTCGCGGCGCAGGCACGACGGCACGGCCTGGCCTACCTCGCCGAGGCCGATTATTTCGAGATGAACGACAAGGTGCTGGAGTCGGCGGAGGCGCGCGAACGGCTGTCCACACTCGCCGGCGACGACCCCCTGCTCAAGGAACAGTACCTGGACTTCCTCAAGGGCCGCCGTTTCCGCCAGACCCTGCTCTGCCATGAACGCATCCCGGTGCAGCGCGACCCATCGATGCCCGCGGCACTGGAGATGGATGTCGTCGCCCAATTGCGCGCGGAAATCCCCGAAGGCACCGCACCGGACCTTGCCGCCGGGGTCGCCATCCGTTTCTCGAATGCCGATGGCGCGGCATTGGTCATCGACCATCCGGTGGCGAAGGCGGCGCTGACCCTGGTCGGCGAGGCCTTCCCGGGCCCGGTCGCGGCGGCCGAGTTGCTGCAATCCGCGCGCAAGCTCTGCGTGAGCGATGCGGCGGTCGACGACGATGCCGCGGTGCTCGCGCACACCCTGACCGCCGCCTTCCAGATGGGCCTGCTGCTGCTGCATTGCGACGCCCCGCGCTTCGCGACACAGGCGGGCGAACACCCGCGCACCAGCGCGCTGGCGCAACTGCAACTGGACGCCGGCACCGACCTCGTCACCAGCCTGCGGCCGTCGATGGTGCGCCTGGACAGCCGGCTGGCATTGGAACTGGTGCGCCTGCTCGACGGCAAGCGCGACCGCGCCGCCATCCTGCACGACCTGTCGCAGCGCATGGCCGCATTGCCGATGCCGGATGACGCCGGCGGCGAAACCTTCCAGCCGGTGGAATGGTGGCAGCAGCAGCTGGCGGGGAAACTGGAGGACGGCCTGCAGCAGACCGCGCGGATGGCCCTGCTGGCCGAGGAATGAAGCGGCGCGCGGGTGCGCCTCAACGCACCACGTAGGTCTGCGTGTTGAGTTGCAGGACGGCGTCGAACTGCACTTTCTCGTCGTCTTCGCCGAGTTCCATCAGCGCTTCGATGCGGAAACGCAGGGCGCGATCCAGTTCGCGTTGCGGTTCCAGCTGCACGCGCACGCGCGACAGGCGCGACTCGTGCAAGCCGATCGCCTGTTCCAGCGAGCGCCGGATGCGGTCGCGATCCTGCGGGCTGAGCAGGCTGTACGAGGAAAAATCGAGGATGCCGAAGGTCAGCGACGAGGCGCGGCATTCCTTGAAAGTGTCGGGAATCAGGCGCGCGCCTTCGGAGCGTGTGTTGAGCAGGTGCTCGAGGTCGCGCGAGACGCTGTTGCGCACGTCCAGCACCGAGATCCGCTTGCCGGTGTCTTCCGGCAGCGGCGCATCCACCAGGCGATCCATCAGGCTGCGCATGCGGTGCCTGCCTCCGGGCCGTCAATGCGAATGCCCGCCCCGGACTGGCCGGGACGGGCACGCGCGGGACGCGAAATCACGCGGCCTTGTTCTTCGAGATGTTGTAGGACGCCGCCACCGAACCTTCCAGCGAACCGTCGGCCTTTTGCGGCTTGTAGTCGATCTTGATGTCGGTGGAACGCAGCGAGACCGCGTCCAGCGGGATCGAGCTGTCGCCCGAGTGGCCGCCCACCTGGTAGGAGCTCACCATCACGTCGGTGAGGGTGATGGTCAGGTACTCGATCTGTCCGGCCTTGCCGCCGGCCTTGCGCGCGGTGAGCACCGCCTTCTTGATGTGCTCGCCGGTGGCGGCCGCCTTGAACAGCAGCGGGCTGGCCTTGTCCATCTGCTTGTTGAACATCAGGTCGGAGAACGAAGCCTTGCCGGTACCGCCGCCGCCGCCGGTGCCGACGTTGCTGCTGTTGGTCACGCCCCAGGAGAAGGAATGGATCTCGATCTTCTCCTTGTGCTTGTCGTCCTGCGATTCGCCCTTGATGCCTTCGATCTCGAGCAGGTAATCGGTTGCCATTTGGGTATCTCCTGGTTTGAAGGTGGGAAATCTGAAGATGGGAAACAGGAATCAGCAAGACGCAGCGGTTGCGGGCGTCAGCGCGCGGACTTGGGCAGTTCGGCCACCAGCCGCAACGACACGCTGAGTTCGTCCAGCTGGTAGTGCGGGCGCAGGAAGGCGACCGACTTGTAGGCGCCGGGCTTGCCCGGGACCTCCGTGACCTCGATCTTGGCTTCGCGCAACGGGTATTGCGCCTTCATTTCCTGCGATGCGTTGTCGTCCAGCAGCACGTACTGCGAGATCCAGTTGTTGAGGAACAGTTCGACGCTGGACTTGCTGGCGAAGCTGCCGATCTTGTCGCGCATCATCGACTTCAGGTAGTGCGCGATGCGGCTGACCGCGAAGATGTACTGCAGCTGCGAGGACAGGCGCGCGTTCGCGTTGGCGGCGTCGGTGTTGTACTCCTTGGCCTTCTGCGCGGACTGGGTGGAGAAGAACGCCGCGTAGTCGGTGCCCTTGCAGTGCACCAGCGGGATCAGGCCGAGGTCGGCGAGTTCCTTCTCGCGGCGGTCGGTGATCGCGATCTCGGTCGGGCACTTCAGCGCGACCTCGCCGTCGTCGGTGGCGAAGGTATGGGTGGGCAGGCCCTCGACCAGGCCGCCGCCCTCGACGCCGCGGATCGCCGCGCACCAGCCGTACTTGGCGAAGGCGTCGGTGACCTTGGTGCCCAGCGCGTAGGCCGCGTTCATCCACAGGTACTTGTTGTGGTCGGTGCCGGTGGTCGCTTCGACGAAATTGAACGCCTCGACCGGGTCGGTGTCCGGCCCGTACGGCAGGCGGCCGAGCACGTGCGGCATCGCCAGGCCGACGTAGCGCGAATCCTCGGATGCGCGGAAGCTCTTCCACTTCGCGTATTCGACGGTGTCGAAGATCTTGGCCAGGTCGCGAGGGCCGGACAACTCGGTGAAGTCGTCGAAGCCCAGCAGCTCAGGCGAGGCCGCGCTCAGGAACGGCGCATGCGCCGCGGCGGCGACGTGCGAGATTTCCTCGACCAGGTACATGTCCTCGGGATGGCGGCCGAACTCGAAATCGCCGATCAGGGTGGCGAACGGCGCACCGCCGAAGGTGCCGTATTCCTCTTCGTAGATCTTCTTGAACAACGTGCTCTGGTCGAAATCCGAAGCCGCCTTGAAATCCTTGACCAGTTCCTTCTTGGTCGTGTTCAGCACCTTGATCTTCAGGCCGGTGCTGGTCTCGGAATTGTCGACCAGGTACTTCAGGCCGCGCCAGCTGCCTTCCAGTTGCTGGAATTCCGGCGCGTGCATCACCGCCGACAACTGCTCGGAGAGCACGCGGTCGATCTCGGCGATGCGCGCGTCGATCGCGGTGATCGCGTCCTTCGACACGGTCATGGCGCCATCGCTGACCTGCGCCACCAGCTCGGCGATCAGGTCGCGCGCACGGGTGCGTTCGCTGTCGGAGCGGGCGATCTTGCTCTGGGTCAGGATCTGGTCGAGCAGTCCGCCTTCGGCGGCTTCGGCAGTGGCGGCGCCCGCCGCCTGGGTTTCGGTATTGGCCATGATGTTCGCTCGCTCTCGTGTCGTCGTGGTCTGCAGGTCAGGCGCGGATCGCGTGCCGGGTCATTCGTCGGACTTCGGCCCGACTTCCTTGCTCAATTGGGCGATCTTGTCGGTGTTCTGCAGGACCTCGTTCAACAGGTCCTCGAACTTGTCGTTGCCGGCGGCCTTGTTGCGCAGGTCGGCCAGCTTCTGGCGGGCTTCCAGCAGCTTGCGCAGCGGGTCGATCTGGTTGACCACGCGTTCCGGCGAGAAGTCCTCCAGGCTGCGGAAGTTCAGTTCGACGCCGAGCTTGGAGCCGTCGTCGGCCAGCTTGTTGTCGACCTGCATCTGCACCCGCGGCTTCATGCCCTTGAGCACGTCGTCGTAGTTGTCCTTGTCGACGTTGACGAACTTGCGGTCCTTCAGCTTGCCCAGCGGTTCCGCCGGCTGGCCGCTGAAGTTGCCGACCACGCCGGCGACGAAGGGCAGTTCCTTCTTCTCGATGGCGTCGCCGACTTCGACGTCGTAGGTGAGCTGCACGCGCGGGGCGCGTACGCGGTCGAGCTTGTGCTGGGTGCTTTCCTTCTTGGCCATGACGATCCCCGTGCGCGTGGTGTTGGGTGGGTGTTGCCTGTCGATTGGAACGGCGGCGCGTGGCGAACGCGGCCTCCGCTGATCATGGAAACGAGTCTAGGAAGCGCGGGCGGCCGGCAAAATCCGCCGGACGGCCAGAAATGGGCATATGCCATTCGACCTGAGCGTCGGCATGGCCGCGGCGAGCGCGGGTTTGCGTGCTGCGGCCATGTCAGTACGACGGCGGCAGGCCGACCCGTTCGCGGATCGAGGACAAGGTGCTTTCGTCGCGGATGAGCTCGGCCAGGAACTGCTCCAGCGGCATGTTGGCCCAGGCCACCGCCCGCTCCAGCAGATAGGCCACCGGGCTGTGCGGTTCGGTGCGGCGGAAGAAGGCGGCGATGTCGTTCAGCGCCCGCAGCGCCGCTTCCTTGGAGGCCAGGCTGCCCCCATTCAGGTCGAGCGAGGCACCGCCGCCACCCGCACCGCCCGACACGACGGCACCGCTCCCGTCCGACGCCGCTTCGTCGGCGATCACGGCCACGCCCAGGCCCTTCGCCGCGGCGACCTTGGCATACACCTGCTGGATCTTCTTCAATGCATCGTCGATCGCGGCCAGGTTCGGTGCCTCGCGGCCAAGGCGTTCGTCGGCCTTGGCGGAAAAACGGGCGAAGGCATCGCGCGCGGCTTGCACCTGGTCGATGCGTTCGCGCACGGTCGCCTCGGAGGTGGACTGGATGCGGCTGTCGTAGGTCTCGCCGTTGATCCGGTTCTCGTCCAGCGCGGCCTGGTAGGCCTCCGCGTTCTGCCGACCTAGGTTGTCCACCTCGCGCGAATCGATCCAGCCGGCCAGGGTCAGCGCGGCCTGCGGGTCGTCGTTGAGCATCATCGACTGCAACGCGCGGCTGCCGTAGGTGGCGAACCAGGCCAGCTTGCTGGCGCGCTCCTCCAGATCGCCATCGTCGGCGCGCGGGTACAGCCCGTCCCAGTACTGGTCGAGCAGGCCATGCAGCAGGTCGAAGCCGTCGCGCGCGCCCTCCAGTCCATGCCGCGCGATCGCCGCCTCGCCCAGCCACACCGCCGCCTGCAGGTCCTTGCTGGTGCGCAGGAGGATGTCCTCGGCCAGGCTCTGCGCCTCGCGCCAGTCGGCCACCTTCAGCTCGGTCTGCCATTCGCCCTGGGCAAGCCCCGGATCGTCCGCGCGGCGGGCCTCGCGGATGCGGTCGAACTGGTCGGAAAAGCTGGCATCGCTGCCGGCCGGATCGCCGCCGGGGATCGGGGCGAGGAGTTCGTTGACGTCGATGGCCATGGCGCGGCTCCGCTGGTTCGTGGTCTGTGGTTATCGGGGCGACGGGATCATTCGAGGATCACGTTCGGCACCTCGGCGCGCGCGGTGCTCGCGCCGAGGTACTGCTTCATCTGGTCGGACAGTTCGACCTGCAGGAACACGCGGGCGCTGCGGAACTTCGCTTCGCCGAGCTTCTGCCGCAATTCGCCCCACTGCGCCGGGGTGTAGCTGCCGCGGAAGTCCTCGACGCCGAACGCGTGCGCGCCGCCGGCGAATTCCTCGATCAATTTCGCGAAGCCCTCCGCCCCCTCGTAGATGCGGGTCAGGCTGATCGGCGCGGCCGGCGCTTCGGCCGGGTGCATCTCGCTGGTGGCCGGGTCGAATTCCTGGGTCGCCGCGGCCTCTTCGTCCGCCGGCGGCACGAAGTTGATCTGGATGCTCGCGGTCAGGCAGCTGGACGGCGACCAGAACACCTTGGCGGTGGCGTCGGCCAGCGACGCGCCGGCGGAACTGGCGCGGAAGGTGCGCTGGCTGCATTCCACCTGGAACACGGTGCCGCCCTCGGCTTCGTCGAGCGCACCGAGCTCGCTCGGCCGGGTCAGGGTGAAGCTGCCGGCCAGGAACGGCGGGCCGTTGTCGAGCACCGGCAGGAACTTGCGCTCCGAGGCCACCATCGACTGATAGGCGGGGGTGAGCGGCATGGTCACCCCGCCCACCTTCACCGGCATGCGCTCCTTCTCGGTGATGAACGGCTTCAGCCAGTCGTTGACGAACGCGCCGAGCTTGCCCTGCGGGCCGTACAGCGCCTCGACCTGCTGTTCCTGCGGCAACGCCGCCAGCGGCTTCACCACGCTTTCGCGCCAGCGCTCCTGAACGTATTCGCCGGCGCGGTGCACGGTCAGGAACAGCAGCAGCTTCGACGGCCCCTGCACCACCGACCAGGCCGCGAAATCGTCGCCCTTGAATTCGGTGGCGTACTGCTCGCCGGGCTTGTCCACCGCATCGATCAGCGCCGTGTATTCGCTGGCCGGCGGCTTGTCGGCCTTGCCCTTGCTGGCGAACAGGTCGGACGCGATCTGGTACACGTCCTCGCCCGTGCCTTCGGCCTGCAGGCGCAGGTAGGCGCGGGCGAAATCGGCATCCTCGCCGGCCAGCACCTTCGCCTGGGTGTCGTGCATCGCCAGCAGCCACGGCGGCGGCGGGATCTTCTCGCCGCCGAACTTGAACGAATCCGCGAGGAAGCGCCCGAACGGCCGCCACGAGGACAGCCAGTTCGATTTCATCTGCACCCAGGTCGCCGCCCAGCGCGACGAGAACGGCCAGTCGAGCGGCAGTTCATACAAATCGCGCTGGGCTGCATGAAAAAAACGTTCGTAGGCATTCTGCTTGCCGGCCGCACGCGCCAGCAGGTCGCCGTAGTGGCCGCGCCACAGGCCGATGCCGTCGCCGAAGCGCGCCTGGAACTTCGACCAGCCGGCGAAGTAGTCGCGGAAATAGGCGTTGCGCAAGTCGTCGATGCGCGCCTGCTTGTCCGGCGCCTGCTCGCCCAGGGTCGCCAGCATCGGCTGCACGACGCCGTCCCAGGCATCCTTGGTATAGGCCTGCGAGATCGCCGCGGTTTCGCCGCCGTCGGTGCCGACCACCGCGTTCTCGGGCAGCCAGTAGGTGCCGAGATCCCTGCCCTTGTCGCGCGCGTCGGCCCACTTCTTCAGGTCGGCGGCGTTCGGCGTGTAGCCGGCCAGCAGTTTGGTCAGCAGGCCCTGGAGCCGGGCGTGTTCGTCATCCAGTACGTTTTTTTTTTGCCAGCGCAGGTAGCCGAGGTAGGTGGCGAAGATGTCCGCGGCGTTCTCGCGGTCGCGGCCGGTGTCGTTGCCGGGGCTGCGGAACGGCGCGAACAGCCGCGCGCGCGGGTCGAAACTCACGTTGTTCGGCAACTCGCGCTCGCGGCACTTCACGTCGCAGCCTTCCTCCAGCAGGCGCAGGCGCTGGGTGATCGCCAGCACGTGCTCGATCCCGGCGCGATGCTGCTGGATGTCCGCGGCCAGCATCTGGTCCTCGGGGGCGAGGATCAGGTTGTTGAAGTCCTCGATCACCCGCTGCTTCATGTCGCGGATCTGGCTGTCGGCCTTGCGAATGCCGAAGCTCAGCCACTTGCTGCTGGCCTCGGCCTCCAGTTTCTCGATGGTGCGGCCGCAGCCGGCCACCCATTCGATGCGCCCGCCGGAGGTGCGGTCGGCGACCTCGGCGCAGGCGGCCTGGGTCTGCGCCAGCAGGGTGCTGTCGTCGCCGCTGGCCTTCGACAGGCTGTAGGCGATCGAGGCCGACAAGCCGAGCATCGCCAGCACGCCGACGCCGGCCATCGCCATGCGTCCCGCATTGCCGCGGAAGCTGGTGCCCGCCAGCGGCTGGTCGCTGGGCAGGAAGCGGGTGAACAGGTCGGCGACGAAGGCGCCCCCGCGATGCGCGGCGTCCGCGCCGCCGGCGAAGTACAGGCCGCGCCAGCGCGGGGTGCGCTGGAACGGGTTGTCCTCCAGCATCAGGGTGACGAACAGCGACAGTCCCTGCTGCGCCTGGCGCAGGGATTCGACGAAGTCGAACACCGCGCGGCGCTGGGTCGGCGTGGCCTGCGCGCGCAACGCGGTCATGCGCAAGGCGTGCAGGCGGTCCTCGATCGGCTTGAGGATGTCGTCGATGCGCCCGCTGCTGGCGGCGCTGACCACCTCGTTGTCGGCGAAGCGATGGCCCAGCGCCTGCGCGAAGGCCTCGGCCGGCAGCGTGGCGCGCAGTTGGGCATAGCCCGGCAGGCGCTCCAGCCCGCTGACCACGAAGTACACCGGCATCTGCACCTGCAGGTGTTCCATCGCTTCGTCCACCAACCGGCGCAGGCGCGTCGCGGTGGTCTTCAGCGCATCCGCCGGGCCGAGCAGGGTCTGCGCGGCGACCGCCACCACGATCCCGTTGAGCGGCAGCTTCTCGCGCTCGTCGGCGAGCTTCATCAGCGCCTGGTACCACAGGCCGCGATCCAGCCGCGCATTGGTGTCGGCGACCACCCGCGGGTGCATCTCGATGGCGATCATCGATTTGTGGAACCACCAACGCCAGACCTCGTCCGCATCCATCGCCGGCTTGTCCGATGCGGGGAACGGCGATACCTCGCTGCCGGCGCGCAGCAGGCCGTCGACATTGGCATCGGCATCGCCGACGAACAGCAGCCACGGGATGCGGTACAGCGGGTTGCGGCCCTTGTCCATCTCCGGCGAGCGCGCGATGGTGCGCTTGGCCTCGGCGATGGCGGCGGTCATCTTCTGCAATGGCTCGCGCTCGTCTTCCGCGGCACCCGGGCCGAGGTCGCCGATGCGCTTGCGGGTGCGGCCCTTCAGCGAGGCCTTGCGCTGGCCGGCGGTGAACCACCACAGCACCACCAGCGCGACCAGGCAGATCGCCAATACCTGCCAGAAGCGCATCGGCACCATCGGGATCAGGGCCAGCCCGAGGAAGACCAGGCCCACCACCACCACCAGCAGCACCAGGGTCACCACGATCCGGCGCAGCCACGGCTTCTTCGCCGTGTCCGAGCCTTGCTGGTAGAGATAGCCGATCCGCGAGAAGACCGAACCGATGCCCGAGAACAGGCGTTCCACGAAGTCCAGCGGGTTCACTGTGCGGGCTCCTCTGCCGGTGCTTCGGTGGTGTCGTCGACGGCTTGCTGCGCGTCGTCCGCCGGCGCCGCGCCGACCCCGCAGGCGACCAGCGCCGCCTGCTTGTCGGCGCCTTCCGCCGGCTCGGTCTGCATGAACAGGTAGGCGGCGGCGAGCTTGGCGTTGCCGCGGTTGGCGTCCAGCATCCGCCGCAGCTTCGGCAGGTAGTCCTTGGCCGATTCCGCTTCCGGCAATGGATCCGCGTACAACGGCGTGGGCGAGCTGATCACGGTGATCAGTTCCTGGCCCAGCGGCGGGCAGACCACCCAGCCGCGGCCTTCCTCGCCGATGGTCAGCTGTTCGCTGCCGCCGATGATGCGGCCGGATTCCGATTCCTGCGGGTGCGGGAAGATGTGCGCCACGTCGCCGGTCACCGTGTAGTAGTCGACGTACAGGTAGCCGTCGTAGTTCGGTTCGGTGACCTTGACCGTGATCTTCTCGCCCTCGATGAAGCGCTCGGAGTGGCCGGTGAACGGCGTCACCGTCAGGCCGTACTGGCCGTCGTCGTTGCGCGCCTTGTAGGCCTTGAGGATCTCGACCACCTCGCAATGCGGCCAGATCCGGTGCTCGACCTGCACATCCGCGGACTTCACGCCCTGCACGCCGAGCACGCGCTGCTTGACCGCGGCGATGTCGTCCGCGCGCGAAACGTAGCCGGTCACCTTGACCGAGCCTTCGCCCTCGTCGACGCTGGCCTCCAGCGCCGAGCACGGGAACGCCGCCAGCTCCTTCTGCACCGGCGCCAGGATCGACGGCTTCGGATTGAGCAGGATGTACGCGAGGTAGAGCAGCGGGATCAGCAACGCGACCAGCGCGCCGATGCGCAGCAGCATGCGGTCCCACTGCCGCGGGTACTTCGGCCCGGAGGGATCGGCCACGCCGTAGGGCTGCGGGGTGATCTTCTCCTCGCGCAGGGTGTGGATCGGCGCGGGCGCGACCGGCAGCTGGCGGCCGTGCAGCTCCTTGAGCTTGCCGAGTTCGCCGGTGTCGCCGTTCTCGTAGTAGTACTGGCCGACGAAGCCGCACAGCAGCGCGTGGTAGTAGACCTCGCGCACCTCGTCCTGGTCCTGGCGCAGGCTCGACAGGTGCTGGAAGAATTCGTTGCCGGCGTTGTTGGTGTTGAACATCGTGACCTGCAGCGGGACGCTGCCGGTCAGGTAGGCCGGGTTGCGCGCCATGATCTCGTCGATCCACGCCGCCACCGCGAATGCGCCGGCATCGGCCTGCTCCGGGCGCTTGCCGTCCGCCTGCGCCGCCGCCTTGGCGCGGTCGATCAGTTCGCGCGCGCGCGCGGTGACCGCGGCCGCGGCTTCGCTGGCCTGGCCGGCGGTGACCTTCTCGTCCAGCGCCAGGCCGAACGAGAACACCGGGAGGAAGTGGTGCAGGAGTCGGGCCATGCGTTCAGTCCTGCGTTGCGACCGGGAACAGCTTGATCACGGTCGAGTCGGACGGCAGGTCGGAGAACACGGCGATGTTGCGGCCGTTCTTGATCATCTGCCAGAAGGGATGGGTGGTGTCGACCAGGAAGTAGGTGGTGTTCGGGCTCTTCTGCGGCAGCTCTTCCGGCGGCACCGGCAGCAGGTCGATCTTCAGGCCGAACAGCGCGGCGGACAGCAGCCGCGGCATCTCGTCCATCGAGGCGATCTTGCCGGTGCGCGACAGCCGCGCGAACAGCTCGGCGCCCTTCTGCTCGGACTCGAACGCCAGGTAGAAGCGGGTCTTGTCGCTCTCGAACAGGTTGGCCGGCAGGTCGGCGCGGTAGAAGCGGCCGTCGTAGGCCAGGGTGATGCCGACCTCGGCGCCGACGGTGAGCGCCTTGATCAGCGCCTCGGCGCGGTCGAAGCCGATCCGGAAGCAGCGGCGCAGGTCGTCGTGGTCGTAGTCCGGCAATTCGGTTTCGCGCGGCTTGCCGGCCAGCTCGCCGAAGTAGCCGATGTCCTCGGAGAACACCGAGAACTCCGCGACCAGCCGGCGCAGGTCCTGGTACATCGCGTACGCGGACACCGTGTTCAGCCGCGCGTGCTCCTGGAACAGGGTGATGTAGCGGGCGAAGGTCTGCATCATCACCACCCGCATCACTTCCTGCGCGCTGGTCGATGCGGCGCGGATGCCGCGCTGGCGCTTGACCGAGGCGAAGTCCTGGCCGCGCGAAACCAGCAGGTCGCGCAAGGCGCGCGTCCAGCGCGCGAGGTTGTGCGAGGCGCCGACCGCGGTGGTCGGCGGGATGTAGTCGGGCGAGAGCTTGAACTTGCCCGGCCCGGCGGGAATCAGTTCGGCGAACTTGTAGCTGTCCGAGGAACGCACGATCGCCTCGGCGTTCTCGTCCAGCCCGGTGACGATGTTCGGCTGGTACAGCAGGAAGTCCACGTCCGCCGCCGGCGCCTGCGGGTCGAACGGATCGGCCAGGCTGTCGGTGGCCAGCGCATGGCGCGCGACCAGGCGTTCGGATTCGCGCGCGGCCAGGCCCTGGATCGCGCGGTCGCGGTTGAACGCCAGCCACACCGGGATCGGCTCGTTGCTGGTCGGCACCAGGTCGGCGATGTTGCGCTGGGGCACGCGGGTGTTGCCGGCGGCGGTGTCGATCGAGCCGCCCACCAGGCGCTCGCCGTCGCGGGTCACCAGCGCGAAGCCCTGGACATCGATCACGCCGCTGCCCAGCGCATCCTCGCGCAGGCGCAGGCTCTCATAGCCCCACGGGAACGGCGTCAGCCGCAGGTGCAGCGCATGCCGGTTCGCCTGCTGCCAGGCATCCTGCGCCTGCAGGTGCTGCGGACTCAGGAAGGCACCCTGCCCCCAATGGACTTGTCGCTCGACGCTCATGCGTTCACTCCCAACCTGCTCCATTGCCCTTTACAACGCGATTCCACGCTCATAGCGGCATCGCCTCGACCGTGTAGCCGTCGCGGCGCAAGGCCGCGATCAATCCTTCGCCGCCGACCAGGTGCACCGCGCCCACCGCGACCAGGCACGGCCCGTCCTGGAACAGCGTTTCCAGTTGCCCGATCCAGCGCGCGTTGCGGTCTTCCAGCAGGCAGCGGCGCGAGCGTTGTTCGATCGCCTTCGCCTCGTCGCTCAGGCCTTCCATGCGGTCGATGTCGGCCAGCCACGCCTCCAGGTTGCGCGCGCGGTACCAGGCCATCGCCTGCGCCGATTCGATGCGCAGGATCCACGAGGCGCGCAGGCGCTCGTCGAGCACGCGCGAATGCTCGCCGGCGGGCACGCAGTCCAGCGCCTTCAGCTGTTCCTCCAGCGTCTCCAGGTGCAGCACGCGCTTGCCCGCGCCGCTGGCCATGCGCTGCATGCGCGCGTCCATGGTCGCTTCGCTGCCGGTCTCGCCGCGCGCTTCCAGCAAGGCCAGCACCGACCACGGCTTCATCCGGTCGAGGTCTTGCGGGCGCACGTTCGGCAGCAACGCGCGCGCCTTCGCATAGCTTTCCTTGCCGACCATCCTCGACAGCGGCTGCTCCTCCGGCAGCCAGCGGTAGCCGTCGTATTCCGGCTTCCAGGCTTCGTCGAGGTCCGCTTCGTTGACGAAGGTCTCGACCCCGGCGAGCGTGCGCTCGAGGCTGGCGTAGTCGATGCCCTGCTCTTCCGGCGTGCCGAAGTGGATCGTCGCCAGCAGGTAGCTCTCGCGCCGCGGCGGCGACGCCGGTGGCGCTGCCGCCGGATCGCCCGCATTGCCGGCGGAACCGGCCGTTTCCTGCGCCTGCGCGGCCTCCGCGGGCAGCAGGGCCGGCTGCGGCGGGATCACCCGGAACAGCACCCCGCGCATGCCCGCGGTGGGCGATGCCGCCACCGCGATGCCGCTGCCGGCCGGGTCGCGGTTCGCGTCCGCGGCCTGCACGGGTGCGGCCTGCGCGGCCTCCGCCGGCACCAGCTGCGAGGCCGCGGCATCGGTCGCCACCTGCGCGGGAACGCCGCGCAACTTCGGATCCGCTGCCTGCTGTTGCGCCCGTGCCGGTTCCTGCGCGGGCGGCGCGGCCTGTTGCGCCACGCCTGCGGAGACCGCCGCGGACAACAGCATCGCGGGCAGCAGGCAGCATGCGCCGCTGTTGCGTGCGTGCGTCATCACTGCGCGCTGGCGTGCCGCCTGTGTCATTAGGGCATTCGTTCGCCGCGCCGGCCGGGCGCGATGCACGGCATCTTTGGCGAGCGCGCCGCGCGCAACCATATGTCGTAGGAGCTATGCCGTTGGAACGGCGGTTCCGCCTTGATGGCCGCTGGCCGCGCGGAATATCGTGAACTCCATGCGAGCGCCGCTGCGTTCGCCATGTCGCGCTCGAGGGAACCCGCATGAAGGTGCTGCAGTGAAAGTGCTCATCGCGGACGACCACCGCCTGATCATCGAAGGGGTGAAGATCAAGCTCGCCGAGCTCGACCCCGGGATCGAGGCGGTGGTGGCGATGAACCTGGACGAACTCGACCGCGCGGTCGCCGCGCATGCGGACGAACTCGACCTCGCCCTGGTCGACATCACCATGCCCGGCACCTGCGGCCACCAGCACGTCGCCAAGCTGCGCGCCCAGGCGCCGGCGCTGCCGGTGATCGTGCTGTCCGGTTCCGAGGACGTCGACCTGATGCGTTCGCTGATCGACCTCGGCGTGCTCGGCTTCATCCCCAAGGCGTATTCGCCGGACGTGATGCTGTCCGCCATCCGGCTGGTGCTGGCCGGCGGCATCTACATCCCGCCGCTGCTGCTGGCGAACGCCCAGGCGCAGGGCTGGCAACCGACCGAAGCGCCGCCGCCGGCGGGGGATTCGAACCGCTCGGTGGATGGCTTGCGCACCCTGCTCACAGAACGCCAGATCGATGTGATGCGGCTGCTCTCGCAGGGCAAGCCGAACAAGCTGATCGCGCGCGACCTCGGGATCAGCGAAGGCACGGTGAAGATCCACCTGGCGGCGATCTTCCGCGCGCTGAACGTGCGCAACCGGGTCGAGGCGGTGGTCGCCTCGCGCAAGCTGCAGGGCCTGTAGCGCCAGCGGGTGCCGGCGTAGGACGCGGGCCATAGTGCGTCCGCCGTATTGTCCGCACCCCGCCCCGGGCGCAGCCTGATGGCGTATGCACGGCCATTCGCGGCCGTGGAGGCCGCCATGAACCGCAACGCATCCGCTTCGCGCCCCGCCCGCTTCCGCAGCCCGCTGCTCGCGCTCGGCATCGCGATCAGCAGCTTCGCCGCCGCGCAGAGCGCGCCCGATCCCGCCACCGCGCCGACCAATCCCGACCTTGGCCCTGCCTTCGCCACCAAGAACGCGGCCTACGTGCCGGTGCTGTTCGACGAGATCCCGGGCTGGGAGGACGAGAGCTTCGACGAGACCTATGCCAGCTTCGCCTCCAACTGCAAGGCGATGAAGCGCCGCGCGTCGTGGGCGCCGCTGTGCGCCAGGCTGGCCAAGCTGCCGAAAAACGACGCCGCCCTGCGCGACTTCATGCACGACGAGTTCTACGCCTACCAGATGCTGACCCCCACCCGCAGCGCCACCGGCAAGCTGACCGGCTATTTCGAGCCGCTGATCGCCGGCTCACTGCGCAACGAGGGCGCCTACAAGTACCCGATCTACGGCATCCCCAACGACATGTACATGGTCGATTCGCGCACCGTCGCCGGCCAGTCCAGCCGCTGGCTGAAGCCGTCGCAGGGCAAGCTGGTCGGCGCCGAGGCCGGCGCGCCGGGCGCGCGCCAGTACAGCATCGACCTCGCCGGGGCGTCGCCGAACACGCGCGACAAGCGCTACCGCGTGCGCATCGCCGGCAGCTCCATCGTCCCCTACTACAAGCGCCAGCAGATCGACGACAACGGCATCGACGCGCCGGTGCTGGCCTGGGTGGCCGACCCGTACAAGCTGTACTCGATGCAGATCCAGGGCTCCGGCAAGATCCAGCTCAAGGACGGCGGCCTGATCCGGCTGGCGTACGCGGAGCAGAACGGCTATCCGTTCATGCCCAACGCCACCCGCGGCGATTCCGATGCCTTGCTGCTGGCGATCAAGGCGCGCGCCTTGATGGAACCCGAGGCGGTGGAGATCCCGGGCGGCACCCGCGGCGCGCGGAAATCCGCTGGCGGCGGCCAGGACGACGAGGTGGCGCGGATCGTCGCCGCGTTGCAGGGCAACGGCAGCTACAGCTCGCCCGCCGCGGGCGGCGGCAAGTCGAAATCCGCGCCGGCGAGGAAGAAGGTGGCGAAGGCCAAGCCGCGCCCGCGCCCGGCCGCCAGCCAGCCCGACGGCATCGCATCGGCCGATGCGATCGCGGTGGAATCCTCCGACGTCGAGGCGATGATCCAGGCCCTGCTCACTGCGCCGGTCGCCGACGACAGCGAGTACGTCGCGCCCGACGAAGATCCGCCGCTGCAGGTCGCCGATGCGCCGCGGCCGTCGAGCAAATCCAAATCCTCCGGCAAGCCGGCACCGCGCATGGACATGTCCGAATTCGAGGGCAAGGGCGGCGGCAAGGGCGCCGGGCAAGCGGTCGGCAGCGGCAAGGCGGTGCCGAAGACCGGCATCGGCGATCCCAGCTACGTGTTCTTCCGCCGCATCGGCGACGGCCCGGAAGGCCCGATCGGCGCGCTCGGCGTGCCGCTGAGCGCGGGCCGCTCGATGGCGGTGGATCCGCGCGCCACCCCGCTCGGCGCACCGGTGTTCATCGACGGCCAGCAGCCCGGCGGCAAGGGGCCGATGCGGCGGCTGGTGTTCGCCCAGGACACCGGCGGCGCGATCCGCGGCAGCGTGCGCGGCGACTTCTTCTGGGGCTTCGGCGACAAGGCCGGCAAGATGGCGCTGCAGACCAACCAGCCGGTGAAGATGTGGCTGTTGCTGCCGAAGGCGGTGGCCGGCAGCGCCGCGGCCAGCGGGATCAAGACCCGCGGCGCCGGGCCGTTGCGCGATTGCGCGGTGCCGGACGAGGAGTTCTGCGTCGAGGACGACGGCAGCACCCTGGACGAGTTGCTGCCGGCGCAATGACGGCGCAACTCGGGGCGCACGGGGGCGCGCACGCAATGCGGCCAGCGATGCGGCCGCCGCGGGCGCGCCAGAGGGCATACGCCTTCCGGCGAATGGCTGCGTTGCCGATGGCTATCTAGCCTGTGGCGATACCGGGCGCGCACGCCGCGAGGCCCGGGCCACGCCGCGGGAACGCCATGCTCGACGAGCTGCTGCCCTATTACGAGAACGAACTGACCTACCTCCGGCGGCTGTCGAAGGAGTTCGCCTCGAAATACCCCAAGATCGCCTCCCGCCTGCAGATGGAAGGCGAGGTCTGCGAGGACCCGCACGTCGAGCGGATGATCGAGTCGTTCGCGTTCCTGACCTCGCGCATCCACAAGAAGCTGGACGACGAATTCCCGCAGATCACCGAGGCGATGCTGTCGGTGCTGTATCCGCATTTCCTGCGGCCGGTGCCGTCGATGTCGGTGGCGCAACTGCAGCTCTCGCCCGGCGCCGAGATCAGCGCCATGCAGGAGTTGCCGCGCCACAGCCAGTTGCTGACCCGCCCGGTGCAGGGCCTGCCGATCCGCTACCGCACCGGCTATCCGGTCGAGGTGTGGCCGATCCGCATCGCCGACGCGCGGCTGGAGGCCGCCGAGCGCTCGGCGTTCGCGGTCACCCAGGACGATACCGTCGCCACCTTGCGCATCCGCGTCGAGGCGACCGGGCAGCTGCCGCTGTCCAAGCTGCCGATCAAGCGGCTGCGGCTGTACATCGACGGCGAGAGCCCGCTGGTGCACGCGCTGCACGAACTGCTGCTCAATTCCGTCGCCGGCATCACCCTGCGGGCGCCGGACGACGCGCCGCAGGTGCCGCCGCTGCGCCTGCCGGGCAGCGCGTTGCAGCCGGTCGGCTTCGACGACGAGGACGCCCTGCTCGACTACGACCCGCGTTCGTTCCTGGGCTACCGGCTGATCCAGGAATACTTCGTGCTGCCGGAGAAGTTCCTGTTCGTCGACCTGACCCGGCTCGATACCTCGCGTTTCGACCGCGCCATGGAGATCGCCATCGAACTGGGCAGTTTCGGCCGGCCGGAACGCCTGCAGCGGCTGGAGCAGGCGGTATCGGCGGACACCTTCCGCCTGTTCTGCACCCCGATCGTCAACCTGTTCAAGCAGCAGGGCGAACCGATCCGCGTTTCCCAGGAACGCCACGAATACCAGGTGGTGCCGGACGTGCGCCGTCCGCTCGGGCTGGAGGTGTATTCGGTGGACTGGGTGCGCAAGTCCAGCCGCACGCCGAGCAGCAACGACGTGGTCGAATTCCATCCGGCGTATTCGGTGAAGCACGGCCTGCACGACGACGGCAACGGCCATTACTGGTACCTGCAGCGCCGGCCGTCGATGTTGCCGAACGACGACGGGTCCGACGTGATGATCAGCCTGGTCGACCGCGACATGAACCCGCGCGCGCCGGTGGTCGACACCCTGTCGCTGAGCCTGACCTGCACCAACCGCGACCTGCCCTCGGCGCTGCCGTTCGGCGGCGACGAAAGCCAGCTGCAGCTGGAACAGGGCGGCGTGATCGCCAGCGCGCGCCTGCTGAAGAAGCCCAGCGCGACCTGGCGCGCGCCGATGCGGCTGGCGAACCAGTGGCGGCTGATCTCGCACCTGTCGCTCAACCACCTGTCGATCGTCGATGGCGGCCGCGAGGCGCTGCTGGAGATCCTCAGCCTGTACAACTTCGCCGACTCGGTGACGGTGCGCAAGCAGATCGCCGGCATCAGCAACGTGTCCGGGCATCCGTCGGTCACCCGCGTCGGTCAGGCGCCGCGCCAGGCCTTCGTGCGCGGCACCGAGATCGAGCTGGAATTCGACGAGAACCAGTACGTCGGCTCCGGGGTGTACCTGATGGCCTGCGTGCTGGACCGGTTCTTCGGCCTGTACTGCACCGCCAATTCCTACACGCGGCTGAGCGTGCGCAGCCAGCAGCGCGAGGACTTCATGGTCCGCTTCGCCCCGCGCAGCGGCAGCCTGCCCCTGGTATGAGCATGGATGCGCCCGGCAATGCGGCCACCGCCAGCGACCTGGTCGCAGCGGGCGATCCGATGCAGCCGGCGATCAACCGGCTGCTCAACGAACCCGGCCGCTTCGGCTTCTTCCAGGCGGTGCGGCTGCTGTACGGCGCAAACGGCTTCGACGGCCGCGGCACCGGCGCGCGCCCGGGACCGCTGCGCTTCACCACCCCGGCGTCGCTGGCGTTCCCGCCGTCCGAGCTGCACTCGATCGTGCAGGCCGATGCCGCGACCCGGGTATGCGTGAACTTCATGGGCCTGACCGGCCCGAGCGGCATCCTCCCGCGCACCTATACCGAGCTGCTGATCGCGCGCAAGCAGGTCCAGCGCGACCAGAGCGCGCAGGATTTCTTCGACCTGTTCAACCACCGGCTGGTCTCGCTGTTCTGGCTGGCCTGGGCCAAGCACCGGCCGGAGATCGGCCGCCAGTTCGGCTTCCACAATTCGGTCTACCGCTACCTCGAGCACGTGGTCGGGCTGGGCACGCCTGCATTGCAGGCGCGGCTGCATCCGAACAAGCGCAGCAGCAGCCCGGCGAAGCCATTGCCGAGCGCGGCGATGACCTACTTCTCCGGCCTGATCGCGCAACGCCCGCACGGCGAACGCGCGATCGCGCAGGTGGTGTCGGCGGTGGTCGGCGCGCCGGTGCAGGCCAGCGGTTGCCTGGGCACCTGGCAGGACATCGCCATGGATGCGCGCACCCGGCTCGGCCGCGACAACAACCGCCTGGGCGCTGGCTGCGTGCTCGGCGCCCGCTACTGGGATCGGCAGACCACCCTGCGCCTGACCATCGGTCCGATCGACCGCAACAAGTTCAACGCCCTGCTGCCGCGCGGCGCGCGCCTGCCCGACATCATCGAACTCACCCGTTTCCTCACCGGCCTTGCGCTCGACCTGCGCATCCGCCTGTCGCTGCGCGCCGACCAGGTGCCGCCGCTGCGGCTGGGCGCGCGCAACGCCGACCGACCGCAACTGGGCTGGAACACCTGGCTGCGCGGCCGCTCCGATCCGCGACCCGCAAACGACTGCGAATTCCACTTTTCGGCAATGGGAGGCCAATCATGGCACTGAACCTGCGTGCGCTGATCGCGCGATTGAACACCACCGTCCGCGGCGCGATGGAAGGCGCGGCCGGCCTTTGCATGTCGCGCGGCCATTACGAGGTGGAAGTCGAACACGTGCTGGCCAAGCTGATGGAGGTGGAGAACAGCGACATCCGCCGCATCCTGCGCCAGTTCGAGATCGCGCCCGAGGCGCTGGAACGCGAGCTCGGCAAGGCGCTCGACGGCTTCAAGACCGGCAACCAGCGCACCCCGGCGCTGTCGGCGATGATCCCGAAGCTGTTCGAGGCGGCCTGGGGCTGGGCCTCGATCGAATTCGGCGAAGCGAAGATCCGCAGCGGCCACGTGCTGGTCGCCCTGCTGGCGGATTCGGAACTGCGCAGGCTGGTCAGCGTCAGCGCGCGCTCGCTGGAGAAGATCAATCTCGAGACCCTGACCAAGAATTTCCACGCGCTGACCGAAGCCTCCAGCGAAGCCAAGGATGCGCGCGCCCTCGGCGATGCCGGCGGCGCGATCGGCGGCGACGCGGCCGCGCCCGGCGCCGCTGCCGGTGGTGGCAGGCCGAGCAAGACGCCGAACCTGGACCAGTACTGCATCAACCTCACCCAGCGCGCGCGCGAAGGCAAGCTGGACCCCGTGCTGGGCCGCGATTCCGAAATCCGCCTGATGATCGACGTGCTCACCCGGCGCAGGCAGAACAACCCGATCCTCACCGGCGAGGCCGGCGTCGGCAAGACCGCGGTGGTCGAGGGCCTGGCCCTGCGCATTTCGCAGGACGACGTGCCGCCGCAGCTGAAGGGCGTGGAACTGCTCTCGCTCGACCTCGGCCTGCTGCAGGCCGGCGCCAGCGTGAAGGGCGAATTCGAGAACCGGCTGAAGGGGGTGATCGAGGAGGTCAAGTCCAGTCCGAAGCCGATCATCATGTTCATCGACGAGGCGCACACCCTGATCGGCGCCGGCGGCGCGGCCGGCCAGAACGATGCGGCCAACCTGCTGAAGCCGGCGCTGGCGCGCGGCGAGATGCGCACCATCGCCGCCACCACGTGGAGCGAATACAAGAAATACTTCGAGAAGGACCCCGCCCTCACCCGCCGCTTCCAGGTGGTCAAGGTCGACGAACCCGACGACGACAAGGCGGTATCGATGCTGCGCGGCGTCGGCCAGGCGATGGCCGCGCACCACAAGGTGCGCATCCTCGACGAGGCGATCGTCGAAGCGGTGAAGCTCAGCTCGCGCTTCATCCCCGGCCGGCAACTGCCGGACAAGGCGGTCAGCGTGCTGGACACCGCCTGCGCCAAGATCGCGATCGGCCAGAACGCGACCCCGGCGCGGATCGAGGACGCCAAGCGGCGGCTCGACGTGCTCGCCACCGAACGCGCGCAGCTCGACAAGGAAACCGCCGGCGGCAGCGACCATGGCAAGCGCCTGGGCGAAATCGCCGAGGAAACCGCGAAGCTGACCGAAGCGCTGGCCGCGGACGAGGCCCGCTTCGCCCAGGAAAAAGACCTGGTGGCGAAGATCCACGCCGAACTGGACAAGGTCGAGGCGCTGGCCGCCGACGATCCCGCCCGCGCCGACGCGGTGGCCACGCTCAATGCATTGCGCGGCGAACTGAAGGCGCTGCAGGGCTTCGAGCCGATGATCCTGCCGGTAGTGGATTCCAGTGCGGTGGCGCAGATCATCGCCGGCTGGACCGGCATCCCGGTCGGCCGCATGGTCGCCGACGAGATCCAGACCGTGTTGAAGCTCAAGGACGCGCTGGAGGAACGCGTGATCGGCCAGAGCCATGCG
>Ga0116193_1001023_pt1 | contig 24632 bp, 19 predicted proteins | sample AD_UKC115_MetaG_FD_89892 | JGI IMG/M metagenome (GOLD analysis project Ga0116193, IMG submission 89892) | Active sludge microbial communities of municipal wastewater-treating anaerobic digesters from Hong Kong - AD_UKC115_MetaG | ecosystem: Engineered > Bioreactor > Anaerobic > Digestate... | reverse complement strand
GTAATGTTTTTTTAAGAATAATATTTATTGAATTGTGTATTTTTCCCGAACTTTCGCAACTAAAAATTTTTGAAGTGCAAAGAATTTCTTTTTTAGGTTTAAGTGTTTTATCGGGTTTATTATTGTTTTTTGCTTGGAATCCTTTGAGTTTTACTTTTTGTATATTTTTTGCATGGGTTCCTTTATTATTTCTTGCAGATAAAATTCAACACAAAAAATCTTTCATTGGCTATGCTTTTTTAGCACTAATTATTTGGAATGCTTGCACCACTTGGTGGATTTGGAATAGTACAGATATAGGAAGTGTGTTTGCAATAGCTTTTAATAGTACCATAATGCTTATGCCATGGTATGTTTTTTTTATTACTAAAAAGAAGCAAGGAAATTTTGTTGGATATTTTGCACTAATTGCTTTTTGGTTGCTCTTCGAATTTATTCATTTGAATTGGGAGTTAAGTTTTCCTTGGCTTTCCTTAGGCAATGCTTTTGCAGATAAAGTAAATTGGGTGCAATGGTATGAATTTACAGGAGTTGCAGGAGGTAGCTTATGGGTTTTATTGGTAAATATTGTAGCTTATGAATTATTTAAAAACTGGAAATCAAAAAACTCAAAATGGAGAACAAAAATTATTGTTGTAATTGTATGTATTATTTCTGTTCCTTTAATTATTTCTAATTTTTTATTGCACCGTATTTCTAAAGAACAAAACTTTGATAGTAATGTTGTAATTGTTCAACCAAATATAGATCCTTATCAAAAATTTACTTACAACACTATTGCTAAACAAATTGAAAAATTAATTGCATTATCAGAAAATAAAATAGATAGCCAAACAAAATGGGTTATTTGGCCCGAAACTGCATTAAGTGCCCAAATAGGAGTAAATGATATTTCAAATGCTCTTATTTATATACCAGTTTTTGATTTTGTAAATCGTCATCCTCAAATTACTTTACTTACAGGTATTGAAACCTTCAAACTAATGAATGAACCAACGACTTACACACAAAAAACACAAGATGGTTTATTTTACGAAAGTTATAATGCTGCTGTAACTATTAATAACAAAGGAGTTTCGCCATTATATATTAAAAGTAAATTAGTGCCTGGTGTAGAAACTTTGCCTTCTTTTTTAAAAATATTAGCACCATTGTTTGAACAATTTGGAGGCACTACAGGTGGTTATGCAAAAGATAGTTCGTCTAAAGTTTTTAACACCGAAAATAATCCTTATGTAGTAGCACCTGTAATTTGTTTTGAAAGTGTTTATGGTGAATATGTAACCTCTTACATTAAAAAAGGAGCCAACATTATTGCTATCATTACCAATGATGGTTGGTGGGGTAATACAGCAGGGCACAAACAGCATTTAGCTTATGCAAAATTGAGAGCAATAGAAACAAGACGTTGGGTAGTTCGTAGTGCAAATACAGGTATTAGTGCTGTTATTGATAATACAGGAAAAATGGTAAGCACTAAAGAATGGGATATTGCAGATGCAATAAAATACAATGTTTCTCCATCTAATACAATAACTTTTTATGTACAATATGGCGATTATTTGTACAAAATATTTTCAGTTTTTGGTTTGTTAATGGTAGGCTGGAATTTTATTACAATATGTAAGAAATGCAGAAAGAAAGCTGAAGGCAATAAAAAAAAGGTCTGACTTTCATCAGACCCTGGTTCAAATTTTAACCTGAGTCTTTTTGTTTCTCAGGAATTTTGGACATTCTGGTTTTTCTAATTCAGAATATTGGTTTTTTCTTGTATTTTAGGCTACAAGTGCCTTGGATTTTCATTAATTGGATCTTCAAAAACGGGCTTTAGCCTTTCTTACGATATCAGGATTTTTCTTTGTCTTTTTAATACGTACGGTTCCTTTGTTTTCTTAGGTATCAGATTTGTTATTGTTATTGAATTTTACTACCTATTGGTTTTTCAACTTGGATATTTGATTTAAAACGGGGTAAACCATTTGTATCAAAATGACAGTGCAAACATATACACAGGTTATTCCCAAAACAAGAGCAAAACTTCCCTTTTTTAGACTTTCGGTATTATGAAGATTTATAGGAAAGTTATTATGTAGGCTTTCGTAATTTTCCTATAATGAAATTGGTAAAACAACTGCTTTTAAACTGAAATAGCTTTGTTTTTAAGAAGATATTTTTTTAAAAACGAACAGTGGGGCATTTAATGCTTTTTTCTCTGCCTTTGTAAGAGCCACTTTTTACAATAGAAATTTCGTAAGCCCCTCTTGATTGATTGAAGGTTTTTAGAGAAGAAGTGGTGGCATCGTAATTAAAAGTAATCTTGAAGTTTTTTATGTCAAAACCAATCATAGGTATTATTGCATCGCTTACTCTATAATAGCCTCCAGCCAATAATTGCAAGCTGCCATCGCCAGAAGCACTTAAATCTCTTTGTATAATTCCTCCAAAAACAATTTCTTTGGCAGTACCCATAGTGCTATAATAAAAATTAGGGTTTAAAATCCAAACTTTATCAACCATTAAACTTGCATCTGCAAAAAATGTATAACGAGGTTTTACTCTTGTAAAGTCGTTGTTGGTATTAAAGAAACTTTCGTTAGGGTTGTTTACATTCAAAGCACTTATACCAGCACTTAAATATAAATTATCTGTAGCAAACCAAGAGTATTTTAATCCAGCTTGTAAAGTAAAATAAGAAGTAGAATTGTAAACAAAAGGTTCGCCAGATGGAATATTTATATCAAAGAAAGTTCCGTTCCATTGTGTATTAAAAGTTAGTTTAGTTAAGTCAATTCTTTTTTGAGTAAAACCAATATTAAAGCCTCCACTCAATAAACTATTTAGCCCCATTATTTGATGATAGGCAACAGATAGATATGCTCTGGTAGAAGTTAAATTTCCTGAGCCAGCAACATCTTGTAATAAAGCTCCACCAACACCTACCCATGCTTCATCAAAACGATTTGTAAATAATTGTGCATCGCCCCAAACACTCATTGTTTTATAAGGGTTGGTGGTTACAGATTGCCATTGATTTCTATAATTGCCACCAATTCTATAATCAAACTCTGGGTTAAATCCTGTATTAGCAGGGTTTACCAATAAAGGTGCATTAAAATATTGTGAGAAATGTAAATCCTGTGCATACAAATTTTTTACACTAAAAAGTATAATAAAAAATATAAAATTTATTTTAAAAAAACTACGCATTGCTTTGTTTACTATCTATTTTAATAATGTTATATCGCCTTTTAGAACTTTTGTTGTGCCATCGCTAAATTTTACATCTAACACATAATTATAAACATCTTGGGGTTGTAATTCTCCATTATATTTTCCATCCCAACCACGAGCTAAACTAACACCAGTAAATAATAATTTTCCCCAACGATTGTAAATTCTCCAAACCATTCTTTGAATACCAAATCCTTGTACATAAATAACATCATTCACTCCATCACCATTGGGTGTAAAAGCATTAGGCACACCTACAGAAGGAACAATTCTTGCCTGAATTTGTGTGCAAGTTGTGTCTTTACAGTTATAATTATTAGTGGCAATAAGACAAGTATTGTATAGCTTAGTTGCATTGTATAAATGCTGTACAGGTGTTGTTATACTTGTTGTTTTTACACTATCACCATCACCAAAAATCCATGTAAAATTATTTCCACCAATTGAATTGTTTGTAAAATTTACAGGTAAATTAATTTGAGGTGGATTTGGGCTGTAAGTAAATGCTGCCTTAGGGTTAGGGCTTACATTAATTGTAAAAGTAGTGCTGTCTTTTATATTGCATGTACCACTATCTATGGCAATTAATTTTATCATAAATGTACCACTTGTGGTGTAAGTATGTGTAGGATTTATAGTTGTAGAAACTGGAGAGCCATCGCCAAAATTCCAAATAAAATTTGTACCAGCAGTAGATGTATTTGTAAATGTGGCTTTATAAGGTAAACAGCCTGCATTAGCTGTTTGAAACTTTGCAATAACCTGTGGAGCAACCCTTAAACTTTTTTTAACTGTATCGGGAGAGTTGCAATAATTGGTATCGTTTAAAATAAGTTTTACATTATAATTTCCGGCAGCAGGGAAGGAGTGAGTTACAGTTTGTGCACCAGTAATTAATGTTGTTCCATCATCAAAATCCCATTTAAAACTGTTGTTTTTAAAAGGTTTGCCTGGAGGAAATGAAGAGGTGTTGGTAAAACTATAACTTAAATCATTACAAGGTAATAATCTTGTAGGAGTAAAGTTAGGAAAAGCATCATCATTTCTTACCCTTAAAGTAGTGTAAGAGGTATCAGCAATATTGCATGTGTTGGAATCAATAGATATTAAACGAACAGGATAATCGCCAACTGCGTTGTAGGTGTGTTGAACATTAGCAACAGTAGTTGTTATATTGGCAGAACCATCTCCAAAACTCCAAACATATTTTACAGCATTTGCTATGGTATCTTTAAAAGTTACTGTAAGTGGCACACAACCTGAAGTGTCTCTTACTCCATTTACAGAAGATTGAACTGCACTACCTACACCTGCAAAATTGAATGCAATTTTTATAGCTGCTAAATTACATCTTGCACCTCCTGTACCATTATTAGGAGACCATGAACCTGGTGTTGTAGGAAAAGTTGCACCTCCACCACAATTTGCACATACTGATTGATAAATAACTCCATTTCTGTCAAACCTGCTTGTACCTCCATCAACATGTTCTCCTATAGTTGCAGCATTATCATTTTGTCCAAAAAAACTTCCATACATTAAACTTTTTGCATTTTTTTCTAATACAAAAAAGTATAAATCACTTCCATCGCTATTCGCTTTTATGGCATCTGCAGTAACAGGTAAACCAACTGTAGATTGATTGGGTACATAATTTACAGAAGGCTCTGCATTGATACCACCTCCCCAACCTGAAACATAAATATTTTCGCATCTATCTACTAAAAAAGCAACTGGCGAAATATTTGGGCTGCTTTGATTGGTGCCAAATACTGTTGAGAAAACCCAGTTAGACAAATCGGGTTGAAGTTTTGAAATAAATTGTTTGCCATTTGTTTGGCTGTAGGTTGCATTAATTACAGGCCAGTTGCCTGTTGTGGTACCCATGATATAAGGATAGGAAAATTTATCGAACTGAATACCAAAAACTATATCAATGCCATTGGTGCCTATATAGCTTGTTTTTAAAAACTGTGTTCCATCGTTTTTTAAAATGGTAACAAATCCATCAACATTACTACCTCCTCCTTGATTAGTAGAAAAAAGTACATTGGTTTTATCGCCAGGTAAATCAGTACTTGCTGTTCCTCCTGCTATATAAATATTTTGATTAGAAGGATTAATTGCTAAAACAAAAGCTGCATCATCGCCATTGCCACCAAATAAAGTACTAAAAATTACATTACTTAAATCAGGCGAAGTTTTTATAATTACACCATCTTGATATATGCCATTGGCAGGTGTACTTCCTTTTACTGTTTGTGCTGCTCCTGCTGTTGTTACAAAATCATCAGATTGTGTGCAGCTTGCTAAATAAATATTATTATTGGCATCTACAATTACTTCACTTCTTGCATCATCGCCATAATTTCTTCTTATTGTTATTGCACCATTTCCTGAACCTGTAGGATATTTTGGTTTAATATTTACACCATCATTGCCTGAACCTCCAATTCTTCTGCTATTAATTAAAGCAGTTCCTGTAGCATTAAATTTGGTAAGAATAATATCCCAAGCTCCACCTGCTCCATAAGTAGGCAAAGTTGTAGGGTAAGATGTTCCAGAGTTTGTTCTTCCTGCAACAATTAAATTATTTTCACTATCCACAACAAGACTATGAGGCTGCTCATTACCCATACTTCCTCCTAAATAAGTAGCATAAACTCTGTTACTTCCAGAGGCATTGAATTTCATAATGCCAATATCAAAACCTGCACCTTCGCCTGTATTAACACCTCCTTGATAAGAAGTTTGAAAAGCACCATTACTTACTGGAAAACCTGATGCTAAAACAATTCCTCCAGCATAAAAATTTCCAAGCCCATCATAGGTTGCAGTGTAACCCCAATTATCGCCTGTACTGCCTGTAAATGTTGAAAAAATTAAAGTAGGATCTATTACTAAGGTTGCATTTTTATCAACGTCTTTATTTAATTTAAAACGAACAATATTTCCTTTTAATTCAAAACTGCAAGCAACTTCTTGTTTGCCATTGTTATTAATAATATAAGAATAAGGTGCAGTTTCTGTAACAGTTTGTACCGATGTAGTAATAATTAAATTTCCTTTACTAAGTTTTAATTTATCTGCCCCTTCAAAATGCAATAGAATATCATTTATATTACCTCCAGGATTTACAATAAAATCGTACTTTAAATTGCTTTCATTGGTGTAATATCTTACATCTATATTGGGGTAAATATTTTTATAAGTTATTGTGTTGTAAATTTTACAGTTAGATGCCCATTTTTCAGGATTATTATCAATATAGTAATTATTGTAACTATCAAGAGGTTTTTCAGCTATGATAATAGGATTGGGGTTGGCATTTAAAAACTTTACTTCATACACATGAGAGCGTACAATATAATTTTCATTTTGCTCTGTATTGTTTGTAGATTTTTGCTCTGTTGTATTATGTAAATGACCATGAAAATAGGCTGCACGTTTATTCAAATCATCGTTGCTATGTAATAAAAAACGATAACCTGTTTTTTGTAATGCAAAAGAGCCGTTATTCATGTCTCCTTTAAAGTCTATCTGCTTATCCCATTGCCCTTTGTTTTCTACAAACTCCAAATAGTTTTGTGCATAGGTTAATGAATAAAAACTGATGGATAGAATTAAGGCTGCTATGTATCTTATTTTTTTCAAAACTGCTTTCATTTTATTATTTCCAAAAACTAATTTTCTCTTACAGTAAAATCTTTAATTCATTAGCAGTAAAAATACAGACAAACCTCTTAACTAAATTGTAAAGTATTTTTATTGTTTTACTGCTTTAGGAAATTTTACTCCAATTCGTTTTTCCCTTTTGTTGCTTTAAATAATTTTTTAGGGGCAAATTCTTTGCCAAATTCAAATCTTTATCTTCCTCTAAAATATTTTCTGCAATAGATTTTGCTTTTTCTAAAATATCTTTATCGTTTACTATAGAGGCTATTTTAAAATTCAATGCACCGCTTTGTCTTGTTCCTTCTACATCACCAGGCCCCCTTAATTCAAGGTCTTTTTCTGCAATTTCAAAGCCATTATTGGTACGGCACATCATATTAATTCGTTCTTTTGCATCTATACTTAATTTAGAGCCTGTTAATAAAATACAATAACTTTTTTCGTTTCCTCTACCTACTCTTCCTCTTAATTGATGTAATTGCGATAAACCAAATTTTTCTGAACTTTCAATAACCATAACTGTAGCATTAGGGACATTTACACCCACTTCAATTACAGTAGTGCTTACCATAATTTGTGTTTTACCTGTAACAAATCTTTGCATATTTACTTCTTTTTGTTCTGTGGGCATTTTGCCATGTAAAACACTAATACTGTATTTGGGTTCTGGAAAATAACTTTTTATTTGTTCGTAACCTTGCATCAAATCTTCATAGCTCAGCTTTTCACTTTCTTCTATTAATGGATATATAACATAAGCCTGTCTTCCTTTTGCTAATTCTGTTCTTATAAACTCCATTACTTTTATTCGTTGCATTTCATTTCTATGCACCGTTGTAATAGCTTGTCTGCCTTTAGGTAATTCGTCCATAACACTATAATCCAAATCTCCATAAGCTGTCATAGCTAATGTACGAGGTATGGGTGTTGCAGTCATTACTAAAATGTGTGGTGGAATGGTTGCTTTTTTCCATAAAGCTGCACGTTGTGCTACACCAAATCTGTGTTGTTCATCTACTACTGCAAAACCTAAATTATTAAACTGTACTCCCTCTTCAATTAAAGCATGTGTACCTACAATAAAATGTGTGGTACCTTGTGCTAAATCTTCTAAAATTTTTTTTCGTTCTTTTGTTTTGGTGCTGCCTGTTAGCAAGCTAACAGAAAGATTCATTTTGTGCAATAATTCGCTGAGGCTATTGTAATGTTGTTGAGCTAAAATTTCTGTAGGAGCCATCATACAACTTTGAAAACCATTGTCTGCTGCTAATAACATACACAACAAAGCAACTATTGTTTTTCCACTGCCTACATCACCTTGCAATAGTCTATTCATTTGATGTCCTGAAACCGTATCTTGCCTTATTTGTTTTAATACATTTTTTTGTGCATTGGTTAATTCAAAGGGTAAATGATGATTGTAAAAATTATTAAACAAATTGCCTACTTCTTTAAATACTACACCTTTACTTACCTTATGTCTTTGAATTTTTATGAGTTGTAGTCTAATTTGTGCTATTAAAAATTCTTCAAACTTTAATCGTTGAATAGCTTGTTCATAGTCTTGTAAATTTTTAGGAAAGTGTACATTTTTATAGGCTTCCAACCTATTCATTAGTTGCAAATGATTGCAAATATTTTCAGGAATATTTTCCAACAAATCATTGGCTGAAAGTTGTTGTATTAAAACCTGTGTAAGCTTTGCAATTTGCCTGCCATTTAAACCTCTTTGTTTTAGTTTTTCAGTAGAAGGATATACAGGATCTAAAAAATTTCTTTCATTGTTTTGTTGCGAATTAAAAATTTCAATTTCCGGATGTACAATTTGTGCTTTATTATTAAAAAAACTTGTTCTTCCAAAAACCAAATAGGTAAGCCCTTCGTGTAAATTTTTTTGTATCCAATTAATGCCTTGAAACCAAACCAATTCTACTATTCCTGTATTATCTCTCACATAAGCAATTAATCTTTTAGATCTTTTTTCTCCTAAAATATGTATGTTTTCTAAAGTGCCAACTACTTGAACAAATTCTGTAGAAAGATTAATTGCATGGATGGGTGTAATGGTTGTTTTATCTATATGTTTGTTAGGAAAGAGATGCAATAAATCGTTGAACGTAAAAATATTCAACTCTTTTTTTAATAAATCTGCACGTAAAGGACCTACACCTTTTAAGTATTCTATTGGAGAGAGTAATATGGTGTTTTTTTCAATCAAAATTGTAAAGAATTATGGTGTGTACAATTGGTAATATTTTGATGAATTGCAATGTTAGTTTTTTTGTTGAATAAATAAAATATCTATTAGGATTATTATGCACTTTACAAACTCTCGTTTTTATGCTTTTTACTGATAAATATTATATTTGAAAATTCTATAGATTAATGACATTTTTTAAAGCTAACTAAAATGCCAAAGAATAAACCACAAGGCTTAAAGCGAATTTTAATTTGCCTTAATAAAGTACATAAACTTTTGGGATATGAAAGATGTTGTTGGTAAAAGAAAAAAATGAAGAAAAATTAATATTTCAACCAGCCAATTTTTCCTTTATCGCCAGCTAAAAATACTTGTTTACTTTTAGGCGAAACCATACAAACATTAAACCCTTCTTTTGTTACAGAAATCCAATCATCGCCACCATCATAACATACATCAACACCATTTACCCCACAAGCTACCATTGTTTCTTTGTCTATTAAACGAATACAACTTCTGTAACCATAAGGAGGTGCAGTATTAGGCGAAGCCCACTTTTTGCCTTCATCTGTTGTCCAATAAAAATTATCGTAAGCACTGTGAGGTAATTTATAATCTCCTCCTATGCAATAAAATTTCTTTTTTCCATCACTGGCTAATGAAAAAGTGCCAGCAGTTTCTACACCTTGATTAATGGGTATTTGAGAGCCTTTACTTTTCTTGCCATCTTTCCCAATTAAATAAATATTGCTTACAGTTCCACCAGATACAAATGCATAATCAAATTCAGGATGATTAAGCATTACAACATTAGTACCACTTGCAGAAAAAATACCTTCGCCCTGTGCTTGAGCAGGTGGCATTTTATACAATGGTTCTTGCTCCCAAGTATCGCCACCATCTATTGTTTTTATAATAAAGAAAAATTTTCTGCCTGCATTGCCAATAGCAATAGGATCGCCAACACAAACACCTTCTTTATCATTTCTAAAATCCATAGCATCTAAAAACATACCTTCCATGTTTTTTGTAAAAACTACATTCCAGGAAGCACCACCATCTTTTGTTTTTAAAATATAGGCAGGATTTCCAACAGCCATAATTATGGCTGTTTTTGCATCAAAAGCTTGAATATCTCTAAAGTCGTTGGTTTCAAAATTTTTTACTGTAATCCAAGTCCAGCTTTTGCCAGCATCTACACTTTTTCCTACAGTTCCATTACTGCCACTTACCCAAATAATATTATCATCAGGAATACACATTCCTCTGAAATTCACATTATTAGGTGATCCTGTATTTAATAATTGTACCCCTCTTTTTTGTGCATAAGTAAAAACGAAAAAACCTATAAATAGTAATAAGAAAATAGGTTTGATGATTTTTTTTAAATTCATGGATAAATGATTTAGTCAGGGGTTAAAAAAAGCAAATAGTTTTTGTAAATATACGGTTGTTTAAAAAAAATTGTCATTCTGAACGAAGTGAAGAAACTGCCTGGCTTCCTTTGTCATGTTGAGCGAAAGCGAAACAACTGCTCAAACCAAAGTACTGCATTTCAGCAGATCCTTCGCTTACGCTCAGGATGACAAAAGGGGAGGCTCAGGATGACAAAACAAACAGGATGACAAAGAGATAGACATTTTTTTGGATATAAAAATTACCACCCTTACTTTTGCACTCCAAAAATTTTAATTACCCGTAAGGCTCAACAAGTTTCTCATCTGTTTGAGAACGCCAGCAGGGTGTAATCTTTAAATTTATAAGATTATTTATGCCTAAAGTAAAAACAAACTCAAGTGCAAAAAAAAGGTTCAAAGTAACTGGCACAGGCGAAATTACTTTTCAAAAAGCGTTTAAACGCCACATTCTTACAAAAAAATCTAAAAAGCGTAAACGCAACCTTCGTAAAAAAGGTGTTGTAGGACAAGCCAACAAAGATTTTGTACAAAGATTATTGGGTTTAAAATAAACCAATTTTAAAGAAAAGTATTTAACAACATTATGTAACAAATTCGGAATAAAATTTTTATAACTTTTACCGAATTCAAATTAATTAATTATGCCACGTTCAGTAAATGCAGTTGCTTCAAGAGCTCGCAGAAAAAGAATTTTAAAACAAGCAAAAGGATTTTATGGTAAACGTAAAAACGTATATACCGTAGCCAAAAATATTGTAGAAAAAGGTATGACTTACAGCTATGTAGGTCGTAAATTAAAGAAAAGAGAATATCGCCAATTATGGATTGCACGTATTAATGCAGCAGTAAGAGAAGAAGGAATGACTTATAGCCAATTCATAAACAAACTATCTGTAAAAGGAATAGATTTAAACAGAAAAGTATTGGCAGATTTAGCAATGAACAACCCAGAAAGCTTTAAAGCTTTAGTTGTTTCTGTTAAGTAAAATAAAATCTTTTAAAGAAATTTTTAGCCGAAGAAATTTTATCTTCGGCTTTTTTAATTTTACATACTTCAAACTATTATTTTTGTTTAAAATTATCGTTTAACGTTTTAATCTTTAGGTACAAAGAATGACAAATAGTTACACCTCACTGGTGCATCAAACTTTTCACTTTCCACAAGAAGGCTTTGCCATAAGTGATAAAAATAATTATTTAGAGTTTAATGGAATTAATTTAAAACCCATTATTGAAAAATATGGCACGCCCTTAAAACTTACTTATTTACCTAAAATAGGCATGCAAATAAATAAAGCCAAGCAAATGTTTGCACAAGCTTTTAAAAAGCATAAATACGAAGGAGCTTATAATTATTGTTATTGCACCAAAAGTTCGCACTTTTCATTTATTGTAGAAGAGGCTTTACAGCACAATGTAAATTTAGAAACATCATTTGCTTATGATATAGAAATCATTAATCAATTATACAAAAGAAGAAAAATTACTAAAGATATTTTTATTGTATGCAATGGCTTTAAACAAAAACTTTACACTTCAAGAATTGTAAAATTGATTAATTCTGGATTTAAAAATGTAATACCTGTACTGGATAATAAAGATGAATTGAAAGCCTACAAAAAGAGTATTAAAAATCCTTTTGGAATTGGTATAAGAGTAGCAGCAGAAGAAGAACCTAACTTTCCATTTTATACATCAAGATTAGGAATTAGAGCAAAAGATATTTTAGAATTTTATGTAAATGAAATAAAAGGCAATGAGCATAAATTTTATTTAAAAATGCTGCATGTGTTTTTAAATAAAGGCATTAAAGATGATATTTATTATTGGAGTGAATTGAATAAAGTAATCAATTTGTATTGTCAGTTAAAGAAAATTTGTCCTGAATTAGATTCTATAAATATTGGTGGAGGTTTTCCTATAAAACATTCATTAGGCTTTGAGTACGATTATCAATTTATGATTAATGAAATTGTAAGCAACATAAAAAAAACATGCAAAAAAGCCAAAGTGCCTGTGCCTAATATTTTTACAGAATTTGGTAGTTACACTGTAGGCGAAAGCATGGCACATATTTATAGTATAATAGGAGAGAAAAGACAAAATGATAGAGAAACCTGGTACATGATAGACTCCTCTTTTATTACAACATTACCAGATACTTGGGGTATTGGTGAAAAGTTTTTAATGTTGCCCATAAATAAATGGGACAACGAATATCAAAGAGTAGTTTTAGGAGGTATAACCTGCGATAGCCATGATTATTATGATAGTGAAGAACATATAAAAGAAGTGTTTTTACCCAAAAGACTAAGCAATGATGTGCATGATGAAGAAAATAAAGAACCCTTGTATTTAGGCTTCTTTCATACTGGTGCTTATCAAGATCAAATAAGTGGTTATGGCGGTATAAAACATTGTTTAATTCCATCGCCCAAACATGTAATTATAGAATATGATAAAAATGGAGAGCTGATAGATTGGGTGTATGCAAAAGAACAATCTGCAGCAAGTATGCTTAAAATTTTAGGTTATTTACGTTAAATATTTATTATTAAAATTTATGAAAAAAATCGTTTTAATGTTGGCTCTATTGCCATTAGTTGTGTTAGCACAAAAACCTGTTACAAAATCTACAACTCCTAATAAAGTTGCAGTAAAAAATAATTTTAAAACAGGGCTTGATTCTTTTAGTTATGCTATTGCTACAAGAATTGCTTTAAATTTAGAAGCAAACCATATTGATACTTTAAACTACAACTCTTTTATAGAAGGGTTAAAAGATGTGTTTAAGAAAAATAAATTAAAGTTTGATGATAATGCAATAACCAATATTATCAACACAAGAATACAACAACAAAGCAGTAAGAAAGCATCTAAAGAAAAACAAGAAGGCATAAAATTTTTAGAAGCTAATAAAAAAAGACAAGGCGTTATTACCACCAAAAGTGGTTTGCAATACGAAGTAATTACAATGGGTACAGGGGTAAAACCTACCATACAGGATACAGTTGTGTGTAATTATGCAGGAACTTTAATAAATGGTTTTGAGTTTGATAATAGTTATAAACGTGGCGAACCAATTAAATTTTTAGTGAGTGGTGTAATTAAAGGTTGGACAGAAGCCTTACAGTTAATGCCTAAAGGAAGTAAATGGAAATTATTTATTCCATCTGATTTAGGCTATGGAGATAATGGTGCAGGACAAGATATCCCTGGTGGTGCTACTTTAATTTTTGAAGTAGAATTGGTAGATGTACGAAGCAAATAATATTTTTTTTTTATTTTTTAAAACCGATGCCTGAAAAGAACATCGGTTTTTTTTATTTCATTTTTTTAATACTGATGATTAAATAAGTTTTACTTTTAAAGCCTTCAATGAAATATTGTTTTGTATGAAAAAAATACTGCTTAGTGTATGTACCATTGTTATGCTTGTATCGTGTAATAATAAAAACGAAAAAAAAGTATTAGTGATAAACAGAGGCAATGCTACTGTTGATGTTGCTGCTAAAAAAGTAGTAATTAAAGAGGGTAGTGGTAATGAAGAACATGAAATGGTTTTTAATACCTCCGATAAAATTGTAATAGATGTAAACAACAATAACACAAACTTTCAAGCAACCATTCCTGAAAATGGATATTACATTTTAAACGCTTTGAATGATACTATTATAGGCAGTTTACAGAATTATATAGATCCTTCGAAACCTGCAACAGATGGGGTTTTCATAAGTCAGGATATGATACAAAAAAGTATAGATTCATTAACAGCATTAACTGAAGGAAAAAATATTAGCGAAGCCAATCATAACTTTTTTATACCACCTTTTACTACTGTAAAAATTACAACCAATACAAAAGCCACCCTTATTGCACCTTATCACAACATACGTTCTTTAGAGCAAGATGGAGATAAAATACCAGAAGTGTATCGCTTTTTTAGTATTAATGAAATAAGAGAAAAAATAGAAAAACAAAAAGCACTTACTAAGAAAAATTAAACTTTTATTATGCGTTATGCTTCATTAGAACAATGTTTAATACACTTAGAACAACATGGGCATTTAATAAGAATTAAAGAAGAAGTTGATCCTTATCTTGAAATGGCAGCTATTCATTTGCGTGTGTTTGAAAAAAATGGTCCAGCACTTTTATTTGAAAATGTAAAAGGCACCAAGTACAGAGCTGCATCAAATATTTTTGGAAGTATAGAACGAAGCAAATTTATTTTTCAAGATACTTTTAAATTAGTACAAGATTTAATAGAGCTAAAAAACAATCCTATCAAGGCTTTCAAGCAACCCTTCAAAAATATTAAAACAAGTTTAGCAGCCTTACATGCACTCCCTTTAAAAAATCCTTTTCAAAAACCTATACTTTACGAAGAAATAAAAATTACCGATTTACCCTTAATCCATCATTGGAAAAAAGATGGTGGTGCATTTGTAACATTGCCACAAGTTTATACAGAAGATATTGAAAAGCCTGGTGTCTTACATTCAAATTTGGGTATGTATCGCATACAACTTTCAGGAAATGAATATGAATTAGATAAAGAAATTGGTTTGCATTATCAATTACACAGAGGCATTGGCATACATCAAACTAAAGCCAATCAAAAAGGAGTGCCATTAAAAGTAAGTTGCTTTGTTGGAGGTCCGCCTGCACATACTTTAAGTGCTGTAATGCCATTGCCAGAAGATATGAGTGAACTAACTTTTGCAGGAGTTTTAGGATGCAGAAGATTTAGGTATATGTATAAAGATGGTTTTTGTTTAAGCACTGATGCAGATTTTGTAATAACAGGCGAAGTGTATAATAACTACAACAAACCTGAAGGACCTTTTGGCGATCATTTAGGTTATTATTCCTTAACACACGATTTTCCTGTAATGAAAGTGCATAAAGTATATGCCAAGAAAAATGCCATTTGGAATTTTACAGTTGTAGGAAGACCACCTCAGGAAGATACAAGTTTTGGTGCTTTAATTCATGAGCTTACAGGGCATGCTTTAACTAAGGAAATAAAGGGTTTGAAAGAAATTCATGCAGTAGATGAAGCTGGTGTGCATCCTTTATTATTGGCTATTGGCAGCGAAAGATATACCCCTTATTTACCCTCTAAACAACCTGCTGAAATTTTAACCATTGCCAATAAAATTTTAGGTACAGGACAATTAAGCCTTGCTAAATTTTTATTTATTACAGCCGATGAAACTCATCAACTTTCTACACATCAAGTACAAGATTATTTTCAGTATATTTTTGAAAGAATTAATTACAAAAGAGATGTACATTTTTACACTAACACCACCATAGATACTTTGGATTATAGTGGTACAGGTTTAAATACAGGAAGTAAAGTTGTATTTGCTGCTTATGGCGATAAGAAAAGAGAATTGTGCAATGAAGTGCCTACTTGTTTAAAAGAATTACAAGAATTTGAAAATGTACAATTAGTAATGAAAGGTGTAATAGTTGTTCAAACAAAAAAATTTAGTACATACGATAATGCAAAAAACGAAATTGAAATTTTAGATAAACATTGTACTAATTATACAGAGCAAATGAATGGTGTAGCACAAATTATAGTGTGTGATGACAGTAGTTTTGTTGCAAAAAATTTGAAAAATTATGTATGGGTAACTTATACAAGATGCAATCCAAGCCATGATGTATATGGTATAGATGCGTTTGTAGATTTTAAACATTGGGGTTGCAACGGAGCCATTATTTTTGATGCAAGAATAAAACCACATCATGCACCTTTATTAGAAAAAGATGAAGCCACAGAAAAAAAAGTAGATCAACTATTTGAAAAAGGAGGAAGTTTATACAACATTAGATAACTAATTAAAAAATAACAACAACATAATTTATGAATTGGAAAAGTGTAGCAGTTTTTTGTGGTAGCAAATTGGGCAATAATCCATTGTTTGCGACACATGCAAAAGAGTTAGGCATTCTATTGGCAAAACAAAATATTACCATGGTTTATGGAGGAGGAAAAGTAGGAATGATGGGGGTTATAGCAGATACGATGATTGAACATAAAGGAAAGGTAATTGGCGTAATACCTGAATTATTGGTTGAATGGGAACAACAACATTTAGGCATAACACAACTTCATGTTGTAAAAGACATGCACATACGCAAAAAAATGATGTATGAATTAAGTGATGCAGCTATTGTAATGCCTGGTGGTTATGGAACTTTAGATGAAATGTTTGAAATTATCACATGGAATAATTTAAAAATTCATGAAAAGAAAATTGTATTATTAAACACCGATGGATTTTATAATCATTTAATCAATCATATAGATACCATGTACCAAGAAGGTTATTTATATGATAATTGGAGAGAAAGAATTTTAATTGCTAACTCGCCGCAAGCTATTTTTTTGTAAAGATGTTTGTTAAAACTTCTTTTTAGATACATTTGTAGGGTTAGTATCAAGTTGTGTTTAATTTTCAAAAAATGACTGTAATAAAAAACTAAATTTCATTTATGATTATATCAATCCTAACTATTTGTTATTTAATTGGCTCTATAACATTTATTATTGGTTTAAAAATGTTATCACATCCTGCAAGTGCAAGAAATGGAAATCTTGTAGCAGCAGCAGGAATGACTATTGCCATTTTTGGAACCATTTTTTTGTATGAAGAAGAAGGGAAAAAATTAGGAAATTATGGTTGGATATTTAGTGGTTTAGTTATAGGCTCCATTATAGGAACAGTTGTAGCCAAAAAAGTAAAAATGACTGCTATGCCAGAAATGGTAAGCTTGTTTAATGGAATGGGTGGTGCTTGTGCTGCATTAATCTCCATCATAGAGTTTCAGCATATTTCACATCACATGAATAATGGTGTAGAAGTGCATAAAGGTTTATTGTTAAGCATTTTTTTAGGAGCAATTATTGGTTCAGTTTCTTTTGCTGGTAGCATGATTGCTTGGGGAAAATTAAATGGAAAAATTAAAGATTACGCTTACAGTGCACAACAGTATATAAATGTAGGTTTAATGTTAGGAATTTTGGCTATAGCTGGTTATTTAATTTTTAATCTCACACCAGAAAATGCTTATTGGTTTTATATTATTTTTATTGTGTCGTTGTTGTATGGCGTATTGTTTGTAATGCCCATTGGTGGTGCAGATATGCCTGTGGTAATTTCCTTATTAAATTCTTTTACAGGTGTAGCAGCAGCGTGTGGAGGATTTTTGTATGATAATAAAGTAATACTTACAGGAGGTATTTTAGTTGGAGCAGCAGGAACATTGCTTACTATTTTAATGTGCAATGCCATGAATCGTAGTTTAAAAAATGTATTGTTAGGAGCATTTGGAGGTAAAAAAGGAGGAGCTTCTGGAAGTACAGAACAAGGTAATTACAAAGAAATATTTTTAAGTGATGCTGCAACCATTATGGCTTATGCTCAAAAAGTAATGATAGTTCCAGGTTATGGTTTAGCAGTTGCACAAGCACAACATACTTGCCATGAATTAGAGAAATTATTAGAAGAAAAAGGAGTAGAAGTTAAATATGCTATTCATCCTGTAGCAGGTCGTATGCCAGGACACATGAATGTTTTATTAGCAGAAGCAGATGTAAGTTATGATAAATTATTGGAGATGGAAGAAGCTAATGAAGAATTTAAAACTACAGATGTTGTGTTAATTCTTGGTGCGAATGATGTTGTAAATCCTGCTGCAAAAAATGATCCTTCTTCACCAATTTATGGCATGCCCATTTTAGAAGTAGAGCAAGCTAAAACGGTAATAGTTAATAAAAGAAGTATGAAGCCAGGATATGCTGGCATTGAAAATGCTTTGTTTTTTCAACCTAAAACTTCTATGTTGTTTGGCGATGCAAAAGCTGCTTTACAAAAGCTGATTGCAGAAGTAAAAAATGTTTAATACTTTAAATTTCTGTTGAGCCAACTTTACATTCTTTCGGGGACTTCAATTCCCAAAACACCCATACCTGTTTTAATTACTTGAGCTGTAAATTGTGCAATGTGTAAGCGTAATTGTTTTTTGTTTTCATCTTCTGCTTGTGCAATAGAATGTTGAGCATAAAACGAATTGAATAATTGAGCTAAATTAAAAACATAAATAGCAACCTTGCTTGGGTCAAGTTCTTTAGCAGCCTCACTTAGAGCAGAAGGAAAAATTTCTAAATGCTTGATAATATCTTTTTCTAAAGGCAATAAATCATCACTATTAAAAGATTGTGCAACAATCTCATTTTTTCTTAAAATACTTTTTATTCTTGCATGGGTATATTGAATAAAAGGTGCAGTAAATCCATGAAAATCTATACTTTCTTCAGGGTTAAAAATCATTTTCTTTTTAGGATCTACACGTACTAAAAAAAACTTCAATGCTCCTAAACCAATAATGCGATATAAATTATTTAATTCCTCTGTTGTAAAGTCATTAACCTTACCCAACTCTTCTGTTTTTTGTTTAGAAATTTTAATCATTTCTTCAACCATATCATCAGCATCTACCACTGTTCCTTCTCTGCTTTTCATTTTACCAGTAGGCAGCTCTACCATTCCATAACTTAAATGATGAATACCATTGGCAGCAGGTAATTGTAATTTTTGACAAATTAATTTCAGCACTTTCATGTGATAATTTTGCTCATCACCAATAACATAAATACTTTCATTGGCTTTAAATTCGTTGTAGCGTTGTTCTGCTAAGCCAATATCTTGAGTTATATAAACAGAGGTGCCATCTTTTCTTTGAACAATTTTTTCATCTAAACCATCAGTTGTTAAATCTATCCAAACACTACCATCTTCTTTAGTATAAAAAACCTTTTTATCTAAACCTTTTTTTACCAAATCTTTTCCTAATAAATAAGTGTTGCTTTCGTAAAATATTTTATCAAAATCGCTACCAATTTTTTTATAAGTTTCATCAAAACCTTCATACACCCAATTATTCATTTTCTCCCACAATTCAATAACATCAGGCTTTCCAGCCTCCCAATCCAAAAGCATTTGCTGTGTAGCTTTCATTATTGGAGCTTCTTTTTCGGCTTCATCTTTTGTTTTTCCTGTTGCAATTAAATTTTCTACTTGCTTCTTTAATTCATCATTAAATTTTACATAATAATTACCCACAAAATGATCACCTTTTGTTTGAGTGCCTTTGGGTGTAGCACCATTAGCAAATAATTGCCAAGCAATCATGCTTTTACAAATATGAATTCCTCGGTCGTTTACAATACAAGTTTTTACAACTTCATTTCCGGTAGTTTTTAATATTTCGGCAATGCCCCAACCTAAAAAAATATTTCTCAAATGCCCTAAATGTAAAGGTTTGTTGGTGTTAGGTGAAGCATATTCAACCATTACTTTATTGCCAGTAGTTTGTGTTTTTCCAAATTGATTATTGTGGTAGTTTTCTGCAAGAAAGTTCAACCAAATTTTACTACAAATTGTAAAATTCAGAAAGCCTTTTATTACATTAAAATTTTCAAATAAATCTTTGTTGTGCGTAGTTAAATAATTACATATTTCAGCACCAAAGGTTTCAGGATTTTTTTTCAACTGTTTTACAAATGCAAAAAGCACCACAGTATAATCTCCTTCAAACTCAGGTTTTGTTGTATTAATAGCAATATCTTTTGTTAATACCTCTACTTGATACAAATGTTGAATAGCCGTTGCTACCGATGTTTTTATTTTTTCAATTACGTTCATGTAATAATTCTTTTGAGTTGGCAAAGCTAATTAATTACACCCTATCTTAGCCGCCTTGTTTTATGCGAAATATACACAATACTGTTAGGCATTTTATTTTAATGGTGGTAGATTTTTTTTATTTCCCGTTTAAAAAAATTATGCCATTACAAACATACAGATATGCAGCTTGTGGTGGAGCAAATACACTCTTAGGAATAGTTTTATATTTTGTAGCCTATCATTATATTTTTACTGAAGATGCTGTGCATTTAACCTCAAGAATTGCCTTAAAAAGGCATATTGCATCAGATTTTTTATTTGCATTTTGGGTGGCTTTTCCTATTGGATTTTATTTAAACAGGTATGTAGTTTTTCAGGAGTCGCAATTAAAAAAAAGGGTGCAGTTGTTTAGATATTTTGTGGTTTTGTGTGGTTCTATTGCTATAAATTATTTTTGTTTAAAATTATTTGTAGAAATTTTTCATATTCCAGGACCAATAGCAAAAATTATTACAGCAGTTGTTGTTATTGCATTTAGCTATATATCGCAACGTAATTATTCTTTTAAAACAATAAAAGAAGATTTGTATTAAAAAATTATTTCTAAAAAAATGAATCGCATTGAGCAAATACAGGAGTTTTTAAAATCAAACCCTAACGACAATTTCTTACGCCATGCTTTGGCTTTAGAATTTATTAAAATAGGTAATGATGCAGAAGCCCAAATTTTATTTGAAAATATTTTAAATGACTCTTCAGATTATGTTGGAAGCTATTATCATTTAGCCAAGCTTTTTGAAAGAAATAATGAAAAAGAAAAAGCGGTAACATGCTATGAAAAAGGCATGGCTGCTGCAAAAGAAGCAAAAGACCAACACAGTTATAATGAATTACAAGCAGCTTACGAAGATTTGGTTTACTAAACTTTTTTTATAAAAAATGTTTGTGTTTTAATCTAAAAATCTTGTTTAGTTTCGCAGCATGACAAAAGATTTTCTGGTACAACAAATAAGAGAAAAAAAAAGTTATTTATGTGTAGGTTTAGATACAGATTTAACTTTAATTCCTAAACATCTTCAACACTTACCCAATGCTATTGTAACTTTTAATAAAGCAATTATTGACGCAACAAAAGATTATTGTGTAAGCTATAAAATTAATACAGCATTTTACGAATCGCTTGGTATAAAAGGGTGGGAGGCAATGGAAGAAACGTTGCATTATATTCCCAATACGCATTTTAAAATTGCTGATGCCAAAAGAGGCGATATTGGTAATACATCTAAACGTTATGCAAAAACTTTTTTTGAAACATTTCCTTTTGATGCTGTTACTGTAGCACCTTACATGGGCGAAGACAGTATTAGACCTTTTTTAGAATATGAAAATAAGTTTACGATTGTTTTAGGACTTACTTCTAACAAAGGAGCAAATGATTTTGAATTATTAAAAACAGGAAATACTTTTTTGTATGAAAAAGTAATCAGCACTATAGCATCTTGGGGTTCGCCCAATAATTTAATGTTTGTGGCTGGTGCTACACAAGCCCAAGAGCTAAAAAATATTCGTAAGCTTATTCCTGATTATTTTATGCTTATTCCAGGTGTAGGATTTCAAGGAGGAAGTTTAAGTGAAGTAAGTAAATATGCTTTGAATAAAGAGGCTGGTATTCTTGTAAATGCAAGCAGAGCCATTATTTATGCTGGCAGCAATGATTTATATGCAGAAGATGCTAAACTAATTGCTATGGAATATCAAACAGAAATGAGTAGTTATTTAGTGTAAAAATTTTTCTAAAAAATCATTTTATATTTGCAAAAATTTTGCCTGTCATGCAAACAGGTTCATTGTTTAACTGAAACATTGATGCTAATAAAGTATTGATGTCTGAAATTTTATTTTATGACACTTTTACACAATCGTATCAGCAATATAGAGCTGAAAGAAAAATTAATGCAAGAAGCTATACACCGCATTACCATTAGCTTTTATTGTTATTTTCCTATACAAAATCCACAAGAGTTTAGAGATTATTTGTACAAAAATTTATTTGCTTTAAAAGTTTTTGGAAGAATTTATGTAGCTAAAGAAGGCATTAATGCACAAATAAGTGTACCTGAAAATAATGTTGAATTATTTAAAACATTTTTATACGGTATTGAACATTTAAACAATTTACGTTTAAACATTGCAGTTGATGATGATGGAAAAAGTTTTTGGGTTTTAAAAATTAAAGTAAGAGAAAAAATTGTAGCCGATGGAATTAATGATGCAACTTTTAGCATGGAAAAAAAAGGTAAATATTTAAAAGCAGAACAAGTAAATAATTTATTGCAAGATGATTCAACCATTATCATTGATATGCGAAATCATTATGAATACGAAGTAGGGCATTTTGAAAAAGCAATAGAAATTCCAAGCGACACTTTTAGAGAGCAATTACCAATGGCTGTAGAAATGATGAAAGGCAATGAACATAAGAATATAATTATGTATTGTACTGGTGGTATTCGTTGCGAAAAAGCAAGTGCTTATATGTTGCACAATGGTTTTAATAATGTTTTTCATATAGAAGGAGGTATAATAAATTATGCTAAACAAGCCCAAGAACAAGGATTGGAAAGCAAATTTATTGGTAAAAATTTTGTATTTGATAATAGGTTAGGAGAAAGAATAACCAATGATGTAATTGCTAAATGTCATCAATGTGGTAAACCTTGCGATACACATACAAATTGTAAAAATGATGGCTGTCATTTATTATTTATTCAATGCCATGAATGTGCAAAAGAATACAATGGTTGTTGCACAACTGAATGTAAGGAAACTTTAGCAATGCCTCATGAACGACAAAAGCAATTAAGAAAAGGATTAGATAAAGGCATTATGATTTTTAATAAAAGCAAAGCAAGATTACGCCCCAGATTGAATGAAATAAATAAGCAGTAAAATATATTACATAAGATGTGAATTTTTTTAGAGTATTAACACTACAACTAAAAAAATATTTTATTCAAAACATCAAAATATATTATCATGCTACTTACTAAAAATATGGTTGTACAATTTTATAAATCGAAGTGTAATAAAAATATGTACGCCTAAAATTATAGAATAAATAAACATAAAATACATAATAAAGTTGAGCATTTTTTGTATCAAAGTTGTTGTAAGTTGAGGTGGTACATTACCATTACTTTGCATAACAAAAGCATCCATTAATTGCTTAGATGTTTCAGAAGAATTGCTTAGCAATACACTTATTTGAGCCAACATTAATATTACAAAAGCAATACTTACATAAGCATTCACTTTTATCCATTCTCTTAAAGATTTTTTACAAGCCATTTCTCTTACAATTCCTTTTTGTAGAAATGTGTAACTGCAAGCAATATAAATAATAATACAAGCCAACATAAACAAAGGCAGCAGGGCTGTAGGACTTGCGAAAGCTGCCATTAACATAGGAAAAAAAGTTAAAAGCATTAATAACGCAAACGGTAGTAATAAATAAGTAAATATTTTGTATATAGTAATTGATTTCATTTTATTAAATTCATCAAGTAGGAAATATAGTTTTTTGCAAATAAATAAATTTATTACACAAGTTTGATACTTTATATTTTACATTACAATAAATTTGTATTTTATATGTAAAATCTTTTAAAGAAAATAAAACTATTTTACCATAGAAATAATAATAAATAAATCATGAAAATTGTAGTTGCAGAAGATGAAATAATTTTAGCTAAAACTTTAGAAGAAAAATTAAAATTAGAAGGATATAAAGTATTTGTAGCAACTGATGGTAGAAGTGCTTTGGAGCTAATTGAAAAAGAAAAGCCAGATTTAATAATGACAGATATAATGATGCCTTATACCTCAGGATTAGAGTTGATAAGTATTGTAAAATCTGGATTTGCAAAAAAAACACCCATAATTGTTCTTTCCAGTATGGGAGAAGAAAATATTGTACTCCAAGCTTTTGAGTTAGGAGCAGATGATTTTATTACTAAGCCTTTCAATCCAACTGAATTATCATTAAGAGTTAAACGATTTGCTTTAAAGAAAAAATAATTTTTGTAAAAGATAATTTTTAAAATTCTTTTTTTCCATTTGGATAATATTTTTAAACCATTATTTTTGCCGTCCTTTAAGAATCTGTTATAAGATTCAGGACCTATAGCTCAGTTGGTTAGAGCACCTGACTCATAATCAGGGGGTCCCTGGTTCAAGCCCAGGTGGGTCCACAAAAGTTAAAGAGGCTGTTTCAAAAATAGAGATAGCCTCTTTTTTATTAGCACCTGTGGTGGAATTTTATAGTCATTTATGCAATTCCTAAAGCACTCTTTTTACTTTTGAGGCAGATTTATTTTTTTTAAAAAAATAAACTACATATCT